>SPJJ01043863.1_pt1 | contig 12778 bp, 6 predicted proteins | sample 3741741 | NCBI WGS metagenome assembly SPJJ01 (sample SAMN10925908, study PRJNA522277) | cold seep metagenome | isolation source: Elba SIP-enriched marine methane seep metagenome, extraction at timepoint T1 | place: Italy: coast of Elba, Mediterranean Sea | collected 2014-05 | reverse complement strand
CTTGGCCTGCATCTCCAGCGCGTGGCGGTCGAGTTGCACGGGGTGCTCCGTGAGCATCCTACCCAAGCCGCGCAGGATCTTGTAGCGGACCCGCCCGTTGGTCTCGAAGGCGAGCTGCTCAGACAGGATGTCGGCGGCCCGCTGTGTGCCAAAGCGAGAGATAGTCCTTGGGATGTGGCGCCGCACCCGGCGGTCTGTATCTGGGTGTCGAAGCGCCTGCTCCAGCGCCTCTAGGGCGGGCTCGCCCAGCTGTACGATGGCCTCGCGTACTGCAACCCGGCCTTCGCGGTAGCGCAGCCGATCGATCAGCAGCGGGATGAAGCGCGCGTCTCGCACCCGGGCCATGGCGTGGGTGGCGGCCTGAACCACGGCGGCGTCTGGATCCTCCACAGCGGAGAGGATCACATTCGCCCAGCGGTCTCGGCCCTCGGCCGCGATGGCATCAAGCAGGCCGACGCGTGCGTCGCAGCCGGCCTGTTCATGCATCTCAAGGATGCTGCGCACCGGTTCTTGGTCTTCGGGCGCTTGCTGGGAGGACTCCGCCAGCCAGTAGGCGGCGTGCGCCCGCACCGCGGGGCTGATGTCCAATAGCCGCCCCTCGATGGCGCCTTGGTGGCCCACCCGGGCCAGGGCGCGCAGGGCAGCAAAGCGCACCTGCTCATGGTCATGCTCCAGCAATCGCAGGGCGAGCGGGATCCAGTCCTGCCTCTGCTGGGTGGTGATGACCTCGAGGGCTAAAAGCAGCACCTCATCCGCCTCGTGATACAGCACCAAAGCCGGGATGAGCCGGGCTCTACCGCTGGACGCGAGCAGCTGCATCGCCGCCGTGGCTTGAAGCGGATCACGGCTCGACAGGGCCTCGAGCACCACCTCCACGTTATTGAGGTTGAGATCTAGACGCTCCGCCTCCCGGGCCCCCGAAGAGCCGCTTTGAAGGGCCTGACGGAAAAGCTCTAGGTAGGGGCGGCGCAGGCGCATGCCGAGCACCAGCCAGCCCGTGGCCAATAGTCCTGTGAACAGGGCGAGGGTCGGCGCGGACCCGAAACCCAGCGCGCTGATACCCAACAGCACCGCCGCAGTGAGCCCCTGGGTCCCGCGAACAACGACCGTATCGATGAAGACCTTACTCTTGGTCCGCACTGCGTCGGGCACGGGCATCCACAGCAGCTCGGAGGCGATCCGGTGCAAGGAGTGGCGCAGCGAACCATCGGCGCCCTTGGTGATGAGCACCGAGAGCAACAGGCCCGAGGTCGCCACGGTGGCCGCCAAGCCAAAGAGCAGCAGGCAGGGCAGCACCAAGAAGGAGCCTACGACCCCGCCTCGGCGTACCACGGCTTGGGCGAGCAGCAACTGCACCAACAGAGCCACGGCGTTGAGGCCTGCGTAATACCGCGCGAAGAAATCACCCAATTGCTCGGGCGCAACCTGCGTTGCGACCACCGACTTGAAGAGGTAGTCCGTGCTCAGCACCGTGGCGGTGGCCAGTGCAACCAGGACTGCGAGCCGGGTGAGGTAGGGGTTGTCGCGGAACAGACCCAGGCCTCGGGCCAGGGGCGGCGCGCGGCCTTCGCCCAGGGGCACGCCCGCCCGATCCGTGGGCACCGCTGTCAGCCCCAAGGCGGTGATCATGAACAGGGCGGCCGAGCCGCCCAGCAGGTTCTCGACCGGCATCACCTGGATGAGCGGCACCGCGAGGCCCGCTCCGGCGACCGCGCCCAGCACACCGCCCGCCGCTAAGGGGCCAAACAGGCGCTTGCCCTGGGCGACGGTGAAGCGCTGGCCGGCGAACATCCAAAACTGCACCACCAGCACTGAGCCCAGCAGGCCGCTCCAGACGTACAAGGCGAAGTAGGTCGCGTCGGATGCAGGCAGCAGGTACATCACCACGGTGCCGTAGGAGGCTCCAAACAGGGTGAAGATGAGCGCGTTGCGGCGGCCGAAGTTGCGTACAAAGCGCGCGTTGAGCTTCCCGACGAAGATCGCGAGCACCGCGAGCGCGGCGTAGACCAGGGTGAGCCGGGAGGGGGCCAGACGACCCAGGAAGAGGGTGTCCCGGGCGGTCTCCAGCAGGGTATGCGCGGCGATGAGCCCAAAGAGCGTCAGGGTGCTCTCCCAGACCAGCCGCCCCTCCCCGGGGCGCAGGTCGATAAGTCTTGCGAGCGCGGCCCCCACCGATCGACGACGCTATCAAACCGGTGGCCCCTGCGGGTGGTTTGCAGAAGAGAAAATCCCCTCTGAGCACGGCAATAGGACCTAGGCCATCGACGCCAATGGCGGGGTAGGCGTGGTTTCAGGCCATGAATCGCCGCACGTGTGATCTGTCTCGCTTGCCGCGAGCAGGGACGGCGTTTACGTTAGGGCTATGCAGCCCAAGGTCAGCGGAAGTGGCGAAGTGCTGTGCGGCGCCAACCTGCGCACCTCTGGTCAGAACGCCCGCCTTCGAATGGGCGTGGTGATGCTGACGGTGTCCTTGGTGCTGTCGGTAGTTCTGGTGCGCGCGGACGTGCCCCGCGTATGGCGGCTGGCGCTCTTCATCCCCTTCTTCATGGCCGCCGTGGGTGCCTGGCAGGGCCTGTACCGGACCTGCCCGATGATGGTGCGAGAGGGCACCAAAGAGTCTGAGCACGGTGACGCTCGGGTCGTGGACCCTGAGCAGAGGCGCGGCGCCCGCAAGCTAGCTTTCCGAGTCCTGCTCGGCTCGATGTGTACCGCGCTGCTCTCTACGGCCTTGGTTACGGCCCTTCCTTGATGCGTCGGGGCCTCGCGGTTGCGACCTTGGCGCTGTGGTCCTGCGCCGCGCCGATCCCAGCTCAGCCAGAGCCTACCGCCGCCGCGGCACCCCGCCCGCAGGCGCCCGCCGCCGATCCCTCGCCGCAGCCTGAGCCGCCGGAGTCTGTGGATCCCGTCGAGGCCTACAAGGAGCAGATCGAAGCTGAGGTGGCCGGCGTGCGCCGCCTGCGCCACCTTGAGACCTTCGCGGGGACCTTCGAAGTGCGCACCTATCGGGGGCGCCGACGGCATGATGGGGTGCTGCATCTCACGCTGGGACTCGGCCTGGGACAAAAACCGCCCGTGGAGCTGTTGGCCCGAGCCCACAGACCCAGCGAGGCGGTGGCTGAGGTATTGCTCGCCGTGGCTCGTCGGCTGCAGTCCGCCCCGGCCGACGATGGCGCTTGGAAGGGATATCAGACCCTACAGCTCGCGCAGCCGGTGCGCGGCTTTCAGCGCTTCGACCTTGTGCCCGCAGGGGATGCGCGTGGGTCTGGAGGCAGAATTCAGCTGCTGCGCGTGATGCCGCTCACCCTGGAGGAGTTCGAAGCCGCCAGCTCAGAGCAGGGCGGTCAGTGGAGCGGCGCGGCCGGCGCCGACCTAGAGGCCAAGTCCGCCGCGCTGGATCGCTGGAATCCTGCGTTCGAATTGGGCGAATCGCCGTCCACAAATCCCTGAACTGATCCGTCTCGGGGCGCCTCGGCCTTGAAGGGCGCCTACACCGTCCGTCATGCGGCCTGACCTCGGGGGCAGGGTTGTCAAGTATGGTGGTGATCCGGTCTCCTATCGCAGTCCTACGTTGCATGACCCGGGGGGGGAGGGCTGCGGGGGCAAGGCGACGCGCTTGGCGCGTCCGTAGGAGGGCTTCAGGTTTTGGGGGGAAAATTTGAGCAGATCGGTCCCTTCCGGGTCGTCGAAGAGTTGCCCAGGGGGAATACGGGCCGCGTCTTCATGGCCGAGGACCCCAAGCGCCGGACCGGGGGGGATGGCACGTGCGTGGTGAAGGTCTTTGACGACGTTCACGTGCACAACGAGCGCTTTTTGAACGTGATGCGCAGAGAAGCGCCATCCGCCGTTCACTTCGCGCACCCCTTCGCGGCCCGCCACATCGACGTGGCGTATACTGGCAAGCAGGCCTTCGTCGCCCGTGAGTTCGTGGACGGGATGCCGGTCGGCGCCCTGATGGAGCGCATGCGGGTGCAAGACGCATTGCTGCCCTGGGAGTTCATCTGCACGCTGGGCGTGCAGATCGCCCGGCTCTTCGCCACAGCTCAGAACACGCCTTGGCAGGCGGGCGAGACCGCAGGGTTATTGCACGGTCACCTGTGCTGCTCCAGCGCCTACGTGACCTTCAGCGGCTTCGCAAAAATTGTGGGTATGGGCTTTGGCCGCTCACGGGTCGCGCTGCCAGCGGGTAGACGTCAACTCAACTTTCGCGCGCCGGAGCTCTTGCTCGGAGAGAGCATCTCGGCGGCGGCTGATGTCTACGGGCTCGGCGCCCTCTTGCACGCGCTGCTGTGCGGGCAGCGAACCTTTGAACGGGCCTGCGTGGCCGATACCCGGCAGGCTGTCTTGCATGAAGATCCGGGCTCCATCCGGGAGCTGAGGCCTGAGGTGCCCCTCGCGCTGGAACAACGCATCATGAGCATGATGGCCAAGCGCCCCGGCGAGCGTCCCGAGGATCTGGCTGACATCGAGGCGGGCCTTCGGGAGTTGCTGCTGGAGCCGGATGCATTTTATGCAGACCAGCTTGCCAGCACGATGACCATCTACTTCCCCGAGCTGGCCCAGGCCTCACACAGCCGACGTCGCCAAGGGCGCATTCGTCGGCGCTTGAGCGCCCCCACGCCGGTGCCGGCGCGGCCTTCGCGCCACAGCCCGGAGCGGGAGTCGCTGCGGGCCCGCGATACCCAAGAGCGGCGTCGGCCTGCGCATACTCCGCCGGCGCTGCGAGCCGTCACGGATGAGGGCCCCACGCCGCTGCCGCGCAGCGTCTCGTGGGCCGACCAGATTACGCCCTCTCTTGCCGGCTTGGAGGCGGCGGAGCCCTTCGACGTGGAGTCGGTGGTGGACATGATCGTGGCCTCGGGCTCCGAGGTCCCCGGCCTGAACGCTGCGCCCAGAGACCCGCTCGAAGACTTGGTCATAGAGCCGCCTCAAGATCCGCTCGCCACGCTGCCGCCCTTTGAAGAGGTCACGCCCGCCGCGGTGGAGCGCAGCGGGGACCTGTTGATGGCCGCGGACATGGGCCTCGAAGCGGGCACGGTGATGGGCGGTCGCTATCGGCTGCTCGCTATGCTGGGTCAGGGCGGGGCCTCCGTCGTATATCGGGCGGAGCACATCGACCTGATGAAGCCGGTGGCCGTGAAGGTGCTCAAGCCGGAGCTGTCCTCTTTGGAGGAGGCGATGGAGCGCTTTCAGCGGGAGGCCCGGGCCGTGAGCCGGCTGGACCACCCCAACGTGGTTCGGGTGACGGATTTTGGGCGCACCAGCAATGGCTCGCTTTTTTTGGTCATGGAGCTGGTTCAGGGCCAGTGCCTCGCCGAGGTCCTTCGATCCCGCCCCATCCTGCCCACCTCCATGGTGGTCTCGATCGCGATGGAGGTGCTGGAGGGGCTGGCCCATGCGCACGAACACGGGTTGGTGCACCGAGACCTGAAGCCCGATAACGTCATGGTGGACTACTCGGGCGGCCGAATCGTCGCCAAGGTGCTCGACTTCGGCATCGCCAAGGTCATCGAGGAGCGCTGCGATGGCAGCCTGACCCAGCCCGGGCGAGTCTTTGGCACACCGCGCTATATGGCTCCCGAGCAGGCCAAGGGAACCGCTGTAGATGCCCGCGCGGACCTCTACGCGGTGGGCGTGTGTCTGTATGAGATGCTGAGCGGGCGCCCGCCCTTCCCGGGCGAGCACGCGATCGAGATCCTGCAAAAGGTGCTGAACGAGACGCCGCCCCGCCTGGTTCTGGAGCCCTGCCCGACGATGCGCACCGAGCGCGTCGCGGCCGTGGTGGAGCGGGCGATGCACAAAGACCCGGCGCAGCGTTATGGCAGCGCAGCGGAGATGAGCGCGGCATTGCGCGATTGTTTCTTCTTGGGTGGCCCGGCCCCGAGGCCTCATCAGCCGCACGCGCCGTAGCTCGGCGGTAATCCCTCAGACCCGATTCGGCTTTACAAAGGCCTTCAGATCTTCGTGACTGGCGCCATGGATCTTAAGCGCGTCAGCGTGCACGAGGCGGCTCGCCTCATCGCCGAGCAGGGGTACGATCTCATCGACATTCGCTCCGTCGTCGAGTTTGAACAAGAGCACGCACAAGGCGCTTGGAACGTGCCGTTTTTGCACAAGACTTCCCAGGGCATGATCCCCAATGCCGACTTTGCTTCGGCCATCGAAGCCAAGTTCGCCGACAAAGCGAGCAAGCTGTTGCTCATTGGGGCCATGGGCGCGCGCTCCGTTCGCGCCACCCAGGACCTCTTGGCGCGGGGCTATACCGAGGTCATCGACGTCAAGGGCGGGCTGAATGGGGAGTACGACGATGCCGGCGCGGTGCTCAACCCCGGTTGGCTGCCCGAGAACCTGCCCACCCAGCAGGGCTCCACAGACCGGGCCTACCGGCACCTGGAGCCCCAGTCCACCGACGAGAAAGAGGCCCCCGATATGTCCAAAGTGACGGAACTGCAAGAAGACCTGCCGGAGGATGCCGAGGGCATCAACCGCTTTGCGAGCCGACGCCGCAAGGTGCATTGCGTGAAGCTGGATCGGGACCTTCCGGGTCTCAAGCGCCGTCCCTATCCCGGCCCGCTGGGGGAGCGCATCTTCAACGAGGTCTCCGCGGAGGCCTGGAACGAGTGGGTGGAGCACTCGAAGATGATCATCAACGAGTACCGCATCAACTCCGCGGATCCTTCTGCCATCAAGCTGCTCATGGAGCAGTGCGAGGCCTTTGTCTTCGGAGAGGGCGTGGAGCGGCCCGAAGGCTACGTCCCTACCCCCTAGTCTGGCCGCAGGCCGCCCGAAAATTCGCGGTCGCGGATCTCGTGCAACCGGCCGTGACTCTTGATAACGTGCCTGCGCCCGGATGCGTATCCCGCCTCACATGACCACGGAAGTGGCCTCGGAGCGCCACGCGCTGCCTGGGGCCCGAAAAGTTCGGCAGCTCACGCTGGTGTACCAGCAGGAGCGCGAGCCCTCAGCCCGCCGTTGGACCTTGCGCGGCGGCAAGCTCACCCTCGGCCGGGACCCCGAGCGCTGCGACATCCCACTCGACGATACCAAGGCGAGCCGGGAGCACGCCCAGCTGGTCTATGTGAAGTCCTCCGACAGCTATCGGGTGGTGGACCTGGGCAGTCGCAACGGCACCTTCGTCGGCGGCCGCCGCATCGCCTCTGAGCCCCTGCACAATGGGTCCGTGGTGCGGGTGGGGCATTCGCTGTTCATCTACGCTGAGGCCGATCTGCCCGAGGGCCTGGCCCTGCCAGAGGAGCAGGGAGAGGTGGCCCTAGCGAGAGTCTTGGCCGAGGCCGCCGCAGATCTGGCCGCGCCCACGACCCTACCCATCTTGATGGTGGGGCCCACGGGCGCGGGCAAGGAGGTCATGGCTCAGCGCATTCACAAAAAGAGTGAGCGCTCTGGGCCCATGGTGGCCGTCAACTGCGCCACCTTCGCCAAGGACCTCATCGGCTCAGAGCTCTTTGGGCACGCCGCGGGGGCCTTCTCGGGGGCTCAGGCCGACCGCAGCGGCCTGTTTGTCAGCGCCAATGGCGGCACGCTCTTTTTGGACGAGATCGCAGAGCTTCCCTTGGACCAGCAACCTGCCTTGCTTCGTGCCTTGCAAGAGGGCCGCGTTCGCCCCTTGGGCTCGGACAAAGAGGTGGCGGTGGAGGTGCGCGTGGTGGCCGCGACCCACCAGTCCCTCGATAACATGCAAAAGCAGGGCAGCTTTCGCACCGACCTTTACGCGCGACTCGCAGGTTTTGAGATTGATCTTCCCGGTCTTGCGGCCCGTCGTGAGGAGGTTCTGGCCCTGTTCAGGCGCTTTTTGGAGCTCGACAAGCCGCTGTCCTCCGAGGCGGCTGAGGCGCTGCTGTTGCATGCCTGGCCGCAGAACGTCCGTGAACTCAAACACGCCGCGGAGCGTGCGCGGCTATTTGCGGTGCATGCGGAGCGCGTCGAGTTGTCGGCTCTGCCGAGTCCAGTGCAGGCCTGCTTGTCGGAGGCCTTTTCGGGCAGCGACGATATCGTGGACGTGAGCGGACCGGTGGCGGTAGCGACGGTGGATAACGAGCCGCCCACCCGGGAGGCCTTATTGGTGCTCCTGCAGCAAGCCGGCGGCAACGTGGCTGAGGTCTCGCGGGCTACCGGCAAACACCGCCAGCAGATCTATCGCTGGCTCAAAAAGTACGACATCGACGCCTCGAGCTTTCGGCCTGAGGAGGGCCCCCCCGAGCAGTGAGCCGGCGCCTGATCCTCATGCGCCACGCCAAGAGCTCTTGGAAGTTTCCGGAGCTGGAAGATCACGAGCGCCCGCTCAATAAGCGCGGCAAGCGGGATGCCCCGCGCATCGCGGACGCGTTGGAGTCCCGCGGCTGGTGGCCGCAGCGGGTGCTCAGCAGTGATGCGGTGCGCACCCTGCAGACCTGGGCCCGGATGGCGGAAGGGCACCCCAGCTGTGAACTTGAGAGCGATCCTCGGCTGTACATGGCCGGCGCCCGGCAGGTGCAGGCCCTAGCTCGGGCCACGCCGGACCGCATCAGCACCCTCTTGGTGCTGGGTCACAATCCGGGCTGGGAGCAGACCTTGACCTGGTTGTGCGGCGCGCGGGACCGGATGACGACCGCCAACGCCGCGCTGCTGCTCAGCGAGGCGCCCACCTGGCAGCAAGCCTTTGAAAACCCAGGTGGTTTCGGCCTTGAGGCCCTCCTGCGCCCCAAAGAACTACCGCCCTGCTCATTCTGACGGAAGGTCTGCAAAACGTGCCCAACGCGGCCACCTGTCGGGCTCCAGTGGGCAAGGGCTCGTGCTAGGGTAGGCCGATGCGCACGTTTGGGACCTCCGCCCGACTGCTCCCAGCTGCGGGGGGGCTGCTGGCCGCCGTGGCCTGCCTAGCGCCCGCAGGATCCGCCCACGCGCAGTTCTACTTGCAAACCGAGACCGCGACCACCTTCGTGCCCCTGGCCGCCATCCCAGGCATCACGGGTCGCACTGACTTTGCTTTTTCCTCCGCGGACGAGGGCAACGCGACGCTGCAGCTGCCCTTCGCTTTTCGTTACCTCGGCACGCCCTATACCGACCTTGAGATCAAGGTGAATGGCCAGCTCGGCTTCGGCGGCGGCTACATCGGCGGCTACGTCAACCGCGGCATCGGTGATACCTCCGGGCCCAATAACATCATCGCCGTGTGGTGGGATGATCTGATCCTGCCGGACCCCGCAGGCCATGCCAGCTATGGTGTGCTCGGTGTGGCCCCCAACCGAATCTTCATCATCGAAGTGCGGGATTGGGAGCATTACGGGCTGAGCAACATCAATGATGGCCGGTACCAAGTCTGGCTGTACGAGGGTGTGCTCGGGCGCTTCGAAGTGCACTACGACCGCCTGCTGACCGACACCGAGAACTACTCGGCCACCGCAGGGTGGCAGGGCGACTTGGATAACGGCGGTCCGTCGGGGGCGTTTCGGCCCTGCGCGGCGGCCTCGCCCTACTGCGACCACGTGGACTACGCCGGCATGGCGGGAATCAAGTTTCGAGTGGAGCAGGCCCAGGGGCCGGAGCTGCTGGGCTCTGTGGGGGACCCCGTGAGGGGCGCGCTGCCCGGGCAGAGCGTCAACGTGCCGGTCAGCATCCGCAACATCGGCACCGATGATGCCGCCAACGTCACCTCAGAGCTCTACCTTTCGGCGGATACCAACCTCGATCCGGCCACAGATACACGCATCGCGGTCTTTGTAGCCCCGTCGGTGACGGCCGCAGGCGGCACGGTGGACCTGACGGTTCCCGCAACCGTACCTGCGGGCGTGGCCCCCGGAGATTATTATCTGCTGCTATCGGTGGACGCGCCCAACAGCATCGTGGAGCCCTCGGAGCAGAATAACGTCGCTCAGGCCGCGAACCTCTTTGCGACCGCGCACCAGTTCACGGCCCTCACGATCGACGTGCCTGTGGGAGCGGCGCCGGGTCAGAGCCTGCAAGTCGACTTGACGATCGCCAACTCCGGGGTGCCCTACGTGGGCAGCCTGCCGGTCAGCCTAGCGGCCTCGATTGACCGCACCTTCGACGCTTCGGATTTTGATTTGGGGCCCTTCCTCATCCCCCTGAGCGGCGCTGTTGAAGAGCAGGTCTCCTTGACCGTGCCCCTGCCTGTGACGCTGCCGCCGGGCGGGTACTTTGCCATCGTCACCCTCGACCCTGGCAATACGCTGCCTCAGATCGACCCCATCGTAGACCGGCTGAGCGCCCAGGATGCCTTCCCCACCGCGCCGGACCTGGTGCCTACGCTGGTGCTCGCGCCTGCGGGGGCGACGCCGGGAGCCGCGTTGGACCTTCAGGTGACGCTGAGCAACCAAGGCCTGGATTGGTCGGGGCCGGTCAGCATGCGCCTCATGGCGTCCACGGACCCCATCTATGACCTCAACGATACACCCCTGGGCAATAGCAGCGTGAACCTCACCCTTGCGGCCGGGCAGTCCCAGACCGTGACCGTGACCGTGACTGTGCCGGCGCTGCGGGCGGGTAATTATTATGCCATCGCCCTCGTTGATCCCGGCCGGGTGATTCCGGAGGTCAGTGACTTCAATAATACCCGGGTCAGCGCCAATACCTTTGCGACCGGTCCAGACCTCAATATCTTGGACGTAGACGGTCCCAACGAGGCTGCCCCCGGGGCCTTGGTGGACTTTGTGGTGAGCATCGGCTCCATCGGGGCCGCCTACGCGGGTAGCACAAACTATGCGCTGTTCTTGTCTGAGGATGAGGTCTTCGACGCGGGCGACATCTTCATGGGTGGAACCTCGGTGAGCGTCGGCGGCCAGACTGAAGTCACCGATACTCTGACCCTGCCGTTCCCCGCTGTGCCTCCTGGCGAGTATTATACTATCGCCCAGGTCTACCCGTCCGGGCAGATCGTAGAGGCAGATGAGGGCAATAATACCTTCATCGACCCGGACGAGATTGAGTCCGGGCCGGACTTTCGGGTCTTCTCCGCCGCAATCAGCCCCTCGACGGGTGTGCCGGGAGATACCATCACGGTCGACTTTCGTTTCTTTAATAACGGCACGCCCTACACGGGGCCTGTGCAATACCGGGGCTATCTGTCCGTCGATTCGCAGATCGACCCTCAGGACCTATTCGTGATGGAGGGCGTGATTGCGCTGGCGGGGGAGACCAGCAGCTTCACGGTCACCTCGACGTTCACGCTCGCGGCAGGGGTACCGCCGGCGGACTACCGCATCATCATCGACGTCGACCCGGCCAACCTCATCCCTGAGGTCGATGATACGAATAACGACGACGACAGCTCAACCCGGCTCGAAGTCCTCGGTAGCAATCCGGTGGTCGCGGTCATCTCTGCAGGTCCAGTTGCGTTCATCGGTGAGCCCTATGTGGTGCACATCGATGTGCTCAACCAGGGCACGCTGGATGCGAACGCACTTGAGATAGAGGTCTACCTCAGCGGAGTCGGGGTGCTGCTGGAGGGCACGCCCTTGGGCCGCGTGGGGCCTGTGACCCTGCCGGCCGGGGTACGGCGCACGCTCACCGCGACGGTGACGATTCCAGGGGCCTCGTCCCCGGGCGTGTACTTATTGGGGACCGTGGTCGACCCCGACGCGGTGCTCGCCGAGGAAAATGAGCGCGACAACCTGTTCTTGCGACCCGGTGGGCTCACGGTGATGGCGCCGGCCGCCGACCTCGAAGCCAGCATTGTGCAAACCGCCACCGTCGCGGCCCCGGGTGAGCCGTTGGCCATCACCCGTACGGTGCGAAACGGTGGGGTCGCGGATGCGCTCACCGTCGGCCTGAGCTACGTACTGTCCGACGACGCGATCATCACCGCTGATGACCTCGTGGTGGGCACGGCCAGCGCGGCGGTGGTGCAAGGCGGTGCGGAGCTGGCCATTGACGTGGTGGATCTTCCCAGCGATGTGCAGCCGGGCACCTACTGGCTGGGCCTGATCGTCGACCCCGAGCAGCGCATCCCGGAGGTGGATGAGACCAATAACACCGCTGTCGGCCCACAGATCGTCGTCTACGAGCCCGGCCTTCGCATCGTGAACGCGGTCCTGCCGGTGGCATCGGTGGGCATTGAGTACGAAGTCGCTCTATATGCTCGCGGTGGCACTCAGGCGCTGGGCTGGTCCTTGGTGCAGGGGAGCTTGCCGGCGGGAGTTGTCCTGGATCAGGTGACGGGCATGTTGCGCGGCACGCCCCGGGACGAGGGCCGCTATGTGTTCACGGTCCAGGTGCGCAGCGGCGGACCTGTGGCTCGCGCCGAGCTGGAGCTGGTGGTGCGCTCGGCCTCTGTGCCGCTCAGTCTGGCCTCGACAAGCGTGAACGCGGGCACCGTTGGGCGGGACTACTCAGCCCAGCTCTTGGCGGTGGGCGGCTTGGCCCCGTACCGCTTCACCGCGCTGCACGCGCTGCCTCAAGGTCTGCAGCTCAGCCCTGACGGCCTGATCACAGGCACTCCAGAGCTGTCCGGTACCACCACGGTTCGGGTGCGCGTCGATGACTCCGCCGGGGCCAGCGACGCCAAAGAGTTTGTCTTTAGAGTGCTGAGCCCAGATCATCGCCTGCTCATTGTGCAGGCCCCCTTGCCGCGCGCCCGGGTCGGCACCGAGTATTGCACGCCGGAACCGATTACCTTGTCGGCCTCCGGCGGCAGCGCCCCGTATCGGTGGGCCTTGCTGGGCGAAGTCCCCGAGGGCATGGCGCTGAGCGAGGCGGGAGATCTGTGCGGTGTACCCACTCGGGCCGGCGCCCACACCCTCATGGTTCGCGCCAGCGACGCAGGCGG
>SPJJ01011058.1_pt1 | contig 12792 bp, 12 predicted proteins | sample 3741741 | NCBI WGS metagenome assembly SPJJ01 (sample SAMN10925908, study PRJNA522277) | cold seep metagenome | isolation source: Elba SIP-enriched marine methane seep metagenome, extraction at timepoint T1 | place: Italy: coast of Elba, Mediterranean Sea | collected 2014-05 | reverse complement strand
TGGATCGCCGCAGCTTGTTACCCTGTGGTGGGTTCAGGACTCAGCGCAGCGCACGGCAAACTGGACACGTAGCCCATAGGTGCCGGCGGGGAAGATCGCTTTGCGATCGCCGTCGAGCCACTGCGACAGTGCGCGTCGATAGTTGTTGGTGAAGGTCTTGAGGCGCTGCAGGATCTCGATGCGGCGCCATTTGTCCTTGGACGCGACTCGAGGCGATAGCCCACGGCGCGGCTCGACCGTAGTGGGCGACTCGGTGTGTCGCTGCGCTCTGATAGCGTTCTTGCCGAGAAACTTGCGACCGGCCTTGTGCATGTCGGCGCGCAGCTTCGTTTCCCTCTCGGCGATGCGCCGCCCGACCTGCTCCATGATGTCGCGTGGGCGCAGCGAGTTGTCTTTGAGCGGAAGCGGCGTGAGCTCGAGCCACAGCTCTTCGGGCATCGGTCCATCGTCGTGAAAGAACCAGTCAGGCCGCGCGGCCTTGCGACGGCCCGGCGTCCACAGCAGCAGCCCGGGCCAATGCTTGCTGCTCGACACCAAGCCCGCCTCGACCGGATTGGTCACCGTGTACACGAGCTTGTCGATCATGGCCGCGTCGTCGGCCAGGCGCACGTAGCTGGTTTGCGCACCACCGGCCCACAGATTCTCCCACCGACCGTAGTGCGCGTTCATGCACTTGGCCACGTACTTGTTGAGGATGTAAACGAAACGCGGAAGCAGCGCGCGCGGGTCCGTTACAATCAGATGGTAGTGATTCGACAGGACGCAGACCCCGTGGATCTGCACGCCTGTGGCCCGCTGCGCCAGGGCCAGGCAGTACAGAAACGCGACAACCGACTGGCGGCTCGGAGTCAGCAGGAACTGACGTTGAGTGCAACGCCGGGTAACCAGGTAGGTCGCGCCGGCAAGGATCTGGCGAGGTAACGACATGCCGGGCTTATCGGCAGAGCGTCACAACAGTTGCGGACTATTCCTCCTCGGTGGGAACGCCGGGTCGCGCCGGCAAGGATCTGGCGAGGTAACGACATGCCGGGCTTATCGGCAGAGCGTCACAACAGTTGCGGACTATTCCTCCTCGGTGGGAACGCCCGAACGCCCGGTGGGAACGCCCGAACGCCCGGTGGGAACGCCGGAAGTGGTCGCCGGCTTTCAAGTCGAAACCCAGGTGGCCTCGGCTCGATAGTTGCCGTGTTGGCCGGGTGGGGCAATACTGATCGTATGCGCTCGGCGGCCACAGCGATCGGTGTTTCGTTCGCCCTCGCCCTGTGCTCGTGTTCTCAGCTCGGCATGATCGACGACGGCACCAGCGTGTCGTGGCTGCGAACCAACGGCGGCAAGCTGCTCGGCCCGGTCAAGCTGCCCCGACGCGGCGAGGGCTATCGCATCCCGAAGCGCTGGGCGACGCGCGGATTGAACTACGGCACCGACGAGATGATATCGCTGTTGGTCTACATGGGCCGGGCGATGGATCAGAAGTATCCCGGCGCGCTGATCGGCGTGGCCGACATCTCGCTGCCCAGCGGTGGCGGTAGCGCGTGGCATCGCTCTCACCAGGGCGGGCGCGATACGGACCTGCTGATGTTCGGCAAGACCGCCGCGGGCAAGTCGGTCAACCCGACGAGCATGCGCTACTACGACGAGGCCGGGCGCACGATCGCCAACCCCAGCGATCCGAAACCGAAACTGAACTTCGACGTCGCGCGCACCTGGCACATGGTCCGCGCCGCACTCACCAATCCGATCGCCCGGGTCCAGTACATGTTCATCTACGACCCGCTCAAACAGCGGCTCCTGGACTACGCCCTGCGCATCGGCGAGCCCCGGGCATTGATTCAGCAAGCGAGCTACGTGCTCCACCAACCCAGCGACTCGGCGAAGCACAACGACCACATCCACATGCGCATCTACTGCTCGGCCGAAGACCTGCGCCTAGGCTGCATCGACCGCGGCGATTTGCGCTGGACCAAAAAGCACAGCAAGTACGCAAACGCCACCCGGCAATCACCACAGCCGATGGCGACCGTGGTCAACGCACTACCGCTGCCCGTGCCCGTCGCGCCGACCCTGCCGTTTCGCTAGCTCGCCGACAGCAGGGCCGCGACTTTGTCGTTGGCGATCTCGATGTCGCCTTCGTACTTGAGCAGCACGTTGAGGGTTTGTCGGGCCACGTCTTCGCCTAGCTCGTCGGCGGACAACACGACCAGGGCGCGGGCCCAGTCGAGGGTCTCGGAGATGCTCGGGGTCTTTTTCAGATCGAGCTCGCGCAAGTTGGTGACGAAGGCGGCGAGCTTGTCGGCAAGGGCTTGTTTGATGCCCGGCACTCGGGTCTGCACGATTTCGCTCTCGCGCTCGCGGCTGGGAAAGCCCATGGGCAAGTACAGGCAGCGCCGGCGTAGGGCGTCCGAAAGCTCCCGGGTGCTGTTGGAGGTCAGGAACACCAGGGGCCGATGCTTCGCCGTCAGCGTGCCCAGCTCCGGCACTGACACTTGAAACTCGGCCAGCACTTCGAGGAAGAACGCCTCGAGCTCGTCTTCGGCCCGGTCGACTTCGTCGATCAATAGCACCACACGTTTGGGCGCACGGATGGCCTTGAGCAGGGGACGCTCGGACAGGAACCGCTCGGAGAAGAACGCGTCTTCCTGGTCGGCGATGCGGTCGACGGCGCCGGCTAGGTCGTCGGCTTGGCTCACGATGTCGCCGATCTTGTCCCGCAGCATCTGGGTGTACAGCAGCTGCTTGGGGTACTTCCACTCGTAGAGCGTCTTGGCCTCGTCCAGGCCCTCGTAGCACTGGAGGCGAACCAGTTCGGTGTTCAGGGCGCCGGCCACGGCTTTGGCCAGCTCGGTCTTGCCCACGCCGGCCGGTCCCTCGGCGAGGATCGGTTTTTCCAGCTGGGCCGCCAGGAAGATCGCGGTGGCCACCTGATCGTCGGGGATGTAGCCGACCTGTCGCAGGTGGTCGGCGACGCTGTCAACACTGTCGAACATGCTCACTTGGCTGGCTTCTTTGGCTTGGGGGGCGGTTTGCGGCGGACCTTACCGCGCAGGTTCTTCACCATGGGGCGCACGGTGGCGGGGCCGGCGATGCGCACGCGGCTGATCGACCGCAGGGTAGCGTCGTAGGCCCGACCGTGCTGGCGCAAAATGCGTTCGGTCTTCGCCGATAGGGTCAGGGTGTAGCCGATGTTGCCGTTGACCAAAAATGCCTGCTGCAAATAGGTGCGGCCGTTGTTGAACTCGATCCAGTAGGCGCCGCTGGAATGCTCCTGGGCCGGGCGCACCTGGAACTTGAGCTTCGCCAGCAGCTTCTCGGTGGCCTTGGCGTACTGCAGCGCGGTGGTGCCCCACTTGATCGTTTCGGCGGCGAACAACATCTTGCCGACCGGCGCCTTCAGCTTGGTCATCCACAGCAGGATGTTTGGGTACGAGATCTGTCGGCTGACTTTCCATTTGCGCGGCGCGTTCAGTTTCACGCGCCACTTCTTCGAGCTGAAACGCTCGCCGGCAAACTGCGCCGCCGCGGGCTTGGTGCCGACCGATAGCAGCAACGCTCCCGCGATCGAAGCTGCTGCAATCACCCTCCACATACGGATCGATTGATAGCACACGGTCCGCCGTTTTCCTTCCGCACTACTGAACATCTAAGCAGCTAAAAACTTGACTCTATTTGCCGGCATATTGTTGACCGACTCTATTCATTAGAATACAGTGACAACACTGACAGCGCGTGAGAATGGTTGAGGGACACGCGGTGAGCTAAGCGCGACGAACGGGGGAGTAGACAAGCTGGTTGTCGAACGTCTCGTCGGACACGCAATGCGTGTTTAGTGCCGCTCCACGTGCAGCAACCGACAACGCAAGTTTCGGGGGAAACGCTTGGGAAATCGTAATTCAGCGGTCGCGTCACACGACAAGTCGACCGGCAGAGGATCGTCGGAACCGACTCACAACCGTGAGCGCGACAATGTCCTCGCCGTAGAGTTGGCTGCTCGTGGTCGTACTCGCGGTGGCGGTGGATCCAAGCGCGGCTCGTCAAAGTCTTCCACTCCCACGGGGCTGCTCAGCGACGACGAACTGCGCGAGCTCGACGAGCGTTTCGCGGCCGGCATTACCGCCGTACAGATCGTCGACATCTTTTCGTCCAGGGGGCTCCGCTTCTCCGAAGCCACCTTCCGTAAGTACGTTCAGCAGGGCTTGCTACCCCGCAGCCGACGCGTCGGCCGTAAGGGCAAACACCGTGGCTCACTCGGGGTGTATCCGGCGAAGACCATTCGTCGCATCAACGCCATCAAGAGCCTGATGGGCGATGGCTACACCATCGAGCAAATCCAGGAGCAGTTCCTGCGCTTCACCGACGTGATCGAGTCCCTCGAAGAGGGCATCACCGATCTGTTCGGTCGTTTGGAAACCGAAGTACAGGCGCCGCGGTTCGATAACCAGACCCGGCGCAATTTGAAGCGGGAGATCAGTGAGGCGCGCAAGACCGCCGACGAGCTCATGCGTCGCATCGAGCCGTTGGCACGGCGCTTCACCGCTCTGCCATCCGATCAATACAGCAGCACAGGCGCCGCGGGGAGCGCCGAGGACTTGTTGTAACCGCGCGCCTCCCCGGGCCGCATTCGAGCACGACTGTAATGAGCAACGAAGGAGCAACACCCATGAATACCCTCGACCGAGACATCAAACACGACACCGACAATGAGTGCGGAGGTGGTGCCTTGGTTGAGAACTCAGACAAGCTCGACGCGGATTCCGCGGTCGAGCAGACGGCTGAAACCACCCCGGACAAGCCCGCGACCGCCAGCGAAGATGCGGAGGCCGCCGAGGTAGTTACCGAGGCCAGCGCCGACGAAGCGGCAGCCGAAGAAGAGCCGCCGAAGATCAGTCGCAAGGTCCGGCGCCGCCGGCGACGCAGCCGTCCCCGGTCCAAGACCATCGCGATGAAGCGGCTTACCCGCGAGGAGCTGCGCGTCGGTCGGCTGCTGTATCCGCCGGTAGATATTCCGCGCCCGGTCAATCGCGCCGAGTGCACCGCCGAAGCCCGGCCGTGCCCATGGGTCGCCTGCAAACATCACCTGTATCTGGACGTCAATCCCGAGACGGGCTCGATCAAGATCAACTTTCCCGATCTGGAACCATGGGAGCTCGAGCAGACCTGCTCCTTGGATGTCGCCGACCGCGGCGGGATCACTCTGGAAGAGGTCGGCGAGATCATGAACCTGACCCGCGAGCGCATCCGCCAGGTCGAAGTACGAGGCCTGCTCAAGCTGAAAATGGCCTCTCCGTCGCCCGAAGAGCTCGGAGTGGGGCTGCTTCAGGACAACGACTAGCTCCGGATTTCCGAACACGACAATTGAGCGGGAGGGCGACGCCCCTCCCGTTTGTCGTTTGTGGTAGATCGATGCCCTAGCTGCGTGGAGGCATCGCGATGACCAAAGTTCGTCGGGCAATACTGAGCGTTTCCGACAAGACCGGGCTGGTTGATTTTGCCAAGGGTCTCGCCCAACTGGGCGTTGAGATTCTGTCTACCGGAGGCACCGCGCGCGTGCTGTCCGAGGCCGGAGTTCCGCTGAAATCCGTATCGGAGCACACCGGGGCACCGGAGATCTTGAACGGCCGGGTGAAGACCCTGCACCCGAAGATTCACGGCGGCCTGTTGGGCCGGCCTACCGAAGATCACATCGCCCAGATGGAAGCGAACGACATCGCGCCCATCGATCTGATCGTCGTCAATCTGTATCCGTTCGAGCAGACCATCGCCAAAGCGGAGACCACGTTCGCCGAGGCCATCGAGCAGATCGATATCGGCGGCCCGTCCATGCTGCGCTCCGCGGCCAAGAACCACGAGCGCGTCGGTGTGGTCACCGACCCGAACGACTACGAGCGCATCCTCGCCGAGCTCAACGACGGCGACGGTGCCTTGTCCCAGCAGACCCGGTTCGAGCTGGCGCGCAAGGCGTTCGCTTCCACGGCGGCCTATGACGCTGCGATTTCCGCGTACCTCACGTCCTTCGACAAGGCCGATGAGACCAGCGAGCGGGCGCCATTCCCCGGTGTGCTGAGCATCCAGTGGGAGCGGGCGATGACCCTGCGCTACGGCGAGAACCCACATCAGATCGCCGCTTACTACGCAGACAAACGCAACCCGCTGGACGTGACCGGCGATCGGCCCAGCCTGGCCAAGGCCGAGGTGCTCCAGGGCAAAGCGCTGTCGTACAACAATCTGCTCGATCTCGACGGCGCTCTGGGTTGCTGCCTCGAGTTCTCCGATCCCACCGCGGTGGTCGTCAAGCACACCAACCCGTGCGGGGTCGCTACCTCGGATGAGGGCGTTTCGCTGGCCTACAAGCTGGCCCGCGAGTGCGATCCCACGTCGTCGTTCGGTGGCATCGTCGCCGTCAACCGCGAAGTCGATGAGGCCCTGGCGTCGCAACTGGTGGAGACGTTCCTCGAGTGCGTGATCGCGCCGAGCTACTCGGACGCGGCCCGCGAGATTCTCAAGCGCAAGAAGAACCTGCGGTTGGTCGCCACCGGTCCGATGAATGTGTCGGCCGAAGACAAGGGCTGGGCGATGCGCAACGTCGCCGGCGGCATCCTGCTGCAGTCGGCAGACCACGGCGTTTGCGCTGCCAAAGACGCCAAAGTCGTGACCAAGCGCCAGCCGACCGCCGAGGAGCTGGCCAGCCTGGACTTCGCCTGGCGCGTGGCCAAGCACGTCAAGTCCAACGCGATCTTGTTCGCCAAGGGGCGGCGCACGACCGCGGTCGGTGCCGGCCAGATGTCGCGCATCGACTCGGTGCAGTTGTGCAAGCTCAAGGCCCAGATGCCCCTCGAAGGTAGCTGCGTCGCGTCCGATGCGTTCTTCCCGTTCCGCGACGGCCTGGATGCGCTGGTCGAAGCCGGTGCGACCGCGGTCATTCAACCGGGCGGGTCCATTCGAGACAAAGAAGTCATCGCGGCGGCGGACGAACACGGCATCGCCATGTTGTTCACCGGCTTCCGCCACTTCCGCCACTAGCGCCCAGTCATGCAACGCCCAGCAGCGCGAACCAGGAGCACATCATGAAGATCCTCGTCGTCGGTGGTGGCGGTCGCGAGCACGGGCTCGTGTGGCGATTGGCGCGCTCGGGCCATGACGTGTTTGCCGCGCCGGGCAATCCGGGAATCGCCACGGTTGCGACGTGCCTGGATATCAGCGCGGCCAATCTCGACGGCCTGGAAGCGGCGGCTGTGGATCGCGGCGTCGATCTGGTCGTGGTCGGGCCGGAAGCACCCCTGGTTGACGGTCTGGCGAACCGGCTACGCGCCAGGGACATCCTGGTGTTCGGTCCGGGCAGCGATGGCGCCCAACTCGAGGGCAGTAAGATCTTTTCCAAGCAGTTCTTCGCCCGGCACAACATCAAGTCCGCGGATTTCGTCGCATGTGAATCGGTCGCCGAGGCCGACGCCGCCATCGCCAAGCTAGGCGACCGGGTCGTGGTCAAGGCGGACGGGTTGGCCGCGGGCAAGGGCGTGGTCGTGTGTTCGACTCAGGACCAGGCGCGCGAGGCGGCTCGGCAGATGATCGACGAGGCCCGCTTCGGCGACGCCGGCAGCCGCATCGTGGTCGAGCAACGGCTCGAGGGCCGGGAGCTGTCGGTCATGGCGATCACCGATGGCAAGCGCTACGAGGTGCTCGCGCAGGCCGAAGACCACAAGGCGATTTTCGATGGTGACGAGGGGCCGAACACCGGCGGCATGGGGACGGCATCGCCGGCTCCGTGGGCGACCGACGAGCTGATCGACACCATCAAGCGAGACGTGCTCGACCCAACGGTGGCCGGGCTCGCCGCCGACGGTATCGACTATCGCGGAGTGCTCTACGCCGGGTTGATGGTCGCCGAAGACGGTACGCCGTGGTTGCTCGAGTACAACTGTCGGTTTGGCGACCCGGAGACCCAACCGGTGATGGCCCGGCTACAAGGAGACCTCGCCGAGTGGTTGGCCGGCGCCGCTGCTGGTGCGCTGCCCGAGGGCTCGCTCAGCTGGGACGAGCGAACCGCCGTGTGCGTGGTGCTCGCTTCCCGGGGCTACCCGGCCAGCGCGGACAAAGGTTTCGAGATCACCGGCATCGACGATGCCGAATCCGATGCGGATGTGGTGGTGTTTCACGCCGGCACATCCACCAAAGATGGTTCGTTGTTCAATTCAGGCGGGCGGGTGCTTGGTGTGACCGCGCTCGCCCTCGGAGTCGATGCGGCTCGGGCAAAGGCCTACGCCGCAGTGGACAAAATCAACTTCGACGGGATGCAATTCCGTCGCGACATCGGCGCGCGCAGCGTCTAGGAGTGAGGAACGTTATGGCGAGTCAGGTAGCTATTCTCATGGGCAGCAAGTCAGACCTTCCACTGATGCAGCCGTGTGCTGACCAGCTCAAAGAGTTGGGTATCGCACACGAGATTCGCGTCATGAGCGCGCACCGCACCCCGGCGCGCACGGTGGAGTTCATCGCTGGCGCGCGCGACCGCGGGCTCAAGGCGATCATCTGCGCCGCTGGTGGTGCCGCCCACCTTGCCGGCGCAGCCGCAGCCCACACCACCTTGCCCGTAATCGGTGTGCCGCTCGCGCGCACTCCGCTGGCCGGTACCGACGCTCTGTACGCGACGGTGCAGATGCCTCGGGGCATGCCGGTGGCCACGGTGGCCATCGACGGCGCGGTAAACGCCGCCCTGTTGGCCGCTCAGATCATCGGCGTCGCCGACGCGGACATGGCGGCGAAGCTGGCCGCTCATCGTAAGGCGACCGCCGAGCGCGTCGCCGGCGACGACGAAAAGCTGCAAGCCGGGTCGTGATCCCCGACGAACGAATCGCCGAAGCGGCCGCGCTCGTCCGCGCCGGCGAGCTCGTGTGCTTTCCCACCGAGACCATGTACGGATTGGCAGCCGATATCCGGCTGCCGCAGGCACTCGATCGCCTGATCGCCCTCAAGGGGCGGTCGGAGCGGTCGCCGTTCGGCCTGATCGTCAACGACGTCGACGAGGCCCGCGCTCTGGCCGGAACCTGGCCCGAGCCTGCGCAAACCTTGGTGGAGCAGCATTGGCCCGGGCCGTTGACCCTGGTCGTGCCCGCCCGCGTGGGGCTACCCGGATGTTTGGTCGGCGAGCAGGGGGGCGTGGGCATTCGCCAATCGAGTCACCCGTGGGCGGCCGCCTTGGCGCGTCACGTCGGTGGCCCGATCACGGCGACCAGCGCTAATCCGAGCGGTGAGCCAGCGGCGATGAACATCGCGACGGCCCAGGGCTACTTCGGCGGCGGTGTCGCCATGTACCTGGATGCAGGTGAGGCCGCGCAAGCCACACCGTCCACCGTCGTCGCCGTGGCGGAAACTGGTGACTTGCACGTACTTAGGGCCGGGGCGATCGATATTCCGCCGCCGCGCTCGTGATACCGTTCGTTCGGAGACCAATTATGCCTGAGATCGCTGCTATTCGAGGATACCTCTACAACCCGGAGAAGGCGCCGGCCGACAAGGTCGCAGCTCCACCGTACGACGTCATCGATGCCAAGATGCGCGACGAGCTGGCCAAGCGCGACAAGCACAACTGTGTGCACGTGATCCTTCCCGAGGGTGAGGGTGACAAGAAGTACGCAAACGCCGCCGCCCGCATGAACAAGTGGATCGACGACGGCGTGCTAGTCAAGGACTTCCGCCCGGCGCTGTATCGATATCATCAGCAGTTCGAGCTCAAGGAGCTGGACGGCCGGCGCATTACCCGCAAGGGGTTCATCTGCGCGGTGCGTCTGCACGATTTCTCCGAGGGCATGATCCTGCCCCATGAGCGCACCCTCAAGGGGCCGAAGATCGATCGGCTCAAGCTGATGGAGGCGACTGGCTGTCACTCGTCGCAGATCTTCGGCATGTACTCGGACGCCGCCAACGTGACCGATAAAGCGTTCAAAGAATGCGAGCGCAAGGATCCCGACATCAACATCGTCACTGACGATGGCACTCGTCACATCCCGTGGAAGATGCAGGACAGCGAGAAGATCGGCGACGTCAAACGCTTCATGGGCCAGACCAAGGTGTATATCGCCGACGGTCATCACCGCTACGAGACCATGCTGGCCTTGCGCGACAAGTGGCGTGCACAACAGGCCGACGGCTTTCTGCCGTCCAAGTCGACCGGCGAGTTCGCGACCATGTTTTTGTGCAACATGACCGACGAAGGCATGGTGGTGTTTCCGACCCATCGCATGATGCACGGGCTCAAGGACTTCAACCTCGACGACATGTTGGCGAAGGCCGACGCCTACTTCTCCATCACCAAGCTCGAGGGCATGGCCAAGAATATGGTGCGGGTTCGCTCCGCCGTAGCCAAAGCTGGTGTCGATTCGCCCAGCTTTGCGGTCGTCGCTCCCAAGCGCGACGACGCCTGGCTACTCAGCTACCGCGCCGGCGTCAATCTCGCTCAGCTCGGTGTCGTCGGCTCGGGTACGTTCGTGCACCTCGACGTCACACTGCTGCACGAGCTGATCATCGACCGCACCCTGGGCGTGGACAAGGCTGCGCAGGAAGCCAAGACCAACATCAAGTACATCAAGGACACCACCCAGGCGCTAGAGCGCACCGCCGCTGGCGAAGGCCAGGTGACGTTCATCATGAACCCCACCCGTCTGGACCAGGTCAGGGCGGTTGCCGACCACGGTGAGTTCATGCCCCAGAAGTCGACCTACTTCTTCCCCAAGATCGCCACCGGGCTCGTGTTCAACAAGGTCGACCCGGACGAGCACGTACCGTAGGCGAGCCAAGAGAACGCGACATCGCAAAAAAGGCGGGGATTGTCGTCCCCGCCTTTCGCGTTTCGGTTGTGTTGCGGTTACGGCTGGGGCGGACGACCGCCGCCGAGCCGCAGCAGGGTTACCGAGTCCGGCCATACCTTGGCACGGAACCGGCCGACGTCTTTGAGCGCGCCTTCGGACACGCCCACCGCGTTGACTTCGACGTCACCGGGGGAGATGTCCAGGCCCGAGTATAGGCTCAGCGTGTTGGTGCCGAGCTGGGCCTGCTGCAAGCGGGGCAGGGTGCGGACCGGGTTGCCGTTGAAGAACACCAGGACGCGCGGGTCGCGGTCGATCGAGAAGCCAACCTGAGCGTGCTGGATGCGCTTGCTGTTGCAGTCGTGAATCTCGCCTGCGATTGCGCCATTGCCCGGGGTGATGCCTGCGGACAACCCGGCGGACGTGGGAATCGTCGTGTAGTCCTGGCTGGACAGTAGGTTGACATCCGACTGGTAGCGCGAGTTCGCGGTGTCGATATAGTCGCGGTCCACGCTGTCGGCGCATTCCCGGTCGTTGGTGGCCAGGTAGACGTTGTACTGCAGCAATGGCGACCACGTGTTACCCACGACCTGGGGCTGCCCCGCCTCGTCGAGGCCGACGCTGCGCACGATCAAGAACTCGTTGGTGGGGATGTTGGGGATCTCGTACTCGATTTCCCAGCGCTGCAGATCTTCGCAGGTGGTCTGGTAGCAGAACGAACCGGCGTTGATGACCTTGTCGCACTGGCCCCCGCAGTCGTCGGTGGGAACCACGCACTGGCCCTGCATGAAGTCGTTCTCTTTGGGGCACGCGCGGGCGTTTACCAGCGACGTGGCGTCGAGCACGATGTCGAGCTGAGCGAGCGGGGTTACCGCGTCCGGGTCCGTAACCCCGTCCAACTGAGAGGCGCGGAACACTTGCACCCGAGCTTTGTCCGAGTTGGGCCCCGAAGAGAACACGTCCACGAAGCCAGTCATGGTGACCATGGCCGGGGTTGCCGGCGGCGTACCCGGATTGTCCAGGCAGCTGAAGTCGGGTGTGGGGCCGGTGTCCGAGCAGTTCTCGAACACTTCGCCGCACTCGGTGAGCTCCATGGCGGGCTTGGCCGTATCCCAGGGCAGCATGCAGAACTCGGCGTTGGCCTCATCTGGCCAGGCCTGGCTATAGGTGGCGCCGCATGGGCCGACGTTGCCGGCATCGGCGGCGGGGCCGCCGTCGTCACCGCATGCGGTGGCGGTTAGGGCGAGCGAAAGAGCGGTTACTGCAATAGTCCAATCCAGGCGAGGCATGTTCATGCGCAGAGACTAAATGCAATCCGCGCCCATCTTCAAATGGAATCCCCCGTCAATCTTCCGACGGGGTCGAGACGCGATTCCGCCCGGTTTGTTTGGCTCGATACAAAGCGCGGTCGGCGATCTTGAACAGCTCGGCGGCGGTTTCCGTGTCCATCGGGTACGTGGCCACGCCTATGGAAATCGTCGGCTCCAGGCGGATGCCGTCGCTGACGAAGTTGTGAGCTTTCACTTTCACCCGCACCTGTTCGGCCAAATCGCATGCTCGGACCTGGTCCATGCCCATGAAATAGCCCACGAATTCATCGCCCCCGTAGCGGCACAACACCCCGTGATCGTCCAGGACTATGCGGATGATGTTGGCCACTTCAACGATGGCGAACCCGCCCATCTCGTGGCCGTGGGTGTCATTGATCTTCTTGAGCCCGTCCATGTCCATGACCATGATGGACAGCAGTGCTTGCTCGGCCTCAGCTCGCTCGGCCATGAGAGGTGCGATGGCGTCGTGTTGCCGGCGGCTGCGCATTCCGGTCAGCGGATCCGTCGACACGAGCTCGGCGACGCGGGACTGGTACTCGATATCGAGCACGTCGGAGTAGTTGAAACGCAACACCGAGCCGCCCAGGAAGATCTTGTCTCCCGGCGCCAGGGGGAACTGCCCCTCTAGCTTCTGGCCATTGATCGAGGTGCCATTGGTCGAACCGAGG
>SPJJ01018594.1_pt1 | contig 12806 bp, 10 predicted proteins | sample 3741741 | NCBI WGS metagenome assembly SPJJ01 (sample SAMN10925908, study PRJNA522277) | cold seep metagenome | isolation source: Elba SIP-enriched marine methane seep metagenome, extraction at timepoint T1 | place: Italy: coast of Elba, Mediterranean Sea | collected 2014-05 | reverse complement strand
GTTCAACGCCCTCACGGGTGAGACCGGCGCCGGTAAATCGCTCATTGTCGAGGCGGTCAATCTGCTGCGCGGGGGCCGCGCCAGCGCCGACATCCCGCGGGCTGGCGCCAAAGAAGCCGTCGTCGAAGCCGTGTTCGAGCTGACCGACCGGCTGGTGCTCGCGACCAACGAGCTTCTCGACCAGGCGGGCTTACCAATGGAGGACGGCGGTTTGCTGTTGGTCCGCCGGGTAATCCAAAAGGGCGGCCGCAGTCGAACCTACGTCAACGGCGCGCTGACCACGGCAAAACGCCTGTCCGAAATCGGCGCCCTGCTGGTGGACCTATCCGGCCAGCACCAGCACCAGGGCCTGGTTCATCAGGTCAACCACCGGCGCATCCTCGACGCGTTCGCCGCCCGCGACGTACGCCCGGCCATGCGCACCGCCTACGACGCCCTCGCCGAGATAAAAACCACCATCGACGAGCTGGGTGGCGATTCCGCTGACCAGGCCGAACGCCTGGACTATATCGAGTTCCAGTTGCGCGAGCTGGAAGAAGCCAAGCTGCAACCCGGTGAAGACGTCGAGCTCGAAGCCGACGCCAAACGGCTCAAAGCCATCGACAAGCTACACGCCGCCGCCATGCAGGCCGAGCAGTTGACGTACTCGGGCAACGAAGCCGCCGTCGATACCCTGGGCGCCGCGGCCCGAGAGCTCGAACGGGTGTGTGATGTGGATGAGCGCCTCAACGAGCCCCTGCGCCAGTTGGAAGAGGCGCGGGCGCTCGCCGAAGAAGCCGGCTCTTCGCTCCGCGACTATGCGGACCGGTTGGATGGTGATCCGCGCCGACTCTCCGAGGTCGAAGAGCGACTGGGTCTGATCAGTCGGCTGAAGCGTAAACACGGTGGCTCGTTCGAGCACGTGGTGCTCAAGCGCGACGAGCTGATCCGCGAACGCGACGATCTGGAGCGACGCGACGAGCGCATCGCCGAGCTGGAACGAGCCCGAGAGCTCGCCGAATCCGCCGCGCTGGACGTCGCGGCCCAGCTAACCAGCTCGCGCCAGCGGGCAGCCAAGCGTCTATGCAAGTCGGTCAACGCCGCGCTCGCCGAGCTGAGCATGGCCAGCGCCACCCTGTCGGTGGTCATCGAGCCCCAACACCTGGGCCCCGAAGGCGCCGACCGGGTCGAGTTCATGCTCGCGTCCAACAAAGGCGAAGACGCCAAGCCGCTCACCCGGGTCGCGTCTGGTGGTGAGCTGTCGCGCATCATGCTGGCGCTCAAGCTCAGCCTGCGCAGCGCCGACGGCGTCGACACCTACGTGTTCGACGAAGTCGATACCGGCATCGGTGGCGTCGCCGCTCAAGTGGTCGGCCAGCAGATCCGCACCATCGCCGACGAGCGCCAGGTGTTGTGCGTCACTCACCTGCCGCAAATTGCGGCGTACGCAGACACGCATTTCCACGTATCCAAGTCCGAGGTCAACGGCCGCACCGAGACCGAAGTCGCGCGGCTGACCAAAAAACAGCGCCGCGAGGAAATGGCGCGCATGCTCGGCGGAGCCACGGTGAGCGCCAGCGCGCGCAAGCACGCCGACGAGATGCTCCGCGCGGCCATCGGCACGTGATGCAGGTCGACGCCGCCGGCGACGTGTGCACGGTGATCGTCAGCGTGGACGCCCCGGACCCGCAAGTCATGGCCGAGCTCCGCGCCCATGCCGAATTCGGCTTGCGCGTGTTCGGCGAGCACGACGGCTACATCGCCGGAGCCCTGCACCTGAGCGAGGATGGCGGTCGACTGGTTCAGTACGTCCAGTGGTCCAGCGCGGATGCCTACCGCACATGCCTGAGCGACGACCGCTGGGACACGGTGGCGTCGGCGACTCGGTTCGCCGAGCACATCACCGCCGGCCGCGCCACCATGGACGTGCGCATCTACGACGTCGTTGCATCCAGCTAAGGCGGAGGCACCAGTCCGGTAAACGCCGGCCCCGTGTAGAACTGGTCTACCTGCGTCATGTTTCCTCGGGCGATCGCGTATAGCACCGCGGCCGCGGCGACCTGGGTGGTCGTGCTCGATGCGGACGAGTTGGCGTCTCCGGTGCCCGGGTCGAAGCCCTGGGGTGCCTCGCCGCTACCCGGATCGGCGGATGTTCGAATCCCCCCGTACCAGCCGTGGCGCAGATAGCCCTTGCCGACCACGTAGATCCAGTTGCTGTCGCTGGGCGTAACATCGGGCCAACCGGCGGCGACCAACGGGGTCTTCATGGTGTCGCCCTGGACGCTGATCACCGTGTGATCGGCGATGGTGCCGCCGAGGGTTACCTCGGGGATGGTGTTGAGCGCGTTGTGGAACGCCTGGAGGATTCCGCCCAGAATGCCCACGGCGTTGATGGTCTGCGCTTGGTCGGCCGCGCTGGAAAACGCGCGGTGAGGATCCGTCCACTTGGTGTCGGACGTGGGCCGATTGCTCATGCTCACGATCGCCGAGCGGGTCAGTCCGATTTGTATGGCCTTGGCGGCTACGATCATCGACCGGCCGAACTCCTCCAGCCCGGCGCGCTGTGCCGCCACCAGATTCTGGCTGCCTAGATTGTTGATGCCGTAGGCGACGAGATCGCCCGCGGTGGGAACGAGCTGCGATGACAGGTTGACCCCGATGAGGCCAGCGGCCTTTTTGGTCACCTCCAATTGAGGCTGCCACGAGCTACGTGTCGCGGCGGCCCGCAGCCCGGCCATCGCAGCGTAGCTATCGCGAAACAGCGTGCGATTGGCTTCCGGGACCAGGACGTTCTGAGACGCCTCGGTGTTGAATATGTTCACAGCACCAGCCCAGTTCGCGGCGGTGACGATTCCCGGCGTCTCTCGCGTCGCCCGATTTGCGAACGAGCCGATCCCCAACACGGGTACCAACGTGTCGGCCTCGGCGGTGCGGATACTCGCCAGGGCTTGATACAGGTTGGTCGTGGCGCTCAGCGGCAGCGGCGTCGGCTGCTGGCGATGGTGTTCGTTGGAGCCAGCCATCAGGGCGGTCACTTCCATCCCCGGAACCGGGGCGCCACTGGACCTCCACGGCGCCTGGCTCGAATAGAAGAACTCCTTGTTGACGCCATCGAGACCGCCCGGGTTGAAGCGAAACCCGGAGCTCGCTGGCTCGTGGTAGGCATACCTGCCCGAGCTCAGGCCGCCCGTCGCCGGCAGGTTCGCCATCGCGACTGCGGTGTGCGGCCACAACAGTTGGAACCACGATGCGGAACCGTTGCCGCCAACGATGTGAAGCGAGTAGTTAGTGGCGCTCGCCGGTGGCCCGGCGTGAGCGCGGCCGATGACCCGGCCCAACAGGCCGCTACGCTCCGCAGCGACACCGGCACCAGCGGCACCGAGCAAGCCCAGAAAGCCGCGACGACTCAATCCATTGCGCTTGTTTCGTTTGCTCATCGTCGGCTCCTATTCACACATGTACGCCGACGCGAGCACGGTCGCGATGGCCAGACGGCGTTTGTTGGCCTCGTCGATGGCGTCCCCGGGGGTGGCCTGATTGACGATGCCGGTGCACTGACTCACGTGAGTCGCGGTAGCCGGAAACCCGAGCAAACACGACACCGCGTTCTCGTTGCACGCGCCGGTAGCGGGATTGAACATCTGGGTGGCGACACCGGCAACTTCACATACCTCGGAGGATGGCATGTTCGCCTCGATCTCCGGTGCAGCCGCGAGCAATAGATCGAACAGCGCGGCGGCTCCGTGCTGGGTGTGGCCGATGCGCTCGCGCTGCTGGTCATCGTCGAACCCGGGGACGCCCAACGCGGACGCCATGGAGCGGTAGACGGTCCCCGCGCTGCCCGGCGCGGTGCTGCCCAGATTGACTCCGAAGCGGAACAACATCTGGCCGAGCGTGGTATGGGACGGCTTGGAACAACCGTGAAGCCGGGCCTTGATCTCCGGCGGCGTGGTCGGCGGTGGACCGGCCAGCGTTCGCGACGTGGCCGCGTTGTTTCGAGATGGTGTGGACTGCGAGGTCGCCGCCGATACGGCCACGGCCCCGACGAACACGGTTACCAGCGCGATGGAATAGATTCGTACGTGCGACATCTTAGAACCTCACGAAGTCGTCGTGCTTGAACACAGCACGCAGGACGTTTTTTAGATTGAAGCCGTCGTTCTGGAAATCGATCACCAGGTCGGCGACCACGCTGTCGGGTACCGCCGCACCATCCGTGACGATATCGCCGTGGGACATGGCGAAGTTCCACATCCGCTTGACCAGACACGAGTGCACCTCGGGGTCGTTGGCCATCAGCGTGCCCAGCTCGCCAATCGTGGTAGCGGGGCTGCCGGACTTGTAGGCCGGTGATTCGCCGGCCGGAAGGAAGTCCGTAGCCAGCGCCCGCGGTTCGCCGTCGATCGCCATGAACACCTCGAACTGGCTGGGGCTGTACTGGCCGCTGTCATCGAAGCGAGCGAACAACGGCGCCCGGTGATTGAACGTGCCGTGACAGTTGCCGCAGGCGCCGTTGCCGGTCGGCTCGTGAAACTCGACCGCCCACATGCTCTCGCCGGTGCGGGTCGAATTGCAGCGCCCGGTGATCGAGTCCTCGTCCCACGGCGAGTCATAGCCCGGCGATTGAGCCTGGCCGCACGCACCGACCGTTGATGATGTCGCGGTCGGCTCTGCGCGTGGCTCCAACGCGGACCGGCACAGGAACGTCTCGTGGAAGTAGCGCACGCTGCGCAGAGCGAGATTGCCCCGGTACACCTCGTAGATGCCCGGGTTGGTGAGTATCCCCGACGGAGTCACACCGTTGTTGCACTCGGCATCGGTGAACGTGTCCGCCTTTTCGTTATAGGTAGGGCACGTGCTCGAGGTGGCGGTGAACAGGGTGGAGAAGTCCGCGCCGCTGACCATGAGGCGCGCCGCAAACGTGGGTGCCGTGTCGTGAGATACGGTCGCCCCGCCCACCAGGTTGAGCCGCATGCGCAGGATGTTTCGCCACAGGGCGATCATCTGGCGCGTGAACCCAGAGGTCTCCAGCATGCCGTCGACCATCGACTCATACAGCACCTTGCGAGCAGCGTCGTCGGCCGCGTCGCGAATGGCCAGGATATCGTCGAGAGCCGGCTGAGCTCCCGTGAGCTTCAAGCTCGCCGTGCGCAGTGCCTCACCGTAGTTGACCACGCGCTCGTCGAGCTCGGTGCGCATCGCGTCGGGCGGTGGGCCCGCATCGACGACTCCGGCATCGGCCGTCGGCATGCTGCTGTCGGCACCCGGCTGCACCATGGCGTCGCTGTTGTTGGACCCGCCATCGTCGCCGCACGCGCTCACCGCGACGGCGAACGCGGCCAGCCCAAAGAGCAAGCTACATCGCTTCATTACGTCCCCCTTGACCAGCACACGCTACCAGTCCGGGATCCCTCGGGTCAATGAGCGCTGCGACTCGCCGCGACCACACGAATGAGCGCGCCGGTTACGCGCCGTCAATGCGCCAATGTTCGGCTTACTTGGACGCGTCAGCGGTTACGCGGGCGTCCACGAGCGCGGTCAGCGTCGGTAGCGCTGCGGTCGTGACTAACGCCACGCGCGGATGCGTGCGCTGCCGCGGGGCGACGTGTCGGTCCAGCGATAGCTCTTGTCGCCGGGGGCGCGGAAGTCCATGTGGACGAAGCCGCTACGCGGGTAGATGCCCACGCCCATGCCGCCCACGTCCAGGGAGCGCACGAAGTTGTACAGCTGGCGCGTGGTTACACCGGACACGCGGATGTCGGCGGCGGAGCCGTGGAAGTGGCGGCTGCTCTCGTTGCGCTGAAAGCGGAATCCACTGACCAGCTCGATACGCTTTTTGCCGAAGCGGTCGTAGACCCGCGACAGCATCTCGTACAGCCGGGGGTCCACGGCGCGCTCGTTGCCGGTGCGCCAACAACGGAAGTTGTGGTCGAGCTTGGCCAAGGCGTCGTCATCGAAATCGCCGTCGGCGTCGTAGATGTTGACGTTCACCGTGCGCCGGTGATGGACGTTGTACAGCGCGATGTTGCCCGAGGGTTTGGTCAGCGGCGACGTGCGCAACTCGGCGACCTTGACCGGCCGGCCCTGGAAGTGACGAACGAACCGACAGCGCCGGCGGCGTTTCTTGCCGCGGCGTTTGATGTAACGGCACTTGTAGTAGCCCTTGCGACGGCGGCGACGACGGCGGCGATAACGCCGGCGCTTGCGGTAGCGACGGCCCTTGCGGTAGCGACGAGACCGGGCTGCGCTGCGCCGTTTGCCTTTGCGATAGCGCTTCGCCCGCTTGCGCTTGGCTTTGCGCGGGCGCTTGGTCCGCGCCGACTTGGCTTCAGCCTCGCTCAGGTCCGGCGTCGACGGTGACGCGAACAAGATAGCCGCCAAGAAGGCGACGGCGAATGTAAGCCTACGAAGTTGCACAGTTACCGGCGAGCCTGTGTCGACGGGGGCGACCCTACCTCAACTCAACCGGCACATGGTAGCGCCAGTTTTGCGCCAGGGCGATTTGTCTGCAGATCAGCCGCGTTAGGCGTCGGCGTTGCCGTCCTCGAGCGGGATGTGAACCAGCTCGATGCCCAACTTCTCCGCGACGCCGAAAATGCGCTCGTCCCGGTAGAACTCGTTGTAGCAAATCCGCTTGATTCCGGCGTTTGCGACCTGTTTGAAGCAATTCCAGCATGGGCTAGCGGTCACGTAGATATCGGCACCGTCGATGGTGACGCCGTTCTTGGCAGCCTGAATGATGGCGTTGCCCTCGGCGTGGATGGTCGCCACACAATGGCCGGCCTCCATCATGTGGCCCTCGTCCGTGCAGTGGGGCATGCCGCGAATCGACCCGTTGTAGCCCGTGGACAGGATCGTTCGGTCGCGAACGATAACCGCACCCACGTACTTGCGCTGGCACGTGGACCGGCTAGAAACGACCTGGGCAATCTTCATGAAGTACTGATCCCAGGACGCACGAGGCTTGATCACTTCGTTGGTGCTCATGGTCCGGTATCGTAGCGCTGGGGTCTGAGATGTGGCTATAGTGCGCGCTTCCCGATGTCAGGCAAAGGCAAGTATAAAGACACCTTGAACCTCCCCCAGACCGAGTTTCCCATGCGCGGAAACTTGGCCAAACGCGAGCCGGAGATGCTCGCGGCCTGGGACGAGGCAGACCTTTATGGGCAGATCCGTGCGGCCCGTAAGGACGCGCCCAAGTACGTGCTGCACGACGGCCCGCCCTACTCCAATGGCCACATTCACCACGGCCACGTGCTCAACAAGATCCTCAAGGACATGATCGTCAAGTCCAAGACGATGGCCGGCTTCTGGTCGCCGTACATGCCGGGCTGGGACACCCACGGGCTGCCCATCGAGCTCGACGTCGACCGCAAGCTCGGCAAAAAGAAACGCGAGATGTCCAAAGCGGACATCCGGGCCGCGTGCAAAGAGCACGCGCTCAAGTTCGTCGACATTCAGCGCGAAGAATTCCGCCGGCTCGGCGGCTTCGGCACCTGGGAGCGCCCGTACCTGACCCTCGACCACGGCTACGAGGCGGCCATCGTGCGCGCGCTCGCGGCGTTCGCCCGGGGCGGCTACCTGTACCGGGGCAAAAAGCCGGTGTACTGGTGCCCCAAAGACCGCACCGCCCTGGCCGAAGCCGAGATCGAATACAAAGACCACACGTCGCCGTCGATCTACGTGCGCTTCCCGCTGGCCGACGAGTTCGATCCGGGCACGCTCAGCCCCGAGCTGGCCGGCAAGAAACTATCGCTCACCATCTGGACCACCACGCCGTGGACGCTGCCGGCAAACCTGGCGGTGGTGCTGTCGCAAAAGTTCGAGTACGTGGCCGTGCCGCATCCTCGCTCCGACGAATACTTGCTCGTCGCTCGCGAGCTGGCGCCCACGTTCCTCAAAGCCATCGGTGCCGACGATCCAGAAGACGGCTCGTCGTGGATCAGCATCGACAAGGCCAACCTGTCGGTGCTCGAAGGCGTTCGCTATCACCACCCGTTCATCGATACGCCCAAGACGGACAACGACTTCAAGGTTTGGTTCGCGTTGTACGTCACGCTGGAGCAAGGTACCGGCCTGGTACACACCGCCCCCGGCCACGGTGCCGAGGACTATGCGACCGGCCTGGCTCACGGCCTCGAGGCGTACGCCCCCCTCGACAATGCCGGCCGCTACACCGACGACGTGCCCAACTGGGCCGGCATGAAGACCAAAGACGCCAACCCGCTGATCGTCCAGCACCTGCACGACACGGGCTTTCTGCTCAACCCGGTCGGCGACAGCGTCGATCATAGCTACGCCCACTGCTGGCGCTGCAAAGGGCCCATCCTGTTTCGCGCGACCCCGCAGTGGTTCATCAGCATCGACCACAATGGCCTGCGCGAGCGTGCCCTGGCCGAGATCGAAAACACCAGCTGGCTGCCTCACTGGGGCCAGGAGCGCATCCACGGCATGATCGCCAACCGCCCGGACTGGTGCCTGTCACGGCAGCGAGTGTGGGGCGTGCCCATTCCGGCGTTCCACTGCGAAGACTGCGAAGCAGTGCACGCCGACGCCGAGACAATGGAGAAGGTGGCCGATGTGTTCGCCGAGAAGGGCGCCGACTCCTGGTACACCCAGGAAGGCGCCGCGTTGCTCGGAGCGGACATCACCTGTGCCAAATGCGGCGGCAACAACTTCCGCCCGGAGCAGGACATCGTGGACGTGTGGTTCGAGTCCGGCTGCTCGTGGTTTGCCGCGGCCAACATGGACGACGACCTGCGCGACCCGGACATGTACCTGGAAGGCTCGGACCAGCACCGCGGTTGGTTCCACAGCTCGCTGTTGGTCGGTATCGGCATGACCGGCAAAGCCCCCTACAAAGAGGTCATCACCCACGGCTGGGTGCTCGACGAATTCGGCCAGGCCTACTCCAAGAGCGCCATCGAAAAAGCCAAGCGCGAGGGCAAGAAGGTCAAGTACGTCGCGCCGCCCGAGATCATCTCCAAGTACGGCGCCGAGATGTTCCGACTGTGGGCGGCGTCCGCCGAGTACAAGGGCGACATCATGTTCTCGCCCAAGCTGATCGAGGACCTATCGGGTTGGTACCGCAAGCTGCGCAACACCTCCCGGTTCATGCTCGGCGTGCTCGCGGACTACGATCCCAACGCGTTCCATCTGGACAACGTCGAGCTCGACGAGCTGGATCACTACGCGCTCAGCCGCCTCGGTGACATGGTCGCCCGGGTGCGCGCCGCCTACGACCGCTACGACTTCCACGTCGTGCACCGCGCGTTCGTCGATTACGTCACCGTGGACCTGTCCGCGTTCTACCTGGATGTGGTCAAAGATCGCCTCTATCTGGATAGCAAGGACTCCCCCCGGCGACGCGCGGCCCAGACCGTCATCTACACGGTACTGCGCTCGCTGGCCACGGTGAGCGCCCCCATCCTGTGCTTCACCGCCGAGGATGTGTGGAAGCACATGCCGCGGCGCGACGGCGACCCGGAGTCGGTGCACATGGCGCTGATGCCCGAGGGCAAGCTGGCCGAAGAAGACGCCAAGTGGACCCGCTTGCTGGCGTATCGCGAAGCCGTAGGCAAACAGCTCGAAGAGTTCCGCGCCAAGAAGAACAAGTCGCTGGACGCGACCGTCACCGTCAAACCGCCGGCAGCCGACCGCGAGCTGGTCGCAGCCCGCGCCGACATGCTGGCTGACCTGTTCATCGTTTCCGACGTAGTCATCTCCGCGGACGATGCCAGCGGCGATGAGCCCGAGTTCATCGTGGATAACCACTCCGGCTCGCGCTGCGAGCGCTGCTGGAAGTGGTACGAGGCATTGTCCGACAAACACGACGACCTGTGCACTCGCTGCGCAACCGCGGTCGACGAGGCCTAAAGACCATGAACCTGGACCGGCGCTGGAAACTGTTCCTGATCATTGCACCGATCACGTGCCTGCTCGATCAGGTCACAAAGATCTGGGCCCGGGCCAGCCTGCCCCACGCGAAGGTCACCGGCGGCATCATCGGCGAGCCGGTCACAGTGATCAGCAACTACTGGGACTGGCGGTTGTCGGAGAATCCAGGCTCGGCGTTCGGCATGTTCGGCCAGACCGCGGGTTCGCGCATCTTCTTGTCGGTCATCGGCGTGGTCGCACTGGTGGCGATCGTGTGGATGCTGCGCAAAGCCAAAGAAGACCAGACACGGTTGATCTGGGCTTTGGCCCTGGTCGCCGGCGGCGCGGTCGGTAACCTGATCGACCGAGTAGCGTTCGGCGTAGTCACCGACTTCATCGTGTGGAAGTACCACACTCACGAATGGCCCACGTTCAACGTGGCGGACATCGCGCTGGTCATCGGCGTCGGCCTGCTGTTCATCGACATCGGCAAGGACTCGTTCGCCCCCGATGAAGAAGCTGACGACAAGGCCAAAGCGAAAGCCACCAAGCCGAAACAACCCGACAAGACCGCGGGGATGAAGAGCAAGAAGAAGAAGCGCAAGAAGTGAAGCCTGTCTTCTTCGAGTTCTCACTACCCGTAATCGGCTCGGTAAGTTTCCCCGCCTACATGACCATGATGCTGATCGGCGCTACGGCGGCGATCGTTTTCGCGCGCCGCCACGCCGAGGCGGTCGGTCTCAATGGCGACCGCATGTTCGACCTTGGCATCGTCCTGCTCGTGTGTGGGATCATCGGCGCGCGTCTGCTCGCGGTGCTCACCGACGGCCACTTCACCGACTTCGTCAACCTGTGCTTCGCCCCGGACAAGGTCGCAGCCGTTGACGCCAAGGTGGCGTACTGCACGACCAGCGCCCAGTGCGGTTATGACTACGTTTGCGACACCACGCGAAACGTATGTCACCCGCCCCGTGATTGCTTCGCCGCGCTCAAGTTCTGGTGGGGTGGCCTCACCTACTACGGCGGCTTCCTGGTCGCCGTACCCGCGGGCATGTGGTACGCGCGGCGCAAGCAACTCGACGTGCTGGAGGTAGCCGACGTGGTCGCGCCAGCGGCGATGATCGGCCTGTTCTTCGGCCGCATCGGTTGCTACTACAACGGCTGCTGTTACGGCGGCGCTACCGACGCGTGGACCGGCGTGCACTTTCCGAACATAGCCGGCGATGTGCACCCCACCCAGCTGTACGAAGCCGGAGTCGTCGCCGTGCTGTTCGCGGTCCTGTACTGGGTGGTGCGACCGCGCAAACGCGCGAGTGGCGAAGTATTTGCCGCCCTGCTCGTGCTCTACGGGATCGCCCGCACGTTGCTGGAAGTATTCAGAGCCGACCCGCGTGGCGCCCTCGGGCCGTTGTCCACATCACAGCTGCTGTCGATTCCCCTGGTGGGGCTGGGCATCTGGTTGTTCGCGCGCGTGCGCGGCGGCCGACAATATCTTGTGACCTAGCTGCCGGGGTACTACCCTAGATTCATGCGCGCCCCCGTGCTGATCACCGTCGTATTCGCCGCTTTGTTCGGCTGCGACGAGCGCAACCCGCCCGTACCCGGAGGCATGTTGCCCCCCGGAGGAGGCACCGGGGCTGACGCCCGACCGAATACCGATGCCGCGAGCGGCGACGCGTCTACCAGCGAGGTCACCATCAGCGGGCGGCTATGCATCGTGCTGGATCCACAAGATCCGCTGGTCTGCCCCACCGAAGACGCCACCGGAGCGCCACTCGATCTGTCAGGTATCACCATCACGGAGGTCGGCGGCGGCACCACCACCACCATGGCTGACGGAACGTTCAGCATCATGGCGACGAGCATCGACGCCCCGGTACTCGTGGCCACCAGCCCTGCCCTGCGCCCCACCGCCGTGCGGGTACAAATCAGCGGACCATTCAACAACATCTTGTTCCCGGCATTCGACGCCGCGACCTGGATCAGCCTGACCAACAACCTGGGCGTGATCGAAGCGCCGAACCAGGGCGCCGCCGCTGTGTACATCACCCAGAACCTGACCGCCGCAGTCGGCGCCGAAGTCGTACAACCCGTGGGCTCCGTGTACTCGCCATTCTACGACCGCGACGGTGGCCCCCTGGACTTCAGTGTCCAAGGCCTGAGCGGTGACAAGGGCGCGGCGTTGCTGTTCGGCGTTCCGGTTCCCGTGGACGAAACGTCCTACACTGTGATCGGTTCCGGCGGCAGCCCGCTCGTCGACGTGCCCCTCGACGTGCTAGACGCAACGACGACGGTTTCGTTCGTCAATCTCTAGTGCGGCAACTTCGAGGCTGCGCCGCCACGCGCTCGCCTTCTCCTCGGTTTCCTCGAGCTCGCGCTCCGGGGTCGAGTCGGCGACGATGCCACCGCCCACGTGCAAGCGACCTTCGCGAGCGGTGACGACCAGGGTGCGAATGGCGATGGATAGATCCATGGCGCCTCCCGGGCCGAGGTAACCGATGGCGCCTGTGTACGGACCTCGGCGCGCCGGCTCGAGCTCGTCGATGATCTCCATGGCACGCACCTTGGGAGCGCCGGTGATCGAGCCGCCCGGAAACGTCGCCCGCAACACATCCGCCGTGCCGACGTCGTCGCGCAGCTGACACGACACCCGAGAAACCATGTGATACAGGGTCGGCAGCTCGACGATATAGCCCAGGGCATCGACCTTCACCGAGCCGATGCGCGCGACCCGGCCCAAATCGTTGCGCTCGAGATCGACGATCATCAGATGCTCGGCGCGCTCTTTGACGTCTTCGGCTAGCTCAGCGGCCAGCCGCCGATCCACATCGGCATCCCCGGTGCGTTTTCGCGTGCCCTTGATCGGCCGGGTCTCGACCATGGAGCTATTGGCGACCCGGGCCAAGAACCGCTCGGGCGAGCCTGACAGGATCGTCGCATCGCCGATGTCG
>SPJJ01036410.1_pt1 | contig 12812 bp, 7 predicted proteins | sample 3741741 | NCBI WGS metagenome assembly SPJJ01 (sample SAMN10925908, study PRJNA522277) | cold seep metagenome | isolation source: Elba SIP-enriched marine methane seep metagenome, extraction at timepoint T1 | place: Italy: coast of Elba, Mediterranean Sea | collected 2014-05 | reverse complement strand
TCCTTTTTGCCGCCCTTGCGGAAACGAATCCGCCGTGCGTGTGCGCGGCCGGCCAGGGCGCGAGACGCCACCAGTTTCTGGCCACGCAAGAACCCCTTCCATTGGCGCTCGACGTTGGCCCATTTGGTCTTCATGACTTCGCCCACCGCGCGCATGGCGCTCTTGCCTTCGCGGATGATCTTGATCGCCTTGCGCACGCCCTCGTAGCCCACTTTGCTGTGCAGATACATGATCATGCTGTGGACCTCGGCGAACGCCAGTGCCGCGGCGGCCTGGCTCGGCAGCTTCGCCATGGACGGGTGCATCGCCTTGAAGCTGATCAGCTTGTTGCGACCGAGAGCGGTGGCCAGCCGATGGGCATCGATGGCGGACAGTTTGGTGGTGGGCGCGGCGCGCCAGCGCGTCTCCTGATATCGAGCCAGCCCTTCGTGCAGCCACACGGGGACCCGGTCCTTACTGAGCCGAGCGACCACGTAGTGCACGTACTCGTGGACCAGGGTATCCATCCACGGGTAGCCGAAGATCGTCGCCCGCGGAGACACCAACATCAGCTTGCCGTACTTGCACAGGGCGATGGTGCCGGTGGTTTCGATCTCGCGTTCGGTGAGTGTCGACAACTTGGCCAGGTCGGCGGGGCGCGAGATGATCTCGACCCGCACCTTCTCCGGTGGGTAGAAACCGAAGTCTTTGCCCAGCCGCTCGTAGGCGCGCTCGAGTACCTCGCCAGCCAGGTCGACGAGCACGTCGTCCTTGCCGGGTTCGTAGTAGATGACGAAGTGTTTCTTCGCCGAGGTCTTGCGCTTGAACGACTTGGTGACCGAGTAGGTGCGAGTCGCCAGCCGTCGCAGCTGACCGACGTTACCGGCGACGGCCTCGTCCTTGAGCCCCTGCATGTGCTTGAGCGCCATGGGGTAGTTGCCGTCGAGGAAGGCCATCTCCGCGCGCAGGTAGCGGGTCTCTTTCGCCTTGGGTTTGGTGTTGCCCAGGTCTTTGATCAAGCCTCGCGCGTCGTCGAAGCGCCACTCGTTGAGCGCCCGCGCCGCCTTGATGTACTTGCCGTAGGTAGTGCGTTGGGCGCGAGCATCTCCGATCGGGCCGGCCAGCCCGACCGCGACCCCGGCGGCCGCGAGCAGCAGTCGGCGGCTCACCTGATCAGCTCCTCGTAGTAGCGCTTCACCATGTCGCCGAAGCCCTGGGGCGCTTTCTCTTTCTTCATCGCCTCGAGGATGTCCTCGCGGAACTTCTCGGGCGCCTTGTACTCGTTGGCGCCGGGAATACGCACGGGTTCGTCGCGCAGGCGCGCCCGCCCTGACCGCTGGCGCATACGAGCGGCACCCTGGGCATCCTTGCGTGCCCGGTCTAGTTTCTCCGCTGCGCCGCGCGCTTCGAGCCGCGAACCCGACGGGTCCTTGGCGCGCATGCGTTGCTTGGCTCGGCCCATCTGTTCGGCAGCCCCGTTCACACCTTGGGAGATCTGTTTGCCCGAGCGCCCGGGCAAGTCTTTGCTCATGCCTTTGGCCCGCTGAGCCAAACGTTGAGCGCGGCCCTGTGCGGCCTGCTGGCGCCGGCGCAGTCGGTCGAGGCGGGCCCGGTCCTTCTTACTCATGATGTCTTTGGGCGACGGCGTTGCCGCTTCCAGATCCTTGACGATCTTGCGCGCCAGCGGCATGGCCTTGCGTGTCGCTTTGCGCGCTTTTTTGGTCTGGCCGCCCCATTGCTTGGCGTCGCGAATCGCCGCGTCCAGCTCGGCCTCGACCGCGTCCAGGCTCTGTTTGGCCTGCTTGGCCATGGCCAGAGCTTCGGCGATGTCGCCGTCCTTGAGCATGTTCTTCACGCTCTTGAGCCGGTTCTTGACGATGTCCAGCTCCTCTTTGGAGAACGTGGTCAGGCCGTCTTCGGGAATCTTGTCGAGGCGTTTGCGCAGCTTGTCGATGGTCTTACCCACCTTCTTGCGCATCTTCTTGGCCTTCTTGCGCATCATCTTGGCGGCCTTCTTGGCGTAGCGTCGCCAGATCTTGTCGGCCGCGTCGGCGATGTCCTTCTGGTCCTTGGCCAGGTCGGCCAGGTCGTTCATCAGCTGGTTCAGCTTGCGCTCGCCCGCGCTGAACTTGTCGCCGCGAAGCGCGCGCAGGGCGTTCTCCATGGCGTTGGCCGACTTGTCGATGGTGCGGTTGCATTCTTTGAGCTTCTTCTGTGCCGCCGCCACCTTGCCCGCTTTGAACAGGGCGCGAACCTCGTCCATGCACTCTTTGGCCTTGTTCGCCTTGAGCGCGTCGGTATTGACGAACCGGTCGAGCACATCGGAGGTGAGCTTGCGACGCTTGGTGCGCAACTCGGCGAGTTTTTGTTGCAGCGCCCGCATCTCGCGATCGATCTCGTCTTTGAGCTTGGGATCTTTGGTGCGCTTGTACTCGTCCATCAGCGCCTTGAGTCGAGCTTGGTGCTTTTTGATCTCGTCGCTGATCGCGAGCAACACTTCCATGCGCTGGCGGTCGATCCAGTTGGCCAGCATGAGTACGTCGTTCTCGAGCTCGACTACGTGGGGCTTGTTGGCGACCTTGAGCTGAGCGCCGATGACTTTGGGATTGCGCAGCTTGTCCAGGCGGGCGAGCAGCTTTTGTTCGCGTTTGCCCAGGGCGTCGAGGCGACTGCGCATGTCGCCCAGCTGCTTGATCAACTTCTTCGACGCCATCTTGTCCTCTTTGAGCGAGGCGACGATGCCGCCGAGCTCGACGACGACGGCGGCCGTCGTGCGCTGCATGAAATGATGCGCCCGTAGATCCTCTGGGTCGACGGTGAGTCTGGCGCCGAGCAGCTTGACCATCTTCTCGAAGGTCACCTCCTGGCGGTCGACGATGCGTTCATGGCGTTCGCGTTGGCTGAACACGCGCAGGTAGAACGTGCGGGACTTGGCTATGTTCGGGCCCAGCACGTCGTCGTTGTCGGTGACTTCGAGGTGGTAGGCGACTTTGGCGCCCGGGCGCAACGACAGCTCGGCCAGGTCCCACAGGAACTTGCGCTGGGCGCGGCGCTTGCCGAACTGAGTCGGCAGGGTCTTTTTCTGGGCTTTGCCCCGGTCCTTCCACACGAGATCGATCTTGGCGATGCCGTGGTCGTCTTCGATGATGTAGGCCAACTCGATGCGCTTGAGACTGGTGACGTCGAGCTCGTTGGCGGGCGCGTACAGCTCCACCTTCGGCGGGTTGTCAGCCTCGATCTCGATGTTGTGCGGGTCCGCCTCGACCTTGCGCTTGCCTTTGGCGTCCTCGACGAGGAAGCGATACTTCAGCGGCTTGGTCACGTTGAACTCGGCGGTGAGGATCGCGCCTTCGCCGCCGGGGCCGCGGGCATCGACCTTCATGTCGATGGGCTCGCGTTCCGTGTCGTCGCCAACGCCGAACAGGATCTTGGCCTTGGTGGCGCTGGTCAGCGCGGTGGTGCGAATGCTCACCCGCGTGCCGGCCATGGCGAGGAAGTCGCCGCTCGACGACGGCAGCTTGACCTGTGGGCGCTTGGTGTACAGCGGGTAGTCGAGGGTGATCTCGATGTCGCCGACGAGGGGTTGCTTGGACAGCTTGGCGCCGCCAAACGGCGACGGTGTCGGTGCTGCGAACACTCGCTTCCAGCCGTTGGCGAAGGCGTTCGGCTTGGCCATGAACACCAGCGCGTAGGCGGCGGCCACTCCGAGTAAGACCACGGCGGGCCGGCGTAGCCGATCCCTGGGCACCAACTCCCGGGGCTCGAGGTCGTCGACCTCGCTGGCGGTCTGTTGAACGAGCGCGTCGACCAGCTCGGTCGACAATCGGGTGTCGTCGATTTCCGTGGTGCCCAGCTCGACGGCCGACAATAGATCCGAGGCCACGGGCTCGACCTCGGTGCCGACATAGCGAGCGACCTGTTCATCGTTGCGCCAGCGCAAGCGTGGGTAGATGATCCCTACATAAGTTCCTGAAACTACGAGCGACGCACCAAGGCCGATCGCGGCACTGCCGATGATGTTGGCAGCGCCTAGTCCTGTGACCAGGGCGAGTAGCGGCGTCAGCAATGCCGCAAGGCCAGCGACGGCAAGCACATACAGGCCCGCCTTGGCAGCGTCGTGGCGCCGCAGCCGGCGGCGGACGGCCCCCAGGAAGGCGCGGATTTGACGATTTGGGTCCATCGACGGAGCTGGCCTTTCGCAGGAGTCTAGCAGGCCCATCGGCCATTTCACGATCGATCCGCACAATCGTCCCGACCGTGGGGTGGGTTGGGGGCTTTAGCGCGAATTTTCTGTTATATCTCGGGAGAGTGAATAAGCCCTCCGAAACTGCGTCGATCCCTGCAGATGATGCGGGTGAGAGCAAATCGGACGCCGAGAAACGCGCTAGCAAGCGCGGCAAGAAGGCCGACGACGACGCCGCTGCCGAGACCACTCGGGAGCGAGACCGCAAGCTCGTGGAGCGAGCTCGCAAGGGCGACAACGCCGCGTTCCAGGAGCTGTTCAGCCACTACCACCGCCGGGCGTTCTCGTTGGCCTACGGCATGGTCCACAACTCGGACGACGCCCTGGACATCGTGCAAGAGGCGTTCATCAAGGCTCACCGCTACCTCGACAAGTTCGAGGGAACATCGAGCTTCTACACCTGGTTCTATCGCATCGTGACAAACCTCGCTATCGACCATATCCGCAAGCACAAGCGGGCCCGTCACGTCGACTTCAACGACGCGATCGCGCACATCGACGGCGAAGGTGCAGCGGGGGAAGACTCGCTTTTGCCGCGCATCCTCGGCCAGAACCCGGGCAAGGCGTTGGCGCGCAAAGAGGTGCGCAAACAGATCGGTCAGGCGCTCGAAGCGCTATCGGACAATCACCGCATCGTGCTCGTCATGCGCGAGCTCGAAGGTTTGTCCTACCAAGAGATGGCAGAGATCATGAAGTGCTCCAAGGGCACGATCATGTCGCGACTTTTCCATGCTCGGCGCAACATGCAGAAGTTGCTCCTTGAATATATGGAAGGCAAAAAGGATCTAAAGGTTCAGTAGGGCAAGAGCAGTGAGTCCACGAGAAGACATGGAACTGATGATGCACTTCGACGGTGAAGACCCCGTCGAGGTCAGCGACGCCGACCAGGAGACCCTGTCCGCGCTAGAAGAGTTACGCGAGGGCGTGCGCACGTACGTCGAGCTCGAAGGCGATGCCATGGAGCCGAAGTTCGACCGCATGTGGTCGCGCATCGAGCGGCGCATCGAAGCCAACGGTCACGCCGACGAACCGGTCGAGGCGCCAGCGAAGCAACGTGCTGCCAGGGTCGAAGAGCAGGCCGGCGTGTTCGAGCGCATCAAGCGCTGGTTCGGAGACAACCGCGGCTACGTGTTCACCAGCATGGCCACGGCGGCTGGTGTGGCGTTGTTGATGCTGGCGATTCGTCCGACCGAGGTGAAGCCGGGCGAACCGAAGATCGTCAGGGTTCCGGGGCCGACGAAGATCGTCAAAGTCCCGGTAGAAAAGATCGTCCGCGTTCCCGTCAGCAGTGACCGGGTGCACGTGGCCGGTCCGGCAGCTGTCGATTCACTCGACGTCACTGAAGGTACGACCGGGGCCGTGTTGCGCATCCCGGGCGAAGAAGGCGAGAACGCCACCACCGTGATCTGGTTGTCACCGGAGGACATATGATCCGCCTCGCATTGGCAGGCGCATTCGGTATCGCGCTGTTGGTTTTGACGGCTGCGCCGGCGAGCGCCCAAAAGGCGAGCTGCGCCGTGCTGGAAGTTCACGCCAACAAGGGCGCGGCCGCGATGCCCAAAACGATTCCGCCGAAGCTCGCTCGCAAGCTCCAGCGTGCGCCGTTTACCGCGTGGAAGAATTTCCGCATGGTCAGTGCTGTGCGCCGTCCGTTTGCCAAAGCGGGCGCTAGCCAAAAGATCGCGTTGCGTCGAGGCTCGCTGGAGCTACGCCGACACCCCAACGCCAACAACCAGTACAAGCTGATGTTCCTGCTCAAAAACAGCAAGGGCAAGCGGGTGCTGCGCACCAAGGTGGGCGTGTCGCCCAAGACCTACTTTCTCGTCGCGGGGTTGCCGCTCAAGAAGGGGTCTCGGGATGCGATCCAGGTCCTCGCGTTGACCTGCATGCCCGTGCCATAACCTGCTGTAACTGCAGGTGAACCCGGGGCCGGGCGAATAAAAGTCCGCCGGAGGGCGTGCTATACAAACTCCGTGCAGCCGCCCTGGTATCGACGTCGCGCGTTCCTGATCGCAGGAGCGAGTTTGGCGGGGTTAGTCACCGCTGCACTCCTGTTGTACGCGCTGTATCCGCGCATCGGTGCCTGGGCAATCCGCAAGAAGGTTATCGCCAAGCTGGAGAAGCGCTTGGACCGCAAGGTCGAGGTCAAGACCATCAAGGTGACCCGCGGCGGCAAGGCGGTGCTGGAGGACGTGACCATTCGCGGTGCCAAGGATGGCGAGCGGCCATTAGTGCGCATCGGCCGGGTGACCATCAACTACGACTTTTGGGCATCGGTTCGCGGCAACATCATTGTCGACAAAGTACTCGTCGAAGGACTGCATGCAGTCGCCGTCCGCAACGGTGTTGGCGACGACAATTACAGCGACATCTTGCGCCGGTTCACCGGGCGAGGCGACAAGCGCAAGCGTGGTCGGTTCGGTCGCGGCTTGAGGCCCCGCGTGCTCGAAGTGAGTGGCGGCTCGTTCAGCTTCGACGACTCGGCTGAAGGCGTGGCGCTATCGGGCGAACAGCTGCGCGTGGTCGCCAAGCGCGGTGGGTTGGTCCGCGTGAACGTCAGTGACGTGCGCGGCAGCAACGCGCTCGGTCAGCATGGCGGTGTCGACAAAGTCGTCGTGACCGCTGACCTGGACGACGTGGTGGCCAGCGCCCAGATCGAGCTCGCCGGTGGCAGCGCACGCTTGTGGCGGGGCATGAGCCTCACCGGAATCGCCGGCACCGTGGCCAAAGGCAAGGTGCCCGGGCGTCTGCTCGTCGATCTTGCCGGAGGCTATGGCGGCGCCGAGGGGCAACTGTGGGACGCCAAGGGTTGGATAGACCCGCGCAAACGCATGAGCGAGCTCAGTCTGCGCGCCGACCGGTTCACCTTCGATCGCATCGATTCGGTGGTGAAACGGACCCCGGTCATCGTCGATTACAAAGACACGTCGGTCGATGTTGCGTTGCAGCTGAACGCATCACCGGCGGGCCTGGCGTTCTCGGGCAATGTGAGCCTGCACAAGCTCAACGTCTATCACCGCAAGTTGGCGGAGGGCACGCTGCGCAACATGGAGGTCACCGGCAAGGTGCGCGGCAGTTTCGACCGCGCGTCGCGTACGCTCAAGGTCGACTCCGCAGACATGAGCTCGCATGGGGTCGACTTCTCCGCGACTGGTAGTTTGAATCTGGTCGGCGGCGTCGACCCGACGACTGGACAGGTACGCGGTCGCAAACGCATCGCCGGTCGATTGGTGGTGCCCCCGGTACCGTGCCAGACCGTTTTGAACGCGTTTCCCGAGCAGCTGTTGCCCCACCTGCAGGGCTTCAAGCTGGGCGGCACGTTCAAAACCGATCTACGGCTCGACGTCGATCGCGCGAATCTCAAGGACACCAAGCTGGAGGGCTCCGTCGGAATCCTGCGCTGCCGCGCGCTCAAAGCGCCCAAGACGATGAACGCCAAGCGGCTTCGCAAGGAGTTCACCCACTACGCCGAGGTTCGCAACCAGCGCTGGATTCCCATGTTGCTCGGGCATCGCAACCCGGAGTTCGTGCCCCTGTGGGACGTGTCTCCGTACTTGATCAAGGCGTTCCTCACCACCGAGGATGGGCGGTTCTATCGCCACAAAGGGTTCATCATTCACGAGTTCCGCAGCGCGCTGATCCGCAATCTGGAGGCAGGCTACTTCAAGTTCGGCGCATCGTCGATCACCATGCAGGTGGTCAAAAACGTGCTGCTGTATCGAGGCAAGACCCTGTCCCGCAAGCTGCAGGAGCTGTTCCTGACCTGGTACATCGAAACCCAGCTGAGCAAAGACCGGATCATGGAGATCTACGTCAACGCCATCGAGTACGGCCCCGGCATCTACGGCATCGGCAAAGCTGCCCAGTACTACTTCGGCAAGGACCCCCGGGACCTCAACCCGGTCGAAGCTGCGTTCTTCTCGACCATCCTGCCGTCGCCCAAGAAGCGCCACCGCCAGTTCTGCCGCAACCAGCCCAGCAAGTGGACCCAGCGCTACATCAAGACCATCTTGCGCATCATGAAGAAGCGCAAACACATCACCGAAGACGAATACGAGCTAGCCAAAGAAACCGAGCTCAAATTCAACCGTAACGAAGACGAGGTCAGCCCCCGTGAGTGCCGCCGGCTGGCCCGCAAAGCCCTCGACAAGGGCAAACCCAAACACCCCGTTTTCGCCCCCTAGGGGGTGATGACTTCGGCGTCTTTGGGGACTTTGACCTTGGTGGGGTCGATGATCTTCTTTTTGCCGTCGGCGAAGATGACGAACTCGACGCGACGGTTGCGTTGATGGGCGCGCTTGCTGCGGCGGGTGTCTCGGGGCTTGGTCTTGCCGAAGCCTTTTGGCGTGATGACATCACCGTTGGGGAAGCCGAAGCGCACCAGGGCTTTCTTGACGTTCTTGGCGCGTTCTTCGCTCAGCCATTGATTGAACGCGGCGCTGCCACGCTGGTCGGCGTGGCCTTCGATGACCATGCTCTTCCACTTGGGGTTCTGTTTCCACAGCTTGATGATGGCGCGTAGCACGGGCCGAGCGCGGCTTTTGACCCGGGCGCGCTGCTTGTCGAACAGCACGCGTTCCTCGAGGATGATGCGGTCTTTGATCAGAACGATCAGCCCTTTGTCCGGGCAGCCGTCTTTGTCCTTGATACCGTTCACGACCTCGGCCTGGTTGGGGCACTGATCGTCTTTGTCGGCGATCTTGTCGCCGTCGTTATCCGGATCGGGACAGCCATCTTCGTCTTGCCACTTGTCGGCGTCTTCGGGCTTGTCCGGGCACTTGTCCTCGTTGTCGAAGATGCCGTCGCCGTCGCTGTCCTTGGGTGGCTCGGGCTTGGGCGGCGGTGGCTTCTTGACGATGACTTTCTTGATTGGCACCAGTCGCTTGGGTGCCGGCTTCTGGGGGGCGTAGGCGAACGAAAACACGCCGCGGAAGGTTGGCGCGCCGTAGCCTTTGGTGACGCCGAAACCCACGCCCGCTTGCAGGTGCCAGTCGCTGTTCACTGCGTAGCGGCCGCCGACGATTACCTCCGCCGGCATCTCGCGTTCTTCGCCGTCTCCTTGCACGCCGGCGATCACGTAGCCTTCGGCCATCAGCCACAGCTGTCGCGGCACGACGGCCAGGCGAACTCCCAGACCAGCCGACACCTCGTCGTCGACGATCAGGTTTGCGACCTGGCTCTTGCCGCGCACCCGGTAGCCCGCGTTGAGCGCCACCGCCAGGCTGCCGCTGTGGAGCGCCAGGACTAGCTTGGGCTCGAACGCCGCGGTGCGACCGCCGCTGAAGTTGTCCGCGTCACCGGTCGGCAGGATTAGTGTGGTTGCCAGGGCGAGGCGTACACCGCCGTTGCCGAGCAACCGGGCTTTTGCCATGGCGCGCAGGTCGCCCAGGCCGGTGCCTCCCAGCGAGTCGCCGGGGCGAATCAAGTCCAGCTCGCCTTCTTGGGACACGGTGAGCGGTACGTCGAGGCCGAGCTCGAGGCGGCCGAACAGGCCGACGCCGGCGAGCAAGTGGGCGCCGACGCGACTGGATACTACCGAGCCGTTCATCAGCACGTCCCCACTGGCGGGATCGCGCATGACCAGCGGATCCTGCGATGCGCTGAAGGTCAGAGCCAGGTTGAACACGTTGCGGTCGAGCACGTCGGCGGTGTCTTGACTGAACAGCCCGTTCGACGATGTCGCCGGACGGAAGATTTCGGCGTCGAAGCTTTGGCCGGATGCGTTGCTGCTGAGCGACACCAGCACGCACACACCGGCGATGACAGTGGCGCTTGCTCTACGCCGGACCACCAAGCCACCGAGCATCAACGCGAGCAGCAGCACCAGGCCGCCACCAGGCGAGGGGGTGCTGGAGCAGCCGCCGCCACCGCCGAGATCGCCGGCGAACCCGGACACCGGTGCATCATTGGTCTGGGCGTCCGCGGCTCCGGCATCGGCGGTCACGCCAGCGTCGGGGTCGCCAAAGCAGCCCTGGATCGGTTGAAACACGCAGCCGCTGGTCGGTTCGCAGCCATCGATGGTGCAGTCGTCATCGTCGCTGCAAGTCGTTGCGGGCCCGCCGCAAACACCGCCGGTGCATTCATCGGTTTCGGTGCAGGCGTCGCCGTCGTCGCAGCTTGTGCCGTCCGGTGCTGGCGTAGTTCCGCCGCACACGCCAGCGGTGCAGGTTCCCGCCAACTCGCAGCCGCCCGCGTTGGTGCACGGCATGCCTTCGGCGATGGGCGCACCCACGCAGTTGCCGGAGCCGTTGCACTGGTCGCCGCTGGTGCATGCGTTTTGGTCGTCGCACGCGTTGCCCGGGAGCACGTCGTTCTGACAGCTGCGCGTGATTTCGTCGCACGAGTCCGCGGTGCAGGCGTTGCCGTCCAGGCAGTTGGGCCCGCCGGCCGTGCAACTGCCGGTGCCATCGCACACATCGTTGGCGCTGCAGAACAAACCGTCTTCGCATGGGCTACCCGCGGACGCGGCCACGTTGAGGCAGCCCGCGACCACGCTGCACGAGTCGTTGGTGCAGTCGTTGCCATCATCACAATCTCGTGGAGCGCCGCCGACGCATGCGCCACCCGCCGTGCAGGTTTCTCCCTCGGTACACGCGTTGCCGTCCTCGCACGCCTGTCCTGTCAGCGGTGGGTTGTCGCACGTGTTGGCCGCCTCATCGCACACATCCATGGTGCAGTCGTTGCCGTCCTCGCAGGTCGGTGTGCCCGTACCGCATACACCGGCCGCGTCGCAGGTCTCGCCGCTGGTGCAAAACAGGCCATCACTACAGATCGTGCCCTGAGGTAGTTGGTCGTGGGCGCACTCGCCCGCCGCGTTGCAGCGGTCCGCCGTACACGGCTGGCCGTCCGACTCGCAGATGGTGCCGTCGTCCTGGTTGCCGATGAGCAGGCACTCGACGTTGGCCCCCACCTGGGTGCACATCTCGACGGTGCACACGGTGTCGTCTGTATCGCACGGCTGACCTACCGTAGTGGAATTACACTCGATTATCGCCTGCTGGGACCGCCCGACCTGCACGGATTGCTCCGCACACCCCACGGCGAACACCAGCGCCCCCAACGCCGTTACTTGTGTCCACATCTAGCCAACGTAGATCGTAGCAGCTTTTCCGGATTAGCGAACCTTTCCTGTGTTTTGGCGGCCTCTGGACCGGGGCTGACGAGGCCAGCGAATTGACGATCGCCGTTGGCGAGTGTATGGGAAACGTATGTCCATCCAACTTACGGAACGCTGGTTCTTCCGCGCCGAGGACACTCCGACGCGCATCGAACGGTTCCTGCGCTCGCTGGCCAGCGGTCGATCGATCCAGCTTCTTGCCGATAAATCGGCGGATTCCCGGGTGTTCGTCGTGCGTTGCCCGGACGACATCGCGGTCTACGAGTTGCTCGACGCCCTGGGTGTCGACCTGATGGCCCTCGCCGAGACCGCATTCGAGCAGGATTGCGACGATGACGTGTCCGCGGGAGCGGACATGCGCCTGATGGTGCACCGGGACTGGGACGGTTCCTTCGAGTGGATCGTCGAGGCGGAGTTCGACGACACCAAGCATTGGCCGCTGACGCTCGTTCTCGGTCGCGCTCTGGCCGACCGGTTCAGCGGCAAGCCCTACGACGAGCTGACCAACGAAGAGCTCGTCGCCGGGCAGACCATGTGGATGGCGCCGCCGCCGATCGTCAAAGTGACGCGACCGAATTAGGCGACGACCGAAACAGGCGACTAGTCGACCAGCGCTGGGGCCTTGGCGTGGGCTGCGGCCTTGATGCCGAGTAGCCTGGCCAGAGTTGGCGCCACACTCAAGGTCGACACCGGCTTGTTGACCACGCTGGGCTTTTGCCCGGGCACGTGAACGATCAGCGGGACGAAGCGGTCGTCCGGGTTGGGCGAGCCGTGGGTGGTGCCGCTCTTGTAGTGGCCCGAGAAGATGCTGTTCGGCGCGACCGCTACGAAGATTTCGCCCGATAACGTGGGCTCGATCGACCGGCAAATCAGCGCTTCGAGACCTTTGCGACGATCACAGTTTCCGTGCAGGTTGCGCGTGCGCACGGCGCGGGCGATGCCTTTGACCGTGCTCAGTGATTTCGTCATCGCGTCGAGGGCAGCGTCTTTGCGCGTCTCGTCGAGGGCGTGGAACGCCTTGGTCATGTAGATCGTCGACGCGGAGCCGGCTGCGATCCATTTGCCGGGTCCTAGCGCCTTGTTGGCCGCTTGCTGCAGCGGCGTCATCAGTGCGGTCGTACTCAGCCGATGGGCGTCGAGGCCTTTTTGTCGCGATTGCTCGACCACTTTGGTGACGCCGTGGTCGCTGGTCAGCACGACCGCGTAGTTTTCCTTGCCGACGACTCGGTCGAGCTCAGCGAGCAGTCGACCGATCCAGCGATCGATGTGCAGCAGCAGGTCGAAGCGCTCCCATGACTCCTGGCCCCAGGTGTGGCCGGCGTAGTCGTGCGACGAGTAGCTCACCGCCAGTAGATCGATCGCGTCGTCCTTGCCGAGCTTCTCCGAGTGCAGGGCAGCCAGGGCGGCCTTCGTGGTGATGCGTGGTCCGATGGGCGTGGCGCGCAGTGCTTTGGCGCTCACCGCCCGGCCGAG
>SPJJ01048050.1_pt1 | contig 12815 bp, 11 predicted proteins | sample 3741741 | NCBI WGS metagenome assembly SPJJ01 (sample SAMN10925908, study PRJNA522277) | cold seep metagenome | isolation source: Elba SIP-enriched marine methane seep metagenome, extraction at timepoint T1 | place: Italy: coast of Elba, Mediterranean Sea | collected 2014-05 | reverse complement strand
TCTTCGCCGAGGTCGAGCAGGCGGCCTTCGATCCGGGGCACTTTGTTCCCGGCGTGGGGCCTTCGCCGGATCGCATGCTGCAGGCGCGTCTGTTCGCCTACGGCGATGCGCACCGCTATCGCATCGGCATCAACCACATGGATCTGCCCGTGAACCAGCCCAAAGGGGTCGATGGTGGCGCTCGTACCTATGCTCGCGACGGCTCCATGCGCGCCGACAATGGTGGCCTGGGCCCCAACTATGGGCCCAATAGTCTGGGGGGCCCCCAAGAGTCCGGCGCATCCTACGGGCTCGGCTACGAGCTTGAGGGCAAGGTGGGGACCTATGCACCTTGGTCTCATCCCGAAGACAATGATTACGTGCAGGCCGGCGCCCTGTACCGTGTCATGAAAGAGGACGAACGGGAGCGCCTCATCGGCAATCTGGCAGCAAGCCTTGCGCAAGTCACATTGCCGGATGTGGTCGAGCGCTCGGTGGCCCACTTCATGGCCGCAGACCCAGAGTACGGTGCGCGTCTGAGCGCAGCCATCAAGGCCAAAAAGCAGGCACAGTCATGATGCAGAGCAACCACCACATCGAACAGCGGGCCCTAACCCTGGTCCGTGAGGCCTTCGGCCACGCGCGGCAGGGCAAGTGGCTCGCCTTAGCAGCGCTCCTGGATGCCGGTGTCCCGGTCAACGTCCGCAACGACAAGGGTGATACGCTATTGATGCTCGCGAGCTATCACGGGCACGCCGAGGCCACCCGAGGCTTGTTGGAGCGTGGCGCAGATCCCAGCCGCGTCAACGGTCGCGGTCAGACTCCACTCGCGGGCGCGGCCTTCAAGGGCGACGGAGCCATCGTGGATCTCCTTGTCGCCGGGGGTGCAGCCGTCAATCAGCGCATGGCGGGCGGAAAGACCGCCTTGATGTTCGCGGCGATGTTCGACCACGCAGAAGTGGTCCAGAAGCTTCTTGGATTGGGGGCCATCGCCGCGCAGCGCGACGATTCGGGCGTAAGTGCGGGCGAGCTCGCCCAGATGATGGGCGCTCAGGCCGCGGCTGCGAGATTTCGCGCAGCCTAAGACCCGCGCGAAAAAAACGTGCGGCGCGAAGTGAAGCGGCCTCTATCAGGAGTGAACGCTCGCCTATTCATGTTCTGAGTTTCCCGCCCCCAGACGCCGCTGATTATTTGTAGCTGACACTAACCCCGTCATTTCAGCGCGACGCGGATTATTCAGCGCTTGCGCGGGATAGTCCGCTGCGCGAGCACCCACATAGACATCGGAACCTGGCCTCCTGTACCAGGGGCTCGCGTGACTTCTTACGCAACGTGAGCAGGGCGTCGCTTCAACGAGTGACGTCGAGGAGGGTCGATGAATCTAAGGGTGGGAACAACTTGTGGTGCCATGGCGGCAGCACTACTCGCTTCGGGATGTGTGCAGGAGCAAACTCAGGCTCCGGCACCCAACGTCAGCACGAACCAGAGCACGCGGCCGTTGGCCCCGTGTGATCCGGTCAACGTTAGTCAGTCGATGGTCGTGCACGACCAGGCGACGATCAGTCTTGGGGACTTTTCGTTCCAGCGCACCATCGCGGCCATTCGTAATAGTAGTGGAGGTGCAGCGACCACGGATGCGGCGCTGGCTCAGACCATCACCTCCGGGTTGTTGACCAACCCCTTTACGAATCCGGTGAGTGGGCTGCCTATGCCCGCTGACGCGCGAACGGCCGAAAACGCCCTTACAGGCGCCGGTCTGCTCACGGATATGAAGCCGATCGCGCTGTTCAACCGCTTTGACCTCGCGCCGGCCAGCGGCAGCAATTGCGGTGAGTATCGGATTGTCTACGGTCGCTATCCCAACTCAACCTTCAACCGCTACCTCGTGATCTTTGAGGCACGCCTTCCCAATCCAAACCCCGGCCTCGGCCTCGCTGGTTGCGCGCCCGTGGCGCAGTTCTGGCACAACCTCTCCGACCCCGGGCTGAGCAACCTGCAGCGCGCTCAGGACTTGGAGGACTTCTATTACAACGGGCTCACGGGTTTCTCGGCCGTGGTGACCCACAGCAACTATGGTGTGCCTTTGGGCCAGGTTCGTACCAACATGTTCATGCAATTCCCCTGGCAGTTGCGTGAGTGGCGGACCAGCTTCAATACGACGGGCCAACCCGTGCTGACTCCCGATACCGTCAAGGATAACCCCCTCGCCCAGATGTATGATGCGGGCAGCAGCAATCCCAACCCCACGCTCTTCAGCAGCGAGCAGACTCAGTTTCAGACCGACTTTACGACCGGGAACATCTTCACGCTCTTGGATTTCGAGTCCAATGGCTCACCATTCACAGCCTGTCCTGAAGTCAACGTTGTCGGCGCCGGGTTCTCCGACCGCTACAATGAGTTCCAGAGCGATTCTTTGGGAAGTCAGGACGAGGTGACTTCGATTGCGAGCCCTGCCTTCAGCACGTCCATCAATGGCGTGCTCTCCGGCAACCCGGCTTTCGCGGGCCTGAACGATGCCCACGTGCTGGCTCGTGCCGAATCTGTGACCTGCGCCGGTTGTCACCAGCTGACCGTCGGCAAGGCGATTTCACCCACCGCGAGCTGGCCGGGGGTCGCCCCGGGAGGCTTTGTGCACGTGCTTGAGCCTGCCGGCGCGAGCGCTCCGAACCCCACGGCGGTGGCTGCCCTCTCGCCGGCTTTGAATAATTGTTTCCTTCCCGCGCGTAAGCAGATTCTTGAGGACTTTGTCTGCAGCACAGGCGGCGGCACGGATGCGGGCGTCAGCGACTCCGGGAACCCCACGGATGCAGGCAATTCTGCGGACGCGGGCACCCCCGACTCCGGCACTCCCGTCGCCTGCGGCGGGCCCTATGGCGCGACCTGCGCGGCGAACGAGTACTGTGAGTTTGGGCCCTATAATATCTGCGGCGCGAACGGTCCCGGAGTGTGTACACCTCGCCCGACCGCCTGCCCCTATGTTGTCAACCCAGTCTGCGGTTGTGACGGCGCGACCTATAACAATGACTGTCTCGCGAACGCGGCGGGGACCGATGTGAGCAGCGCCGGCGCCTGTGGCGGTTCCTGTAACCTGAAGCCCCCGTCGAGCTGCTGCTACGAGGACAAGCAGTGCGGCAAGATTAAGGGGGGCGAGTGTATTGGCGCCGTCTGTGCGCCTGGCCAGGCCGGCGTCTGCAAGGGGCCGCCGCCCAAGGGTGGCTGCTGGGAGGATGATGACTGTGGCCGTGGCCAGACTTGTGTCGGCGAGCGCATTTGCCCCTGCGGCGCGCGCTGTCTGCTGCCCGACGCGCCTGGCCAGTGTCGCTTTGTGCTCAGCCCGGCGCCGGTGAGCCCGGTCCGCCAGGTCGCGAGCACCGCCGAGGTGGCGCCTGCGGCCGTGGCGGCGCCGGTGACGGCTGCGAAGCAGAGCCTGCTGAACGCATCGACCGCTGAGGATGCATCCCGCGCCCTCAGCGATCTCGAAGATGCGGTACGCACGGAGCGCGAGCGTGAAGCCGCTCAGCCCGGCGCGTTCTGGCGCACGCGACGCACGCACTAATGTGAACCTGACCCCGCGTGCCGCTCCTGGCACGCGGGGTCGAGGTGACAAAGCCTCGACCCCTCCCCGCATTGTATGCATTGCTCGTGGCCATGCGAGCGCTCCCTCTTTCGATATCGCAGGCTGCCTTGATCGCAGGCTGTCTGCTGATCAGCCGTACTGGATCTGCGGATGAAGGCATGTGGACCTTCAACGACTTCCCGGTTGACAAGGTCGAGGCCAGCTACGGTTTTTCGCCCAGCGCTGAGTGGCTCGAGCACGTGCGGCTGTCTTCTGTGCGTACCGGCCGGGGCTGCTCGGGCTCGTTCGTCTCCAAGGATGGCCTCATCCTGACCAACCATCACTGCATCCACACCTGCATCCAGCAGCTGTCCACCAAGCGCTCGGACCTCGTGGAGGCCGGCTTTTTCGCCGCGCGCACCAAGGATGAGCGGCGTTGCCCCAACTTCGATATCAGCCAGCTGGTCGAGATCAGCGATGTCACCGACAAGGTGTTGGCCGCCACCAAGGGCAAGACTGGCGAGGCCTATACCAACGCCAAAAAGGCCATAGTTGCGCAGCTGGAGGGGGCCTGCACCACGTCTGACAAGGTGCGTTGCGACGTTGTCTCGCTGTATCGAGGTGGACGATATAATCTGTATACCTATCGCCGCTACCAGGACGTACGATTGGTCTTTGCGCCGGAGGTGGGCGTGGCGTTCTTTGGCGGGGACCCCGATAACTTCAACTTCCCGCGCTACAACCTCGACTTTGGCCTGCTGCGCGCCTTCGACGACGGCAAACCCGCACAGGTGCAACATCACTTGCGGTGGTCCAAGAAGGGGCCGGATGAAGGTTCTCTTGTCTTCGTCAGTGGCCACCCCGGGTCTACACAGCGCCTGCTGACCGTCGCCCAGCTCGCCTACCAGCGTGATACCGCGCTGCCGGAGCGCTTGATGAGCCTCGCGGAGCTGCGCGGCCGCCTACACGAGATGGGGCGCCGTTCGGCCGAGAACGAGCGCATCGCGCGGCGCACTCTGCTGGGCGTGGAGAACGGGTTCAAGGCCCTTAAGGGGCGCCGCGAAGCGCTCGCGGACTCCGCGTTCTTTGCCGACAAGTCCCGCGCCGAAGAGTCCCTGCAGGCCAAGGTGAAGGCCGACCCCAAGCTCTCTGAGCAGGTGGGTGACGCGTGGGGAGAGATCGCTCGGGCTCAGGCCAAGGCACGCGATATGCGTTTTGACCTGCGCTACCAGGAGTATCACCGGGGCTTTGGATCTAAGCTGCTGAGTATCGCCCATACTTTGGTGCGCTGGTCCGAAGAAAAGTCCAAACCCAATGCTGAGCGCCTGCCCGAGTTCGGACAGGCGCGCAGCGCGCGCGTAAAGGCCTCCTTGTTTTCAAAGGCGCCCATCTATTCTCAGCTCGAGGTGACGATGCTCGCTTTTTCGTTGGAGCAGCTGCGCCGGGATTTGGGGCCAGATCACGCCTTCGTACGTGAGGTCTTGGGTAAATACTCTCCGCAGGGCCTCGCGGAGCGTCTGGTCAAGGGAACCCGGCTCGCCAAAGTAGCGCAGCGCAAAAAACTCTACGAGGCCGACGCGAAGACTCTTCAGGCATCCAAGGACCCTATGATTCAGCTCGCAAGGGCGCTGGACCGCCACGGCCGAGTGGTACGGAAGAAGTATGAGACCGAGGTCGAGTCTGTCGTCACGCGGGCCAGCGAGCGCATCGCAGCGGCGCGTTTTGCTTTGCTGGGGCGCAGCGTGTACCCCGACGCCACCTCCAGCCTGCGCCTTTCCTATGGTACGGTGGCCGGCTTTGAGCACCTGGGACAGGAGGTCGCGCCCTTCACCCACTTTGCCGGGCTCGAGACGCGGGTCACGGGGCAGGCGCCCTTCGCGCTGCCTAAAAAGTTCAAGGCCCGGCGCAGCAAGATCTCCGGCAGCCAAGCCCTAAACTTTGTCACTACTAATGACATCATCGGTGGCAACTCCGGGTCTCCGATCATCAACGAAGCGGGCGACCTGGTGGGGCTGGTCTTCGACGGCAATATCTATAGCTTAGGTGGCGCCTATGGCTTTGACGAACGCATCAACCGCACCGTGGCCGTACACTCCGGAGCCATCATCGAGGCCCTCGACAAAGTATATGGCGCGCAGCGTCTCGTGAAAGAGCTCGCACCCTAGGCTCCTCAGGGGCTGGCGAGTTGTCCGCTCACATTCCACCCCCAACAGCTCACGCCGCCTGCGGGTCGAACCCCGCAGCTGAAAGAAAAGCCTGCCGAGAGGTCAACGAAGGGCCCCGCGGGCGCTGAGGTCTGCTGCACAGAGCTTGCACCCCAGCAGGCGATCTCCCCATCGGTACGCAGCGCGCAGGCGTGGGTGCTGCCCACTCGCACTTGGGTAAAGCGGCCCGTGGGAGGGGCCAATAGCGATGTCGGCGGGTTGCTATCCTCGAGGCCCCAGCACACCAGGCTTTGGTCCTGTCGGATGGCGCAGGCGTTGTGGCGGCCCGCCCCCAGGGCCACGAAGGTGCCCGAGGGAGCATCTGTTGCAACTTGGCCTTCACCCCAGCAAGCGATCCTGCCGTCGGCGCGCAGCGCACACTCAAAGAGCTTGCCGGCCTCGATGTCAACGAAGGGGCCCGGGGGCGGCGTGTCTCGCACATCGCCCCAGCAGACCACCTCGCCGTCGCTATCGAGCGCGCAGGTTCGGGAGAAGTAGGTCGTGATGTCCTGAAAGGTCCCAGCGGGGGCCATCGTCTCGCCGCGCTGGTCTGTGCCCCAGCAGCGCACCGCGCCCTGTGCGCTCAGGCCGCAGGCGTGGTGTTCCCCCGTTGCGATCTGAGTAAAGGCGCCGGCGGGCGGTCTGCCGGCTCCAGGCTCGCCCCAGCAGGATGCGCTGCCGGACTGGGTGAGGGCGCAGGCCTGAAGGTAGCGACCGCTGACGTTGCGGTAGGCGGTCTGGCCCGGGGTGCCCACCGGTCGCGTTTGCGCGCGCTCACAGGCGACGGAGAGGCAGATGAGTCCAAGCAGTTGAATGCGGTGCACAGGGGCCGACTAAGCAAGCGCTGCGCCAGCCGGTGAATCGGCCGGATCTCAAGCTCAGGCGACGCAGGGCGGCCGCAGCGACGCACTGGGGATACACCCGATGGGTGCGTCTGTGCAGGTGAGGTTGCGTTGGGCCTGCTCTAGTGTAGGTACGGTGCGGGCAATTTGGCGGGCCGTATTGCCTCTGTGCAACACATCGCGGCAGACTAGCCGGGCATGGCAGACAGGATCTCAAGCGGGGCTCCGCGCCCCGAAGGTTTCAATCGTAGCGCGGGTTTCGAGTACAAAGACTCGCGGATCGACGATGAGACGGCGCTCAAGGCAGGTCAGAACCTGGACAGCTCTCAGGGCGCCACCCGCGACGCGGCGGCGCTCGAGATCCAGTTCGACCGCATGATGAACGGCCAGATAGGCAACGATTATGCGGTGCCCGGCTGGGTCGCCCAAAATGGCATGGACGACGTGCGTCAGGGCGAGGTTCTGTCCTTGCTCGATGAGATGGGCGATGTGGCGAATATGGACCCGGCTATGATCGAGCAGGCCAAGGGCATGTACCGCGATGGTATTCAGTCGCAGGAGTTTGCAAAGCAACAAGGCTTGCAGCCCTACGGTCAGCGCCCCCATGACCTGGGCACCTGGAACAGATGACCGAGCATAAGATCGTCTCCTTGATCCGCAAGGTCGCCCAACCCGGACCGGATGGCACCTTCGTGATCGACGCCGCGGGCGCGCAGCTCATCGAGCATGGGCTGCTGAAGTTCGCCGATGACCAGAGCCTGCCGGATGCGGTGCTTGGCGTTTTTGGCATGATCTCAGGCTTTCATCGGCACGCAAAGTCGCCACAAGCCGCGCAAGTCCTGCTGGAGCTGCTGGTGCGCAATCGGCCGCGCCTCACCGCGCTCGCGGGTGCAGGCCAGTCGCAGCGCCTACAGGCGGCCTTTGACGGCCTGTCCGCCCTCACGGGCGAGGCCAAGGCTAAAACCGCCCCCATGCATGGCGATGACGCGCCCAAGGGCGCGATCAAGGCCTCCTCCTTCAACAACCCCGGCCAGCAGGGCCCCCCCGGTCGCCGTCGCCGCTGAATTCCGCGAATAAGTACGCTGTCAAAGGTCGGTGCCTGGGGCTAGGTCTGCCTAGCTGCTATCTTTGCGATCGTGCATCTCCTGCTGCCCGCTCCTGAGTTTGAGGACCGTTCAGAAGCCGAGTTAGTGCGGGCTGCACTTCAGGACTCCAGCCGTCGCATAATTTCAATTGTTGGCACCGAGGGTGTGGGCAAGACGGCCTTGGTGCACCAAGTGCTCGCTGAGACGAAGACCGCCGCCTTCGTATGGCGGTTCGATCTCAACCCTGACATCCGCGATCTCTTGGACGGGCTGAGTTTGCATGTCGGCCGTCAGCTCGATCACATGCAGGCGCTTGGCGGGCTGCCACAGGACCTGCTGATAGTTGTGGATGGGGTGCAGGAAGGGCTGCTTCAACGCTGTGGTGAGGTGCCCCAAGGGTACGCACTCGCCGATCTCGTTCAAGCGATCCGCGGCTCGGACTCAGGTGCTCGCCTCCTGCTCGTCAGCCGACCAGCGCCTGGGCTGGAACTCTGCGATTCAAGCGAGCGCATCTCACTGACGATGCCTTGCGGTGAGTGGTATAAGCGCAGGCTGTCCTGCGTGAAAGTACCCTTCGCTTCTGAGCTGGGGTTCTTGGCCCGGATGGCTCACTCCGTCCGCGCCTTTGAGCAGATTCGCTCGGTGCTCGCTGTGCTCGTACGCTCCACCAAGGACATGCCCCTGTGGCTGAAGGAATGTGGCCGCAACCATCAGGCGTTCTTGCAGGCAGTATTGACGCGCGCAGACCCCGATGTGCGAGCGGCGGCCTTTGTGCTGGCCGCCATGCCTGCTGCGATACGCGCCGAGTCTGTGCTTGCGCTGCATGGTGACGTGGGTCCGCGTGAATGGCGCGCTGCGATTGACGAGCTGGTGCAACTTCGTTTGCTTAGTTATGCACAGGTGCGCGGGCAGAGGTGGTACGAGCTGGACGCCCTGGTGCGGCCAGCGCTGGCTGGAATGCAGTGCGAGGAGCGCTATGCGCACCGTGTACTACTCATTGACCGCCAGATGGCTGAGGCAGATTCGGTCCCGGGGGAGCCTGCGGACCAGCTGCGCACATCGATCGAAGCGGAGGATATTGTTGGAGCGCAGTATTGGTATGGGGCGCTTCGCAGGGGCATTGAACGGGTCGTGCCGAGCGCAACGACGGCGCAGCTGGCCAGCGCGCTGTTACGCCGATGGGGTGTGCGATTTGAGCAGTGGGAGAACGAGCAGAGTCCCGCCTTTGACCGCGCCGTCAGTCAAATTATGCGCGGGGAACCCAAGCGGGCCGAGGCAGGTTTGCTCTCGCTGCGTGCCCACTATTCGAGTCTCGGGGACCGTTTTAGCTCACAGGGGTCGGCATCGGGTCGAGGCATAGCCCTCGATGAAGCGTTGATCGACGCCATCGTCGCGCAGGGCGACCTTGGGCGGGCTGGCTTTGAGGCCAGCCAAGCCCTTTCGCGTGCCGCCGGCGCGAAGGTCGGGGGCTTGCTGCTGAGGCGCGCGAGGATCAAGGCCCTGGTGGGCGAGTCGCAGGCGGCGAGCGTAGAGCTGCAGAGTCTTGTCTCCGCAGCCTCCCCTCAACGTCGCAGTGGGGCCGATCAGGTATGTCTCGGACAACACATGTATAGACTCGGCAAGGTTCAGTCGGCACAGCTCTTGGTTCGCCGGGCTCCGGACTCAGGCCTGCTACGGGCCCGCGCCGACCTAATACTTGCGGATGTCATGCGGTCCCGCGGCGACTATGCGCGCGCGAAGGAACATGCGCTTTCTGTGCACGCGTACGCGCAAGGCGATGGACTTATCGGCTTGTGGGCCCAAAGCCTCATCTCACAGGCCCGGACCTGCTACGCGCAAGGAAATTTGCAGGAAACAGTCCGGCTCGCCGGCGATGCTGCTCAAATCGCCCAAGACGCAGACTATGGGCTGCAATACTTGGACGCATCGATAGTGGGGGCTCGGGCCGGCGACGATTCCGTCGATCTGACAACTATCTTGAAACTCGCGCGTGCGTGTGGATACGGATGGGCCTTGAGCGCGGTGCTTCACCTGTGCGCGGAGCGGCACGTACAGCGGGGCGAGGGGGCGGCAGCATTGCCGCGCGCCGAAGAGGCGCTCGCTCTGCGTGAAGAAATGCAGGATCCAAAGCTTGCCAATACGCGGGTGGTGCTGAAGTCGGCTCGGAGGCTGTCGCGCCCTCGCGAAGGGGAATGAAGAATGGGCTTTCCAAAACCATGGCCAACGACCTGGCCTGATCCGGGCCTTGATCCAGAGAGTCCGGAGGATGAACCTGCGATCGATCCGGGGGAGGTTCCCATCGAGCGCCCGGAAGACCGTATTTATGCGGTGACGTGGGCCGTGACTCACGTCTGCAATCTAGGGTGCAATCATTGTTATGATGTTGTGCCTGATGCCAGACGCAGCTTGAGTACCGAGCACGCGACCTCAGTGATAGATCGTTTGTCGACCGCCGGAATCGACTTCATCGCTTTCTCGGGCGGTGAGCCCTTCCTGAGGAAGGATATTCTGGAACTCATGGCGCACTGCCGAACTTTGGATATGCGCATTGGGGCGCGCTCTAACGGCACGCGCATAGACCGCGCTCTGGCCGCTCGGCTCGCAGATCTCCAGACCTCGGTCGTCGGTATCTCATTTGACGGGGCCTGCGCGCGCACCCACGACGCGGTGCGGGGACCGGGCGCCTTTGAGGCATCTCTGGCTGGGGTCAAGGCTCTGGCCGAGGTCGGGGTACGCACCCAGATTGAGGTCGTCTTGAGCCTCAGCAACGTGAACGAGGCTCTGGACTTTGTTCGCCTGGGAGAGGCCGCAGGGGCCGCGGAGGTCAACTTTTCGGCCCTAACCCCTAACGGGCGAGGGGCGACCCAGAAGAACTACCTTCTGAGTCCCGAACTTCAGCAGGAGATGGTCGCCCAGCTGCGCGAGGCCGCAACTCAAGCCGCAGTGAGTGTCACGCCAAACTGTGCGTTTGAGGGGCCCTGTGTGGTGAATATTGAGCCCCACATCACCTGTGATGGCTGGGTCTCGCCCTGCTACCTCTCCAAGACCAAGATGTTCAACATGCTGGAGATCGCGCCCGAGACTTTTGGCTCCCGGCTCAGGGCCACACGAAACCAGTACCTGGACGTCTGCGGCCGAAAGGCGTGGAGGCCGCGGCACAAGGCGCTCGCGGTTGTCGCGTAGGCATGATGGTGACGCCTTGGCAGACAAGGCCTGCTTGCGTACCCTGCCACCGTGCTGAATGAACCCCCGGCCAACGTCCAGGCTGTCCTCAAGGGCTACCCCGCGCCGGCGCGAAAAAAGCTGCTGGCCTTACGTCAACTGATCTTTCAAACTGCGGCTCAGACCGAAGGCGTAGGCGTGGTCAGCGAGACGCTCAAGTGGAATGAGCCTTCGTACGCCGCAAAGGCGGGCACCCCGATTCGCATCGCCTACAAGGCCGCATCGCCTGACCATCTGGGCATCTACTTTCATTGCCAGACCGATCTCATCTCCCGGTTTCGCGATAGCCTCGGCGACACTTTCACCTTCGAGGGCAATCGGGCCATCCTATTGCCGGTCTCCGCACCGCTGCCCAAGGATGCGCTCAGGGTCTGCATTCGCGCCGCCCTGAGGTACCACCGAGACAAGAAAGCGACCCGGGTCGTCTGAGGGTTGCGATCGCGGTTGCAGGCTCGCGATGCGGCCTCAGCTTCGTATCATGGGGCCAGGTGGCTCGCTCGCTCAGCACCATTCTTCCTGCTTGCATGCGTGGCGCTCTGCCCGGCTCAAGCCGATGCGGACGATACTATCTGGGTAAGCCCGGGTCAGCCTTGCGATTCGGGATTTCTCCGCTATGTATGACATCGTGATGCTCCGTCGCTTCGCCCTCACGCTCGCCGCTGCCGCCGCTCTTGGGGGCTGCGCGACGCGCTATCCGATGCGCGCGCCGACGCAAGAGCGCTTGCCAAGCATCACCGGCCAGTCTCTCGCCGAAGACGCCGTGCGTCTGCCCGAGGACCTAGCAGGCGCACCTGCGGTGCTCCTGGTCGCCTACGAGCAAGACACCCAGTTTGACGTCGATCGCTGGATCCTTGGCCTGATGCAGGTCGACGCCGGCATTCGCTTGCTGGAGGTGCCCACCATCCCCGGAATGCTCCCTGGCGTCTTCTCTGGCCAGATCGACGAAGGCATGCGCAGCGGCATCCCGCAGTCGGACTGGGGGGTGGTGGTGACGCTCTACGGCGACGAGGCGAAGGTCATCGCGGCGTTCACAGGGGATGACAAGCGTCGGCGAAGTACACGGGTGTTGGGACTTGATGCCCAGGGTGTGGTGCGCTTTTTTCACGACGAAGGCTACTCGGCAGGGGCCCTGCAGCGCTTGGTCGCTACGCTGACGTCCACCAAGACCGGCTCCTAGGCGTATCGAGGCTGGCGTTTCGTGAGATAGTGGGGCGTGACCTGGCGCGACGAGATGCCGGACGTCCGAGACGGGCTCAACCGCAAAGAGCGGGTGGTTGTCAGCACCTTGAACCGGCTGCTGGCTGAGCGCGGCGGGCGCGAGGTGCCAACCGGGCAGCTCTATGGGCACGTGCTAGAGCAGATCAATATCAGCGTCGAGGAAATGCAGGCTATATTGCGGCGTTTGATGGGCCCGCCTGGCGCCTGAGAAGCTCAGCAGTGCTGGCGGCGAGCCGGGCGCTCAGCTTGGAAGCTGAGCGTCTGCGTTGACGAAGAGGCCGGGTCGGGCGATGTCTTCAAGTCCCTCGGTCGCTCCATGTTCTCCCTCGCCGTCCCGATTCTGGCCGCCCTCGTCGGGGCGACGCCTGCGCCGACCCTGACCGTCGCGCCCTCGGCACTCGCGGATACATTGAGTCTGGCCCTGCAAAAGGAGCTGGGCAAGCAGGCCGTGGTGCACAACGGCGCGGACGCCGTCGCGCGGTTGACGCGTGTGCCCAAAGCACTGCGGCTTGAGGTGCACGGCGCCGACGGGCAGCTCATGCTGCGGCGGCAGATCAGGTTGAATGAGCAGGGAGAGCGGCCCGCGATTCGCATCGCCGTGCTGTTGCTGGTGGAGGTCTATGAGCGATTGCAGCGGGGCAGGGCGCCGGTCTCCGGCCCGCCGCCACCCGCCGTCGCGCCACCCGCCGTCGCGCCACCGGCCGCCGCG
>SPJJ01054701.1_pt1 | contig 12826 bp, 25 predicted proteins | sample 3741741 | NCBI WGS metagenome assembly SPJJ01 (sample SAMN10925908, study PRJNA522277) | cold seep metagenome | isolation source: Elba SIP-enriched marine methane seep metagenome, extraction at timepoint T1 | place: Italy: coast of Elba, Mediterranean Sea | collected 2014-05 | reverse complement strand
GGCCACCCACTGCTGGTCACCCACGGCGACGATCTCCAGGTCTCCCAGGGGCCTTGGCTTGGACCTGTAGTGTTGCTCGGGTGCGGGCCAGCGGCGACTAATGGCACCCGTAAAGCCCGCGCCCCATGCACGACGGTCGTTGCAGATGTGCATCAGCACCGTGGGCCCAGTGAGAACCGTTGCGTCACCACTTCGGAAGATCATCGACACCTACCCGAGCGTGATGGCGACCCAGCTCTTTTCCTCGAAGTCCACCGTGTATTCGAGATCGCCGGCTTTCTTGGCGATGAGCTTCTCCTCGCGGTCGCAGAGGCCATTGTAGTCGGCTTCCCCCACATCGTAGGCGCCTTCTTTAGGCAGTCGGGGCGAGCGGTACAACACCGAAGTCGACTTCCCGTCATTCTCAACCTCGACGTTCGACCCCAGCGCGCGTGCGATGCGGGTGAGCTTCTGAATGGCGGCGTATTGGTCTTTGGTTGGCACACCCTTGTTATAGCTGAGCCATGGACAGACGCAACCAAGATCGACCAAATTCACCCGACCCACGCGGTCCAAACCAGGACCCAGATGGCCCCGCCGAAGACGACGCCGAGGTATGCGCCGAGGTACCATGCGTTGTTGACCGAGCGATCCATCCCCACGGCCTTTTGCGCCTCACGGAAGATCCCGTGCATGCCAACTATGACCCCTGCAGGGAGACCGAAGGGGACGAACAGCGCGGCGCCGACGAGAAAGGCCACCATGAAGAAGAAGATCCTCCGTAGGGCACCCCCGGTGGTGGGCGTCTTGAGCCAGTAGATCTCCTGGCGCTCCCAGAAGGTTGTGGCCGTCCACTGCGGGTCGTCCGCAGGACCCTCGTCGCGGAAGGGATCCCCCATCCCTACCACTCCACGCCTTCGGTGGGCTCCTGTGGGGCCATGCGATTGAGTTCCTCTTGGGCCTCGTTGGCCCGCTTGGCCTTCTGGGGATCCTTGGGATCCCAGATTGCGTCTGCGATCAGCTGGATTGCTTCTTCTCGTGACATGTATTCACCTTAGCACGGCAGGTCGGGTCGGCAACCCTACTTCGCCGACAAAGAGGGGGCTCCGCGGGATCCCTGGGCTTGCGCGGGCATCCAGTTCCACATATCATTCGATGTCGTGATCGTCCCATAGAGCGCAGCGGACAAAAACAGGAGCCCCAGGAGGCCGATCTGTCCGCGAATCGCCGCCAGCAGGAAGACCAGAGACACGACGGCACACAGGACGAAAAGCATGAGTTGCATAGAACTAGGCTAGCACGAGAGACTGGGGCCGCAACCCCGAAATAGGGCCGCTAGATCTTCATTTCTCGGAATCCGTGGTCCGTCGAGTAGTAGACCAACCGGCAACCCATGGCCTCTAGGAACGCCTGACAGCAATCGCACGGCATGGACATCCTGAGAGCACCAGAAGTGCCTAGTCGTATGTTCAAGATCAGCCAAGGTTGTGGTGTGAGCGCGTGACGGCTTCTACGCCATGCCTCATTCTCGGCATGCAACGTCCTGGTGTATCCAAAGCCAGGGAAAGGGGCGGCCTCCTTGTTCCGCCCCCACCCAAGTAAGCGGCGGGCCTGGAATACATAGCTGAAGTGCTTGTACTCGCTGTTGTGTTGCGGGAGCCGGATCCTCGCGTCCTTCACGCAGTCTTGAAGCTGGCGCTTGCTGATCTTCAGGGCCGACACCCGCTAAGTATAGGGCCGTTCCGCAGGTTGTCCAGACCCTACAGGCAACTGACGTCAAAAGGCGCAAGTGCGTCCTTGACCTCATCCAGGTCACCTACCCGCACTTCGACGATGAGAACGGTGGTGGGCTGCCCCATGCGCCACTCGGAGATTAGACTACATAGGTCCAGTACGACAGGGGAGCTATCCTCCTTCATCACAGTCGCGAAGTCCTCTAGCTCGATTACCGCGTGGTCAGGTTCGTTTCCGACCCAGTTCTCCCCGCCTTCCTGGAACACCCACTGGTCGCCCAGCTCACTGTCCCAGAATGTCTTTAGCTCCCCAACGGCGATCTTCATGCGCTAAGCCTAGCAGGCAGATTTTGGTAGGCAACCAATAAAGAACCCGGGTTTGCACCCGGGTCCCACGTCCCACAAAAGCCCACGGACGGAGTCGAACCGCCGACCTGATGATTACGAGTCAACTGCTCTACCAGCTGAGCTACGTGGGCAAAAGTGCCGGACTTCGGGGCGCCGGCGGGCCCCGAAAAACATAAACTCAACAAACAGACAAGTGCTAGATCGAAGGCTCTAGTGGGCCCGAGTGCTACAGGGACGATTCGAACGTCCGACCCACGGGGTTCAGTCCGTGCGCTCTTCCTGTCTAGGAGACCTGAGCTACCGTAGCGTATGGGGCCGAGGCCCCGTTGTGTAGTGATCTTAGCAGCCTACAGGCGGCTGGCAAGAGTTATTTGGCCGCAAAAGGGAAGGCAGGGTCGGGGCAAACTTGGCCGGATAACGTGTCCTCAACGAAATAGCTCACGGTACCGTCTGGCCCTCGGCATTTGGTAACCTTGTAGAACCCACCAACCTGGGATTCTTGTGGGGAGACCTCGCCGTTTTTGTTGCGCACCACCTTGCGGTGGTTGGTGATCATACGCATCACGGCTGCAGGCAGCAGCTCGTTGAAGGGCCAAGGTTCGCCATCTGGGCCAAACTTGTGGTGGCTAGCACCTCCTGCACTATTGATTACCATTGCCGGGTACAACATAACCTGCAGTATAGCACTCAGCTGCCTTATGCCAATGGTTAGCTTCATCAAGTTCCGCCTGAAGTTCTGCAATACGACTCTCGGCCATCTCTTGGTGAAACCGCATGGCCTGTAGGGAACGTTCTAGGCGCGCGATCTCCTCACCCCAGCTGCGTCGCACGCCTGTATTGTATTCGATCTCAAGCTCGACGGCGTGGTGGTCTTTGAACACACGTCCAGGCAGGTGCATCGAACTGTCCATGGACGCTGTGTGCACCCGGTCCCGGAGATCGTCCGGTAGGCCGCTTGCGAGCGTATTGGCGTACTTATGCGTGTGCGCGATCAACACGGCCTCTGCGTCATCGCTAGCCTCAAGATACTGTCGCAGACATTGCATCATGCGCGTTGTCCTGCCACTACGGCGGTTGTCATCGATTCCCACCAGGAGATCTTAGCAGGCCAAGGGGAGGCGTCAACCAAGTAAAAAGCGCCGCCGGCATAACCTTGCCGACGACGCGAAGTGCTGTACATTCTGGTTGAATGCTGACCAAAGATCTCACCAGTACGTGATCTCAGTCCTTAGTTTCATAGGTTCCGCTCTGGCCAACTGAGCTACTCTCGCGTAAGAGTGCAAGAGACCGGATTCGAACCGGCGACAAAACCTCTAGGTGACTGAGTTGAGGACCTGGTAGATCCCGGGTCACTTTGAGCTTGGGAGAGATATGTTGATCTTGAGCCTAGCTGCTCATTGGTCATCGCCATAGGCGATTGCGTATACCGGTTCCGCCACCCTTGCATAAATGGTGCAAGGGGTAGGAGTCGAACCTACAAAACCTAGCTAGGTTGTTCAATCTTGAGCTTACGCTTGAGATTGTCTCCCGAAGGATCCCCTGGAAGACCAGGGGAAAAGGGTTGGGGCCACGCCGGCCTGCAAGCCGCACCATTGCCACATGCCCATGTCACCACCGAAGAGTGGCCGGGGGCCCCGAAAGTTTAAAACGTGTCTGGAAGGTTCTGCCGCACAGCCACCACGACATAGAGGTAGTCGCGATCCCGTGCGCAGAGCCGGGCGTCTACCAGAGTTTCGGCCAGATGCGCATCGACCCCTTCGACGTAGATCTCGAAGCCGCGGTCCGCCCGGCCGCGCAGCATCGCCTTGAAGAGATCTTGCGCATCTTCAGAGAGTCCGTCGTAGGCTGCTTGATGGGGGTTTGACATCTCTATAACCTTAGCAGAGGGGCGCTGGGCGTCAAGCGGGTTTTTCGTACCCGAAGTGTTGGACCACACGACGCATCAGCCTACAGGCGGCACGGGGCGTCATGGGTGGACGGTACCCCGTACCGTCCACAGCCTGGGCGATCTCCTCCGCGAGATCGATCTCATTGTCTGATGGGTTCAGGCCAAGTTCCTGTGCCACCTGTTTGAGCATCCGCATGCCTTCCCGCCCCATGGGTTCACCAGAGTGGGGGTTCGCACAGTGGCCGAACTCATGACGGATCCACCCAACAAGGCAGAACCGCGATCCGCACGGCATGTCTTGGGCCGGCATTTCGCCGTACTCATGCCATACACCATCTGTGGCATCTAGCTCTCCATCCTTGTCTGTCGCCCAACTCTCGGCAACAAACTGACTGGGCATGGGCCAGGTGATCTTCTTGGGCCAACTCATGAGCCTAGCCTAGCAGATACACGTGGACACGCTAGGACATTTTGACAAAGTTCTTGTGTGCCGCGAGCAGACCCGCCAAAGCACCCTAGGCGGGCCACGCAACCATGTGATGGCCCACCAAGGTGCCCCGGGCGTCGGCGTAAAACCCACTGCGGGCACGCTCCGTCACGGGACTCTTGATCGTGTTGGGCCAGAATCGCCGCCTCTCGGCCTGCAGAAACCCGTCTTGAACCGCCTTTCGAATGTCCGCGGCCGCCTCCTGGTGGCTCTGCTGGCTACGCTGCGACCACCGGTCGATGAGGTCGCTCACCAGAGTGGCCTGACGTTGCCCCTGAAGGCCGTCCGGAAGTTCCGTCAGGAAGTCCAGCAGGGAGTCCTCGGACGTCCTGACGGGGCCCCTGGGTGCCTCCTGGGAAGTCGCCTGGGAAGGAGCCGCGCCCGTCAGGCGATAACAGGCCGTTCGCCGGCTTCCCTGCATGACAATTTGTCCAGAGTCGCGAAGATCGCGCAGCGCGGCCGCCTTGTCGTTGTTGTCCGTGCCTTCGGGCCAGCGGATCTCGCGGCTCGCCAGGAAGCGGGTTTCGGTGAGATCTCGAAGTGCGGCTTCGCGGGCCGCCTTGATCCGAAGTTTGCGTGGTGACATGACTTCACTATACGAGATCCGCGGGGAGGTGCAAGGACTAACCGCACCTCCCTAGGGCTTTGGGCGCTACCCCAAGATGTAGCTGAAGATCTTGTTGCCAAACGCCGACCGCGTGACCTCCTGCTCGTTGGCGGACTTGCGGGCCAAGATCACCGCATCCCGAAGATTGACGATCCGCTCAACGATCTCCCGTTTGCGAAGCGGGCTGATCGCACCAGACTTCTTGATCGTCGTCCAGTCACCAACCACGCGATCTTCGGGGACCAGCTGGACGTTCGCCGGGTGCTCCTTGGTCGCCGGGCTCAGCTCCAGCACCTTTTGCTCCCGCTTCGTCTTCTGCGTCTTCTGCGGTCGCGAGACCATGAGCCCAGTGCCCTCATCCAGCGCCCATTGCTCGTCTCCCGACAGCTCGCACATCTTGCGGCAGAGAGTCAGCAAGTCGACCAACTCTTTTTCCAACGACAAAAGCGTAATGGCCGGCACGTCCTTGAGAATAGTCTCGCCGTCGATCACCACGTCGGCCTTCGCGAGTCGGTTGCCATGGTCCTTGGTGGCCGACAGGTCGATCTTGTCCGTCATGAGCCGTTGGAGACTCGCCAACGCATCCGAGATCTGCAGCCCAACCCGCTGCTCCTCCGACGGGTACTGCTCCCCATCCTCATCACGAGGCTGGTAGGTCCGGACCATACCGGACACGAGTCCCTGGTTCTGCGTCTGGCGGTGGATCTTCGTGATCTCGCCAACCGTCTCTTTGCCCTTGGTGTTTGTGAGCGCAATTACTTGATGAAGTTTCATGGTGTCTCCCTGATCTTGAAGCGCCACCGCTACCGGCGACATGAGTACCAACCCTAGCAAGAAAACCCAGGGCCGCAAGCCCTAGGCTACGCACCAACCAGGATTCGTCGATACCTGGGGAGCCACAACTTCCTCGGTGGTAGAAACGCCGCTCTGCTGCACGATCTTCCGTAGATCTTCCAGTTGGTTGTACTTAACCGTGAGTTCTAGCACAATAGGGCCGTCTCGAAGCCGCCGGAGGATCTCCACACGTCGGGAACCAAAACCGAGCCTCGTGACCAGCTTTACAGCCGGTATCGATGCCTCCAGTACCGTAAGGCGCCATACGTGCAGCATACGGCGCTGCCTGGCCCCTAGGCGCGAGATCTGCAGAGTAATGCGATCTCGGAGCGCCCCCAGCGGCAAATGGCGGTAGATCTCCTGTAGTTCTTCTAACGTAAGTTCCATCACAACACCATTCCGCAGGTGACCAGCAACACTACCGCCAACACAAGAGCAATGGGGACCCACGGGGTCGTTGGTGGCGCCGGCTCATCTTTGGCCTCGGGCATGGGCGCCGTCTCGCTCTCCACATACTGCAGAAAGTCATGCAGCCAGCGTTGAAAGCCGAGAATGTCCTGGTCTTCCCCGCTGGCGGCAACGCGATAGTAGCTCTCCAGGAACCCGCGATCTTCTTTGATCTCGTAGCGGATGTTTCGGGCGTCCATCTCGTACTTGACGCTGTGCATGACACTTGTGCGGATCAGTGCGCCAACAACAAGCGGAAAGCGGATCGTGGCCATACAAGAACCTTAGCACCATCTTGGGTGTTAGCAAGCCCTATCTATCGGGCACGTACCGTATGTCGAGCGTAATGTTGGTGTTCAAGTTCCCCTCCCAGCGGTCGATGACGATGATCTTCCCGGGGTAGATCTCCGCATGCCGCCACAACCGATCTCCCTCGCGGATCCCCAGGAGGGCCGCAAACGATCCCGGCTCCACCGACACCACCCCGAGCCCATGGAGCCCTAGGCCACACATACCGACAGCCTCCGGATCAAGGCGGAAGAGTGTTGCCGTCGTTCCCCCGACATCCACCGCGTAACGGCTGTGCGTGGCGTGGCGGATCGAGAGATCTCCAGGATCTACTAGATCTCCGCATGATCTGTGGGGGATCTCCGGCCTGTAGGCACACGAGGCCACCGCAACAAGAGCCACCGCGGCCAGATTTCGATAGAAGACCAAGGACCTACTCGAAGGTAAAGCTCATGTTCCCAATCGTACTCAGGGTCGCAGCCATCGGGAGCCTCAAAGACTGACAGGAATCGTAGGTACTACGAACAACAGCTGCGTACAACCTCGCGGTCTCGTCGAGGAAGAACTTGTGCGGCTGGTAGTCGGGCCCGAGCCCACCGATGGCGACATTGATCGAAAGCGAGACCTCCACAACCCCGGGAGGAAGGTTGTATGCCCCAAGTTCCGCCTGGAAACGTTGAAGGAAGTAGAGACCAGGGGTATTGGTGTAGTCGGTCATGGCCGCCTCGGTGAGATAGCCAAGAAGTTGGTCCTTGAGGTCTTCGACGGTGTTCATACACTAAACCTAGCACCATCTTGGGGACTAGCAAGGGATCGACCAAGAATTGCCGCAAAGAACCAATAAAGACGCCCCGGGGGCCACCCGAGGCACCTACAGCGAAGCTGGACGCTGTATCCATTTGTGGCGGTAACGGGCCACTTCCGTGCAGGACTATTACACACTCCCACCTGGCGCCTACAGATACGACTGCAGAACCCGTTTTGTGCCCGGTGTGGCTCACCATTCTCCCGGGACTGCTGCAGCAGCTACCCTTGGGGACAACTTGACCTTAGCACCCTGGGGCGCGGAGGCAAGAACTTTTACGCTAGTCTTCCCCGGGCTGGTCCAGGGCCCCGGTGTTTCGGCAGACGCCAAGTGCCTTCAAGAAGTCTAGACGCGCTTCGTCACTAGGTAGTGCCGCAAGCATCTTCTGGACACTCCTGACGGAAGGGGGCTCGGCTTCGACCTCCGTCAAAGAGGACCTGCCGTCTTTGTGGATGTTCACGGTGGCCGTGAACGAGCCGGAGATCACCGAAGAAGACCCGTGGGCCTGCTTGATCCCAAAGGGTGCCGTGTCATCCCACGTTGGGGGCCAGCCCCAAGCTTTGCTGAGGGCACCGAGGATCTCTTTTCGCCTGGACTCTCCTGTTTGAACGCTGGCCGTAAAGGTGTGGGGGAACGAGTAGACGACCGTGTTCTCGCCTTTGGGCAGCGTTCTACGCCGGTACTTGCCCGTTTTCAAGTCGAGGGCCCAGTGTGTCAGGTCCTGAACGGCGGAAGCGCACGCACTACGTGCCTCGCGGCTGCTAGGGTTGAGGTACCAGGTGTTGAGAAGCGTGAAGTGCCGGGCATCATGGGAGGCCAAGATCAGCAGGGCTTCCCGACTACGGCGTAGCTTGGGGTCGTCCCATGTTTGCTCAAGGAACGCCCGTAGTGCCGGAAGTTGGTCCTTTTGCGCATCGGTGAGGTCGTCGTGCAGGTACGAAAGGCCCATGGGACCAACTTAGCACGAGATCTAGACATGTCCAGAGGTTACGTGAGCACAAAATAGTCCCGTGGGAGATCTCTGTCGTAGCACCAAGCCTCCGTGGGCCCTCTATCCGGGTAGAAGTCGCCTGACATGGCGCCATCACCGCAGCCAAGGGCACCTCCCTCTAGTGCACCGCCTCCCGCCCCCGCGCCATGTCCAATACCGATAAGGCTGTACGACCTCCATTTTTCCACACCGCCGCCTCGGGTTGGCAGGCGCCACTCATCTTGAACGACCCTCAAGATCATAGTAGCTCCCAGATCCCCCGGTAGTCGGGTTGTGGGGAAGCGTCCCCGCCATTGCAGATCCCCCGAGCCCAGCCTCGACCGGGTGAAGATCCCATAGAGCTACCATAGCCTCCACTACTACTTAACCACAGGCCGGACCCGGTGCCTCGACCTTCGCCGCGGCCCGTGCCCCTGGGGTTGCCGTAACCATCACCGAAGCCACCGCTTCGATCGAAGGACTGATACATGCATAGGTTGTTGCGAAAGATCATCTAGTTTAATACCCAATGGGTCGCTTGAACACGCGAAACATGCGCGCTACCATCACCATAGCCACGCCCACCGCCCACACCGGGTCCATGGTAGAGCATTATGCCAACACCCAGTGGCAGGGGGTACTTGCGGGGCGCAAGTACCCGTCCCCGGCCCCGTCGCCGCCCCCGTCCCCAATACCATCCCCGTGCCCACCACTGGGATACCCATACCCACAGCCAAATCCCCGGCCGGTCTCCGTATTGGAGAAGATACTCGAACGATTCCACGCCTCTGCGCCTGCCGAGCACCCTTTGCCAAACCCGTAGTAGGAACCGCCACCAACACTGCCATAACCCTCGCCCTCGCCACCCCCGCTGATGGAAGAATACTGGGAAAGGCGCGCGTAGCCTTGGCTCATGTAGATCATTCCAACACCCAACAGGTTACAGCCGCAACTGGCGCCACACAGGCACCACTACCAATCACAGCTCCACCAGTTCCGTTCCCATAGCCCACGCCCCGCCCGTGCCCATAACCATAGCCACCACTGTAACCATGGCCGCCTCTACCGTAGCCGTTACCACTGCCACTACTAAAAAAGGGTTTTCGAGAGAGTAAACACACGCGGCCTTGGTCCATGTAGATCATTCCAACACCCACAACGGCACTGATCGGCGATAGGGCCTCGCGTCAACTCCGCTCCCTTGCCATCCCCGGGGATGATAGCCATAGCCACCTCTCCCCGCGCCCTCGCCGCCTCCGTGGATCGTAAGTCTGTAGTTTAGCTGGTGTAACATAGGCGTTACTCAGGGGAGGTACCAGTATCTCCTACAGGGCTGGGCACAAGACCGAGAAGATCGGCCGACCGCTGTCCCGCGCCCGTATTGGCGCTCATGGTACCGCAGCAACGCGGGGTGGTCGGCGCCACTTTGCTGTGACCCCTGGCCGCGTCCACCACCGTACTTTCGAAACCCAATACCCTTGCCGGTCCCAATACCCTCACCACCCGTTAGGAAGTCCAGGGGATCTGCGGAGATCTCTTGGTAGACCACGTAGATCACTGATCACGAGATTTGATGTCCAAAATGGCCCGGGAGATCCCCCGTTGGAGAAGCCGACATAGGTTGTTCGTCGCGTGAACCTTTTCCAGGCTTTGCCAGCCCTCACCAACCCCATACTCAAAGGTGATCTGGATGAAGCCAAGGCCCGCATCATCCGAACCCACAGTCAGCCGCCAGTCCCGATCGAGAGAATCCTCCGCCACAATTGGCGCGTCAGGCAAATCCTCCATACAGGCACTCAGTGCCGAATGAAGTTTCTCGGCTACCTCTGTGGAGATCGTAAAGCCGCCCAGAAGATCTCCCTTGTTGTTACGGAAGTCTAGCGAAACGTTGTTTGGAAGCGCCGTGTCCTCCTTGACCTCAAACGAAAGGTCAAACTCGGGGTCTTGGGCCACGTAGATCGCTTGGAAGGTTCCAGCCATACCACGATCTAGCACACCATGGGGGCGGGCGCACCATGGGCTGGAAACGTCAACAACCAGTGGGGTGTGAGAAAACGCAAAGGTCACCGAAGCGCCCACAGGCGTCTGGAAGGAACCGGGCCTACGTCCGCATTCCCCTCACCATCCCCTGCCGCTGCCCCGACACCTGATCCGTAGCATATGTTTCGGAGACAGCCATAACCACCGGAGTAGCCGGAGCAACGTCCCGTACTACGCCCACTACCAAATACCCGGGGGTCATTGTAGGCTGTTGTTCTGTAGATCACAGTAGCACCCAGTACTGATCTTGTAGGACGAGCCGCGGCCCCTCTTTGCCACCACAGCTATGCCCACAGCCATAGGCCCGGCCGTAGGCGTGGCCACCACCAGATCCGTCGCCAAACCCGGACCCATTACCGGCAAGGTTTGTGTGGTGATGGGAACTACGGCCCGAACCTGCGCCGCACCCGTCCGTCCAGGGGTCGTTGTAGGCTGTTGACTTGTAGATCACAATACCCAGAACCCCTGCCGTACGTTGGGCACGTGACCAATTGCCGTATAGAAACCGCCACCGCCCCCGCCCCCAGCACCGTCCCCATGACCATTACCGTGCCCACGACCATCACCTCCCGCACCACCGCTCCAGAGATCACAGTAGTCAGACCCTGCGCCATTTCCACCCCCTGCGGCAAGGCCGCCGCCATACACCGTATGGTCGATCGTACGGCCGCCGAGGACTGCCACGGATCTTTGCAGAGTCATCTTACAGGTTATAGCAGCCAATACGGCCGGTGTTCGGTTGAATAAAAGGATCCCTCGCTGCCACCAATAGCTGCCCCGCGGCGCCCATGCGCGCGACCCTGCCCACTACCCAACCCAAAGCCCCAACCGGAACACCCGGTTGGGCCACTTCCACACGCATTGTAACCAGAAGAGCCAAACCCATTGCCGTTCCCCAGGGCAATGCCGCCACCACCTACCCTGTGGTCGATCAGGAAGGATCCGTGGGTGTTTGTAACCATGACTGTTCGAATAATCATCGGTATACGAGGAGTGTTGTGCAAAGCCAACCCAAAGCCAGGGCCAATTGGCCAATTGTCCCTCCGCGCCCACAGGGCAGCACCCAGAGCCAAATGGCCCACATGTGAGAAAACGCAAAGGCAGGTTTGGTCATAAGGCGGGAGCCGTCGAATTTCTCCTGCGAGGAAAACTAGGGCGCCGGGGCCATGAGGGGGCCCCGGCGCAAAGGAAGAACAGGGCTTCGTCGTTATCCCTAACCTACCACAAGACTCGCCTACCGCAACCCAACTGGCCAAAAAGCCTAGCCCACGGGTTACAGAAGGTGTTGCGGGGCCTCTAGTTCCTCGACCTCATGCTGCAGCTTGGCCAATAAGGGGCACAGCTGTGCCAACGTCAAGGCATGTTTGGCCATAGGTGGAGATCCCTTAGCTTTTTGGCCTCGATGCCAAGGCCGCGACGTCGTGGATGGAGAACAAGGCGCCCATTGTCGATCGTCGTTACCTCCAGCCTTCCGTCTTTCCCCGGCCGAAGCTCGTAACGTGAGTCTCCGTTCCAAATTGAGAAAACGTCGTCCTCGTAGGTGCTGAAGACACCCCCACTGGCAAGCGCCTGGTCGGACAGCAAGATCTGCTACAACAACCGGAGAAAACGCAGCTACCCAAGCACCCAGTGCCGCTCGATCTTGGGTAGGGACGAACCCTCTTGGTTACCGTTAGCAGCGCCGCCGCCGTAGGCCGTGTAGCCATCTGCAACACCGTAGCCAGCTCCAAATCCCTTACCATAGCGCGATCTCACCAGGTTTCGGTAGATCTGCCGCACCCCCTCGCCAGAACCGCAGCTACGGGAACACCCGTATTTGCCGAAGATCTCGTAGATCATCAGTACCGCTCCCCTAGGGGTCGAGCCATGCCACAAGGTAGCACGAAGCCTATTTGTGTCAACTTTGGCCAAATGCCGCCCCAAGGGGCCCCAGGCCCCGTAGGGCACAATCTGGCTGTTTGTGAGAAAACGCAAAGGCAGGTTTGGCCATAAGTGGAGATCCCCCCTTTTTGGACATGTCGAGAACCAAATAGGGCTGGAGATCACCCACACAAGGCACATAATGGGCCCCAGTGGGCCCTCTGGTGTGAGAAAACGCCAATTGGACCTGTTGCGGGGACCACAAAAGGGCCTTATGCTGTAATGGAGGCAACAAGTGGCACGTGAGATTGGCCACAAAGGCGGAGACACGGCATGTGAGGAAACGCACTTTGGTATTGACGTGAGGATTCTCACAGAGGTCACCACCTTAGGTCATTTTCGGTCATTTTCGGCCATTTCAGGTCACCACCTTAGGTCACCACCAGTTATGGGCAATTACGGCCACCTTAGGTCATTTTCGGTCATTTCAGGTCACCCCAGGTCACCCCAGGTCACCCTAGCACATCGAGAAGGGGATCT
>SPJJ01039201.1_pt1 | contig 12842 bp, 10 predicted proteins | sample 3741741 | NCBI WGS metagenome assembly SPJJ01 (sample SAMN10925908, study PRJNA522277) | cold seep metagenome | isolation source: Elba SIP-enriched marine methane seep metagenome, extraction at timepoint T1 | place: Italy: coast of Elba, Mediterranean Sea | collected 2014-05 | reverse complement strand
GGTGCCAGATGGGTCGGCTTGCCCCATCTTCTCCAAGCTGAAAGTCACCGCGCCCGCGCCATCCGGCAGGGGGAAGAAGGCGCCGAACGCGTCCTGTTCAGTGGAGGTGACGCTCTGCTCTGTGATGCCCGCGCCGGTAATGCTGAGGACCCAGCCGTCATACTGCCCATCGGCGCGGTGGTAGTGCAGGCCCACCGGATCTGACGTCTGCCCAGCGTCCATGACGACCTCGCCGCCATCCGTGGGCGTCGGTCCCGCGTCTACGGCCGGCGGACTGTCTTCACCCGAGCAGCCCAGGGTCGCGGCCGACATGGCCAAAGTGCAGAGCAAGGAGAGTCGCAGACGCCACATGGGCGCAGTGTCTCCCGGACGAGGCCCATCCGTCCAGCGCTTCGTCACTCCAGGTTGAGTTACGGACTGCAGGCGGTCACTGGGTGAGCACCACGACGACCTTGTCGTCGGCGTTGCTCCGGGAAAACGCGTAGCCGTCGCCGTTGAGCGCGGTGTGGGCCCCGTGCGCGATCGCGGGGTGACGCAATCGGAACTGCCCCAGCGCCTGCCAGTGGCTCAACGTGGGCGCGTCGATGCTGTCCCAGTTCATATCCGAGCGGGTGCCCTGCATCGGATCTGAGCCCGTAGGACCAAAGGCGCGGGCCGTCTCATCACCGTAGTAGATCTGCACCGCACCGGGCAGCAGCAGCAGGGCCGTGCCCACCTTTCGCTGCGTCGGCAAGTCCCCTTGCGCAAAGCGCTCGAAGAACAGGGACGTATCGTGGCTGGAGATGTAGCTCATCGTATTGAGCGTGGGGTCCGCGGTGATCTTGGCAGCGTAGTCCGCGTACAACGCGTCGAGCGCATCGTAATCGCTGGTGAGCTGCTTGGCTCGGGCCTGGAACTCGAAGTTGATGAGCGAGTCGAACTGACCGGAGACGTGATAGTCATTCTTGCCGTCAGACCCGAAGGCATAGCCAAAGAGCTCACCCGTTGTCCAAAACGGCAGGTCATCGAGCTTCTTGTCCGGGTTGGCAGCCCGCCACTCTTGCAACGCCACCTGCGCCTCATCCTTGAGTTGAGACCAGGCCTCCATCTCCACGTGCTTGGCGGTATCGCAGCGAAAGCCATCAATGCCGTACTCTCGGACCCAGTCGGTGAGCCACTTCGACAGATAGTCTTTCACGCCCGCCTCAGGCAGCGCCGTCACCCGCGTCCCGGGCTTATTGGCGAAGAAGGGCGGCGGGTCCACGAACCCGCGGCGGTCCGTTTGAAAGTCTGGCAGAAAGCCCACGCAGCGCCGCAACTCATTGGTACCGCACGTAGGATAGGCGTTGGGGCCAGCTGGGCCCACGTCGGTCATGCGCAGCCACTGGTTGCCCCACCAGTCCAGCCAGTTCTCGCTGTTGCGCGCAAAAAGGGCGTCGAAATAGAAGTAGTTTTCGCCCGGGCCGGGCTCCCATGTGGCCCAGTTGGGGTCGACGACATCCACGCCGAGCTCCGCCATGTCCTGGGCGTTCGGATAGCCCGGGTGATTCATAACCACGTCGAGCACAACACGAATGCCCCGCGCATGTGCCGCGTCGATGAAGGTCTGCAGCGCCTGGCGATCGCCATAGTTGGCATCCACCGTGGTGAAGTCCAGCGCCCAGTACCCATGGTAGGCGTAGTGTTTGAACTCTCCCAAGCTGCCGCCGCCAACCCATCCGTGAATCTGCTCATAGAAGGCTGTGATCCAGATGGCGTTGGCGCCGAGGTCTTCGATGTGATCAAGCTTGTCGGTGAGGCCCTTGAGGTCACCACCGTGCCAGGTGCCGATCTCCTCGGCGCCGTCGGGTACCCGCCCGTAGCTGCCGTCATTGCTCGTATCGCCATTGGCGAAGCGGTCCAGCATGACGAAGTAGACGGAGGCGTTGTCCCAGGTGAAGTCGGGCGTGCGCGCCTCGTCCCCGACCGCCTCGATCAGCAGGACACCGCCCTCGTTGGACAAAAAGCCGACCGTGCCATCGGCATCAACGGTCGCGGTCGCGCCCGAGTAAGCGTCCCGCACGTTCGTGCCTGCAGCGAACACGCTCGAGACGTCGACACGGGTATCGACGCCCGCATTATTGTTCGAGGTGTTGTTATTCGCCGTGTTGTTATTGGTCGTGTTGTTCGCGGTGTTGTTGTTGGCGTTGTTATTGCCGGTGTTGTCGTTATTCGACATCTCGCCGCCCGAGCAGGCGGTGAGCGCAATCGTGAACAGGCCCATGCAGAGTGGTGTGCGCATCGTGGTCCTCCGAGCATCCCGTGAGGGACGTGACTCAACATTGAGAGCATAGCCGCAGGTGGACCGTCGACCCTTTCTGAGCCCACCTTTCATCCCACTTGATGCCCTGCTATCCTACACATGTGCGGGCCATGCTCCTTGTGCTCTCCCTCGGGACAGCAAGCGCGCCCGCCTGGGGACAGACGTGCCCTGAGCCCAGCTCTGACCAGATCGCCGAGCGCGCCGAGATTCTGGAGCAAATCATCGACAGCCACTCTGGCGCCATGAACCTGTGGTGGAGCGGCTTCATGGGCCTTCACATGACGATGGCGGCCACGATGACCACCGTACAGAACTTCCAATCGCAGGAGGCGCGCCGCGAGACCGCGGTCGGCATCGTGGGATCCGCGCTGGGCGCCACCACCCTGCTACTGGTCACGCCGCCCCTGCTACGAGCCCCCGAGGCGCTAGGTCCCATCGATAGGAGCACGGACAAGGGGCGCCGGACCTACGTGCAACAAGCTGAGCAATTGCTGGCCCAGCAGGCCAAGAAGAGCCGGCTGGCGACCTCTTGGTTTTCACGGATCGTCTCCTTCGCCTACACAACGGCGGCCGCGATCTTCATCTGGCGGGTGCTGGACCGGGATCGAGGCGCGCTGCGCAACTTCGTGGGCGGACTGGTCATCGGCCAGGCCCGCTCATTTTCGCACCCCACCGGCGCGGCCGAGGCCTGGGCCGCTTACCACGGCAGGTACATCAAGGGCTGTGGTGAGGGCCCCGCCCTGGACACTGAGCCTGCCCCGACGACCAGCCAGCTGCAGCTTGGCGCGGCCGCGGGTGGCCTTGGATTCACCCTGAGGTTCTGACGTCGTCTCATTTCGCAACCAGCGAGACTGCCACTCTTTTTGACACAACGAGTCCCAAGGCGAGCCGCGAGAGCGCAGGTGGTGGGCCAAGTGCGTCGTGTGTGGCATTGCACTATGGCTGCTGAGCGCATGCCATGCCCATGAGCGCATCCTCCGTTCAGATTTCGTGGACGCCGCGACGAGCTGCCCTGCCCGCAATGGGCGCGGCGGCTCGGGGCGACACCGCGCTCAAGATTGTGCGCCGGCTGCTCAGCCGCGACGACGCCCAGCTCGGCCTGCTCTTTGGTGTCGGCGGCAGCAACCTGATCCTCATCGTCGGTCCGCAAGATGAATTGCCCTGGGTAGACGGCGTGCAGTACCTGGGCCGGGCCCCGGGCGCGCCCGAGCTGCTGCTGCCCACCACATTGCAGCCCACGGTTCCGGAGAGCCTGCTATCGCGGGCCATAGCCCACGCGCACATCAAACCGCCCGTGGCCTTCATGCTCGACGAGCGCAGCCTGGTATCGCTGGCCCCGGCGCAGCGCCTTTCCCGGCGAACCTTGCTTTCGTGGCGCCCCGACGCGGCCTGAGCCACGCCCCCATGATCTCGGGTGACCGGCCCGCGACCTCCTGCTAGCAGGTCAGTCGTGGCCCCCACGCCAGAGGAACTTCACGCTGCCGCCGCGGCGCTCAAAGCCGGCGCCCTGGTCGCCTTCCCCACCGAGACGGTCTACGGCCTAGGCGCGCATGCCCTCGACCCCCAAGCGGTGGCCCAGATATTCGAAGCCAAGGGGCGCCCACACTTCGACCCACTGATCGTGCACATCGCCGAAGCCGAGCAGCTAGAACAGATCGCGCAGGACCCTAGTGGTCGCGCCCAACAGCTGGCCGAAGCCTTTTGGCCCGGCCCGCTCACCCTGGTGCTTGCCAAAAAGCCCTGCGTGCCCGACCTCGTCACCGCGGGCCACGCTTCGGTGGCGGTGCGCGTGCCCGCCCACCCCGTTGCGCAATCCCTCTTGCGGAGGGCCAACATCCCGGTCGCGGCGCCCAGCGCCAACCGATTCGGCGGCGTATCACCCACGCGGGCCGAGCACGTGCGCGGCCAACTGGATGTGGACATCGTGCTCGATGGCGGTCCCTGCGGCGTGGGCGTCGAGAGCACCATCATCTCCTTGCTCGACACGCAAGCCACCTTGCTTCGCGCAGGAGGCCTTGCCCTGGAGGCGATTGAGGAGATCGTGGGTCCCGTGCACATTCCGGCTGAGCGGCAACTCGTGACGTTGTCTCCTGGGCGCCAGACTCGGCATTATGCGACGGGCGTGCCTCTCACCTTGACGAGCACTCCAAGACCCACGGGCCCGCGCTGCGGGCTGCTGACTCTCGGACCACCGCAGACACCTCAGATCTGGGCCCAGGTGGAAGTCCTGTCGCACACCTCCGACCTGACGGAGGCGGCCGCAAACCTATTTGCCGCCATGCGTAGGCTAGACGCCGCAGGGCTGGACCAGATCTTCGCGACACCCGTGCCCGAGGTGGGCCTAGGGCGCGCCATCATGGACCGACTTCGGCGGGCCCAGACTCGCTGAGACCCCGCTCCTTTAGCCACTGCCGAGTATTGTCCTGGGGCGGCACGTTCTGCCGCACAAAGGTCCGATGCGCGCGGCGAACCAGTCCCAACCCTCTTTTGCGATCTTGGGCGCTTTCATACAGAGCTCTTCCTAGCCAATACTGCACATCCGCGACGGCCACCGGCGAGGCCAGATGCTGGGTTCGAATCTTCACGGCCCGACTCAGCAGCTCGATAGCCTGTTCGGAGCGCCCCGACTCTACAGACATACTGCCCAGGTTCTGCAGAATGACGGCCAGGTCCGGGTGCTCGCGCCCCAGCCGGGCCTCGCGCAGCGCCAAGGCTCTATCATAGTGCAGCCTAGCCTGCTTGAGGTCTCCCATCCGGTGGTAGGTCACGCCGAGGTTCAACCAGGCCCGGGCCACAAGGGTATGCTCGGCGCCATACGCTGCGCTGAGGATCCGCAGCGCCTCACGGTAGTCCGGTATCGCCAGCGCGTGCTCATTGAGGCGGGTATGCATCGTGCCCCGGCGCATCAGCGCCTCACCACGCAGCGCGTGATCAACACCCAAGTGTGCCGCCGCCAAGGAGATGGCGCGCCGCAGGCTCGCTTGCGCCTGCTCCATCTGAACCTCGCCTTGTTGGGCCCGCCCCAGCCACGTCAGGGGAGCGATGAGCTCCGGGTGCTCGGGCCCCAGGGCACTCTGCAATCCTCGCACCGCGTCCTGAAGCACGGGCAGGGCCGCGCGATAGTCGCGAATATCCACCAACGTCTGGCCCAGCTGAAGCTGAGCCCGAGCCAGCTCGTAGGGTGTCGCTTCCGGGCTGCTGCGAAGCTGCTGCAGGGCCCTGCGCGCCGACCGCATCGCCGCCTTGCGCTCCCCCTGAGCGCTGAGCACCCGCGCACGCAGGCCCTCTATGCCCGCCCGCGCTTCGGGCTGAGGGCCATATTGCTGCAGCGTAGCCTGCGCAATCTGGGCCCAAAGCAGGCCCTCTTTGTGACGCGCCAAGTGCACACCCACGACGGGAACCAGCGCCGCGCTGGCGTGCGCGGCCACGGGCTGATGGCGTGCCCTTTGAGCGAGCATGAAGGCCCTCGATAGCGCCGATTCGGCGGCCAGGGGCTGCGCCAAAGCCGCCATCACGGTGCCTTGGGCCAGCAATAGCTCACTTTCCACAGGCGCGAAGCGTCGACGGCCCCAGGCCGCAGAGGCCGTCTTCACGGTGTTCAAGCTCAACGCGTATCGTCCGGCGCGTGCCTGACCTCGGGCCTTCGCTAAGGCGCTGCGCAGAGCCTGAATCGCCGGGGTTTGCTTGGAGCTCGCTGCGACCTGCAGCGCGCTCAGCCGTGAAAGGTTGGCGCAGTCCTGCAGGTCCGGCAGGCCCTCGGAGGCAGCGAGCGCACCTTGCACCAGGGCAGCGTCCGGTTCGGTCAGCTCTAATACAAAGGCGGCAAACTCAAGCCGGCGGGTATCAAGGCAAGTTGTCCTTCGGTCCAGCAGCTCTCTGCTTTGCACACGCTCGACCTTGGTGGCCTCGCAAGCCCGGACGGTGGCCTGTTGCCATCGTGCCGCATAGTCATCGAGCTTCATCAGCAGCTGTTGTTGCACTGCCGGCGCGTACGCTAAGCCGGTGCCGCTCCAAGCCTTGGAGATCTGGGCACGCAGGGTGTCATTCCAGACCGCGTCGAGATCACGGCCGGCCTGAGCGCAGGGGCCATCACGCATCGTGGCGAAGGCGGCCACCGCGACCAGGAGCAGGACCAAGACCGCGGCCACCGCGAAGTTGCTGCGTGTGCTCTTGACGTGCACGGCGGCCTCCAAGGCCTGCACCAGTTCGTGCATGCTCTCGTGGCGTTGTGTTGGATCCCTGCGCAGGCCGCGCCGCAGCGCCGTCGCCACCGCCGCAGGCACACGAGCCTCGCTGGGAGGCTCTACATAGTGCCCCTCCACCACCGATACCGCGCGCTGCGCATAGGTATGTCCGGCGAAGGGCGGCTTGCCGTACAAGGCCTCGTACAGCGCCACGCAAAAGGCGAACTGATCGCTGGCGGCCCCCACCGACTCGCCCTGGTGCTGCTCTGGGGCCATGTATGCCGGCGTGCCGAGCATGTCTCCCGTCGCTGTGAGTGCCGGCTCTATAGCCGGTCTACTGGAGGCTCGAGACCTCGGCGCTGGCTCAGAGTCTGACGGAGCGCGTGCCAGGCCAAAGTCTGTGACCTTGACCCGGCCGCCCTGGGTGACAAGCACATTGCTGGGCTTGAAGTCCCGGTGCACAAGGTGCGCATCGTGGGCCGCGGCGAGTCCCCGGCCCGCCTGCAAGAAGGCCTGCATGACCTTCTGGCTTCGAAGTTGGGAGGCGGGCGTTCGCTCGGCCAGGTCTTCGAGCCACGCCTCGAGGTCCATGCCATCCACAAACTCCATCGCGAGAAAGACCTCGCTGCCCTTGGGGCCCTCGACGATTCCGGCATCATAGATGGGCACGACGTGGGGGTCGGACAGGCGCGCCATCGAGCGGGCCTCCCGCACCAACCGACGGCGCGCTTCCGCGGCAGCGCCGCCCGTCTTTGAACCGTGCAGGACCTTGACCGCCACCTTTCGATCCAAGGTGGGGTCGTAGGCGGCGTAGACGACACCCATCATGCCCGCGCCGATGCGCTCGATGATCACGTAGCGGCCCAGACGGTCTGGGAGCGCCGCCTGCGCCTCAGCCTGCGCCCAACGCGCGGGCGTCTTGTGCTCGTCTGAGTCGTGCACGGTCTAGAGCCTACTCTGCAGCCTTGCCAGCGCCCACCCTCGCGCGTATCCCGAAGGCATGAGCGGAGCGCAGATGACGTTCTATGCGGTGGCCGTGGGCGCGTCCGTGCTGGGAACAGCCCTGCTCTACCCCGGCGTCCGGCAACACAGCGCGTCTGCAAAGAACAGCCTGTTGGCGGCATCGATGGCAGCCGTGCTTGCCGCGACCGCCCTAGCCTTGGTTGTTTCCGCTCTGTTCAACGCGGCCAGCGCTTGGTGGGGCTGAGCCGGCCCCTACAGGGACCAGATCGAGCCGTTTGGGCTGTCCGTCACTCGAACGCCAAGCCCATCCAGCTCAGCCCGAGCCGCGTCGGCCCGCGCCCAGTCCTTTTGTGAGCGCGCAGTCTCACGGGCCCGCACGAGATCGTCGATGTGCTGGGGATCCAAACCGAGGTGACGCGCCCGTGGACCTCGTCGGGCTTCGATGAAGTCGAGGGGCTCCATGGCGAATAGGCCTAGGACCGAGCCCACCTCACGCATCGCCTGCACAAAAACCTGCAGCGTGCTTGCACGAACCGCCGGGTCAATGCCCTTGCCCGACTGAGTGAGCCGGTTGGCCTCCTTAAGCGGCTCGGCCAAGACCTTCAGCGCACGCTCGGTATTGAGGTCGTCGTTCAAAGAGGCACGAAAGCTAGCCTGCATCGCCTGAACGGCGGGCATCACCACCGCGCTGGGCTCCGGCGGAGGGCTCACCGCCAGAACCCGGGCCGCGCCGAGCAGGGTGTCATAGACGTAGGCCACCTGCGCATCGGCAGCATCGAGTCCGGGCAACTGCAGGGCCGCCTGCAGCGAAGCGTCATCGCTATCGGTATCGCAGACATCACACAGCAGGTCGTCTTGGGCCGACTCGGACATCGGGGAAGAGCACGTGGGGCAGCGAACCTCGGCCACCAACCCCAGCCCCCTGCGATAGCTCGCGCTCAACAGATAGTACCGCAGCGCCTCGGGGTGATAGATTTTGAGCAGGCTATCCAGCGCCACAGCGGGCACGAGACGGTCTCCCAAGCCGGTACCCTGCAACTCCACGTCTTGCACGGCCAAGCCCAGCGCCTCGGCCTGCTCACCTTGGGGCACGCGACGCACCGGCACACCCTCGTGCTCCAGCCAGCTGAGCAGGACCGCTTCAAAGGCCTGCTGCCTCAAGGACGATAAGTCCTGTGGCGAAGCCTGGGGCGCCGTCGCTACCGGACACTCCTGCTGAGGTATCGCCTTGAGCTGCTCTGATTGGCGGTCAAAGACCATCAGGCCGCTCATCGTCGCGCCTTCTTCTTTGAAGCCGCGCCGTAGCGGGCGTTGAGCATGTCAAAGGCGGCGCGGATACCCATCGCCTCGCCACCCGCCGGCCGCCCCGGGCGGTTGCCGAGGTTATAGGCCATCAGGTCAATGTGCGCCCACGAGGTGCCCTCGGGCACAAACTCCCTCAAAAAGAGCGCCGCTGTAATCGCCCCCCCATAGCCACTGTCCGCGACATTATTGATGTCCGCGACCTTACTATCGAGCTTGGAGCGGTAGCCCTTCCAAAGCGGCATGCGCCATACTTGGTCCCCTACTTTTAGGCCGGCATTCAAAAAGTCGTCGGCGAGCGCATCATCACTGCAGAACAGCGCGGGCACATCCGTGCCGAGCGCAATTCGGGCTGCACCCGTGAGCGTCGCAAAGTCGATAAGGACCTCCGGCTTTTCGCGGCAGGCCTCATCAAGGCCATCGCACAAGACGAGTCGGCCTTCCGCATCGGTATTGCCGATCTCGACGGTGATGCCCTTGCGCGTATCGATGACATCGAGCGGCCGAAAGGCCTCCCCGCTGACGGAGTTCTCTACGGCCGGCACCAAGACGCGCAGGCGCACCGGCAATCGAGCGTGCATGATTGCGTGCGCCAGGCCGAGCACTTGGGCCGCGCCGCCCATGTCCTTCTTCATCAGCAGCATGCCGTTGGCAGGCTTGATATCGAGGCCCCCCGAATCAAAGACCACGCCCTTGCCCACCAAGGTCACCTTCGGGTCCTTGGTCTTGCCCCAGCGCAGGTCGATGAGGCGGGGAGCTCGGGGTGAGCCTTTGCCCACGGCGTAGATCGCTGGGTACCCTCGGCGCACCAGGTTCTTGCCCTCAATGACCGTCACCTTGGCTTTGTGGGTGCTCGCCAGGGCCTTGGCGGCATCCGCCAGCTCCGCCGGGCCCATGTCGCAGGCGGGGGTATTGATGAGGTCCCGGGCCAACGCCGTCGCCTCGATCTGGCGAGTTACGGCGGCTCGATCCGCGCTCTTGGGCCAGACCAGGGTCGCTGGCGTGTCTCGGCGCGCGCGGTAGCGCTCAAAGGCGTAGGTCGCCAGGCCCCAGGCCAAAGCCAGAGTGTCCGCCTCTTCAGCGCTCAGGTCCCCGCGAACCTCAAATCGTTGCGCCGGCAGCTTGGCGGGCAAGTGTGCGTAGACCCAGGGCGTCTCGTCCGGTTCAACGATCGCGACCGCGCCCTGCAGGCCCGTGCCCCCCGGCAGCAAGCCAACCTGCCCGGCCTTGCCCTCGAAGCCATTGGCCTGCAGCCAACCTCGCTGTTCAGCCGGCAGGGCCTTGGCAAACTCGGGCCAGGCCGCTGGCCGAAGCAGATGCAGGCCAAGCGTAGCTTTGTGCGCGCGCGGGACGATGTACTTCACGAGTCCAGGCCTGTCTGGGACACAACAGGGAGTCAAGTGCCAGCCCCCTTCCGATGGGCGACCAGGCTTGGTACGGGCCCCGTATGGAACTTTTCATGCGTGAAGTGCTGTGGGGCGTCGTGGTTTGGCGCCTGGCCGCAGCCGCCGGGATCATCTTCATTGGCTTTCTCAGCCGGCGGATCCTCATGGGGATCTTCAACCGTTACCTCAAGGACTTCGCGGAAAAGACCAAGGCCAAGTGGGACGATGACCTCGTCGAGCTGATGCCCACGCCCGTGAGCGTGGTGATTCAGCTGCTGCTGTGGGCGATGGCCGTGGAATTCCTGGATCTGCCGACCAAGCCCATCGATCTGTCCTTGTACATCCACCAGGGCCTAGAGGTGGGCGTCGCGGTCGGCGTGTCCTGGGCTCTGCTGAGGCTGGTGGACGTGGCCGCGCTCGCGATGGGGCGCCTGTCCGAAAAGACCGAGTCCCGTCTGGACGATCAGCTGGTGCCTTTGCTGCGCAAAACGCTCAAGGTGGTGGTCGTCATCACCGTCTTCGTCATGGTGGTGCAAAACCTTGGGTACTCGGTGACGAGTATCCTCGCCAGCCTGGGCGTCGGCGGTCTGGCTCTGGCCTTGGCCGCCAAGGATACCGTCGCCAACCTATTCGGCTCCATCGTCGTCTTTACCGATCGTCCCTTTCAGGTGGGCGATTGGGTGGAGTTTGCGGGCATCGAGGGCACGGTCGAGGAGGTCGGCTTTCGAACCACGCGTGTGCGCCGCTTCGATAAGTCCCTAGTGGTCGTACCGAACCAGACCTTCTCCGTTACACCCATCACGAACCACAGCGAACGCCCCTTGCGCAGGATGGCCTTCAACGTCGGCGTGACCTATGAAACGAAGGCCTCCCAAATGAGGGTGCTGCTCGATGACCTGAGGACCCTGGTCAAGGAGCATGAAGGGCTAGATTCTGGGTTCAGCTTTGTGCACTTTGACCAGCTCGCAGGGTCCAGCCTGAACATTCGGGTCTATTGCTTTTCGAAATCGACGGCCTGGTTGCAGTTCCTGACGGTGCAAGAAGAGTTGCTGCTCAGCATCATGGAGCTCGTCGAAAAGCACGGGCTGGAGATGGCTTTCCCCACGCAGACCCTCTACCTGCGCGACGAAGAGTGGCCCAAGCAGGCCACCGCCTCCGCCAATTGACGCTGTGCCCGTCCGGTTCGGGACGCCTCGACCCTTCATTGACTTCGCCGCCCAACGTCCACTGGCCAATTCCTGGGGCTGCGCTGTAGGCTCGCCGCCTCCATGCAGACATTGACCGATTCCGGGGAGCACGAGGGGCAGGACCGGCTCGCGAAAGCGGGCTCCGTGCCGCAGATTCCGGGATACGAGATCGTGCATACGTTGGGGCACGGAGGGACCAGCGCGGTCTATCACGCGGTTCGCGAGCAGACCGGCCAACACCTCGCGCTCAAGGTGCTCACGCTGCAGAACCACAGCGACCTCGGCGCCGCGCTCGCTCGTCTGGAGCGGGAGGCCCATATTGGTCGAACCCTCACCCACCCGGACATCGTGCCGGTCATCGACTTTGGGCAGAGCAACCAACAGGCGTGGATCGCCATGGAGCTGCTCGACGGCTTCGAGCTGACCCATGCTCTATCCGATCCCAGCTTCGGCTTGGTGGACCGACTCAACGTCGTGCTGCGCGTAGGCGCCGCGCTATCCCACGCACACCAGCGCGGCATCGTGCACCGCGACATCAAGCCATCCAACATCTTCATGACCCGGGACGGTGGTGTGCGGCTTCTCGACTTCGGCATTGCCCATGTGAAAGTTGACCTGCGCCTCACCCAGTCCGGGATCATCGTGGGCACGCCGCGGTATATGGCCCCCGAGCAGGTCATGGGTCAGGACATCGACGCCCGGACCGACATCTTCTCGCTGGGTGTAGTGCTGTACCAGGCGCTCACCGGCGTGCTGCCGTGGCAAGGGGACACCGTGGCGCGGCTCATCATCGAGGTGGCAACTCGCCCGCCTCGGCCGCTGCAAGATGCCTTGCTTCAGGACTTTGGCCTGACGCTCGAAGAGGTCTCAGACCTGGCCGACGTGGTGCACACCGCCATCGCCTCCGGGCCCGAGGACCGCTTTCAGACGATGGAGGCCTTCACCAACGCGCTGGGCCCCTTTTCGGACCCGAACCGCACCGTTAGCCCTTCTCAGGCCCCGGTTCGCGGCGCCTGGAGCCAACGACGTGTGGACTGGGCCCTGGCCCGAGCGGCCCGGCTTCAGACCGAGCACACCCTGAGCGCTCCAACCCCAAAGACGGGCCTGCGTCGCGACAAGCTCGATGAGACCCTCTCCGGTGCCCCAGACAGAGTCTGGACCGGCCTGCTCCTGCTCTTTTTGGCGGGGCTCGTCGCCGCGATCTACCTCACCCTCAACTGACCCCCAGAGCTGCCCATGTTGCGAACTCGACTCCTCCACAGAGCCATCGTCAGCCACCTTGTTGTAGCCGTGCCGCCCGCCGTGGTGCTGGGCCTCATGGTGGTCGATATCAACCAGCGCACCCTGCGCGCAGACGCCCAGCAGCTGCACCTTTCGGTGGCCGGCCGAGTCCGAGACGCCATCGAGGCCGACCTCGAGGCCCGCTTCGAGCTTCTGAATCACGCAGAACGCACGCTATCCATTCAAGGCGTGCCGCTCGAAGACAAGACTCGCCTATTGAGGGCGCTTGTGGCGAGCACCCACTTCCCGTGGCTGGCCC
>SPJJ01026798.1_pt1 | contig 12848 bp, 13 predicted proteins | sample 3741741 | NCBI WGS metagenome assembly SPJJ01 (sample SAMN10925908, study PRJNA522277) | cold seep metagenome | isolation source: Elba SIP-enriched marine methane seep metagenome, extraction at timepoint T1 | place: Italy: coast of Elba, Mediterranean Sea | collected 2014-05 | reverse complement strand
GGAAAATAAAAAAAAAAACACATCCTCAAGTGCTGCTGCTGCGCCGGCATGGCCCGCAGCACTTACAGCAACGGCTGTGGGCGATAATGCATCAAGGCGGCTGAGCGTCTCTACTTTGGGCGAGCGCCGGGCTCAGTGGCAGCGGCTGATGCAGTACGTGACCCACGGGCCAGCCGCTGAGCACATGCCATGGCCTCAGGCGAGCAGGGCCAGCACCTGAATTGCGGCAGCCCGACTCAACCGCAGACGCCCCAGCCGCACCACATCGGGCGCGCGCTGGATCATCTGTGTTGGGTCTCGGTGAGGCAGCGGCTCAAGCGGTGGCGCCTTGCCCCAGTCACGGTCGGTGCGGTCCCAATAGGCCCTTACCCTGAGGGCGCTGCCTGGATAGGCGGGCAGCGCTTGGAAGGCGGCTATGCGCTCCTTGCGCCTGCGCTTGACCTCTGCGCCGACATAGGGCGCAGACTCACCGAGCGCGGTGCCTGCAAGGTGCTCCAACGCCTCATCAGCGAGCCCGGCCAGATGGTCAAGCAGCGCTGAGAGTCGGTTACCGCCCATCGGGCTCACCGGGGTGGGCTATCGCCTGCTGCAACAGAGATGCGGCCATGGCCTCTGTTGCTGCCCGCTGCGCCTGCGTCTCGTGTAGCTGCTGCAAGGCGGTTGTGAGCTGTGTTTGCAGCAGGGTGACTTGTCGCCCGTTGGCCTCAGCCACGCTGGCCTCAATGCGCTTGACGGCTGCATCACCCAACAGCGCCTCAGATCCAGGGGGGCGCGCGCCTCTGTTGAGTCGGGGTACCGCCACCCGGACAACGCCGATCGCTGTCAAGATCGCCATCACAGCCTCTGTGATCTTGTCGATCAGAAGCACGGTCCCGAGGTCTCGGTGAGCCTCGATGAAGAGAAACCCGGCGAGATGCCAGATAGCATCGCTGAGCAGGAAGTAAAACCGCAGCCCCCACGGTAGCGGCTCAGGCTCAGGCTCAGGCGCCGATCTGGACACCTCACCGGGTATTGCGTCCGCCTCAGGGGCAGGGGCAGCCTGAGCCTCACCGGGGGTCTCGGTGCTGCTCTCAGGGGGCGCCGCTGCCTCTGAGGGTGCCACCACAGGGGGCGGTGGTGTGATGACCGGGGCGGGCTGTGGATCTGCGCAGGCCAACCCCACCAACAGCAGGGCAACCATCACTGCCCCCTGCGCTTGGGGGCATTGGCGATCTTGCTCAGGCGCCCATTGCCGGTGCCCCTGCGCTGCTGCCGCTCGCGCCTTGACCGCTCAGCCATGGGTCCATTGGCCTTGACCGCTGCAAGGGCTCGGTTGCCCACGCTGGGAGGCTGCTCGGGGCTGAGGTGTGCAGGCTCGGGGGGCTCGGTGGCATCAGGGAATGGCATCGTGTCAGCGCTTAGATCCCACTCCTCAGGCTCATCTGCGGGCTCGGGCTCAGCATCATCTGCGGGCTCGGGCTCTGGGGCGGGCTCGGTGCCCTCGATGGTCACAGCGCTCATCAGCGCAGACAGCTCAGCAGCCCGCGCCTCAGCAGCCGCTGCCCGCGTCTCGGCAGCCTCTCGCGCAGCCTCAGCCTCAGCCAGCGCATCTTCTGCCCGCAGCTTGTCACGCAGCAGCACCGCCTCTCGCTGAGAGTCAACCGGGGTGGTCTCCCGATCGGGGGCATCATCGATGGGCTCAGGCTTGAGCGGTGCCCTCAGCCGGGGTTGGGAAAAAAAACCGGCGAGTGCATCACCCTCCAACAGCCCGAGGCCAGCGCTCAGCTCAGCCTGCGCAACATCCTTCTCAATGTCGCTGATGAGGGCCAGCAGACCGCTCTTAAAGTGATCATAGAGGTCATCGTTGGCCTCAAACAGATCGCGCAGATCTTCGTTTGCGATGTTGTGCCACTTGAGCCGATCGTCAAGGCGATCTGCTGCCGCTTCGAGGCGAGCCCGCAGCGCAGCCGCTTGACGGGCAAACCATGCCCATGCGCGGGGGGCTTCCTTGATGGCGATCTGGATCATCTGACCCACGATCCAATCAACGATCTCTGCGGTGGGCAGCAGGCCCACCCATGACATGATCTGGCCTTGGTAGGCTGGTCCGTGATCTTCCCAAAGTCGCCGGGCTCGCTTTGCGGTCAGGTTGAATGCGGGCATGTGGGGGCCCTCCTGTGGTGGTGTGGTCGGGGTTAGCTGTTGGCCGGGCCGTCTGCCCAACGCTCAGTGACATCTGCAACCAGCGCGCCATAGCGGCTGAGCACAGCAGGCTTGCAGAACAGGCGCCGATGCCTCGGGTTGCTCAAGAAGATGGGTTCATGGCAGACGCCAACCGGGCGCCGAAGGCCCTTGATGGTAAAGTATGCGTTGCCCCAGTCGGGCCGCTTTGCGGGTATCGCCCTGATGCTGTAGTCCTCATCAAACAGGCTCTCAAAGAAGCCCGCAGCAGCCTCAGCCAGCATCTCAGCGAGCCGCTGCCCACCTGCCTTGGTGGTCTGAGGATCATACAGATAGAGCCCATAGCCGGGCTTGGGATCCTCAACTGCATTGAGGTGGAGTGCGTGGTACGCGGTCACACCGGCCCGGTTGCACCATCCGTGTTGCTCGGAGTAGGCGCCATGGCTCATCACGATCCCGTAATGGTTGAATTTACCATCATCGCGCCTATTGCTCTCGCGTCGGTGATGGTCGAAGGCGCCATAGGCCACAAAGCGGTTGCACAGCGCCTCTGAGAGGGGGCCATGCTCCCTGCCCATATCCCCAAGGTTGCGGCCGGTGCGGCCCGCATGTTGGATCGAATACGCAAAGATGATGCTCATCGGCGAGACCTCAGATCAGGTGGAGAGTTTGATCACACGGTAGCGCAGCACTGCCACGATCTGATCGCCAGCTACCAGCGTACCTGTGCTGCGGGTGCCTGCGCTCACCATCAGATACACCGGGTCTGAGGCGCCAAACTTCTTATTGGCGTCTCGGTTGCTCGGGCCGTAGGTGGTGGTGCCTGTGACCACCGTTTGTGGCTCTGAGACCTCACCCGCTTGCAGGTAGACAACGCACCGAGCGCTTGTGTTGCTGCTGTTGGTGAGCACCGTACCCAGCCCCGAGTAAGCAGCGGCTGCGTACCTCGGGGATGATGCCGCATCAAGATGCTCCTCAATCATCCCGGCAACCGAAACGGTGGTCTGTGTGGTGCTGGTTGGGTCAGCGCAGATGCCGAAGAAGAGCTGTGTGGGGCCATCACCTGAGAAGTTGCCCCCGCTGTTGTCGATCTCAAGGATGACAATCGCAGTGTCAGCGCCCACGATGGCCACACCATCATCATCCTTGAGCGTGGTGTACTTCCGCCATTGCCGGAAGTTTGTACCGCTGACAAGGCTGTAATCATTGCTGCCGCTGCTGATCTCAGCCATGGTGATCGTGGACACATCAGAGGCGGTTGCGGCTGAGGTCTCGATCCCGTCTGGATCCAGCTCTGACCCCAGGGTGGCAAGGTCAAGGGCATTGAGTGCAAGACTCGTGATGTCCGTTCCACCCACAGCGGCCACAGGGGATAGCTGGTTGAGGCTGCCCATCAGAAGGCAATCCACTTGACATCGACCGTAGCCCCGCCGAAATACACCTTTGCGGCTGAGGCGGCTGGTGCCTGCGCTGTGGGGCGTTTCCAGACAAGCTGATAGTCACGGGCGCTCAGCGCCTGCGCACCTGAGGTGGTGTATCCGAAGGTGCCAGCGGTGGCGTTGTCGAAGTAGACGTGCACCTCTCGCACTGCCCCGCTTGTGATCTCAAGGTAGTCATCAGCCGCTGTGCCGGTGAGCGTGATGCTGCCCTCGCTCGGTGCCGCTGAGATCGTCGCGTTGGATGGCATGGCCATACCTCCCGTTATGCCGCGATCATATCATGCATTGACCTGTCAAGCGCTGGATTATTGCAGGGCTGGTTGTGCCTCACCGGGCGCGGTTGCGATAAGATGGGGGAGCGCGGTGCCCTTGCCCGGTCACCCGCAGCGCCCGAGGGCAGCAAGACGCAACGGCCCGGCGCTCACCACATCTTTAGGCCCTAAGCCCCCCGTGTCAGTGGTTTGCTGCGGGGGGCTACCTTGTGAGATTGACCGTTCCACCCGTGGAACAATGGACGCGATACCCTGAGGGTGTCCCAAGGAGGCACCCAATGTCAGAGCGGCTCGTATTGATCCACTTCAAACACGACTACCCCGACACCCCAAGGAAGGTGCCTGTGCCCTGGGTATTCGCGTTCATCGCTGCATCCACTGTGGCATCACTGATCGGGCTTGTGGCGCTCGGGGTGGAGGTGGGCACCGCAGCCCGTCTCTCTGTGGGTGTGTGTATGATGCTCACAATTGCCTTCGGTGGGCTTGCGTTGACCGTCACTGTTGGGTCAGCGCTGAGCCACATCTGCACAGAGAGCCTGCTCAAGACCGCTGACAAGGTGCTCAAGGCCCACGATCCCAAGAATGCAGGGGGGCTGTGATGAATCTTGGCAAGATCACGATGATTCTTGAGGGGCTGATGGCTCAAGCCCGCACCGTTGCAAGGCTCTCTGAGGCGGTGCGAGAGGTGCCGAAGATGTGCGCCAATGATCAGGGGGCGGTCTTGTCATGGACACAAGACGCCCAAGGGGGGTGGCTGGTCTCTGTCCGCTCCGATGGCGCTGCCCAACACATCACCATCAGTAGTGAGCATGCGGAACAGATGCGGGTTGATCTCGGGGATGCGGTGGCAATGGCCATTGCAAAGACGCTCAAGGGCAAGCGAGAGGTGTTCAAGGCTCTCACCGCAGGCTTCGAGGATATCGACATCAGCAAGATCGAACCGGATCAGCCATGAACACTGAGGGCATGCCATGGCCCACCGAGACACAATCACAGGAGAGGTGAGAGATGGGATACAATCTGTGGATCGGGCAAGCAAAGCCCGTGATCGCGATGGATGATCGACATGCTCGCATGGGGGTTGAGCAGACCTCCCAGGAGGGGGCGCCCGAGTCGCCAGCCATCGGCATGGGCAAGCAAAACGTGTGCTGGCCCTCCTATAGTGGGTTTGCCAAGTTTACCCGAGCAGTCGAGCTTGAGCGTGTGTTCTATGGTGGCAGCCAACAGTGCCCCTATTATTGGCGAGACAGCAAAGGCAACCAACAGGAAGGGCTGATCATCAACCACCCCGGCTGCGCAGAGTTGACCCCCGATCACCTGAAAGCCTTTCAAGATGCCCGCGATCGATGGGCGCTCAAGACCCAAGATGAGCGCGCTGATTGGGTTGATTCTGAGGGCAAAGATTGGGCGATGGTGCGCCTTGAGTGGCTGTGTTGGTGGACAGCGTGGGCCTTGAAAAGCTGCTCACACCCCAGCATTGCCAATAGCTGACAAGACCGAGACACTACACACAGGGGAGGCGAGATGAGCTATCCAATGGACCTTGACCAATACAGCGAAGCGGCGCTCAAGGATGAGCTTGAGCGAAGGCGCAAGCTGCGCGCTGATGGCAGGTGCGACTACTGCGGGCAGCCAACCACCTTGCCCCCATGCCGCTTCCGGGCGAGGCATCAGATGCCGACACCCCGCGACAAACACCAGAATGTGACACGATATATCAAGAAGGTACCGGGTAGTTGGTATCTACTCACTAATCGTTACTATGTGCCTCCTATCGGTGAGACCTTGGAGGTGGATGGCAATTGGTATATTGTATCCGCTGTTGAGCGGGTGGACGCAGCGACCCATACCCACACCGCCAAAGTCAAACGGATCCCGACAGGGGATTAGACCGTCTTGGGCGCGAGCCTCACCGGATCATCATCGAGGGTGAGGGTGATCACATACCCACCCGGTGTGGGTTCCTTGCCCGTGACCTCCACCTGCACCTCTGTATAGAGGTCGTCGGTGAGCAGGTATTGCTCATTGACCCTGAGGTACCCGTACCTGAGAGAGGCGAAGTAGGAGCGGGTGCGGCTGGTAGACGCCTGCTGCCGCACCGTCTCAAAGGCGATGATACCCGCTGTGGCCTCATCATAGACAAGCGGCAGCTCAGCGGCTGCGGTCTGGATCTGCTGGGAGCGGCTCTCACCGAAGATGGCATACTCGCTTGTGGTCTCATTGAGGTTGGCGCCATCGGGGGCGGGGGTCACGGTGAGATAGCGCCGATAGCGCCCGGTCTTGACGCGCTTTGCAAAGGACACGGTTGCAGCGTTGATGAGGTCTGCCTCTGATGTCTCATAGGTCCAATCTGAGACCGGCGAGAAGTCAGGCGCTGCCCGGCTGAGCAAGGTGATCGGGTCAATCATCCGCCCATAGATCACACCTGCGCACCCCTCATCGGGGTAGTTGTGGCGCCTCAGGGTGGGCCTGAGCCCGTTTGAGTCTCGCCTGATGCCCACACCGGGCAGCATGTCCACAAGCTCTGAGATTGCCTCCCACACCGTCTGCTCTGCATCATTGTAGAAGCCTGCGATCTTGAAGCGGTTGAGCCCCCCTGCCTCAGCAGTGAACGCTGACAAGTCAACGTCTGTATTGCTGAGGAGCGCAAAGTATCTCAGCAGATCGCCCGCACCCTCTAAGGGCTGGCCAGCTTGAAACGGGCTCTCAAGCCCGCCACCGTCAAGCCACCGCACGTAGTAGGGCCCATCTTTGCGATCGAGGCTTGATGAGTGGGCATTGACGGTGGCGACGATCCGCCCTCGCCCGTCCACAAGATGCTCAACAGTGAGGGTGTCGGCGTTGCCCTCAGAGTCAAACACCCTCACCGTGGTTGCTAAAACCGGATGCCCTGCGATGAGGATGTAATCCGCTGAGCTGCCTGTGTAGCTGAGCACATAGGCCGGTGAGCCGCTTGTGATGCCGTCTGCGCCATCGGCCAGCCTGAACACCCCAGGGGTGCCGATGATGAGCGGGTATGCCTTACCGTCTGAGCGTGTGTCTGCTGCCTCTCCCCAGGTTGTCTCATCGACCACCGCAGCGGGCTCAAGGAGCAGCGCCCCCTGTGCCGCTGGCTGCTCCTCCAGTGTGAACCGGGCATAGGCAGTGGGGCTGTTGGGGTCATCAAAGGAGGGGCGCACAACCCGGCCATTGACCACATGCGCGATCCGCTCTGCCCATGACTGCAAGACGCGCCCATCTTTGTCTAGATAGACCTCTGTGAGGGTGCCTCTGGCCTCCTGTAGACGGCTGCCCGCAGCGATGCGCGCCGCAATGTCAGAGGCGGCTATGGCCACCTCCAGAGGGGCTGAGGGGGCTGCATCCTCAACCCCGCTGCGGTTGGTTGAGCGGCTCACAGCGGGCTCAGTGAGGATGCCTCCCACGTATTGCCGATCCACCCCGAGGTTGTCAGTGAGCACCACCGAGCGAGAGGACAGCCGATAGGTGCGCCCCGACCACTCCAGATCCAGCAACCACACCCGGTCAACAGCTCTGGCCGCATCATCCTGATTGGCTGCGGTCGCATACCATGGCATCAGACGATCTCCCGAATTGGCAGGGTAGCAACCCGCACTGCCTCACCTTTGAGGGTGCCGCTATCGCGCCCCTCATTCTCGCCACCCACCACACTCTCAATCTGCACCGGGCCATCGATGTAGCCGTGCAAGAAGTCATGCCTGCGGTTGTACACGATGTTGTCGCCACCGCTTGTGGTGCTCGGGGTGATCGATGGGATGTAGACAAACGGCTTGCCCGCGCCGTGGTTGAGCAGCACGTATTGCATCGAGAAGCCCACATCATTGGCGCTGGCTACAGGCCCATTGCCTGTGGTGGTGGATCCTTGCAGGTAGCTCGGGTCAGGGGTGGCACCAAACAGGTCTGACTGCTCCATCGGGAATGTCCACGCAAAGCGCGCTGCGCGGAACCCAGGCGCCTTGTCAGTGCTGTATCGGGCGCCATCCTCGGTATCGTCAACCACCGTTCCCGGTGTGGCCTCGATGATGCGCCCTCGCCCGTACTGCTCACCCCAGGGCATCACAGAGCCAACCTCAAAGGTGCCGATCTGGTAGTAGCCGTCAAAGGTTGTCTGAGAGTCGATGTGCACCCGCAGCGCCCGGAAGCGCTGCCCGCCCGTGTTGATGACCACCAAGACATCACGCGGGATGATCTCAAGGGTGCCTGCTGTGGTGAGGCGAGTGCCCCCGGTGCCTACCCCGCTGGCTGTGGTGAGCACCCGAAAGCGCGGCAGCAGGTGATCTGAGGCGTTGTCAAGGACACCCGCTGTGTGCTTTGTGATGCGACGATTGACGGTGTTGGCGGTGTTGCTGTGCCTGCAATCACATCCTGCATACTCGTCTGCGAAGATGTGTACCGTGTCCGTCTCGTTGTTTGTGCCCGAGGTGTCGATCGTGATGATGCCGTTATACTCGCGTGTGTTGTCCACCCTGAGAGAGCTATCAACGCTGGTAAAGGTCACCCACGATGTGGTCTGTTGATCGTAGTAGTCGATATCAAAACTGTTGAAGTTGATACCGCGCAGCAGCACATAGATCATGTCTGAGGCAAGGCGGCCGTTGGTGGTCGCTGAGGGGCTCTCATCGGTGTTGATGACAATGGGGATGTCTTGGGTGGTCTGGTCTGCCTGCGACCGCCACACCACCCGAGGCGTCGGGCTGTAGGCATAGAGGACATTCTTGATAGAGAAGGATGCCTCATTGCGGGCAATGTAGATGTCACCCTCATGTGCGTTGCCATCGAGCACCGAGAGCCGCACCCCATCATCAACACCGATGGTGCGAGCCCGGCCCGGAAAAGGGCGCCCGAGGAGGTCATCCGGGCTGGTGAATCCGGCTGCAAGGGCCTTGGTGAAGGCGGTGTTGACGGCGAAGGCATAGACCCCCCACAGCGTCTCAACCGTGGCGGTTGTGCGGTGCCCCCACTCGATGTAGTTGGTGGTCTGTGTGCCGCTTGTCAGGCTCGCGCCGTTGGCAACCTCGGTCCAGTGCCGATCATAGCTGCCGTCTTTGTCTCGCTCCCAGCAGGAAACCTTGCCATTGGCGATGGCCAGCAGCACCTCTGTTGCGGTGCCTGAGGTCTTTGCAGTGGAGGTGCCCACCCCCGCCGCTGCCTCATTGTCATAGATCAGAAACTGTGTGGCACTGATCCTCAGGGTCACCTTGTATGAGGTGGTCGATCCGTCTGAGATCTGCACCTGCACACTGCGCGAGTCGAGGATGGTTGAGCCCCCCGAGTCAGGGGCATACTGGATCAGCAAGACAACCCCATTGTCATCATCTGTGCCGATCGTATCGGTCCAATAGTAGGTGCCCGAGGTTGTGACGACATTGAGCCCCCCGCTGGCCACAGATACCGTGTTGCTGCCCGATGAGGTGGCCGTGATGCCATTAAGGTTGCCGAAGTCCTCGATGGGTAGCACCGTGCGATCCCAATTGTGCCGCTGATAGAGCGCTGGGAACGAGACGCGGGCAGGCAGGTTTACCGAGGTGCTGCCCCCAAGATAGACCACTGAGAGCCGCTCATTGTCGGTGCCATCCGACTCTACCCACTGCGCAATGTAGACTTGTCGCCCCCACTGCGCGCAGCCAGCCGGCCGGTATGCGTATTGAATGGTGGAGGTGCCATCATCGTTAAACACCGCGCCGAAGGCAAGCTTTGTGGCTGAGCTACCGAGCCGGTCACCATCGCCTGTGATCTTCCATGTGCGCCCCCCATCGGTGCTCACCCATGCAACGGTGTTGCCAATGTAGGAGCCCGCAGCCATCACAGCCGTTGCCCATATGAGCCCATCCTCATCAGGCCACACTGCCACCTGTCCCAGGGTGTGTTGCCCACCGTTGACTGAGACCGTCGAGTCAAAGACGTTGCCCGAGGTGCCCACGCTCTCAAACTCGGTATTGCTCAGCGCCTCAAAGCGAGTCTTAATGTTGGCGTATGCGTGGGGCAGCCTGAGCCAGATGATCTGATCATCCTGCCCCGAGTAGCGCGCAAAGCCCGCCACGATGAACGCACCGTCATAGAAGAGCACATCATGATCGAGGGCCAGCGCAGCCGGTGTGACCCCTACATCAAATTGCAACAGGTCAATGAACACCTGCTGAAAAGATGCCGCACCATCGCTTGATGCGTACTGCACCAAGCCGTTGATATACTTGGTGGTGACTGCATTGTCATGCTGCACCACAGCGCCCAACAGCAGCACCTGCCCGCTGTTGCCGATCGCCATCCGCAGACGCCCGAGGTCATAGCCTGCGTTGCCTGAGCCGATGGTGCTGGAGATATCGATCTGAGTGTCTACCGCTTGCCTGCTGTGGGTCTCCCATGTCCAGATGGTGCCATTGTAGGTGCCTCGATGGATGCGCACCCCTGCAAGGTCTGCATTGGTATCAAGCAGCCAGTGTGCGCAGAACACATGCCCGGTGCGGGGGTCATAGGCGAGACACGGTGAGGCGATCTCAGCCCCGAGGGTGCGGGTATACAGCGTGGTTGCGCTGCTCCATGTGTCGGTTGTGGGGGTGTAGGTCCGCACCTGGATCGTCGCTTGTGTGACGGTCGCGGACGTCCGCACCTGCGCCACCGCCACAAGCTGCCCATCTGGTAAGGCGATGATGTGGGGCGCCTGGATTGCATAGATGGTGCTGGCGTCGGCTATCCAGAGGTTTTCATAGCCGGTGAGCTGGCCCACATCCTGCCCGCGCCAATCTACAGATGAATCGGTCTGCTCTGCATCTCGCCAGATGAACGCACCGGGGTTGGGGTTGGCGTCTTGCGTCTTGCAGATCAGCACACCCCCGTCTGACTGGCTGCCCCCGCTGCGCAGCCTCAGGGTGCTGTCTTGACTCGGGGTCATCTCGCCGGGCTCGGGTGAGGCTTGGGTGTAGTCGTCTGAATAGGTGGCGGTGCGCCCATCGAGAGTGGCACCGACAAGGTTTGTGATGCCCAGATCGAGAGGCAGCCCGAGGGCCCGCAGCTTGTCACCTGTGACGTTGGATCCCATCGGCTTACCACTCCCGTTCTGATGCTCTCACAGCCGCTATGCTTTGGCGCTTGTTTTCGCGAGCAAACCGGCTTGTCCCGCCTCTGATGCTGCGCTCATTCTCTCTATCAAGCGAGCCCTTGCCCACCACTGCCCGCACCCTGCGCAGACCGCCACCGGGGGTGCGGCCAGCATTGAGCGCGTTGACAATGGCACCCACCCCGGCTGTTGAGATCGTGGCCTCCTGATTGAGGACACGGGCACCGCTCGGGGTGGATCGCTCATCGGGCGCCATCGTGGGTGAGCCTGCAAGCTGCCCGCCGCCCATGCCCCCCATGCCCCCCATGTGCCGCTCACCCTGAGGGGGCGCCTGTGAGGCAATGGCTGCCACATTGGCTGCTGTGGTGGCACCGATGCCCACCGCTGCAATGGGCCCGGCGATGGGCCCCAGTGTAGCCAGAGCGCGCTGCGCAGCCACGATCCCTAAGATGGTCGCCTCACCGATCGCGGCGGCCTGAGAGGTGCGAAACAGGGCAATAGCCCCCTCGCCCCCCTTCTCGGCAATCTGATCGCTGAGGGTGCCTGCAAGGTCAGCCACACCCCCGAGGGTGTCTGTGACGCCGCCTATGATCGCGTCTTGCTGCGTCTGAAAGAATTCATCGAATATGGATGCTGTCTCTTCAAGGGCAGCCTTGGTTGCATCCAAGGCTGCAACGCCCTGATCAGCAACCGCTTTATCAAGGGCAAGCTTCGCCTCTGATCTGGCCCGATCGGCTAAGTATGCGTCTTGCCCCACAGCCTCAAGCTCAGCGATCCGATCCAGCTCATCGGAGTATCTGCGCAATGCCGCATCACCTGCTGTCTCATGCGCTTGCTCATATCCGCCGATAAGCTCGATGAGGTCTTGATTGGCAGCGGCTGCCTTCTCCTCGGGGGTGAGGTCGCGCACCGAATTCTTAAAGCGCGTGACATCCTTCTCTGAGCGCTTAAAAGCCTTGCCCACCCTGCCCTGTGTGGCAATGAGCGCCTCTGCCTGTGACACGTAGTCGCCAGCGATGCCCTCGCCATCTTCGAGGCCATCGGCAAACTCACCCGCTTGGACTGTGACCTCTGAGAGACCGAAGCTGAGGATCGCAAAGTTTGCCCGCGCGATCGGCCCGAAGCTCTGGACAAAGTCACCAATCACCGATGAGGCGCTGCCCGCTGTGCGGACAAGGCCCACGATCTCACCGGACGCATCCCCGATGGCAAGCGCAATGGCTGTGACAAGGACCGTTGCCCGCTGGATCTCGGGGCTGAATTCGCCCGCAAAGGTAAGCGCGGTGCCCTTGCCTGCAACGCCGATCGCTTGCAGCCCGGCATTGACCGAATCAAACCGGGCGAGCGTCTCGGGGCCCATGGCCTCAAAGAAGCCTGCGTCTGTGAACGGCTCAAGGTCTTCTGCAAGCTGGCGACCGTCCCGAGCAGTCTCTATGAGCGCCTGCCCGGCTTGCAGCGCCGCCACTCCGGATTCGTTCCAAGTGGTGGCGCCATCCTGGGCGCCTGCCGCCGGAGCGAATCCGGCGAGCACCACCAAGGCTACGAGGGAGGGAAACCGCATCAGTAAGTCAGACCGGCCCGGGCCGGCGAAACTTCCTACGAAGCCAGGATAGCCGCGGTTCGAACATTCTCGGCGGGAGCTAGCCGAGGTCGCGTTGCCGCTTCTGATGCGCCCGGATGTCGTCGGCCAGCTCAGAAGGGCTGGAGAAGCGCGATTCGCGGTCCTTGGCCATCATCTTCTCGATGAAGTAGTGCAGGCTGGGCGAGACTTCGCGCCCTTTCAGCGCCTTGCCGCTGAGCCCTTCGAGCACCTGCTTCCGCATCATGTCGGAGTCGTCGGTGGCCTGGAAAGGCAGCTTGCCGATGACGAGGTGGTACAGCGTGGCGCCCAGCGAATAGATGTCG
>SPJJ01010662.1_pt1 | contig 12870 bp, 17 predicted proteins | sample 3741741 | NCBI WGS metagenome assembly SPJJ01 (sample SAMN10925908, study PRJNA522277) | cold seep metagenome | isolation source: Elba SIP-enriched marine methane seep metagenome, extraction at timepoint T1 | place: Italy: coast of Elba, Mediterranean Sea | collected 2014-05 | reverse complement strand
CCTTTGACCGCTGGACTTCGAGTGATTCCACCCTGAAATGAAGAAGTTTGTCTCTTTGCGCCCTGGCCCTCTCTGCCTCTTCTATAGTAGGCAACCTTTCTCTGTCTTTTTCTTCAGACTTACCCATTGTTTCCTCTTTTGCATTTTGGGCACATTCCCAGACGCCCCTTTGGGCGTTTCGACCCCTATGCACAGGGTCTCATCAGCGAGGCCGGAAAAGGTGGACTACAGGGAGGTTATGGTGCTCTCTACCGGCTTGAGGCGTTCGCCAACGTCGATCCCGAGTTCTATGAGGAGATCAAGCCCGATACAGGACTCTTTGAGGTCGGCAAACATCTTCCCCTGGTAGTAGCCCTCTATGTACCTGCATGTGTTCTGAAAAAATCCTTTGAGCCTCTTGCTGTCCGCAAACTTGACCGAAAGATCAAAGCCCTCTTGTGTGGCTCCTCTGAGCGATGTTTCAAGGACAGAAACGACCTCTTCGATATTGTCGAGCAAGGCGCTCCCATCGGGCTCTCCTCCGCACCACGCCGAAATGAAGGCATCACCGAAGGCGCTCCCGTCGGTGGAAGTGTCCTCCCCCAGGGTGGTCAAGATGGTTCTGGCCGCGTTCTCAAATTTACCTTCTTTGATCAGCGCCTTGACGGTCTCATCACTGGCAGACTTGATTGCCGCGTAAATCTGATCGCACGTGGGCTTCGGAACTCGCTTGTAGGCCATAAGACCGGGAACCCCCGTCACCTGCCCTCTCTCCTGTCGCCATTGCCAATCTTCGGCGATGGCCTCCACGCAGGATTTGAGGCTTTCGCGTTGCCTCATGTAGGGGCTCTCTTCGCTGTAGTCCTTCGGACTTCCCGACCATCGAATATCGGGGTTCTGGTCGAGATCCAGAAGGCACTTGACCTCCCAAAGCTGCGCAAACCGCTTCTGAATCGCAACGAGTTTCCCGAGGTCGTCGCGGTCGTAGCATTGGCCGGGGAAACGCTCGAAGAGATAGATCAGCCATTGAACGGCCTCAAGCTGGCACTTGTTGAGGCTCGCCCAGAACTCCCACTCGGCGTCGAAGTCGCTTTCAAGGATCTCCTTGAGCGATTCAACGTGGCTCTTGAGTTCATCGTTTTGTTCGTGCTGTTCTGGGTCTTCGAGTTCCGCGATCCTCGCCTCGATCTCCCGCCGCGCCTCGCAGGCATCCCAGGAAGGGCGGAGGAACTTGGATGCCATGTAGCCCGCGTTGAGTTCTCCCCCAAACCACTCAAAGGCGCGGGTGATGTAGGGGGCGCAGATGGCGGAACTGTTGCCGGTCTCTTCGGTGAGAGGTCCGCACTTGACGACACTTCCATTTCCATGCCTGTCAAAGGGCACGTCTCCCGTGATGATAAGACCGTCCTTGATCTCCGTAAGGGTCACGAACATGTTGCTCGTTTCGGGGTCACTCATGCGGTACATGCGGACGTGCTTTGTCTCTTCGATTTTGCGGAGCCTGTGTTTCTCAAATACCTCTGTGTAGTCCTTCATTGACTCTTTCTCCTGTTGTCTGATCAATTGGTTTTGTTTTTGATTCAGCGGGCTTTTATTGAGCCCACAGGGGGTAAAGGTTGGTGAGCTTCTCCAGAGCGTGTCCCATCGGGCAGTTGTGCTCAATAATGATACTGTGGCCCGACTGGACGCAATGAAGTCTGGAGCCCCTTCGGATGATGCTTTTTTCGGTGATCAGGAAATAGGAAATCTTGTCATAGGGGAAATCCACAGCGGCGCCGTGATTGCACTCCTCCCCAAAGCCAAGTGAGTCTCTGGGGATAGGCTCAAAGCACACTCGATCACCTTCCCTGTGCGCAATCCTGACATTGACCAAAACAAAAGGCTCAAATCCCTCTTGATTAACGACGTATATCTTCGTCTCTTCTTTCTCGTAAGGTTCGTCTTCCATTATCTACTTTCTTCCCTTCCTAGATTTTGCAATCTGAGTTCTGATCTTTTTCAGTTGACGCCTTAGAGCTTCAAGGCGTTGCTGTTTTATAAACAGTCCTTTTTCCTCTGGGGTTCTGGAGAGCGCAGAGGGGTTGATCTCTGCCAGAATTAGCCTTTCCTCCGCCTCAAGCCTTTGCTCTTGTTCAAGTAAGGTCTGTGCGACCTCCTGTTCACTTTCTTTAAAGTCTTGAATGTCTCTCAGAATCTCCCGCCCCTGATCCCAAAGCCCAAGCATCCTCTCAAGCCTCTTCCTTTCCTCGCTGTCCATTCCTTCGCCCTCTTCTGGCCACGCCATCCTCTGCGATCACCAAAGACCTCTCTCGGGCGGAGGTCTCGCGGAAGCCTGACTGCTTTTGGCCCTTCCCTGTTCTCGACCTTCGTTGCTTGCTCTCCGTATTGTGTACTTATGCCTCATACCTTTCTCCTTTCGCAGGCTTGTTCTCAAAAGAACTCGCTTCACTCGCGGGAGCCCATAGCGCGTGAGCGCAAGGGCATTATGCACATGCTTACAGATCAGGCAAGCCCGACAGACGCCTTTGGCGCGAAAGCATCGCACCTCGCGCTTGATCGTTCGTTTTGTAAACTCGTGCATTCTGGCCCTGTTCATGTGTGTGAATGTAGGCATGTGTAGGTGTATGTCGGGCAAGATCCAGTTTCGTTTTACTCACCACCGCCCGGTGGTGAGTAAAACCGTTGACTCCTGGGGCTCAAATAACTATCATGGTGCTTGCAACACATAGGCGTGTTGCGAAGGCAAAGGGAGCGCCGACAACACAATGAGCGTGCGTTCGCCAAGCCCTAGCAGAAGTCACAACGCCGTTGCAATGAACACAAGTGCATCATGCCCGTGCATGGTGTTAGAAGCCAGGACACGGCGCCTCCTGCAAACGTGGGAGGCGCCCATAGAAGGTATAGTGATGAAAGTATCACAGGCGAACGCAGGCGAGAATAGAGCCTGCACCCTCACAAAAAAGAAAGAGGGGTTTTCGTTCGAGTACGCGATGATCAATCGCGCGCTCTCGGAGTTGGAGAGAGGCTTGATTGATGGGCGAGACCGGGTTCTCTCGGTCTCCTCTGCCGCTCATATCCTGGGAACTGTGGGGCTCCATACAAGGTTCCTTCACAACGAGAGAGGAGAGACAACGGGGATCATGCTCCGTTGCGACGCCTCTTTCTTCGTACTGAGGCTTTCCCCCTTCATGCTTCAAAGCCAGGGGGCGGAGGCCATCAAGGACACAGAGGCAATGTCAGATGCAATCCTGTCGACCCTCGTTGCCGACAACTACAACTCGATTCATTCGCACCGCCTGTGCTCGAAGTGGCGCGGCGCGGAGATTGGCGTAATCGTGAATGGGCACAAGATGCAGTGCTCTTTCAAGGCCCGTAGGGTCTACATTCGTGAGGATGGCAGCATCAGAAGGGAGCGGGATGAACTCCGCTTCTGCGATGTCTATGACCCCGAAACGGGGGAGGTCGAGACCCGCGGGGAGGTCAAGCGCAAAGTGTGGGAGATGGTGGTGGGGGAGTACCGATCCTTGGAAGCCAGCCGCGGGGAGGAAACAATTTCCGATCGCGACGCGGTGAAGCTCGGGCTTCTGAATCGCCACGCCGTCCCTGAAAACGTCTCTCTGCCCCTCGCGGTGTAGAAGACCCGGCCATAGGCCGGAAACAATCAACCCTCGACACTCCCGGGCAAGGCAAGGAGGCGAGGGCTGAAAGCGCAGGGGTCGTCTAGCCCATCGGGGCTATCCATGTTCGACCGTATCTCTTGTATAGGCCCCTGACCTTGCTCATGCAACAACTTTCATAGGAGAGAGCCCGTGTTTTGGTTCTCAACAATCATGGACCCCTGCAACGTACAGGGGTTCTCGAAAACGATCTGGAGTAAGCTCAAATGGTTCTGAAAAGCCCAGCATACAACGACAAAAACGCCGCCCGCCTCAGCGTGATCTTCAAAGAAGAGATCGCCTATGCAAAGGAGCACACAGCCTCCCCCACCTGGGGCAAAGACGGCTTTATCGTCGCCACGATCACAAACGCATCCTGCGACATGATCGCACTCATCGAACGCCCCAGAATTGGCGCCAATATGCCCGAGGTCCTCCTCCTGACTGAGGTTGATCAGGATGTGATGGACACATGTAACCTGTTGAACAGGAATTGCCTTGGCGGCGAGGTCCGTGTGGCTCTTCGCGATGTCAACCCCGACCGATTCGAGCGATGGCAACTTCACCCTTTTGACGCTCGCCCTGTAGAGCGCCTTCTTGACCACCCCGTAATCTCGGTATCCCTGTGCCATCCCGACAACTACGAAGAGGGCGCCCCCTGCGCCTGGATTGTTGACGCTGGCGGCAACCTTCTTCCCGAGATCACAGGCGATTACCTCCCCCTCGGCATCCCCACCGACGCCTGCGCGGCGCTTGAGATCCAATGAGCCAACCTTCAAAAAAAGAGGCGGTGATCTACCTCCGCGTCTCAACCGATCAACAAGCCGAATCCGGCCTTGGCCTTGCTGATCAACGCTCCAAAACCCTCAAGTGGGCGCAGGAGAATGGATACACCGTCGTCGAAGTCATTGTCGCCGACGGTGTATCCACGCGAACCTCTCTAAGCAAAAGGGAGAAGCTCCAGAAAGCCCTTTCTCTGATCACACCGGGGCGGATTCTTCTGGTGGCCAAACGCGACAGGCTCGCAAGGTCCCTCGAAGATTCCGTCCTGATCAGAGGGGCAATGAAGAAGAAGCGAGGAAGGATCATCTCCGCCGCCGGTGAGGGGACGGAAGGGGACACCCCCGCCGATAACCTCATGGGCGGCATGGTCGATCTCTTTGCGGAGTATGAGCGAGAGATGATCAAGTGGCGCGTGGTGGGGGCTCTCGACGCCCTTTTGGAGCAGGGCCTTTGCTTTGGGCACCCCCCCTATGGGGTTCTGAAGTTCGAGAGGGACGGGCGCGCTTTTCTGGGGTTTAACCCCGAAGAGATCCAGATCATAAGGGTGGCGGTTGAGTTCAGAAGGGCCAAGAAGGGCTCTCGATCCCCGAGTTGGCAAAGGGTCGCAGACCACCTCAACAGCCTCGGTCTTTACAACAGGAACGACCAGCCCTGGAACAGAAACATCTCTCGCGTGATGAAGCCAAGGGAGGCTGTCTGGGAGGCTCTTGACGCCTCTTTTGAGGCAGGGGATCTCGTTGGTTTCATTCGCGCAATTCGAGAGACCAGAGAAGATTGACAGGAAAGAACGATGTCCAAAAAGCAATCAAAAGATCAGACCGACACCACCACGACCGAAGAGGCCCCCGAGCCTCCAAAGGAGGAGACCCCGCAAGAGGAACAGGGCGCCGAACAGGAGAAAGCTCCCGAAGCCAAAGAGGAGGAAGCGCCCAAAGGTCCAGAGTGCCCGCATTGCGGCAAAACCGGCACCATGCGATCCTACGCTGGACCCTTCAAAGACAAATTCGGGCGCATTGACTGTACCACCGACCTCGGTGGTTGTGGTCAATTCGTCCGGCATCTTTCGTGGCCCGATCAACGCGATCCTTCACAGTGGCAACGGCTCTACAGAGCCCAATGCAACTGGTATTGCCAGGGCTGCGAAGCTCCTGTGGTGCTGAGGCGCGGGCCGGATCTCCAAGAGTACGCGCTTGACGCGCGGGTGTGGTCCTTCCTCTCTCCTACAGGAGAAGGCGATGCAATGGAGGTTCACTATGGCCGGAAGCTCCACGCCCTGTCCTGCGAAGCGATGGCCTACAAGACTGTTCCGGCGACCGCGAAGGCGAAGTGCTCCTCTTGCAAGGCCCCTGTCCTGTGGGTGAAGACAAAGAACGGCAGAACCCCCGTTGACCCTACGCCCACCATCTTCTTTGTCGATGCGGAGCCCGAAGAAGATGGCAAAGACCCCGATTCCGCGACCGTTCTAAGTGGCTACGTTTCCCACTTCGCCACCTGCCCCCAGGCCGACAAGCACAGGAAGCCGCGAAAGACGGTCAGAAGGCAGCCGAAACCGAAGACGGAAAACCCCCGGTTCTTCGACAAAGAGGCAATCCTCGCGGAACCTGTGGCGGATCTTCTTTGTGAACTCGGTGTCCTCGCTCCGCACAAAAAGAGGAAGGGCTACTTTGATCCGATGGGCTCGAACTCGGGACGGGTTAAGCTCTACCCGAAAGACAACCGCGTCTACGACAACAAAGAGCAAAAGAGTATGGATGCCCTCGCCGCGGTTGAGTTCTACATGGACAAACCCTGGCCGGAGAACGGGCAATACATCGCTCGCACCACGGGTCGCTTCTGGAAAGAGGAGGACGCGAAGAAATGAAGCGCCTTGTAATGAGGGGCGGCAAGCCCACCTACGACCCCGATTCCCTTCGGGGTCTCTCCATTCTGATCAACATAGGGGTGGGGATCGCAGGCTTCTTCGCCTACCAGTTTGCAGCCCTGATTGCCGATGGTGGTTTGTTCTGGTTCCTTGCCGCCCAGATCACGGTTCTTGCCCCTGTCTGCTTTCTCGTCGCCAAAGGTCGCTTTGTGTTGTGGCTTGCCGGGAAATACCTCACCCCTCTGGGTCGGGAGAGTTGGAGGGCAAAAGAGGTGGAAGCAGTGGAGGTCGATCCATCCGATTACAACCACCCTCTGAGGATGGTTGCAACTGGAAAGGTGATTCTCCCCCGGTGGAAGGCGAGGCTCTTTCTCGTTCATGCAGGAGTGGATACCTACCTTGCCCTTTTGATCAATAAGGCAGGGGGCGAGAAATTCGCCCTTTTGGCCCTTCGGGGTAGCGATCAGATGTTGGATTTCGACCGCGAGATACCGACGATACCCCTAGAAGGCTTCATCGTCGGTTCAACCCGATGGAGACAGGCTTACGACGCCCTTGGAGAGGTGAAATAATGGCATCAGCATACAACAGGACGATCAAGAAACTCTTTCCTGATCAACGCAACAACGACAAGGAAATCCACACCGCGGCGCGCATCGTTCAAAAAGGGGGCGTGGTTAGTTTTGACGGGATGAAGTTGCAAACGCCTGACCTTGAACACCTCGTTGGTTCCGCCGTGGTCCTCACCTTGAATATTTCGCCCTCTTGGCGAATGACGGAAATCAGAATCTCCGCACAACAAGAGCCCCCAGAAGGGGCTGATCGCTGGGTAAAAGGCGGACTCCTGGGGAGAGAGGTAGGGGTGGAAGGCTGGGAGATGGTCACAACGTACACTGATTGGAGATGATCTTGAAACGATACAAACAGCGCCAAAAATATGGACAGAGGGCCAGCAAGAAGCACCGCGGAGGCCCCGTACCTGATGAAACAGACCGCGAACTTGACCGGATCGCTCGCTCAAAGATGAAGGCGCTTGAGTCCATGATGGAAGAGAGAGCGGGTGCGGATAGACTCCGAGAGAAACTGGATGCTGTCATAGAAGCACTTAAAGGCCACGACATAGACGTAGTGGTTACTGACTGGAGGGAGTTCAAGGAGCTTCTTGCAATGGCGCATCGGTCGCGTCGGGTCAGAGAGGAGGGTGCTTTGATAGACGATCAAGGCCCCACTGTGGACCCTCCGCCCGCGATGTTTGAGTCCGATTTCTGATTCTCGGGAGCAAGGCCGGGAATCCAGGGATGCTCGAACGAAGTCCCCTCTTCAGCGGAGGGGGCTTTTCTGTTTCTTGGCGCCTGATCAAGCCAAGCCCCTATTGCACTGGAAACAGGGCATCCCCTTTGAGCATCTTGGAAACCATCTGGAATCCATGCCCTCCACAGATTCTACAGAAGTCGAGGCCCTCGCACCTGTAGCAGTGCTTGTCGAACTCAATCTCCCCAGAGCCGTTACAGTCGGGACACGTCTCTAGTATCTCGCCCTCCCCCTCGCACTCCTCACACTCGCCATCTCTGTAGTAGCCCAGCCCTTCGCACTGATCGCAATCAGGATCAGCGGTGGAGTAGTCGTCCTCGTCATCCAGGCACGAACATGGGTGCTCCTCCTCTCCCGTCTCATCACAAGCAAAGCAGGGCTCCTCAACCGACCCATCCCCGTCACAGAAGGAGCAATCGGTGGGGCTCCTGTCCCACTTGCTGCACTCTGGACACTCCCCGTCTCCCTCGCACGCCCTGCACTCGATCTTGAAGATTCTTGATACCTTTGAAGATTTGCACATTTTCTAAACTCCCACCTTGATATGCGCTTGATACCTTGTTACGGTATTACCGTATTTAAGCCGAAAAGGGCAATAGGGGAAGGTTTTTTGATGAGCGTTTTTAGAAAGATGCACCCAATACAGAGAAAGAGGGTGTTGGACGAAGCGAAGATCGTCTACCGGGCGGCCTTGATCTTCATCTCGGGAGCCTTCTTTGTGTGCTACCCAGAGACCGTCTACACCTCCTCCTTCCTTCTCCTGTGGCCTTTCTGGTGGCTTCACGAACAAGAAGAGGACTTCTGCAAGGCAATCGTGGTGGTTGTCTGTGAGATTTCCGGCCTATTGAGGTGAGAATGGAACAAGAACATCCAGGCGCCATAATCAGGCGTCAGTTGCTCGATGACTGCGACTTGAGCCAAGCACAGCTTGCAGACCGACTCGGGTATGGGAAGCAAGCGATCTGCCTACTGGTCAACGGTAAGAAGTCCATCACCCCGAGGATGGCTCTCGCGTTGGAGCGGGAGTTTCCCCAGCTTGGAGAGGCGGAACTGTGGCTCAGTATCCAGGCCGCCTACGACCTTCAAGAGGAACTGGAGAAGCAGGGGAGGGACAAAGCGTGAAGAATTGGAAACGCGATTTTAGCTATTGGGTGCAGGTTGATCCGAAATTTACCATTGCGGCCTACATCGCGGTTCAGATTTTGGCCATCATTGGCCCCTGGGCATGGTTTGACAACTTCCGCTACGCGATGGAGTACGGCGTGTTCGTGTGGGCTCTCGATGTCGTTGCCTTCATCGTGGCGCTCTTGGCAACGGCTCTCGGGGCCTTCTCCCTTTACATCATCGCTGTGCTCATTCTCGGGTATGCCGATCAAGACTTCCGAGACAGAAGCAACAAAGGAGGGATTGAGATTCGCCGCAATGCCCTCGAAGACATTTTTCACGAGTGGAAGCGAGGCGCGCAGGAGCGGTTCGGGGTCCTGTGGCAATATGAGTTCTTCGATTTCTTCTGGTCCCAGGTGGGCAAGGCTGATCGACAATTCGCCCTGGATCTGTTCTCCAATGAGATCAAGAACCGCAAACTAACCCCCCTTGCGGTCTTCGATTACATCTACGCCCGAGACAACGGCCACCCCGGCAAAGCGCCCTTCCGGCATCGCCTTCTGCATAATCGAGTATATGAGATGGAGCGGCTCTACCAGGGAGAAGACGAGAGAGTTCTCGTGATCGCTACCCTTGATGAGAGGCTGGACGAATCTCTTAAACTCATCGGTGAGATTAACGGCCTCTACGACAGAGACAAGGGGCACTACTGCGAGGTGATCCTCCACAACCTCACCTTCAAAATCTATCCCTCTCTGCTCCTTCTGGATTATGACGCCAAATATGACATAGAAAGAGAAAAATTGGAGGTCCATAGCGAAGTAGCGATCAACCGCTTCACAGAGAGCATGGATGCAATCGCGGTCATCTTCGCTCATCTCAGGGGCGAGCCTATGTGGTACTTGCTCAGGAAAGAAGAACAAGACGGCGGACTTGATCAGAACCTCGCTTTCCTCAAAGAGGAGGTGATGAAAACAAACATCTGGAATCAGTTTTCAAATAACAAGTTGATCAGAACAATAGAAGAAGCACAGGAGACGTTGGAACATGACGAAGAAAACGACCACATCGGAGAATGAGGGGCTGAACCTCAAGGTGGGAACCGTGTTGGTTCCCCTCGACGCCTGTTGCGACAGAGAGACCGGGGAGCCTATCACGCTTCCCGAAGATACCGTGGTGTATCTGGACACTGGCCGCGTCTCCAGACGGGGTTTCAAGTACGAAGGCACCCCGAAACTTGAGGGGCCTTCGATCGAGTCTCGACGAAACAAGATCCGAGCGAACTACACCACCGATCCCGATCTTCACCCGACGGGGCATCAGCCGCTTGAGAAGGTCCCCTACGGGCCTCTTCTTGTTGAACTTCAAAACCTCCCAGGCGTGCGCGTAGGGACGCACTTCTACACCGAAAATGCGGGCATTGTGATCTTCTTCGACACCGAAGACACCTGGGTCCTGAACTACCTCGCAAGGGCCATCTCCAGACGCTACGCGGGGGCCTCTTTCGTGTGCAAGATCGCCGACTACGATAAGCCCCCTTGCGGCGTGGGTATGGAGCTTCAAAGTATCCCAAAAGACAAAGAGGAGAGCCTCGGGCAAGCCCTTTATCTGGCGGACTACCTTCGGGAGTTGAGGACCTCGGCCTCTTCCGCCGTGTTCCGCAGGCACTACGGCATCAAGTAGCCCAGGCGCCTTCTGATCAACCTATACAATGCGGGAGAGTCTTCTCCCGCATTGTCCACGCCCCCCCCAGAAAAACACCGCCACACACCAGAGAGGATCAAGTGGTACGACAGAAAAAAGCAAACCCCATCCCGATGTCTGAGCGCAACCGGAACAAGAAAAAGCAGATTGTAAAGCGGACTCTGCACAGCGAGTTTTCCAATGAACTGTTCAGGGCCGCGGTGCAATTCCTGACCCTCACTTACGCATTGCAGGAGACGTACTGCTTTGCTCTGAACTCCAAGCTCACCAAAGCCGCAATGGAGGAAAACCTCTCCATGATGAAGGCCGTTGGCGGAGCCTGGGAGAAGTTCATCAACAAGATCGGTCGCGAGGATTCCTACATCCCCGAATGCCTCGCCGCGGTGTCTGCCTACCTCCCCCAGAAAACGCCCTGGAATGCTGTTGTTTTGAGCCTGTTCAAGCACATTGGCCCCGTCATCTACGACAGCTATAAGTTGCAGGCCAACTCTTTTCGAGAGCAAGACTGGTCCAGCAAAGAAGGCTCAAAGAAAGGGCTTTTGTGGCTCGATGGCCAGTTCGACACCTTCTCCGAGATGTGTGAAAAGCTCACGCAGGGCGTAGCCGACGCTACAACCTTCTCCATCGTACCCGAAGGGCAGCAGAGCTTCTTTGCAACCTCTCTTCAGGGGCTTACCTACTTTGTGTGGAAGTCCGAGAAAGAGGGCAGAGAGCCGCTCTATGTCTGCCGTCTCGTGAACCGGGACACCTCGGGGCAGGACTTGATGAGCAACACCATCTCCCCGCGTGAGTTCTTCGAGACCCCGGGGGATTACCTCCACATCTCCACCCGCGCAGACATGACCGAATCAAAGTTCCTCGTAGAGGAAGAGGTCAACCGCATCCTGGGGCTTCGCAATGAGGGTAAGCCTACCCCTCTTCCCCCTGAAGAGGCCGCGCTCATCTCCCCGAGGATCGTCAACCATGAGAAATGGGCGATTGACCACCTTCTCCCTCCGAAGGACTACCGCCCATTTGACGGCGCCAACTTCAAAGGCGGCGGAAGAATCACCATCACCTCCCCCATGCCCGGTCAAGACAACTTTCAACACGTTGGGGAGGGCTGATCAATGAGAGACGAGTACATTCGATCCGCATACAGGGTCATGCTCGCACAGGCGCATCTTGCATGGAGATACACGATGGCGATTCAGTGCAGCGATTATCCGGTGTGGTGCAAATACTTCACCGGCTCCGCTCACATCATCAAAGTTGTCGTGGATATCCTTCTTGCGGGTCTTTCTCTGGAAGAGAAGCCAGACACAAGCCACGTCCGAGAGGAAATACTCATCAAAACCCTTGATGTGATGAAAAGCGAGGTTGTCGCCGACATTGCAGACCACGCGGTGCGCTTCTATAGCTCCAAGCCTCAACCTCCAAGAGTCAACGACTATTCGAACGAGTATTCCAGCTATCAGCGCAGGGTCCAGAGGCTTGAAAAGCTGCGCGGGGGAAAGGAGGCGATCAAACTCTCAAAAGGGCTTGAGTTGATTCTCATGTCCATCATCGAAAAGCTCAACGACAACCCTTTTACTGTCGAAGGGGGCACCACTGAGCACGGCGACCACCACAACATTTCAGTTCTGAACTTCAAGCACACGGGCCTCTACATCACGAGCATGGAAAGCGGCTCCGATCTCGTCGTTATGGCCCCCATTTCAGAGGCCGAACATAAGGCCCTGAAAGGTGGTAACGTGTGCGCGGGGAGGCTCTTTGCGCGGACAGGGGATGTGTGGGTGACGACCCACGAACAACTCCACGAGGGATTCGGAGAGGACCCCATAAACATCTTCAGCCCGATCCCCGATACGAACTTCCCCATCGACACCAAAGAGGACGGGCCTTTCGCATTCACCCCCGAAGAACTCCTGACCTCTGCCAGGAAAAACCCACTCTACATCAGGGTTATAACCCGGCCCGCTACCCTCACAGACAGGGAAAGGCGCGAGGGCTGGATCTCGAAAAAGTGCAACATTGCCGCCGTTCGAGAGCTTTACCCGCCTATTCTTGACCAGCCTGTTTTCCTCTGAAGAAAAAAACTTGACCGTGTGAAGGTGTGCCGCTACCTATGTCCTCGGAGCAACCGCTCTGCCTCTTTCAAATCGGAAGGGGCGGCAACCTCGCAGGGTTCAAACCATGACACAGAACGAAAACCAGCCGACCACCCCCAACCTCTGTCACTCAGTACAAGCCGAAATCCGCGCTGAAGTCCCCTTCGTTGCGTTTTCCCCAAAGGGGAGCGCGAAGTGGTACTACCACAACACCATGTTTGTGCAGGGGCCGTTCGACAACGAGGGTCACGCATGGGAGGCGATGGCCTCCGATCGTTACTTTGCCCATGATATCCGGTGCGTCATCATGGAAAATCTCGCGGGGGCTCTTGAGGTCGTTCACGAATGGTGCCTGAACGAGGGCACCATCACCGATATGGAT
>SPJJ01042320.1_pt1 | contig 12884 bp, 11 predicted proteins | sample 3741741 | NCBI WGS metagenome assembly SPJJ01 (sample SAMN10925908, study PRJNA522277) | cold seep metagenome | isolation source: Elba SIP-enriched marine methane seep metagenome, extraction at timepoint T1 | place: Italy: coast of Elba, Mediterranean Sea | collected 2014-05 | reverse complement strand
CCAGCGCGAGCTCGCTGGAGGTCAAGCGCGTGGTCGTTGTCGGCCGTCGCGTGGTCGTTGTCGTCGGCCGTCGCGTCGTAGTTGGTCGTCGCGTGGTTGTCGGTCGCCGCGTCGTGGTTGGGCGTCGTGTGGTCGTCGTCGGCCGTCGCGTGGTCGTCGTTGGCCGTCTGAACGTGGTCCGCGATGACGAGGAGCTGCGAGAGAAGCGCAGGCGCGCGGTCAGTCGGCGCGTGTAACAACGACCTGCCTTGTACCAGCGGCGTCCTCGCCGAGTGACGTCCACCCGAACCCGACTGCCGCGTACTGCGACGATGCGGCCGGAGCGCAAGCCCCCGTCGCGACAGAACACCGACATTCCCGAGCGCCAGTACGCCCTTACCTTGCTCGTAGGCAGCGAATAGGTGCGCCGTTCGCCCGTGGCCAGGCGCACTCTGACCCGGGACGACGAGAGCGAGCTGATCGTTCCTGGGTAATACCGCGCATTCTTGTGGGCCATGACCCGGTCGCCCACTCGTTGCGCATCCGCGTCGCCCGGAGCAAACGCCAACACCATTCCCAAAGCGCATGCAGCGCCGATGAATCCATTCTTGCTAACCATATCCCCCTCCTTGGCGGCGGAACTTCAACGTAGGCTGGGGGACAGAGCAAGCAGCATGCCGGCTTGCTGGCCCGTGAGCTCGGGCACTTCCGGCGGTCGAGACAACACCGAGGCGTGTCGGTGTTACGGGGGGCGACACACCGGTCAGTCTGTGTCTCGAAACGAGTCGATGTCGATGTCGAGCTGCTTACACCAGCGGTAGATCTGGGTCGGTGCTTTGTCCATATCGCGGGCGACTGCCCGGACATTGCCGCTGTGTTGGCGCAGCGCGGCCACCAGCTGTTCATGGCGGTCTCGTTGACCGGAATCGAGCACGGTGGCGTTCTGTCGGGCATCGAGGGCGTCCCGTATCCGCGCTGGCACATCTTCGAGTCGAACGGAGTCGCCGGCCTTCACACTCACGGCGGCGCTCAACACTTGTTCGAGCTCGCGGACGTTGTGGGGCCAGTCGTAAAGAAACAGCGCTTCGGCCGCGTTGCGCTTGATCCGCACTTTGGCGGTGCCGTCGCTCAGCGCCCGGGATAGCAGGCGGCCCGCGAGCACACCGATGTCTTCTCGACGCTGGGCCAACGGCGGCAGCGACACGACATCCCCGGCGAGTCGAGCGAACAGGTCGTCGCGAAAGTCGTCCTTGGCTAGCAGCTCGTCGACGCTGCGATTGGTCGCGGCGACGAAGCGCACGTCTACCGGCAGCGGATCGGCCGCACCCACGGGGCGAACTTCGCGCTCCTGAATGGTCCGCAGCAGCGACACCTGCGAAGACGTGGACATCTCGGAGACCTCGTCGAGAAACAGCGTTCCGCCCTGAGCATTGCGGACCAGGCCGAGCTTGGCTTCGGTTGCGCCGGAGAATGCGCCCTTGGTGTGGCCGAAAAGCTCGCTCTCGAGCAGGTTGGGGGCCAAAGCGCCGCAGTTCACGGCAACGAATTTGCCCGTGCGCCCGGACAGCTCGTGCACGCTGCGCGCGACCAGCTCCTTGCCTGTCCCGGTAGCGCCGCTGATCAACACGGCGACCTCCGAGCGCGCAAGTTGCGGCAGGCGGTCGAACTGGCTATGCAGCTGTACGTTCAACGTGCGCAGGGCCGGGGGCAGCAGCCCGCTGGTTTCGCTCACCACATCCACCGGGCCCCGGCCGTCGACACCACCGCCGGGTGCGCGGAACACGAACACCGTGTGGCCGGCGAGGACGACATCGCCGTCGCTCAGGGCGCGTGGCTCCGCGATGCGTTGGCCGTTGACGTTGGTTCCGTTCTTGGAGCCAAGATCTCGAATCTGCCATTCTGATCCAGCTCGCTGTAGCTCCGCGTGGTCCGATGACATGGAGTCGTCGTCGATCCACATCTTCAGTACAGAATCTCCGCGTTCGAACCGCCGGCGGGAGCCGCGATGCAAGACCACTCGCTCGACCTGGGCGAGCCCGAGTCGGGCTGGTGCACTCATCGGTCGCCGGCAGTGGAACGCGACGGCCAGGTAGGGGACGTACTCCCGGTGGTCGTCTACGCTGCTCGTGCTGTCGGCGTAAGAGATGGTGTCGTCGGTTTTCATCCGCGGTCACATAGTTTCTACGGTCACGGTGGCTTGCCTCGTAGACGCCAGGTCCGTTGCGGAACCGAGCACAGGTGAGCCTCTCCCGAGGTCGCCGAGGATCGCTACCATCTCGTCGATGTTTCGCGCTGTCCACTCTGGGCGCCCCTGTACCTCGCAATGGGGAAAGTGGCCGCCCTGGGCGAACCGGTGCACGTTCGCCGTGGGGAACTCCAGCTCGGCAAGGGCCTGATCGACGACGTGAGGCGGGGCCAACGGATCGACAGCAGTAAGCAGTACGGCGCAACGGGTGGCGTCGCTGCCGCGCACCGGCTTCGCGGTTACCAATCCGCGGATCAGCCTGGACAGCACCGTCGCTCGGACGTCCAGGGAACGTTCGATGAAGTAGTTCTTCACATCGTCGGTATACGCGTGGGTCTCTTCGCCCCGGCGAATCATTCGAACGGCCGCGATACGTCGCACCAGATCGACGCGGCCCAGTGAGCCGAGCAAGGTAGCCGCGCGACTCATGCGCTTGCGGTAGCCGGAGTCGCAGAACGCGAACGTGGGCGCGATCGCCACCCGTGAATAGCTGGCGGGTAGCTCGTGGTCAGGAGTGCACATCATGGACACGGCGCAGATCGAATGACCGACGAGCACGACCGGTACGCTGCCCAGGCCGAGCAGACGGAGCCAATCGCGAACGCCTGTGGTCAATGCGGCGGGCGCGAGCTGTTGTTCGGTCACGTCGTCGCGCCACGCGGTGTCCCCAAATCCCGCCACGTCGGGGGTGAGCACCACGCAGTCCGGGTTGTGAGTCACCAGTCCGAGAGCGACGTTGGTCCACACCTGTCGGGCGCACAGCAGACCGTGCATGAGCACGAATACCCGCCGCGCGCGGCCCAGTAGCTGCGGATTCGTCAACGGCCCGAGCCGTTCGCTCGTTGCGTAGAGCGTCCAGCCGATATCTCGGTAGCCGGTGTTGTGCAGAAGCTCGCGCGCGTCTTCCGTGGCGACGCCACCCGCCTTCATGAGCTCGCGCAGGGTCGTGCGTGCGGAGTCGACACCCAGAGGCAGCTCTGTGGTCGTGTTCACGTGCTCGAGCCAACGGAAGCTGGTGGCCTCTCGCTTGGTTGCCGCCAGTGCGCGGGCCACGGGCTCTGAGGCGTTGGTGCGTTGTAGCTTGTCGACGAACGTGCCCACATCGGGCCAGCGTTGGTCGGCAACAGGGCTCAGAGCCCGGCTGAGAATGGCGCCGAGCTCCGCCGGGACCCGCGACGACCAGTCATCCGGCGGCCGCGTTTCCCCCGTGATCATGGCGATGAACGTCTGCGCCAGGCCGTACTGGTCCGCTGGTGCGCCCACGTCTCCACCCGTTTCGAACTGTTCCGGCGCTGCGAATCCTGGCGTACCCGCCCGCTCGGACGGCTCGGTGGGTGTTGGCTCGATGAACGACGCCACGCCGAAGTCGATCAGATAGGCGCTGTCGTGGTCATCGATCAGTACGTTGGCCGGTTTCACATCCCGGTGGACAATTCCCCGGTCGTGCGCGTGTTGCAGAGCCGAGCCGATCTGAGCAGCGATGCGCATGGCAGCGTCGACGCTCAAACCCCGGGCGAGGCGCTGACGCAAGCTGGTGCCGGAAATGTACTTGGTGATCAGATAGTCGTCACCGCAGTCGTAGAACGGGGCGATGTGCGGATGGCACAGACTCGCGATCACCCGAACCTCACGCTCGAACAGTTGGCGAACCCGTGGATCGAGTCGCGCTTCTGAGCGCAACAGTTTGACCGCTGCCAGTCCCCTGGTCACCGTGTGCCGCCCAAGCCAAACCTGCCCGAACGAGCCGCCTCCGAGCAAACGCTCTACGCGATATCCCCCAACGATGCGAGATTCCATCGTTGCAATCAGCTTAGCACGCGCATGTCAGAGCGCCGTTACCCATATGATCGTAGGCGCTTGTCCACTCTCGGTGTCGTACCCGGCGCAGCCGGTTAGTCGTGGAGTAGATAACGTTCCAACATGGCGGTGAGCTCTTCGAGTACGTCGTCGCGGTTGCTTTCCGTAGTGCTATCGCATACCGCCTCGACCGTAGTGAATACGATCTGCATCGCCAGCTCGAGGTTGGCCGGGCGCAGATGGTCGCGATGGCTATTCAGATAGCTGGCGATCGCGGCGCGGACTTGTTCATCCACCTCTGGGGTAGCGAAGTGGGGCACGACCTCGGGCACTTGCTCTCGGATCACCCGGCGCAGCGGTGGGTTGATTCGATAGGCATCGAGCACGCAACTGATCGCACCACGGATTGCGTCCGCGGGCGCCGTGCCCTCGAGCTCACCAATGCGGTCGGCCACCAGCTGCGCCGTATCATCGCCGAGCTTGTTTGCGACGGCGCCCACCACGGCTTCCTTGGACGGAAAGTACTGATACAGAGAGCCGACGCTCACGCCTGCCAGCTCGGCGACCCGGTTCACGTTCATACCCTCGAAGCCATCGGCAACCAAAATGCGAGTCGCCGCCTCGACGATGGCCGCGACCATCTGTTTCGACCGAGATTGTCGCGGGATTTTCCGAGGTTGCGTCTTTCGCCTCGAGGCCACGACGGTCAGTGTGGCGCGAGTCGACGGTAGCGAGCAAGCACCTTAGGTTTAGCGGCATGAAACCGACGATTCGCAAGGCCACCCAACACGACGTTCCGGCGATCTCGCAGCTGCTGCGAGCCAATCGCGCCGACCCCTCGTTGTTTCAGCAAACCCACGCGCAGATTCGTGCGGATGTGGATTCGTTCTATCTGGCGTTCATCGACGCCCAGCTGGTCGGCAGTGCGGCGCTCGTCCACCACCCGGGGAACACCGAAATCCTCGGTGTGAGCGTCGCGCCCGCTCACCAGGGAACCGGAGTTGGCAGCGCGCTGATCCGCCACCTGGTCGACGTCGCCCGAGCTCAGGGGTTGCCGATGTTGTGGCTGGGAACCGCCAAGCCCGGCTACTTCGAGCGCTTTGGCTTTCAGCCGATGTCGCGGTGGAGGCTGCCGATCCGCCTGCTGCTGCACAAGCTCGGCCTGGTGTTGCGTCAGCCCGCCAAACGATGGTTGCCGGCCATCTTCGGTCGCCATGTTTTCATGGCCTGGCAAACGTCAGCGGCAGTAGACGCTTAGTTCCGTTAGCCATGGGCAACCGCGTGGTCGAAACTCGCGGGGCACATCGCCAGCGTCGGGTTCGCGTCGATGATGGCGCGAATCAGTCCCTTGAAGTGCGCCGCGTGTTTCATGGCGGTGATCAGCTGAGCGGCGGCTTTGGCCACGTCTCCCTGTTGCTCGTGAGCATTGGCTCGCATTACCAAGCACATCGCGATGTCCCCGGGTGACAGGGGAATGTCGCCGATGTTGTCGCCCAGGACGCCGACGACTCGCGCGAACCGTCTCTGGGCCGTGTCCACATACGCGCTGGTCAAGCGGTATGCGCTGTCAGCGCGCAGTTGTGGGTTGTACGGATCCATCAGTCCGAGCCACTTGTTCGCCGACGTCAGGTCGCCGCCGCGACACGCGTTACGCGCCATCATGCCGTAGAGCACGGCCCGGTGGCCCGGCTCGGTCAGCAATTCCGCGGCAGTCTCCATGAGAGCGCGCTGGCGGGTCTGCTGCTGTGGCCCGGTCCAAACGTTGTACAGGCCGATGGTCAGAAAGAAGATGCGTTCGCCCGCATCGGCGACGCTGGCCACTTCGGCACGGGCGCGTTGAAACTGCGAGACCGCCTCGTCGGCATCGTTGGGGTTCATGATGCCGCCCGCCGGAAACAAGTGGCGAATTGCCTGGGGCGGTTGTCGCTCGGGCTGCTGAGCTTGTTCCGCCAGAGCCGCGATCCGCGCCGACTCGTCGGTGGCGCTCGAGTGCTGCGCATGCATCCCGCGTTGCTGCCAGGCAGAGGTCATGCCGCAGTAGGAGCACGGGCAATGCCCACCCCCCGGCGGCACTTCCAACGCGCCGCCGCAGTTGGGGCACATGAGCAAGCGAACCTCGTAACTGTACGGATGCATGAGTCGCGATCATCGCACGGTCTCGGACGCAACAGATCCGGAGCGTCGTAGCCGGTTGTACCGGAACATGGCGTGGCGTCCGGGCGAAGCGTTCGCACGACTGAATTCAGCCGGTTCCACGCGGCTCAGCACCACAGTTCTGGGTTCCTCCAGCGTATTGGCCGCTGGGACCTTTGTAGCGGTTCGCCCGCCGGCCTAAGCTCGAACCATGTCTATGTGGCTCAACGTTGTTGCCCTTTCCAGCGATGCCCTCGCCAAGGTTCAGAAGTCCCCCGACCTGCTCGAGAAACTGTGGTTCGACGACGACGAAGCGGCGACGAAAGCCACCGCCGACCTGGGCGTCGCTCCAGCGGACGTGAGCGGCCTCGACTACCTATCGTTGAGCGGTGCTCTCGAGGCCATGGCCGAAGCAACCGGGGACGACGAGGCGGAGCCCGACTTCGGCGCCACCGGCGAGCTCGACTACGATGCAGGCTACGGCCCGGCCGAGTATCTCGCGCCAACGGACGTGAAGGCCGCCATGGAAAACACCACCTGGTCGTTCGCCGCCGAGATGGACGAGGAAGTCGCCGCCCTGCTCGAGGCTGCAACGGCAAACAACAAAGCCCTCGTGTTCGCAGTCTCTTAGCGCGCGCGTTCGGTCGCGAGGAAGCGACGCGCCAGCACGGCTATCTCGTCCGGGCGATCGCGCAGCGGCGGAATGACGACCGTGGCGGCGCTCAGGCGGTAGAACAGGTCCGCCAACTTGATCAGCTTCATCCCGTCGAGGCAGAAGTTGCCGGTGTTGACGCCGTCGGTCGCGTCGTCGTTGTGCGGTGGTCGCCAATCGGGTGGTTGCGCCGGATTAAGCGGCTTTAAGATGGGTTTAAGTGCAGTTGTCGGCAGCTGAGCGGTACTAGAGACGAGTTCACACAACATTTCTCTAGGAGACACACCATGCGTAAGTCCACATCTTCCAAGTCCGGCACCAAGACCAACAAAGCCACCAAGCGTTCGACTCGCCGTTCCATGTCCGTCGAGGAGATGGGCTCGGTGCGTGGTGGTATCGGCGTCATTTACACCTGGAAGCCCGTCGGCGCCACGTTTGTCGACTGGTAGCAGGTGGTCGCCCAGTCGCTATCAGCGAGCGATGCCTCGGGCCCGTTGGTCCATCCGGACCTGGTAGCGGGTTTCGAGGCCGTGCTCGTCCAGTTGGGTTACGAGGTAGCCTGGCAGGCGGTCGCCGGGGTGTGCTTTCGGCTCCGCGAACGCACCGGCGACCCGTCGCTGAGCTTCGGCGATTTTCATCGGCTCGCCTCGGCGCTTGGCCTGACCGCCGAGGCGATGTGGGTCGAGCTCGATGATCTCGAGGAAGGCGATCTGCCGTGCATCGCTCATCTTCGTGGCAATCGTTTCGTCGCGTTGCTGCACGCGAGCGATCAGGGCGTGGCGATCGTCGACCCCGCAACCGGGCCGGCGACTGTGGCGCTCGATGAGCTCGAAGCCGCTTGGGCCGGCGCGATTCTGTCGGTGGCCCATCGAGAGCAGACGCAGACGCAACGTCGTCTGGACACCGTTGCGGCCAACGCTACCCGCGGCCGCCAGCAGGCGTTGATAGAAGCCAGCGATGCCACGCGGGTCGCTACCACCTGTATGAGCGACGTCTACCGCGGCGACGGCGGGACGCGCTGTTTCAAGATGGTTCCGTTCTACGTGCCAGAGGATTCGTTCGTGCTCGCGAGTTTTCGCCGTGAGCTCGGAATCCTCGGGGAGCTTGGTGCGGCGGGCCATCCAAACGTTTTGTCGCTGGTCGAGGTGATGGATGGCGAACGCTGCTACACGACGGCCTGGTTCGATGGCACACCGGCCGCGTCGCTAGGTGAGCCCATCGCTGCGGAGCGTACGCGCAGGATCCTCAGCCAGGTCATCGACGGCCTGCGCTTCGTCCACGCCAATGGCATCGTTCACCGCGATCTTGCGCCCCAGAATGTCCTGGTAGACGGCCACGATCGGGCGTTGATCATCGACCTTGGTCTCGCGTTCCAGGTCGACCTTGGCCAACCGGCGCTGCCGCGCGCTGGTACCTACGCGTTTCGCGCGCCTGAGCAATGGCGTGGCGACGTGATCGGTCCGGCGACCGACGTGTTCGCGCTCGGGCTGCTCGCCTATTATCTGCTGACCAACGACCACCCGTTGTCGGGATTGGCCGAGCATATGTCGATGACCGACCCGTACCAGGGGGAGACCCTCGCGCTGATGTGGTCGCGAATCGCCGCAATCTGTCCGAGTTTGCGGCCGCTAGTCGCCGGGTGTTTGGCGGTCGAGCCCGGCGCACGCTGCACCCTCGACGAGGCCGCTCGCATGTGCGCAGAACGGCCCATCTCCATCGCTCCGCGCGATATTGCGCTGTGAACGAGCGTGTCGGCGCTACTGCGAACAGCGGCTTCGCAATCCAAAGAAACTGTCTTTGTTGGCGCCGCTAGTGCAGGGGTAGTGCGTTCACCAGGGCGGCCAGCTGGTCAGGGCGGCGCGTGGAATCCAGCTCGATTGGCGTGACGAAACCGGCAGGCTTGACCCCGACCACGGCGCACTGAAGCTCTTCCAATAGGTTCTCGGCGGTGGTGCCGATGACGACGCCGGCGACGTCGGTACGACACACCGTTCCCATGACGACGAGCTCGATGTCGTTTTCGGTGGCGAAGTCTGGGATGACGGACGACGGGTCGCCGTCGAGCAGGTGGACCTGGGCTTGTTTCTTCCCCAACCCGTAACTGCGCAACAGGGTGTCGAGGTTGCGCTGGTGGACATCCCGCGTTTCGCTCGAGTCGGCGCGACAGACGTAGAGCACGTGGAGCTCTGCATTCAGCTGTTCGCTGATCGACGTGGCGAGGTCCAGGATCTGGATGTTGACGGACTTGTGCGCGGCGTCTGCTGCGGCAGCGTCGACGGTGGCGAGGATACGGCGAGGGTGTGCCGAATACTCGCTCGGCGCGAGCCACACCGGGCAGGGGCACTTGCGTAGCAGATGCTTGACGAAGCTGTCGAGCCGTCCACCGCGAGCTCGGCGGGCACCGACCATGACGAGATCGTGGTTCGCTCGCACCACCTGGCGAATGGTCTCGAGCCACGGCCTGCCTTGCAGCACGGTGGTGGTCACCTCGAGGCCGCGATCGCGCGCCGGTTCCGCCAGCGTTTCGAGCTTGGTTTCGACCTCGGTCGTCGCGCTCGGTGCCTGGGCGAAGTCGGCCAGGGTGAGCTCGGCGCGATCCGTGCTCGCGATCCGCTGGGCGAGATCCAGGGCGACTCCCTCACGAGCCGGATCCGCGTCAACGACCAGGATGCTTTCGACGCGTCCGGAGGCCGCGCGGGGATGCCAGCCGGGCGCTTGTTTGCCTGTGGCCCTCATGCCGAGGCGTTCGGCGAGCTCTTGCATCGCGCCTCGCCTGAGCAGCAAGTGCAGCTGCTCAGGGCCCGACTGCGACGTCCAGTCGACCAAGAAGCCGGGGCGTTCCAACTGGGTGGCGAGGGCGGCCAGGATTCGCAAATGCTGCCCGGGGTCTTCATCGGGGCTCAGTAAGAAGAACAACGCCTGTGCGGATGGATCATCATCATCGGCGGGGACGTGGTCGGCGATGGGCACCCATTGATGGGCGCGCACGGCGACGAGCTGGTGTCGCTCCAGCGAAGCGATGCGCAGATGGGGCAGCGCGACGCCGTGGGCCACGGGCACGAGCCCAACGCCGGCACCACCCTCGAACCTGTGGGCAATCGTGTTCGCGTCCAGATCCGTGTGATCGGCGACGCGCTCGGCCACGCGTTCGGCGAGCGCCGAGAACGAAACCGACTCATGGACGTCGATGATGTGTGCGCGCTCGATGACATCGATGAGCGGGTCGTCTTCACGCAGTCCAGTCTCCTTGAGGATGGACCAGATCTCTCGGGCGAAGTCGTCGTTGCGATCGCGACCGAGTCGCTCGAACCAGTGCAAGATGGCTCCGCGGCGACTGACCCGTTCTTTGGCGAACCAGAAGTACCAGGCGACACCCACTCCGACGAGTCCGAACGTAAACAAGATCGACAACGGGCCGAGCAGCAGGATCAAACTGAATGATGCGAACGCGCCGGCGAGCTGGGTCCACGGATAGAACGGAGATCTGACCGGCGGGTGGTAGGTCTCGATCTGTGACTCGCGCATGACGATGACGGCGATGTTGACCAGGGCGAACATGAGCAGCTGAAACGCGCTGGCCAGCTTGGCGACGCTGACCACGTCGAGGGTGAGCAGGGCGACGACGATGAACGCACCCGAGGTCAACACGCCGAGGGTGGGCGTGTGGAACTTGCCGACCTTTCGAAACGCGTCGCTGATGATGCGATCTCGTCCCATGGCCAGGAGGTAGCGGGATGCGGCCAGAATGCCCGCGTTGGCGGTCGACGCGAACGCGGCGAATGCCGCGACGACGATGAGGATCACGCCCACGCGCCCCGGCATCCAATTGAAGATCTGCTCCGCCGCCGTCGCGATCGGCGCCAGGTCGTTTCGCAGCACATCGTGGTCGACCACCATGACCAGGACGAAGGTGCCGGCCGTGTACAACACGACAGCAGTGGCCAGCGACAGCACCATGCCGCGCAGGATGTTGCGCCCCGGGTTTTCGACCTCTTCGGCGACGCTAGCGACCTTGGTCAAGCCGGCATAGGACACGAACACCAGTCCGACTGTCGCCAGAACTCCCTCGAGACTGGAGTCGGGTGCGTCGCCGAAGCGACGTCGAGCTGTGTCGATGATGTTGTCACTTGCCATGGAGCCGATGCCGGCGAGCACCCACATGCCCAGGATGCCGAGCATGGCGTAGACGAAGTAGCGCTGGAGGCGCGCCGTTTCCTTGACGCCGACGATGTTGATCACGGTGAACCCGGCGGCGGCGACCAGCGCGGCGGCGGTGATGTCGACGTCGAAGAACAACGCCAGGTACGCGCCGATGCCGATCAGCGCGAATGTGTTCTTGAGGCCCATGGAGATCCACGTGCCCATTCCCCCGACTGTGCCGATCAGCGGACCCATGCTGCGGTCGAGGAAGTAATACGTGCCGCCCGCTCGTGGCAATGCACTTGCCAGTTCCGCCTTGCTGAGCAACGCGGGCACGGCGATCAATGCCGATAGAGCGTATGCCAAAACCACCCAGGCACCGGCCTGGGCGAACGCGATGCCTGGAAGCAGAAAGAACCCGGAGCTGAACATAGCCCCGGTGCTGATGGCGTAAACGTCGACGAGTTTGAGGTCGCGTCGTAGGCGCCGTTCGGGTTTCCCCTCCGCTGGATGCGCTGCCGGCATTGTCACCGCTCAGTCGATTGTCTTCGATAAACGGCCAGAAATCCAGAATGCGCACGACCGGCCTCGGCCGCGACAGCCGGGTGTCTCGATGATAGAGTGAAGCCTGGAGGGACAACGTGAAGCGTTTTCGCAATGTGCTTGCATACCCCTCGGGCCTGAACCTCGGCGACCCGGCGGTGTCGACGGCCGCAGATCTTGCGCGCCGCACTGGCGCCCGCGTGACCGTGGTGTGGATCCTGGATCCCTCGTCATCGGCGCTCGACGCCAAGAAGCAGAGCCGCCGGGAGAAGCTCCTGGAGTTGACCGATGAGCTCAACGAGTCTGGCGTCTCGGCGGCCTCGCGCTTGCTCGAAGGGGGCAAGCCCTCTAAGGTGCTCGTCGATCAGGTTCGCAAACACGACTTCGACCTGATCGTGAAGACGGCGCGCCCCGGCGACCAGGATCGCGACCGCGCGTTCAGCGAGACCGCGAAGCGCCTGCTGCGCACGAGTCCATGCCCGGTGTGGATCGTGCGCACCTCCCCGCCCGATTCACCGACGAAAATCCTGGCAGCGATCTCGCCATATCATCACCAGGAAGAGAGCCGCGAGCTAGACCGGGTGGTCCTGCAAGTCGCGGCGCAGCTAGGCCAGGCGCGTGATGCACAGCTCGCCATCGCGTCGGCCTGGCAACCGGTGGCCGCCGACGGTGTACTGTCCAAGGCGCAGCGCGAAGAGTTTCTGTCAGAACGCGAGGGCGTGGCCCGGAAGAACCTGCGCGGGTTCCTGACCGCGAACGGCCACACGGTCCCCGATGACGACATTCACTTCCGTTTGGGCAATCCGGCGGAGGTCATCGCGGAAATCGCCCAGGAGATCAACGCCGAGCTGATCGTCGTCGGTGTCGCCCAACGGTCGACCATCAAGCGCTGGATCGTCGGCTCCACGGCCGAAGACGTGCTGGACGACGGGGCCACCGACATCATTGGTGTGGGCAAACCCTCGTCCGATAGCTGAGCTAGACCCAACTCGGCGCCGCTAGCGCTTCTTGCGCTTGCGTTCGCGCCGCTTGCGCTCGCGTTCTTTTCTCTCGCGTTGCTTGCGCTCTTTCGCTTTGCGCTCTTTCGCTTTGCGCTCTTTGCGCTCTTTCGCTTTTCGCTCTTTCGCTTTGCGCTCGCGTTCCTTGCGCTCTTTCGCTTTGCGCTCGCGTTGCTTGCGCTCCTTCGCTTTGCGCTTTCGCTCGCGTTCCTTGCGCTCTTTCGCTTTGCGCTCTTTCGCTTTTCGCTCGCGTTGCTTGCGCTCCTTCGCTTTGCGCTTGCGCTCGCGTTCCTTGCGCTCCTTCGCTTTGCGCTCTTTCGCTTTTCGCTCGCGTTGCTTGCGCTCTTTCGCTTTGCGCTTTCGCTCGCGTTCCTTGCGCTCTTTCGCCTTGCGCTCT
>SPJJ01047638.1_pt1 | contig 12903 bp, 11 predicted proteins | sample 3741741 | NCBI WGS metagenome assembly SPJJ01 (sample SAMN10925908, study PRJNA522277) | cold seep metagenome | isolation source: Elba SIP-enriched marine methane seep metagenome, extraction at timepoint T1 | place: Italy: coast of Elba, Mediterranean Sea | collected 2014-05 | reverse complement strand
TGTGCCGCAGCCGCATGCGCACGGTCCCGGCGGGAAAGACGACGTCGCGCCGGCCCGCGTTCCACGCCTGCAACGCCTCCTCATGCTCGCGAACGAACTGAGGCCGTAGCCGCTTCATGAGAGCACGCTGCTCTCGCGTCTCGGTCGAGAACGTCGGCTGCCGGTCGAAGAGCTCTTCACCCTTCCTCGGAACCGTCGACCAATGGATCTTTCGGGCCGCTTTCATCCCCAGCACGGGCTTGTCCGCACGCTCGAGCTTGATCTTGGCCTCCCGCTTTTCGAGTGCCTTGCGAATCTCGGTACGGAGCGCCGCATCGGAAAGCTCGGGCCTGGCTCGAGGCCGGTCGAGCATGAGGATGGCGGTCGCGGGCATCTTGGTGCGGCCGGCGAATCGCGCTCGCCCGGAACGAACGGCGCGCTTGCGATTTTGGAGCCGTCGCTTCTTGGACCAGATGCCCACGCTCGGCCGCTTGACCGCGCGCGGCTTGCCGTACTCCATGCGGAGCGAGTTGAGGCCCTTCCAGTGCGCCGTCTTGTGGACGATGCCCGCAGCGACGGCGTTCGCGAGGGTGTAGACGCAGTGCTCGAGGACGCGCTCGCCGCCCAGAACGGTCTGAATCCCCGGTTCCCGGGCAAAGAAGGCGCCACTTGTGCCGCGGATGGCGTTGAGCTCCCGGGCGATGACCGAGTTGAGGTCGCGCAGGAAGTCGCTGACACGTCCGAAGCGGTCGTAGAGGACGAGGTGGTAGTGGGTGGAGAGGAACTCGAACTCGTAGAACTCCATCCCCCACCGCTTCCTGTACTCCGAGGACACGACCGCGAAGGCGTACTCGAGGACTTGATTGACGATCCTGGTGGGGACGAGACGGTAGCTCCGGTGCACAGCGCGAACCGTCACGTACAGCGTGGTGTCAGGGTAGAGGTTCCGCGGGGCCGACATTGCACCGTGCCTGTCGGCCGCGGTGCGCTGGCGTTGCACGGAAACATGTCTTCCAGGCTGGTTCTGTCTCTCCGCCTTCATCGCGGGCCAGATCGGGCACAATGGCGCCGTGCTCCGACCACTCGAGAGACTCGCTCTGCTTGGACTCACGATCGCGGCAACCGCCTGCCAGCAGCACTACACGCTGCCCATCGAAGCGCCGAGCGTTTCTTCTACGCAAGCGACGTTCGCCTGGGAGGGAACAGCGGCGCGCGAGGTCACGGTGTATCGGTGCCGCGACGCGTGCCCTGCGATCGAGACCCTGCCTCGCTACGGCCAGGACGAGGACGTGCCAGCCGACATCGTCTGGGACATCGCAGGGGTGGACAGCCCAGCCAACGGCGCGGGGACCATCGCGAGCCCGTTGACGTACGGCGACGTGGATCACGAGAACGTGTACATCGAAACGCCCGCGGCTGAGCTCGTGCCCGGCCGCTACCTGCTGCGCGTGGTCACATTCGATGCCGTCCGGATGAAGGCGAACATCGGCACCGGGTGGACGGCGTTCATCGTGCCCGATGACGGCTGAGCTCCGAGCGGCCAAACAGAAAAAGCACCGCCGGAAACCCGAGCGGTGCCTCTTCGCTTCTTCGGTCCGCGGAAGATCAGCCCGCGGGGCCGCCGACCGAGCTCAGTCCGAACCCGGTCATGTCGCTGTACGTATACGGACTGGTCAGCCCGGTGAACGTGTCGATCTGCCCGCTGACCGGGTTGACCCGCCATGCCTCGGCCCCTTGCGAGACCGCCCACACGTTGCCCTCGAAGTCGATGCTGACGCCCTTGGCGTAGCCGGGAATCGCGATGGTCTGCAGCACAGCCATGGTGTCGATGTCGACGCCGAGCAGGGTGCTTCCGCTGCCGGCGACCCAGAGGACACCGTTCGCATCGACCATGCATCCACCGCCCGAGGACCCGACCGAGACCGAGTCCCACATTTCGGTGGCTGGGGTGAAGCGGGCAAGCTGACCTGCGCACGTCCACGGCCGCCCCTCGGGGTCGACGGTCATGCCGTAGCCCGATGGCGCAGACCACTGCTGCATGCTCATGTCGCCGATGTTGACCTTGAACAGGACCTGGCCGCTCAGCATGCTGCCCCAGAAGTTGCCGTCGGAGTCGACGGCTCCGCCGTAGATCCCGTAGGTGTTGGCGGGCTGGGTCGTGGGCACGGTGGCTTCGAGCACGCCCGTCTCGCCGTCGAGCAGCAGGATCTCGATGTTGGCGTTCGACGCCGTAGCGCCGGCCGTCCAGAGCTTGGTGTTCTCGTAGCGACAGGTCCCTTCGTTGAAGGTGCCTGGTGTCCACGCCACCGGGCGCTGGGTGCTGTAGTTGAACGGGGTGTGCCAGGCGATGCAGCCGTCCTGCCAGGCCTTCACGTCGGCCGCACCGGAGGACGTGTTGTTCGGGTCGGGGCAGTCTTCGAGTCGAGCACGGATCATCGTGACGCCGCCGCTGCGGTTGGCCACGGCCATGTCGCCGTTGAGGTTGACCGACGTCCGTGACGGGCTCCCGTTGCTGTCGCCGCGAACGATGTACCGGCCCTCTTCGGCCAACGTCTGGGTGTTGATCTTGGAGACGGTGCCCTCGGGACTGTTGGCGACCCAGATGTAGGAGAAATCCGACCCGAGACCACTGTTGCCACCTCCGCCGCCTCCGCAGCTGAGGTTGATGTCCGGAACGCCGCCGATATCGAACTTGATGTCGTCGTCGCCGGCGGTCGCGCCCGAGTTGGAGTTGCCCGAGCCGCTGCCGTCCTCGCCGTCGGTGTCGCCGTCGGTGTCGCCGGCGGACCCGCTTTCGGTGATCGTGGTGACGAGTGAGCCACCATCATCGCCGCCTGCGCTGTCACCAGCGCCCGTGCCGCCACACGCCATGCCGAGTGCGGCGATTCCAAGAATCCAAGAATGGTTCTGCATCCGGTCCCCGACGGACAGGATGGCAGCCCGTGCTCCAGAGCACAAACGCCCGAAGTCGATCGGGGTCGTTCTCGCCCGACGCGAGGGTTTCCACGCATGTGCGAGGGAGTCCTACCTTGGCTCCCGCTGATCGCGCGACAGAGGATGGACATAGAGGACACCCCCCTTGATCACCCCAGCCGGGCGCTCGAGACGGTCGATCTGTGCCAACGGATCGCCTTCGACGAGCACCAAGTCGGCCCGTGCCCCTTCGGCCACACGACCGACGTCCGACAGTCCGAGGAGTTCTGCAGCGCCTGTAGTCCCGGCTACGATCGCATCCATTGGCGTCATGCCGGCCTCCACCATCAGGGAAAACTCGTGCCCGTTGGTGCCGTGGGCGAAGACACCCGCGTCGCTGCCCAGAGCGATCCGAACCCCGGCGGCGTACGCCTTCGCAAAGCTCTGCCGCATTTGCGGTGCGATCGCCCGCGCCTTCGCGGCTGAGGACTTGGAGAGCTTCCCCGCCTCGGCGGCCTTCATCACGTGCTCGCCAGCGCTGAGCGTCGGGACCAACACCGTGCCCTTGGCCTTCATCAGAGCCACCGTCGCGTCGTCCAGGATGCTGCCGTGCTCGACGCTGTCCACGCCGGCTTCGACCGCTTCGCGGATGCCCTGCGTACCATGGGCGTGGGCGGCCACCTTCAGCTCGGCACGGCGGGCTTCGTCGACCGCGGCTGTGAGTTCGGCGGGTGTCATCTGAGGAACGCCAACTGTGTCTCCTGAAGACATGACACCTGCCGTGGCACAGACCTTGATTACGTCCGCGCCGTGTTTCACCTGGTACCGGACCGCCTTGCGCACGTCGTCGGGTGAGTCCGCGACGCCAGCCCGGAAGTCCTGCATGTTGGGCATCACGTTGGGCTGGTAGCCGTGGGTGTCGTCGCAGTGCCCTCCGGTGATCGTGATCGCGTGGTTCGCGACCAGCATGCGAGGTCCGGGGACCATGCCCGCGTTGATCGCGTCACGCAGGGCTCGGTCGGCAAACGTCCCGCCCACGTTGCGGACGGTGGTGAAGCCGGCTTGGAGCGTCAGCCAAGCGTTCGCAGTTCCGCGGAGCGCTCGATCGGCGTCCTGCTCTTTCATCTCCCGCACCACGCCCTCGGGGTAGTTCGGCGGCGGGTCGAAGGTCATGTGAACGTGGGCGTCGATGAAGCCAGGCAACACGGTATAGCCCTCGAGGTCGAGGGCCTCGGTGTCGCCGGTGGGCGTGAGGTGCTCGCCGAGGTTCGCGATACGACCTTGCTCGATGTAGATGTCGATGCCGGGCTTCGGCGGGGCGCCGGTGCCGTCGATCACGGTGACGTTTCGCAGGAGGAGCGGGTGCGCGGTCTGGGCGTGCGGGGGGCCGGATTCGATCGCGTTGGGGGAAGCGCGGACGACGTGGGCTTGGGCGGGGGGTTCGCTCGGGGGTTGGGCGCGGGAGCACGAGAAGAGAAACGCAACGCCGAGGAACCAGGGCCGCATGCCGCTACGGTCTCATATCGGGCACGCGCACGGAGAGACGAAGCCAGGGGGCTTCGTCTCTACCGACGGTCGGCGTAGGTCTCGAACGCGCCGTACCGCGCGGGCTGCTTGGCGATGAATGCCCTGGCGCCGGCGCGCATCTGCGAGGACTGATTGCCGGTGAAACCGAGCAGGTTGCGCTGGCGGGAACTGCACATGATGGTCGTGGAGCTCTTGCTGTGGGCGAGGCCAAAGAGGTGGCCGAGCTCGTGGGCGAAGGTGGTGTTGGGCGCTCCGTCGGTGACCACGACATACTCGCGTTGCCTGAGGTCACGACGGAAGCCCCGATAGCGCCAGTGCAATCCCCGGACGCGGCGACGGACTCGCCGTCGGCGGGGCTTGTCCAGCTCTTCGGTGACGAACACGTGAATGGTTCCGTCGCTCGGGGCATAGCCGGCGAGTTTCCGGCGCTGCTGAGCTCGGGTCACGGCTCGCCACCCTCGCGGAAGGTGTCGAACATCGTGCACGTAGACCTCGATGCCCGCTTGGGACAGGGCTCGATTGGCGCGGAGCACCCATTGGGTGACGCGCGCCCGCGAGGCCACGGGGTCGCCTTGCTCGGTGGCCAGGTGCACGGTGAGCGGGATGCGGAGGAGCGCACGACTGGTGCGTTGCGTCCAGCGCTGCGCCCCGCGCTCGACGCTGGGCACCACTTTCCGCCCGCGGGCTTCGGCATCGGACGTTGGGAAGAGCGAGAACGCTCCGACCGCGAGCACCATCGTGGCGGCCCGGCGCGAAACTCTCCCGATCATGTCCTTTGCGCCTCTCAAACCCGTGTATTCATTGTGGGGGAAAATACCAACCTGTGCAAAGCGAGGATGGGTCCACATCACATTTTCCTTGGCCCGGCTTGGTCGCGCGATCGCGACTTTAGCGCCCGGGTTGGGACGGTGTGGCCCATGTACTACGCTGCACCTCGATGTTCGGATCGTCGCAGCCCGAGATCGACTTCCTGCCCGAGGACGACGCCCGCGCCTGGGTCGCCGATGGCCTCACATCGGTCGTCGCACGACTCGGGAAGAGCGCATCGGCGCCCCGCCTGTTCAGCCGCGCCAAGCCGCCACGCGATCCTGACGACCTGTTCGAGATGATGTGCGACGTTCAGGCGCAGGTCGGCCAGTCCGAGGTCGACTTCGGCCTCGTCGACATGGTGGGCGGAGCCCCCGAGGTCCCGGCCGGCTTCACACCGCTGGGCAACCCCGCGGGGCAGCTGATGCACACGTTCCGTCGCAACGACGAGTACGTAACCGTCGTGGCGGCCTCGATCTTCCGAAAGGCCGAGCTCATCTTCGCGTCAGCCGCGCGGGAGCTGGGACGGATCGCCCTGTCGATCTCGGGCGGGCATCAACTCGAGCCCCACGAGTACGAGGCCGAGGCCGAGCTCGCCGCCATCGCGCTCGGCATGGGCATCTGGGTCACCAACGGCTCCTACGTCTTCCAAAACTCGTGCTGCGGCGGCGGCTGCGGGATCGACTTCCGCAGCCTCCGCACCGGTCTGTCGATGCCGGAGGCGTGCTTCGCGACCGCGCTCGACGGTCACCGCAAAGGCCTGTCGCGTCGCAGCATCGCCAAGCACCTCGAGAGCAATCAGAAGGCCGCGCTCAAGCGCAGCTGGGGCTTCGTTGCCAAGGCGCCCGAGCTCAAGGCGCTGGGCAGCGCGACCACGGCAGGCGCGCTCGCCTGACGGCCTACCCTCCCCGCAACTTCGCCCGATAGACCGCGGGCGTGGCTCCGAACCAGCGACGAAACGCGCGATGGAACGACGCGTGGTCGCGATACCCGAGCAGGAACGCGACCTCGGCAAGCGTGAGCTCCGGGTCCTGGAGGTGCTGCCGCGCTCGCTCCCGGCGGACCTCGGTCAGGAGTTGGCCGAACGTGGTGCCCTCGTCGGACAGCCGTCGGGCGAGCGTCCGGGCACCGACCCCGAGCTGCTTGGCGACCTCGTTCGCGCTCGGCGTGCCGCTGGCCAACCCGCGCTCGACGGCCGCTCTTGCATCGTCCACCCAACGCCGAGGCGGGCCGTCGGGGCTCTTGGCCCGCAGCAGGCGCGAGAAGTAGGCCGAGAGCTCGTCATCGCTCGAGGGCACCGGTCGGGCCAAGACCGCAACTGGGCAGCACAGCGCCGCCTTCTCGGCCCCGACCACGATCGGCGCCCCCGCGAACGCCTCCCACGCCGACCGCTCGCGTTCGGAGACCGACGCCCGGCGGCTTCGCAACTCGACCACGGGAACGTCGGGCCCCAAGAGCGACCGCAGCAGCTGAACCGCCACCAGCACCGTGTAGTCCGAGATGAGGAGGCTGCCGGTGGAGGGCTCGCCGAATCGAGTCTCTTCGATGTGCACGACCCCGCCCTCGGCACGCGCGTCGTAGCGCGCGGTCCGGTTGGTGAGCGATTGGTAGCGACCGTGACGCTGGAGCGCCTCCGCGACCGTCGCCGACGTCTTGCAGGCAAGGCCGACCACGCCGAGGCTGGCTGCGGTGTGACGCTGCACCGCATCCAGCACGAAGGCCGCGTACTCGGCGTTTTCGGCCATCCATGCCATGTGGGCATACGTCGACGCGCCCGTCACCGTGGCCCCGTCGCGCTCCAGATGCTCGCGCGTCCAGCCCACGCGCGCCTCGATCTCCCCCTCGCTGATCCCGGTCGCCAGCGAGGCCTCGTAGGCCGGCCTGACGTTGCAGACGTCGATGTCGAGATCGGACAACGGATTGTCAGAGTCGGCCACTGTGCCCGAATCGGTCAAGCGGCCAGGCTGGGTGCATGCGACGCGCCCTTCTCGGCCTCCTGTTCGCCTCCGCCTGCGCCACCGCGCCCAGCGACTTCACCCTGCCCACGGGCGGCCGCGTCGTCTACGAAGGCACGGTGTTCGGCGCCGGAGACGACCCCGTGTTCCTCTACACGCGCTCCAGCGCAGCGAGCGGACCGCATCTAACCTCGGTCCACAGCAGCCGCGAACATGCGAGTGGGGATGTCGTCGTCGAGCAAGCCGCCGAACACTCGACCGCGTACGCGCTCCAGCGCGCCGTCGAACACCATCGACAGCTCGGCGTCCGCAGCGAAGCGGTCGTCGACGGCCACCAGATCCGGATGACGACCAGCCGAAACGGACGGACCCGTAGCCGCACCGAGCGACTCCGTGCGCCTGCGGTCGTCGGCCCAACTCTCTTCGGCTTCATCCTGTCCAACTGGGAGGCGCTCGCTGACGGACAGGTCCTCGACGTTCGCTTCGTCGTCCCCGAGGAGCGTCGGACGTACGGGTTCCGGCTCCGCATGCAGCAGGAGATGAAGATCGCGACCGTCGCGATGGACGCTCGCAGCGCTGTAGTCCGGGCCTTCGTGCCGCCGATGCGGATCACCTTCGACGCCGAGTCGCGGGCGGTCGTCCGCTATGAGGGCTGGGTTCCACCCCGTCTCGATGGACGACGCTTGGAGGCACGCGTCGAGTACGAGCACCACGGCGGCTACCGCTGAGCCGGCGCGCACGTCACCGGATCCAGCTGGAGATCGAGCGGCGGGTCCAAGTCGTCGGTGGCGACCGCTCCGGGGGTATCGAGCAGCGGCGTCGCGGCCGCGGCCTCGCGCCGTTTCCACGCCGCCACGTCCAACACGTCGCGGACGAACCCCTCGGGGTCACGCGCGGTCGATCGATCGGCGCAGGCCTGCAAGAACCGAGCGGCGCGGTCTCGATGCGCGGCCACCTGATCTCGCGTGGCGAGTGCCTCGCGGAACGCCTCGGCTGCGGGCCCCTCGACGCCATCCAAGGCGGCGTAGAAGGCGTTGCGCAGCCGGTTGCCGGTGGGCGATGCGGCGGATGAGCCCGGCGTGGCCGAGACCCCCCGGACGGGCGTGATGCCCGAGCACGTGCCGCAGCCTCCGTCGATCGCCGCGTTGACGCAGCTCTGATCCCACGACTCCGTGCAGCAGTAGTCATCGTCGTCGCAGACGCAGGCGAGCACCTCCAGGTTCTCGCAGCCGGGGCTCTGATGCGGCACGCAGCAGCTGCGCTCCTCCGGCAGGTCCGGCGGGTCGGTCGTGCCCTCGAGGTCCGCAAACGAGGGCGCGTGGTCGAGCAGTGCGCAGCGAGACACCGAATACACGGGCGTGGTGAAGTCGACCGAAAGCACGTCCAGGACGAACTCCTCGTCGACCAGGCCGAAGGTGATCAAGGCTTGCACGTACGAGACGTCCGACGCCGCCCGCTCCACGAACGTCAGGCCGAGGAAGGTATCGCGTGGCCCGATCACCCCTTCGACCCGGCTCCCGATCGCTTCGAGGGCTGCCACGTAGTGGTCGTCGTCGATGGGCACCGTCACCTCGGCCGCCAACATCGGGTCGACGAAGAACGAGCCTGGTACGGCCCGCACCGGCCGCGGATTGCCCAGCTCGCTGGGTAGCCCTGCGCTTTGGAGATTGAAGGTCGTGCCACAGAACAGCGGCTCGAGCAGCCGCCGGGTCGACCCTTGGTGGAGCTCGGTGCGATCCGGGTCGGAGAGTGCCGTGATGCGGGTGCGGTTCCAGTGGGCGTTGCCCGACTGGACCACCGTCGAAAGTTCGGCTCCGGTGCTGCGGGCCCCCAGCTCCGAGAACCTATCGATGACGATCCCCGCCCCCACGGTCCGAACCGTCGAGCTCTCCCAATGCACCCAAGGACTGTCGATCTCGCGCATGGCCAGCCCACCGTCGGCGTGACACGACGCGCAGGTGGAGGTCTCTCGGAGGGCCGGGTCGATCTGATCGAAGGAGTTGCCGTGGAACGCCCACTGCGCCTGCGTGCCCGTGCCTTCGAGAGCGTAGAAGTTGAACGCCCCACTGCGCCGATCGAACGCGATCACCTGGGTTCCGCCTTCGGGGAGCTCGGGATTGGCGGCATCGATGCCGGGAACCGTGAAGAGGAGCTCGTACGCCAGACGCTGGCCGCACTGGCGACTGACCACCGCGCGCATGTTGTCTGGCTCCTCCAGGAGCTGGGCCCGCTCGGACACCACGCGCCCCAGCATTCCAGTGCGGGGGTCATCCTCGCACCGGTCGTCATCCTCGAGGCGGAGCTTCGCCACCATCTCGCTCAGCGAGCGCGGGCACTCTCCGGGGCGCTTGAGCACGCCCACCGCAAACGGATCCTTCAGTCCTTCGAGGAACGCCGGATCGGGGTCGCGGCCGCTGCGATCGACCACGTCCTGACACGCGAAATCCTCGGGGTCGGGGTCGTTGCACCCGTCCGTCTCACACGAGCGACCTCCGTCCGCGGCCGGGCCCTTGTTGTCGCCGCACGCGACCGCGGCGGCAAAGAGCAGCGCGCAATGAGGCCAGGAGCGCATCGAGCCCGGCAACCCTACGGCCGCCGGGCCGCCGCATCAACCGGCGCGCCGACGCCGAACGCCGACCAGGACGCCAAGCAACAGCAGGGCGAGTCCTCCTGGACCCCGTGACGTGCGGCAGCCGCAGCCCTCGCCGTCGGCGTCTCCACCGGGAAGGGCGTCGGTGTCCGCCTCCTCGCCGGGGTCCCCGCCGTCACCGCCGCCGCTTTCACCATCGCCCTGGTCATCTCCTCCGGTGCCGGAGTCGGGCCCGTCCCCGGTCTCACCGCCAAAGTCGCAATCGACATCGGGATCGCAGGGCTCGTGGTCGACGGCGTACAACGAGCCGTCCGGCACCTGAAGGAGAAACACCTCGTCGCGCATCGGCGGGCCCTCGGGGAGCTCGTCGAGGACGTGGGCGGGCCACGGCTCGGCATCATCCAAACTCAGCCCCCACGCCTGCGCGACCGCCTCACTGGGGACCCGCCGCTTCGAGCCCGGGTCCATCCACCACACCGTGTCGTCACCGTCCACGCGGGCGAGCACCGGCTCGGCGGGGAACGACGCGCCTTCGGGCAAGCCCGCGAGCGTTGCAGCGTCGATCGCCGCGGCGTCCCAGAACGGCGACAGTCCCCATGCGGCGACGACCTCCGGCCCTTCGATCAGGCGGACTTCGCCGGCGGGGATCGGCGGCGGAGCGCAGTTGAACGAGCTGGCGGTTTCGATCTCGGCGGACGCGCTGTCCTCCGAGCCACCGTGGAACAGGTTGATCTCGTGGTCCTGACCGTCCTGCAGCGACCGCGGAAGCTCGAGCGTGAAGCCGTGCTCGCATGAGCCGAGGAGATCGCACAGGGCGTCTCGGTACTCGTCCGCCAGGATCTCCACGCCGACCGCTCCGGGCACGCTGGGGCCGCCGTCGAAGTAGACCTGAACGGTGAGCTGAGCCTCGGGTTCACCCTCGTCGTGTGCCCAGCCCACGATGGACGAACAACCGTCGACCGCCGCATCGCCGAGCACTTCGCCACCGATGCCGAGCAGATCCATGTAGCTCTCCACGAGCGACATGTACGGATTGACGTAGACGAAGCCCACGCCCGCAACGTCCTGCCGGATGTTGTAGTGCAGGTGGTACGTGGTGGGCGTGCCACCGAACTCGTTGTCGGTGAGGTTGATGCGCGCGCCCCTGTCCAGCGCCTGCCCGTTGCTCACGGCGTTGCCAGAGCCGTGGAGGTAGTCGAACCGCGTGCCGCTCTCGCCGGTGACGTAGACGGAGAAGCTGCCGATGCTGGTGACCGTGCCGGCCTCGGACGCGACGTGCCAATGCACGCCCGGCTCACACGTCGCAGCGCGGATGTCCTGCCCTTGGTGGCCAACCCCAGCCGGACAAAGCGGCATCGACCAGCTTCGCGTCTCGCAGTAGTTGTCGCGCCACGGATAGCTGTAGTTCTCGACGTCGCACTGGCCACCGCCCGGGCCCGAACCTCCCCCGTGGCCCCACACCTGCGAGTTGGGGAACGACGGTCCGGCTTCCATCGGGTACCGCATGCCCGGGGCGTAGACGGTGTAGTCCTCCGCGCCCTCGCCCGATCCGGGGGTGAGGTCGCCGGGCTCGAAGTAGTCGAACTCCCCCCCACCTCCGGCGAACGCGGAACTCGGGAGCAGCAGCAGTGCCGCGAGAACGCCCAGGCGCTTCATCGGACAGCCTCCCTCGGACCCACGAACGCCAGATCCTCGGCTAGCTCCATCGCGAATTCGCTGTCCTGGCACTCGGGCATCGTCGGGCTCTCACACTCGAGATTGAGGTCGTAGGCGATCCCGTGCTCGATCCAAGCGACCGACCAGATGGTCTCGTTTTGGGTGACGAAGGCATCCACCCCTCGGACCCGCTCGTTGCCCGGAAACGGCCCGACGTGCGCATGGACGCGAGCCTCGCCGCTGGCGTTGAGCGTGACCGTCAGGCCCTCGTGCTGCGACCAGGTGGCGTACCAGCGCCGGCCGGGCATCACCTGGGTCGTGCGGGCAAACCCGGGTCGCGTGGACACCAACGCTGGAAGCGTGAGCTCGTCGAGAGTAGCTGCGCTGACCGGGGGCATCATGGTGACCACCCACTCGTCGATGACCGCATCGTCCGGCCACTGGGCGACTCTGCGCACCCTCTCACCACCGACCACCGCGCCGCGACGCGCGGGCTCGTTGCTGCGGAGCGCGTCCGGCGTGGATTCGCCCGCCCGCGCGACGGCCGAGGGGGACTCGTCGACTGACGCACACCCTTGGGAGGCTAAGCTCCCCACGCAGACCAACCACAGCGCCCCCCGCATCGCTCTCCCCAGACCGTGACTCACCACGCATCAAGTGCGGATCGTGGCCTCAGAGGTTCCCGGGCACGCAACCTCGTGGCTACGGTAGGCTCTCGGCGATGGGCGGGCGACCGGCTTGGGTTTGCGTGATGGTCGCCCTCGGCGGTTGCACGGCCATCAATCCTGCCTACGAGAACATCGATAGCTCGGCCGGAGGCTCCGGCTCGGCGAGCATGCCCGACGGATACCCGGACACCGGCTCCTCGATGGCGACGGGGAGCTGGCTGTGGATTTCGAACCCGGTCACCGGCGACTGGTTCGCCCGGGACAGCGATCCCTGCGGGTCGGTCCCGACCCAAGCTGCGGCCGTCTGCGCAAACGCCCCCATTCCGCTCGTCGGCCGCTCGACCCGGCCGCTCGAGACCCTGCCCGAGCAGTGGGCATTTCTCCTCGACGGGCCGTTCCACGCGGCGGCGAGCGGTGAACTGGTGCTCGTCGCGTTCGAAGACCTCCTCGACGGCGAAGTCGAGAACACGTTCGTCGAGGGCCTCACCTCGCCTGATCCCCAAGCGGAGCTCTACGTTTGGCGTGGCCCCATCGACGAGGTTGCATCACCCGAATGCTCCGACTGGTCCAGTCCGGCGCCCCTGGGTTCGATCGCTTTCTTCGAGGCCGGCTCCGCTTCGGTCGGACTCGGGACCGCGCCGTGCGCGTCTCAAATGGCGCTGTTGTGCGCCTGCGCAGCTGCGGACTAGTCTGTGGGGGGCCTTTCGAAAAGGCCCCCGCCGCTGCGGCCGGCATAGCCGCCCTTCGCTTCCCCCCAAACGGTCGCCCTGTCGGGCTCGTGCTCGCTTCGCTCGCCGCGTTCGGGGGT
>SPJJ01020622.1_pt1 | contig 12918 bp, 13 predicted proteins | sample 3741741 | NCBI WGS metagenome assembly SPJJ01 (sample SAMN10925908, study PRJNA522277) | cold seep metagenome | isolation source: Elba SIP-enriched marine methane seep metagenome, extraction at timepoint T1 | place: Italy: coast of Elba, Mediterranean Sea | collected 2014-05 | reverse complement strand
GATCGCGGTGAGGATGTTGTTGAAGTCGTGGGCGATGCCGCTGGCGAGCTGCCCGATGGCCTCCAGCTTCTCTGCCTGTCGCAACCTCCGTTGCAACGCGGACCTGTCTTTTTCTGCCTGTCGTAGCTCCGTGACATCATACTCCGTAGTGAGGATGACGGGCGGCCGATTGTTGAGCCGGACGAGGTTGGCGTGCACTGCGACGGGAAAAGTCGAGCCATCCTGTCGCAGATGATTGGTTTCGACCGAGAGTGTAGCTCCGGAAAGCAGGTGTTTGGTGCGTTCGATGCACAGGCGCTTGCCCTCTTCATCGTCGAGGTCTGCGACCGGCCGGCCAAGCATCTGTTGGCGAGTCCAGCCGTGGGCAGCACACGCCGCCTCATTGACTTCGACGATGTCCGGAATGCCGCTATCCGTGGGCTGAAGGATCATGGTGTAGCCAGGGGACTGCTCAAAGAGCGCCTTGAAGAGCTCCTCACTGTCCCTGAGACGCTGCATTTCGGTCTGGGCCGCGCTCAATGCTTCACGTAGCTGCGCGTTGGTGGCCTGCAGCTCTTCGATTGTTGGCGAGGTCTTTGATGAGCGGGTTGGGGCCCGGTCTGGGTCGGTGCTAGGCATTGCGACTCGTATCCTCGATCGGGGATTTCAAGCGGTGAGAACACGCCTCACACGTGCACGCCCTGCGCAAACCTACCTCGCTTTGGAGCCGCGGCACAGGTGCTGTGCCGGATCGATCTGGATGGTCGCATGCCACGACCCGCTGACCATGCAGCGGGCGTGACGCACTCGGACTCGCGCCGACGTACGGAGCGTCTAGCCGGCCGCTTTGAGCTGGGTCTGCTGAAGGCGGGCTTCGAGGTAGTCGACGACGCGCTCAAATGGGTCGAAGCCATACTCCTCGGCGATCGCGGGCCTCAGGTTGGAGTTGGCGTTGATGTCATAAAAGACGGGCACTCCATCGACGAGCACGTACTCAAGACCAGCGACATCCAGGCCGCCGGCGCGCGCAATATGCAAGGCGTCCTTCACCGCACGCTCAGGCACCTCGGGGAAGGCGTAGAACTCCACCTTGGGGGTCTCGGAGGGCTGAGGCACCGCGCAGACCCCGTCCTGACCGTCCACTGGATGGCAGACCTCTGAGGGACATAGGTTAAAGGCACCGTTCGAGACGACCCGCATGGCATAGAGCAGCTCGCCTCCGAGGACCTCGAGACGGACGATGCCCTGCTCAGGGTCCACGGGCAACTTCTCTTGCAATAGAAGGACCGGGTCGGGAGACCACAGCTCGGGCTCGGCATTCAGCACGGTGCGCACATCGTCGATGCTGCTCACCTCGCGCATGCGGGCGCCGCTGCCGCCCTGGTCGGGCTTGATCAGGGCTGGCCACGGCAAGGCGCTGCCCTGGAGTTGGCGTGCGAGGGCCTCGGGGTCATTGAAGACCAAGCTGCGTGGGCCGGCGACTCCAATGCGGGCCAGCAGGGCGAGTTGGGCGGATTTCGACAGCTCAAGGCCGAAGGCCGAGGCGCCATTGATCACCGGCACTCCCGCCGCCTCGTAGGACTTGAGCAAGGTCAAGGCCAGGGGCACGGCCCGATCATGGCCGCGCACGTAGGCGCTAGGGCTGGCTTGGTTGAATACCAAGCGCGCTTTCGGCAGTTGGGAAGGATCGAAGGCCGCGGTCTTCAGATCTAAGGCTTGGTAACAACAGCCTCGCCGATCGAGTGCTTCGAAGAGGGGCGCTTGCCACTCGGGATGCTCGAATAGGACGAGAATGTCGACGTCGCTCATAGTTGAGTAACGCTAGACAGACCTAACGCACTGTGTCGACCGGTCGGCCGCCGAATTCGACGACTGCGAAGCATTCGCGATGTTCTGGTTTTCCATGACAGGTTACAGACCTGTCGAAGGCGATTGCGGCCGCGCGAGTTCGGCTCGGGGCTCAATCCCAGCGGCTGACTACGAACAGGTCCCAGCCCCGCAACCAGCCGGTTCCCCCGCCCGTCTGCACATCCTCGATGCTGAGCGTCCAGCGGCCGTTGACCTGGTCGTCGCGTGAGATGCCCGTCGTGACGAAGCTGCGGGCCTGGCCGGCGTCCAGCTCCGAGCTGCGCTGCCAAAGCACCGCCCGGTCTCCGTTGGGGTCGATGAGGGTGACGCGCAGGTCTGTGGCCCGGTCGTGGTCCAGCCGAATCGTGACCGTGATGTCCTCGGGCACGCTGGCGAGGCCGGTGATCACCACGCTGCTATCGACCTGAGCACCGTCCGCGAGCTCGGCCCAGGTGTCTTGCACCACCCGGGTGGCCATCCACTGGGGCACACACAGTCCCTCGCCGAACCGCGTGCTGCCCGCGCAAAGGGTGCCCTCGGCGCAGGGCTGGCGCTGGCCACATTGAGCGCCCTCACCGGGAACGGCGCGGGTATCGACGCACTGACCGAACAGTGAGGAGCCGTCGGTGGGGCGCCCGACGCAGCGCGAAGGGGATGTGCAATCTGTATTGCTTTCGCACTGGCCGGGGCTGGCGCTGGGCGGCGCGCAGCTCTCGGTGGGCGCTAGGCCGAGGTTGCGCATGTCCGCGCGAGGGTGTGCGGTGAAGCGCGCCAGGTCGAAGGCCTCGATGCCCTGGGGTCTAAAGTCGCAGCGCCGCAGCAGGGTATCTTGCAGAGAGTAGGCGGGCATCGGCTGGTCGACCACGCCCATGGCGTCCACCACACGGTCTGCGGCGCCCATGCGGCCGTCATCATCGAGGTCCTCGAAGAGCACCACGCGGTCATTGCCGTTGAAGTTCATCACCGAGGACATCTGTTGATCGCAGAATTGCTTGATGGGCGCGGCAGGGTCCGTGGAAGCGGGGTGCCCGCTGTCCTTGCGACACGCAAGCCAGACTGCGCCGGCCGCTAACTCGGGCGTGTCGAAGCGGGCGTGGGCTGCACACGTGGCGTCATCGTTGCGCGCCAAGCACAGGCCGTAGCGAGCCAAGGCGATGGGCTCGGTGCCGCAGTTATGCACCTCCACCGCCTTATTGTACTGGCCGGCGCCTTCGAGATACTCCGAGATGATGAGGCAGGGCGGGCTGGGGGCGGCCGCGCTCTGTGCGTACGCGAGCAGTCGCGCCAGCGCGCTGGGCCCCACGTAGGGCAGGGCGTCCAGCTCAGCGAGGCTCATGAAGACGGCATCGTCGGCGGTGTCGAGCTGATCGTCGGCGCCCGTCCTGAAGGCGAAGATGTTGCGCGCGGCGCGGGCGTCGAGGCCGATGGTGATGTCCAGCCGCTCAATCGTCAGGTCCGGGGCGTTGACGACGCCGAGGATGAGGGCGTCGTCCGGGGCCGTGGCGGGGATGCGGTCTTCGGCCCGAGCGTAGGCGAGCAGGCGATCAATGGCGCGTGGCCCCACATACTTCACCGCGTCCAAAGCCGCGAGGTCAGCCAGGGGCCGGGCGTCGATGATGTTACGCGCCGCGCGTCGGTCCAGGCCGACCTGTAGATCCAAGATGCTGAAGGTGATGGCCGCGTCGTTGACCAGGTCCAGCACACCGAGGGCCTCGGGCGAGCCTGCCTCGATGGACAGGGGGCCTTCGTCGAGGCCGACATCGAGCGTGGGCTCAGCTCCGCAGGCTGCGAGGCCCATACTGAGCAGGGTGGCGAGGCGACGATCCAGCGCGAGCACGAAACTTGGCGTACGCCTTGGGCCCGGGCTTGGCCACCGCAAACTCGCGTTTGCCCTGTATTCGATGAAAGTCACAGCTCTGGCGGAGGCTGGCCCTGTCATCGCGAGCGGGGCGAAGACCTCCGCCTGCAGGGCGTGCGCCGCCCAAGCGCCGTGTTTGCTCCGTGCGCTCGCTAGCCGCTTGGGCCGCCTGTCGGTGGTGCACCCAGGGCAGCGTCGTTGGGCTCCGCATCAGCGCGATGACGGGCTCCTCACCCATCTCGCCGTCGCCGGCGATGACCCTCAGCATGATCTCGATGATGAAATGGCGACGCCGGGGCCGAAGGGCGCCCTGGCACCGGCGCAGGTTCAGTTGCCGATCATCGACATGGTCTCCAGGTCTTCTTTGACCCTCCGCCTCCAGCCCGCCTCACAACGCTTAGCTCAGGCCCCGGCTGCCGGGCTAAGGAGATCGGCCGCGCCGCCAACTCTGAAAGGCCGTGGCGATCACGGCCATCACGCTCAGCGGGACCGCGAAGAGCAGCATCACCTGACCGAAGCCCTGCACCGCAGCGTGCCCCTGGGCGTCGAGCGCCAGGTAGGCGACGTAGGCGATGTAGGCCCCAAAGAGCACGCCGCCCTCCCATCGCTCGATGGCATAGTCCGAAAAGAAGATGGGCAGGCTGACGGCGCAGGCTGCGATCATAATCGGCAGGTCAAAGTATAGGGCGTTGGGCGAGATCTGGATGCCTCGCGGGGCCACGATGGCGGTGAGGCCCAAGACACACAATACATTGAAGATATTACTGCCCACCACATTGCCTACCGCGAGGTCGCGCTGGCCGCGCAGGGCCGCGACGACGGTGGTGGCGATCTCAGGCAGCGAGGTGCCGATCGAGACCACCGTGAGCCCAATGATGAGCTCGCTGACGCCGAGGGTGCGCGCCATGCTCACCGCGCCTTTGACGAGCCACTCCGAGCCGCCCACGAGCATCGCGAGGCCCACGAGCACAAATAGTCCGGCCTTCAACACCCCCTTTGGGCCGTCGGGGGGGGCCTCGGCCGACTCGGCCGCGGCCTTGTCCTTGCGCGCGCCTTGAACCGTGAAGCCAATGAAGGCCAGCAGGAGCGAGAATAAGATGAGGCCGTCGAGCCGGCTCAGCTCGTGGTCCAAGGCCAACACGCCCATCAAGAGCGCAGAGCCCAACATGAGTGGGCCCTCACGCCTCACGATGGCGCGATCCACGGTGAGTGGGGTGACGAGCGCGGCCAAGCCCAAAATCAGCAAGACGTTGCAGATGCTGCTGCCCACCACGTTGCCGAAGGCCAGGTCGGGCTGGGCGCGGGAGGCGGCCATGATGCTCACCGACAGCTCAGAGGCGCTGGTACCGAAGGCCACCACCGTGAGCCCTACGATGACAGGTGAGATGCCGAAGCCGGTGGCGATGCTGGCCGCGCCGCGCACCAGGACTTCGGCGCCAGCGACCAAGAGCACAAATCCCGCGAGGAACTGCAGGGTGGTGACGGTGTCCACGTGCCCTTCACATTGGGCACGGGGCGCGTTGTGGCAAGTCTGTCCTTCTTCGGGGCGCGCTCAGCGTGTGCGCGAGCCCTTGCCCTTGCCCTTGCCCTTGCCCTTGCCGCCGCCATGCATGCTGGCCATCTGCCGACGTTGCTCCGGAGTGAGGATCGCAATGGCCCGTAATTTGGCGTCGACCATCTTGTCGGCGATGGGCATGCGATTGGCGCGCATCTGGCTTTGAAGGGCCTGCACGTCGGCTTTTTTGGGCACATCGCCCGAGGTCCACAGGGCCCGCATCTTGCCCTTGATGCGTTTGACCTCGGCCCACTGCTTGGCGATCGAGGCCGTATAATCGGAGCGCACGGTGGTCAACTTAGCCTGCTGCTCAGCGCTCAGGTCGAGGCGCTTGGCCAGCCGCTTCATGGGCGCGTTGAAGAGCGCGCCGCCTGGGGGCTTGTTCCCGTGGCCGCCGCTGCCCTTGCCGTGGGTATCCGGCTGAGCCCAGACGGGCGAGGCGAGGGCGGTGAGCATGATGAGGGTGAGCGCGCTTCGCAACATGACCGCTTAGAGCCAGATGGGCCGTATTGGGTACAGGCTCAGGCCGTCTCGGGTCGATGTTCGCGGTAAAGCGCCATCCTTTGGCGCACGTGGCGGCCTTCGCGCCGACCGGCTCGGGTCGTCGAAAAGCCGAGCTTTTCGTACAGGCGAATGGCGCTCATGTTGTTGGTCTCGACGCTCAGCGTGATGGCGGCGTGACCCCTTGCGAAGCCCTGCTCACAAAAGGCTTCAACGAGGGCCCGACCGAGGCCCTGGCCCCGGGCCGCCTGGCCCACGAAGATGTACATGAGGTCGGCGCTGGTATGCGGACGAGCCTCCTGGTGGGCGGGTCGCAGCTTGGACCAGATGAGCTGAGGTAGGACCCTTCGACGGTGCAAGAGTACGTGCAAGATGAATTGCGGAAGGGGCTGGGTGATCGCGTCGAAGGCGTGGTCGGGCTCGGCGCTGCCCACGACCGCCCCCACCACCCGTCCCTGCAGCAGGGCGGCGACTCCGAAGACCGGGCTATGGGTTCGCACCGACTTGTAGAAGCGGCGGACCATGGGCAGCCCCAGCTCCGCGAGGCCCGTGGGCAGCTCGAGCTCGTGCCCGCGGGCCAGCTGATCCAGCTGGGGATGCGACAGCTCGAAGATGGGGACGAGGTCCGGCGAGGCCATGCGCTAGCATAACAAAGCCGGCACAACCGTGGCGGGCTCAGTCGGCGGCGACCGCTACGGGGGCCGGCTCCAGTCCGCGGCGCACCCTGTCGAAGGCGCGCCAATCGGTGACCGGATCGTTGGGCCAAATGGGAAGGTCGAAGTCGAGCTTTTGGATGTTGTTGAGGCTGGTGGAGCCCTCTGTCAGCACCGGAATGTTCCCTCGGTTGAGCGCCACGTAGAAGAAGCGGTAGTGAAAGAACATCTTTTGAACGATGGCATCAGCCTGCCAGGGGCTCAGGCCCAGCTCGCGCCAGAAGCGAGGCGAGACCGTCAACGGAGGCCGGTCGGTGAGGGCCACGCTGATCTTGCCGACATCGATCCGTAAGACTGTGCCGGACTCATTATCTATGCAGGCCGCCAGCACCCCGGAGAGGGGGACCGCAGGCTGGCTTCCATCCGCCGGAAAGCCCTGCACCAAGACCTCGACGGCTTCACCGATGCTCGCGTCCTTATGCTTTTGCACCGCGATGGGGTCGTGAATGGGCACGTAGATGCGCAAGTCATCCGGCGACTTGAGCGCGGCTTGAAGCACACGCGTATTGCCGCCCGGGGCGCCAGCCCCGACGATATCCGACACGTCTACGAGGCTGACCGGTCCGGTGCGGGTCCACAGGGACTTATCCTTTACGTCGGCGAAGGCTTGCTCCGGCGTGCGCATGGGGGGCAGGGGCTCGTCCTTGACGGCGAAGCAGCGCTCCGCAAGGTCGTCTGCCAGCTGCTCGGCCAACGCAGGGTCGTTATCGGTCGTGATGTGCACGGCCCAGCCCAGGTCGGGGGCCTCGCTGAAGGGGTGCACCATGAACAGGTGCGCGGTGAGCACCCGCGGGTCCTTTTCGAGGGTGCGCATGTATTTGAAGATGCCGCGCATGGGCTTGAACAGGTCTACGGTGGTGCCTCCGCCCATCAGCATGGGCAGCTTGCGCCAAGCGTGGGTGGGCTGGATCTCGCCGCGCAGCGCCTTGATGAGCCGCTTTCCGGCACGAAAGCCCGTCTGTAGCAGGTCCCGGTGGGGGTTGGTGCGGTAGGCGGTGAGGATGGTCAGCGGGTCAACCATCGAGGGCGACATGTTCGCGTGCAGGTCATAGCTGGCCGCGATGGCGACCTCGTCTCCCACGAGCGCACGCACATCGGCGATCAGACGGCCCTCGGGGGACTCATCCATGCCCTCGACCTGCATCGCGCCGTGCAGCGCGAGGTAGACCCCATCTACCTCTCCGGCCTGTTTGAGGGTGGTGAGCAAGCGTTCTTGCAACCAGGCGAAGGTCTTGGGCGTGAGGCGACCGCTGGGCACCGTCATCGCCGAAAAGAGCGGCACACACTCGACGTTGCCGGCCAGGCGAGCGGATTGAACGAAGCCAGACAACTCAGCTTGCGACAAGAAGCCCTCCAGCTCTTTGCCGCGCAGCGTGCACTTTTGGGCCAGGGTCTCGCCCTCATGCACGTGGAAGTCCTCGAAGCGCTTTCGGTCGGTGGGCAGGGGCGAAAAGGCGTTGCCCTCGTGAAAGATGCGTCCGTAGGCGATGCGTAGCGGGCGTCCGCCACGTCCTAATTTCTTGCCGATCATCGTGAGTCCCCCTCGCTCGGTTGCCGCCGCAGCGGGTCGAGCACCTGTGATTTAAAGAAGTCGTGGACCGGCTGCAGCGCACAGCCGGTCATGAAGCGTTGCACCATCAGGCCGTCCACCGTGCTGCGCACCAGCCGCACCAGCGCGTCGACATCGCAGGGATGCATGCGCCCGGCGTCGATGGCCTCGCGCAAGCGAACCTTCATGAGGTTGCGCTGAGCTTCGAAGGCCTGATCACCCATGACCAAGAAGCGCTCCGCGGTATTCATTCCGAGGCTGGCGATGGCCTGGGTCAAGAAGACGACGCGGCCCTCACGCCCGTGATGAAAGGCGTGCACGGCGCGGATCTGCGCGTCGAGCTGATCCAAGGGGTGCTCGTGCTCGCTCATGCGGGCGATCACGAAGGCGACCTGCTCCGTGAACATGGCCTGCAGGGCGCTTTCGAGGATCGAGGCCTTGTTTGGGAAGTAATACAGCAGGGTGGGGCGCTTGAGCTCCAGGCGCTCCGCCAGAGTGGCGTTGGGCAGGTCTAGGCCCTCTTGCTGGAGCACCGCGACGGCTTGCTCCGCGAGGTCCAGCCGTCGCGCGTTATCCATGACCCGAGCCATAACCTGACACAACGTCAGTCATATGCTGACGATGTGTCAATAAATAACGCAAGTGACGAATGCCAGGGCCTGGTCTATGCCCATCTCAGGCCGCTCTATGGAGTCCCTGCACCCTGTCGCCATCCACCTTCCTTTGGTCCTGGTCTTCCTCTGGCCGGTCGTGGATGGGTTGGGCCTGCGCCTCAAGAGCCCGCATCTGCAGCGGCTGGGGCTGGCTTTGTTGGCCGTCGCCGCTGTCTCCTCACTCTTTGCGACCGCCACCGGCCAGGCCGCCTTCGACGCCGCGGTGGCCCAAGGGGCCGACCCGGCGCTCTTGCGCACACACACTGATAACGCCGACCTCATGCCCTGGCTCTTGATGGCCCTGACCGCGCTGCGGGCTTGGCTGCCGACCAAGTGGGCGAGCCGCGGGCACGCGGTCGCGCTGCTGCTCGGGGTCGGCCTCGTGCCCCTGGCCATTGTTGTCGGACAGTCCGGTGGCAAGCTGGTCTACGAGCACGGGGTCGGGGTGCAGGTGGGACAGCCCCCCGTTGCTGGGCAGGCGCCAAAGCGCTAACGAGATGCCCGTGCCGCGCCGCCACCACCTGTGCGCTGTCTTTGCGCTGCTGTTGAGCCTGGCGCTGAGCCCCACGGCGTCGGCTGCACGGGTTGTGGTCTTCGGTTTGGCTCCGCGGGGCATCGACGCGGCCACCGTCAAGCAAGGCACCGACAGCATGCTTCAGACGCTGCGCGGTCTGTCCGGGGTGCAGGTGATCGACCCCAAGACCGGCAAGGCCCGGCTGGGCGTCGACCTCGTGGAGCAGGCCAGGGCTTGTGAGTACGACGTCTTCTGCCTGGTTGAGGTGGGTGAGCTGCTGGAGGGCCAGCAGATCTTGATCGGCCACCTATCTCGCCTGGCCCCCACCGATAGTCACGCCGATGAGGGCCTGGAGCTGAAGCTGATGGTGCTCGATATCGCCAAGGCGACCACCACCGAGGTCTTACTGTGGCGAGTGCCTGACCTGGACCCCCAAGCGCTGCGTGACGCCACCAGGGCTGCGACGCGGCGCCTCTTCGCCCCCAGGGACCTGCAGGTGCAATTCAACTTGACGCCAGAGAATGCGAAGCTGCGTCTGTACGGCGAGCCACTAGGGGTGGTCAGTGGTCAGCCCATGCCCTATTGGTCCGGCCACTATCACGCCACTATGACGGCGGATGGTTATCACCCCCAACAGATCCCTCTCAAGCTTGAGCCTCAGCAAGGCGTCTTGCAGGTGGGCATTGAGCTCAAAGAAGACCCGTTATGGGTGGCCGGCAAGGCTGGATCCGCCCGGCCCTTCGAGCGCACTTCCCGGAGTATGGGCAGCGGCGCCTCGGCTCAGACGGTGGGGGCTGTGGTGACGCAGCCAGAGGCTGAGTATGCCTACCAAGGGCCCTTGCCTTGGGTGGCGGCCGGCACAGGCCTGGCGCTGAGCGTGCTGGGTGGGGTGCTCATGCAGCGCGCCCAGGGAAGTTATAACAGCCGGGCCGAAGAGCGCCGCTACACGCCCACCGTGACCGTCACCGCGGACGTGGCGATGCGGGACCGAGACCGGGCGGCGAGCGCCTATCGAGCGGGATCTGGCGTGATGTTCGCAGGCATGGCTGTGGTGGTCGGCGCGGGGCTGTGGATGATCATCGATGCCGCGTTGAGCAAACCCGCCGCTGAGGTCGATTCGCAACTTAGCCTGCCTCCCGACGCGGCCAGTCGAAGGGCGGCGCATCGCCTCGCAATGGAGCTGACCCCGTGAGGCGAATCATGATGCTTGTGGTGAGCGCGTCTATGCTCTGGGGCTGCGGCCTCAAGGAGCGGGACGACTATCTCATCGGCCGGGAATGCGACCCCACCGCCGCGCAGCCCTGCGACCCGGAGCAGGTGTGCCTGCCGCATGATTATAGCGTCGGCGCCCCCGATCGCTTTCGCTGCCGTGACGAGGCCAGCTTCACCGCCTCGGCCGGGCAGGAGCCGCCCCTGGCCTACTGTGACGAGGCGCTGGGGTACCTGTGTCCCGGTGACCTCGTCTGCAACGCCGACCGCATCCGCCTGGATGCGGGCTATCGGCTGACCGTCTGCCAACGCGCGGACGCTACCTTCGCCCCGCCCCGGGATGCGGGGCCGTCTTGGTGAGGACCATTCCATGAGCGCAGCAAGTGTAGTGGTGGGCGCGGTGCTCACGTTCGCAGCCACCGATGGCTCCCAACTTGCGCTGACCGTCTCGACCAGTGAGACGGCCACGGCCACCCTGAGTTGGGGCGAGCTGACGAAGCACAGTCCCAAGGCCAAGCGCGTGCATCACTTTGGGCCCTTGCCGGCACCTACCGGTGATGGCCTGACCTACTCTATTCGCACGGGCAAGGGAGGGGCCTTTTCCGCCCACGTCAAAGCGATGCCCAAGCAGGGGCTACGCATCGCTATCTACGGCGACAGCCGAGATGGGGAGGGCCCGCACCGCACCCTGCTCGATGCCATCGCGAAGGAAGATCCCGACGTCGTCCTGCATACCGGAGATGTCGTGCGTCGCGCCGGCGTGCCTTCGGAGTGGGCAACCTACCTTGCGGCGGCGCTGCCGGTGAGCGCGCGCATTCCGGTGGTCTTGGCGCTGGGCAACCATGAGCTGTACCAGCCCAGCAATATGCCCGCGTCTGAGCGCGTGGATGCCTTGGTTGAGGCCATGGGCCAGGTGCCGCCGCCGCCCGACCCGCTGGCCCGGGCCGCCAAAGCGGACATCGCCACCTTTCACGTTCGCTTAGGTGATGTGCTCATCATGGCCCTGAACTCCAATACGACGATGGCCAAGGACTCGGCCCAGATGCGCTTTGTGCAGGCGGTGACCAAGGCCCACGAGGATGCGCCCATCAAGATCGCTGCTATGCACCACGGGCCGGCCTCCAGCGGTCGCCACGGTCCTCATCGGCACGCAGCGGATGTCATCTCGACCTTCGAGCGCACGGGCGTGATCGTGAGCGCGGCGGGGCATGACCACCTGTACGAGCGCATCGAACGCGGGCCGATCACCTACGTGATCTCTGGCGGGGGTGGGGCACCCTTGTATCAGCGGCGCCACCTAGAGACCGGGTCAAAGGCCTTCGCTTCTACGTACAATTGGACGCTGCTGACCACCGCCAAGCAGCACTTGGATCTGCGCTCCTTCACGCTTGAGGGGGCGCTGCTGGATAAGAGTCAGCGACCCATTGTGCGCAAAGGCAGCCAGCCTGTGGTGCCCTGGTCCCGCATCTGGGGCGCGGTAGGCGTCCTGGCGCTCATGATCTTGGGTCTGGTCCTGGTCTTGGTGCGCGGCCGGCCGGTGCTCGCGAGAGACCGGCATGCTTGAACGCGGCAGGCAAGTGGGCCTGCTTGTGCAGGCTGGCCTGCTCGCTCTAGGAGGGGCGTCGGGCTGCATTCAAGCGGCCCTGTCGGCCGGCCAGCCGACCGCTGTGGAGCGGCAGCTGCTGGGCGCCTATGAGGAGCTTGATGAGGAGTTGGTGCACGCCTCATCCGTGCGCGGCGCGCCTGGCCTCGAGGATGCGAGCCACGAGAGCCTTCAGCAGCTCGCCTTGCGCGCGCGTTCGCTTCAGGTCTTCAACGCGGACGACGTGCTGGAGCTGAAGTCCGGCGGTTGTGTCTTCGAGACCCTTCGCGCCGAGCTGGCCGCTACAGACTGTGGCCTCGTGAACGCCGACCCGGCCGCCCGTCGCCGACGGACCCGAGTGATGGATGAGGAGAACCGCGCCCGGCGCGTACTCATGCGCTGGGCTGCTCACGAGATCGCGCGACGCGAGGGTCGAGCCGCGCCGGATGCCAGTGAGCTTGCCGAGGTGCGCGCGGCCTACCTGCGCCTGATCAAAGAGACCGCCCAGCCGGGGCACCTGATGGAGGTCACGCCCGGTGATGTCCAGCCGATGCGCTAGCGCCGCCCTTTTGAGCTTGTGCGCGCTGTCCTGCGCGCGCGTTGATTGGAAGGCGGACACACCACCCCCCGCCGCCCTGAAGGGGCTGACCAGCCCAAAGCTGGTGGCCTTCATGCCGGAGGATGACCTTTGGCCGCGGGTCTCCGCCGACGGCCGCTACGTGGTCTTCGTGAGCCAGCAGAACGGCAATATGGACGTCTGGGTGCGAGACCACGCCCGGCGCTCCACCTATCCCATCACGTTGGACGCGGTGGATGACTTTGATCCCGACGTCTCCCCGGTGGCCGAGCAGCTGGTCTTTGTGAGCCGTCGCTCGGACGCCAAGGGTGACCTGTATCTCGCCAAGAGTTTTGACAGCGGGGCCTCGGCGGAGCGGCTGACCTTTGAAGGCTCCCATG
>SPJJ01000633.1_pt1 | contig 12922 bp, 12 predicted proteins | sample 3741741 | NCBI WGS metagenome assembly SPJJ01 (sample SAMN10925908, study PRJNA522277) | cold seep metagenome | isolation source: Elba SIP-enriched marine methane seep metagenome, extraction at timepoint T1 | place: Italy: coast of Elba, Mediterranean Sea | collected 2014-05 | reverse complement strand
CCGGTGCCCGGCGCGCACCCCGCGATTGTGGGTTTGATGAACCTGCGCGGCCAGGTGGTGACGGTGATCGATCTGAGCCAGCGCCTCGATACCACCAACGTCGACCGTGAACGCAATACCTGCCTCATCTTGAAGACCGATGAAGAGTTGGAGAGGCAGAACCTGCTCGAACAGGTCCGAGGCAGGATTGGTTCCGACGCTGTGGGGATCCTTGTGGACGATATGGGAGAGGTGATCACCGTCAACGAAGATGAGTTGAGTGATCCGCCCGCTCAAATGTCAGAGCAGGAGCAGGCCCTGGTCGAGAACGTTGTGATGCTCGACGACTACTTGCTCACTCAGATCGCCGTCGAGAAGGTACTCGACTTGTCAGTGTAGGATGGTTCGCTGTGCCCAAGACAAGAGTACTCGTAGTCGACGATGGCAGCCTCTACCGGAAGATCCTGGTGGATATTGTGAACCACCTGCCTGACGCGGTGACTGTGGGCTCAGCCATCCACGGTCAGAACGCGTTGAAGCAGGTGGAACGACTGCATCCCGACTTAGTACTCCTGGACGTTGAGATGCCCGTCATGGACGGCCTCACCACCCTGAGGATCTTAAAAGCGCGCCATCCGAAGACCCAAGTTGTCATGGTCAGCGGCACGTCCCGAAGTGCCACTGATTTGACAGTTCGGGCCCTGGAACATGGTGCCGTTGACTTCATTGAAAAGCCCTCGGGCGCAAACCCCAGCGATAGCCGACGCCAACTGACTTCGGCCCTGGTGCCGGTGATGAAGATGCTCCGCGCGGACCTGCGCGCCTCCGAACAGGCGGTGGGCGCTGAGTCGCTACCCCGTGATACCCCGCCTCCCGCCGACAACGATACTCAAGCTAAGCCCGAGGTCGTGTCCGTCGCCCTAGGGGGCTCGGCCCCGTCGCTCCCTGTCGCGGCCCCTGCACCCACGGGTACGCGAACGCCGAGGGGCGCGGGGCCGGTGCTCAAGACCCCGGTCACTCAGCGCGCCAAACCTAAGGCTACCAAGCGACGCTCAGGGCCAACCGCCCCGCTCCGCGTCGTTCCCTCACCAGCTGATAAGGCCAAGCGTGCCGACGTGCCGCGCGCCTTCAGTGTCTTGGCGATCGGCACATCCACAGGCGGCCCGGCGGCCCTGGCACAACTGATCCCGAAGCTGCCCAAGGGCCTGCCCGTACCGGTCTTGGTTGTTCAGCACATGCCCCCGGGGTTTACGGAGTCCTTGGCGACCCGGCTGGATGCCAAGAGTCAGCTGCAAGTCAAAGAAGCCCACGATAACGATATTCTCGCCCCCGGAGGCGTACTTATTGCGCCCGGAGGACGCCACATGGTTGTCGAGAAACATGGTGGCGGCCTTAGGGTTCGCCTGCAGGATAGTGAGCCGGTCAAGAGTTGCCGGCCCTCAGTTGACGTACTCCTTCAGAGCCTCGTGGCCGTCGTTGATCGACCCGTTCTTAGCGTCATTATGACGGGCATGGGCGACGACGGCGCAGATGGTGTGCAGGCGTTAACGAACGTTGGGAGTTATAATTTGGCTCAAGATCAGGCCAGTTCGGTCGTATTCGGTATGCCGAGGGCGGTTGTGGAGCGCGGTTTGCAGCACGAAGTTATCGGTGTTTCAGGCATGGCAGCGCGCGTATGTGCAATTTTGGGATGCGGGGGTCTAGGATGAGGGCACAGCTAAGCGCGACAGAGTTTGACCTCTTTCGTAACTACATTGAGCAGAACTGTGGCATCTCTTTGTCCTCCGAGAAGAAGTATCTCATCGAGACACGGCTTGCAGGATTACTTGTCGAGTCCGGGTCGCAGAGTTTTACGGAGTTCTACCGCAAACTCGATGCCTCCCCAGGTTCACGCCTGCGCGCGCAGATGATCGATGCGATGACCACCAACGAGACCTTGTGGTTCCGCGACGGCTCTCCTTGGATGGCGCTTCGCGACCACATCATCCCGGAGTTGGAAGCAAAGGCGACGGGGCGCTACCGGATCTGGTCGGCGGCCTGTTCGACCGGGCAGGAGCCCTACAGTATCGCCATGCTGATCGATCACGTGAGTGGAATGGCAGGGCGCCGCATTATGCCCTCGCAGGTGGAGATCGTCGCCACCGATATTTCAAGCTCGGCGCTGATGGTAGCGCAGCGTGGCATCTACGATCGTATATCGATGAATCGGGGCTTCACCGGGGAGTGGGGTAGCTTCAAGACCAAGTACTTCAACCCGACGGGCGCCATCAGTACGATCTCGCCATCCATCAAGAGTCGTGTGAAGTTCCGTCAATTCAACCTTCAGGGTAGCCTGACGAGCCTAGGGCGTTTCGATGTCGTGTTTCTTCGGAACGTTGCGATCTACTTTTCAGAGGATTTCAAGAAGGATCTTCTTAATAGAATCGCCAATATTCTCAACCCTGGTGGGCTCTTATTGCTGGGGTCGGCGGAGACAACCCATGGCTATACAGATCGATTCAAGACAGCGTCATTGGGGCGCGCCATCGCCTACCGGCGGGCAGGGTGAGGAGTATTGATGAAGCAGCAGATCATGACCGTCGATGATTCCGCCGTCATGCGGCGTATCATCAGTGGTAGTATCGAGGCTCTGGGTTATACCCCCGTGCATGCTGAGCATGGACGCGCGGCCCTGGAGAAGCTGGATGATAGTGGCGAAGAGATCGCGCTCATCCTTCTGGATTGGAACATGCCTCAGATGAACGGACTTGATACTCTCAAGGCGCTCAAACAGGACCCCAAGACTGCCGAAATCCCAGTCATGATGGTTACGACGGAGCGTGAGCGGGGCAATGTTGTGCTCGCCATCCAAGAGGGCGCCCAGCACTATCTCACAAAACCATTTAGCCAGCAGGATCTCATGACGCGCATGATGCAGTGTCTAGGGCTGGGAGCTTGAGGAGCTAGCGCATGAGCAATGAGATGATGAGCCCATTCGTTGAGGGCACTCTTGAGATGATGGGCAGCATGCTGGGGCTTGACTGCCAGGTCACGGAAGTCGACGCGGAGCTCGGCTCCAGCCCTACGGTGTTTGGCACTGTGGCGTTGGAGGGTAACGCTTCTGGTCGCATCACCCTAAGTTTGGCGGAGGCGGATGGAAGACAGCTCGTCGGCGCCATGATGGGGGTGGAGCAGGCTGACGTCGATGAGGAACTCATGCGGGACGGCCTCGGCGAGATGGCCAATGTCATCGCGGGTTATGCGCGCAGCGTGCTTGCCGGTGCTGATTTGGACATGGAGATCGGGCTGCCGGAGATCGCGGCCGAGGCGCCCACGAGCGCAGGCGGCGTCATTCGCCGCCGCGTCGAGAGTGACCTTGGATCATTCTTTCTTACGTTGGAAATCTTGAAGAATGACTCAGCCTCGGTGGCTGAGTCGGGGAAGGGTACAGAGTCATGAAGATCCTGGTTGTGGACGACAGTCGAGCAATGCGAGCCATTGTGCATCGCACGTTGAGGCAAGCCGGGTTTGCGAACCTTGAGGTCGTTGAAGCGGCCAATGGCAAGGAGGCCTTGGACAAGGTCAAGGACGATAGCCCAGAGCTGATCATTTCGGACTGGAACATGCCGGAGATGAATGGCCTGGAGTTGCTGCAGGCCCTGCGCGGCGATGGTGTGAGCACGCCCTTTGGCTTCGTGACGTCGCTGGGCACTCCGGCGATGCAGCAGGAGGCCGTCTCCAGCGGCGCCTCCTTCTTCATCACCAAGCCGTTTCGACCTGAGACCTTCGAAGTCGTTTTGGGACCGTACCTCTAGGGACGATGTGGGCGACCGTGGACCAAAGCTGTGCTAGGGTCCCGCGTCGCCCCTCAAAGGGTTTCGAGCGGATCTGATGTCGCACTACCTTCTCCCGACCCCCGACGCCGTGGCCGAGATGTTCAATCTTCTCGTTGGCCGGCCTGTGACCCCCAAAAAGGGTAAACCGCAGTTCATTCGACCTGGAGCGAAGCTGACTGTGGCCGCCTTCAAAGACGTCGAGAGCGAGGCCCTCGTTGGGGCCGCGATCTTCGACATGGCGCTGTCCGTCTACTCCTCCGCGGCGTTATCGATGATCCCCGTGTCTGCTGTGTCCGGCGCCGCGAGCTCCGGCGCGCTTCCGGACAACATCGCGGAGAACCTGGGCGAGGTCTTCAACGTGGCCTGCCAGCTCTTGGCGACCGGCGAAGGGGACTTCAGTCGCCTGGCCGACCACTATACCGTGGCCTCCAAGGTGCCCGCAGACCTCAGCAAGGCGATCAAAGGCACCAAGGAGAAGCTGCACGTGGGCATCGAGATCGAGGGTTATGGCTCCGGTCTTGCCAGCTTCTACCTTCTGTAGCCGCCCGGTCTATCTATGCCCCTGTCGCCGGCGCTCATCGCGCGGGCTCGCACGTTATCAGCCGCGGCACATGCCCTCCATGCGCTCGCCCCACGGGACAACCACGACCAAACCTCTATTGCCGGCCGGACTACGCGCACAGATCGGCCGTCGGCTAGGCGCCGGCTGAAGAATCACGGTTGACGTGTGGCTCGAGGTTGCTTGGTATGAGCACCATGGCCTCCGCGGGAAATCCGGGCGAAGAATCGGCAGACCCCGCGCCCGATGATGAGGGGGCAGCCCCCGCGCGTCCCGCAGCCTCCGATACGCCGCCGCCGCCGCCCAAGAAGGCGCGCCCCAAGAAAAAGGCCAAGGCTCGAGTGATCCGCAGTCCTGCGTCACGCGAGGCCTCCTCGCAGGACGACGAGGAGGACGACGAAGGTGCCGCCGGCGGGTCCAAGGGCCTGGTGGTGGACGTGGGCAGCACCCCGTCCTTGCCCTCGATGCCAGCATCGGTGGCCACCGCCTCGGTGCCCGCGCTTCGGGGCAGCCGGGCCGCCAGCCGGGGCTCCCCGCTGGATATGTACCTCACGGAGATGGGCCGGTACCCCCTGCTCAGCACCGAGGAGGAGCGGGAGCTGACGATGGCCTACCACGAGCGTCAGGACCCGACCGCGGGTCGTAAGCTCGTGGTGCACAACCTGCGTCTGGTTGTGAAGATGGCCTACAAATACCGCCGGGCGTGGGCCAGCGTCTTGGACCTCATCCAGGAGGGCAACGTGGGCCTGGTCGAGGCGGTGCAGCGCTTCGATCCCTTCAAGGGCGCCAAGTTTTCCACCTACGCGACGTTCTGGATCCGCGCCTACATGCTGCGCTACCTGCTGGAGCACTCCCGCACCGTGCGCATCTCCCGGACCCGCGTGGGGCGGAAGCTCTTCTTTCAGCTGGCCCGGGAGCGCTCCAAGCTTCGGGCGTTGGGCATTGAGCCCAGCACCAAGCTGCTCGCCGAGCGCTTGGACGTGAAGCAGGCCGACCTCGAGGAGGTCGTCAAGCACATGGATAATCCCGAGGTGCGGCTCGACGCGCCCATGTCCAGTGACGACCCGGGCGGCGGCACCATCCTCGACGGCATGGCGGGCACCGCGGACAGCCCGGAGGTTGAGGCCTTCAAGAGTGAGTTTGCCTCCGAAGTGAGCGAGGCGCTGGCCGCCTTTGCCGAGGGCCTCACTGACGAGCGCGAAAAGCTCGCTTGGCAGGAGCACCTCATGTCGGACGACCCGATGTCCCTCGCGGAGCTTGGTGCGAAGTTCGGGGTGACCAAGCAGCGAATGGGGCAGATCGTCTCGGCGATGCGCAAGCGCCTCAAGACCCACCTGCTCAAGGAGCTGGGTCCGGACGTCGAGCTCAACTTCGACTTTTCTCGGGCCTGACTCGTTTTTGCGTGGCCCAAACCGCAGGCCTTTGCGGTCTGCCCGCACATTTTCGTGTGTTCCGTTTTGGAATGGCCCGTGCAGCATCTGCCACGGGGCTGTGGGAGGGCGTCGGAATACACGGGGTTTCACCCTGCTAGAGTTGGTGGTCGTCGTCGGCATCGTGGCGATCGTGGTCGGGCTGGCGGTGTTTCAGTTCAACCAGTCGCGTCGCCGCGTGAGCATCGAGCGCGCGATGTCCGACTTTCAGGGGCGCGTGCTGCGGGCCCAGTCCCTCGCGGCCGTGGCGGGGTCTCGCCTGGGGCCGGTCGCTGACTTGGCCGGAGCCGGCGCGCGCTTTGTCTATGGGCCCACCTGCACCAACCAGCCAGCCCAGCAACAGCTGTGGATCCGCTTCAATGGGGCCACCGTCGAGATCCCGACGCAGCTCACCTACAATGACGCGACGGACCAGCTGACCGTGGACTGTGAGACCTTCGATCTCGCGGCCCTGACCCGAGGTCTGGCGGTCTTCAATACGCCGGCCGCCGGGTTCGTCTTCGGCTTTTCTCCCAACGGCCGCGCCATCACCCCCGCCGGTCCGGCCGCCCCCATCTTTGTAGAGGTGGCCAACCCCGCGGACTTCAAGACCTACGCCTTTCGCGTGCTGCCGAGCGGTGTGCTGTGTCCAGCGACCGCCGTGGGCGGCCCCCTGTGTGATGAAGAGGTCGGACCGTGAGCGGGCCACGAATCGCACAACGGGGCATGTCCTTGCTGGAAGCGATGATGGCGATGCTGGTGCTGACCATCGGCGTGGCTGCCATCTTCGGCATGATCAATCACGTTCAGGGGGCCAACCGGACGCTGTCTTTTCAAAATACCGCCCTGGACGCCTTCGCCTTGGTCTCGGCCCAAATCCGCGACGCGCGATGTGATTACCTCGCCAACGCCGCAGTGCCCGGCATCGCCCCCGCGAGCACGGACCCGGGCCTCGTGGCCGGAGAGGGCGGTTGGGTGGGCGCGGCCGGAGCGGTGGCGGGCAGCGCCATCACCTATGTCGGTGATGCCACCAATAACCCCTTGCTTGCGGACACGGTTCCGCCCATCCGCATCGACTACCGCACCGCGCAACGTCGTGTCGCGGTGGGGCAGCCGTTCACGAGCTACACCGTCGACGTGCGGGTCCGGGAGATCAAACGCAACGCGGCCCAGGACAACGCAGCGCTTGAGGACGGGCACTGGATTCGCATCTTCCCTGTCGAAAAGCTGTGCACCTCGCGCACCAATCTCATCGGGCGAGGGGAGTACCAATGAAGCGCGCGCGCCGTGGTTTCACGCTCATCGAGATGATGGTGGCCGTCTTGGTGGGCTCTGCTGGGGTGGTCTTGGCGGCGAAGGTGGCGCAGGTGGTCATCACCCAGTCGGCGAAGGGACGTCAGAGCACCGACTTTCATAGCCGGACGCGCCTGGTGGGCCGTCAGCTGCGCGCCGACATCCGCAGCACAGGCATCGGCTCCACCGGCGCGGTGGCCGTCGACAACAATATCGCCGTGTGGACACAGATGAGCGTGCTCACCGCGGCGGGCTTTTCGGCCATCCCGGTGGTCGCCGGCGCCAATAACCTCGGCGGCGTGAACATTGGCGGCGCCACGACCTTCGGCGGCTCGGATGCGGTTCAACTATTGGTGACCAATCCCGATACCGCGGTGCGTACCATCGGCTTTTCGGCCGCCAATCAAGACATCCTCAACCTCGACCCCAACGATCCCAACATCAACTGCCCTGGGGGGCTGATCTACATCTCAGATCATAGCGCGCCCACCGGAGGCGGCCGCACCCAGCTGCTGTTCGTGGATGGCTACCCGCCCAATGGCATCGATACGACGGGCGTCTTGCAGTTCACGGTGGCGCCGGGCTCGGACGTGATGTGCGCGCGCTTGTCCGTGTACTGGACCGACACCGTGGGGTGGATGCACCGCAGCGATCTCAGCGGCGCCGCCGCTCCGATCATCAACCTGGGCGGTCCGGTCTGGGTGGATCCGACCAACGTGGGGCCCGACAGTCTTTCGCCCGGGGTCCTGGATCTTCAGATCGCGTACCGGGTCTCGGCCGAGGTCTACACCCAAAACGGTCAGGTCCGGCCCGTGAACCAGCCGGCCCGCACCTGGGCCTTCGAGGGCGTGGCCGGCAATGCCGACCCGCTGATGGCCGGTACGATGTGGTTTGAGGTGAGAATGGTGCGCGTCAACCTGCTCGCGCGCACCCTGCGCCGGGTGGACGCCAAGGTTGAGGCCCGCAATGTGCCTCGCCGAGAGGACGCAGCGGGCCTCGGGCCCATCGTTTTGAACCGATCTTTGGGGGCAGAGTGGGCCACGGCCACCGAGACGCTCACGAATCTGCGATACTTCGACTACACGGCGCCTTCCGGGGCCGTGGCGGAGCCCTACTAGATGAAGCGACAGCGGATCATGCGACGCAGGGGTCGGCAGCGCAGCCAAGGCGGCTTTGCGCTCTTCGCGATCATCATCCTGCTCGCGCTCATGACCGCGGCCGTCGCGCTGAGCCTCGACGAAGCCGTCTCCAGCCTGCAGAGTGCAGGCGGGGTGCGGGCGTCCGAGATGATCAAAGCCGGGCTAGACCACGGTCTCGATGCGGCGATGCTCCAGGTCCAGCAGATGGATGTGGGCACGTTGGCCAACCCACGACCGGAGTGGGACATATTCGATCACGCGGAGGCGTCTGGGAGCCCATTGCGCTTCATGCCGCCGATGCTCTACCCACCCACGGGGCCCTACCAAGGTCAGTATCGGGTGCGTTTCGGACTGAGGCCGGGCCAGCGGACACGCGCGCCAGCCGGCGAAGATGTGAACAAGGCCTACGGACAGATCGTGGAGCTACAGCTTGGAATCGAAGCTGTGGGCGCCGGGATCCCGCCTGTAGAGGAGCGGGTCTCGGTGGGGATCCTGATTCCGCGTCGGGAATCTCATGCGAACTAGGGGAGTGACATGGAAGCCATGAATTACTGCAAGACAGCCTTCGTGCTGGGGGCCGCTTCAGCGGTTATACTATCCGGGGGCGAGGCCTCTGCTGGCTTCTGGACGCCGCTCGACACGGTGCCTCAGCCCAACTTCATCATCGGCATGGATACCTCCGTGACGATGGGCATTCGTTCGGACTGCTCGAGTTGTCACAGCCCGTCGAACCCGGCGACCCGCCTGAACGAGGCGAAGACGGACATCCTGGCTACCCTGCCGATGTTTCGGAACTACTTCGTCTTTGGTGGGTTCAACTACGAAGGCTGCGGTTCGGCGCACATCAACTCCCGCGTATTGCCGACCCCCGGTAATCCCACCTCCTCCTATAACGGGGTGCGCAGCATGGTCGCCGGAGTGGGTCACTGCGGCAGCCGCGAAAATAACTTCCCGGCGGGCGGCGGCCCCTTGGTGGGGTGCATTACGCCCAGCGCAGGCTGCGTGGCTGATGGACCGATCATCGACTCCATCCTCACGGGTGGGCTGACCGGTCTCGGCATCCCCGCACCGACCATCTCCAACCCCAACAGCAACGTGGCTTGCGACACGGCGACGCCCCCATCGCCGACCTACAACCTCGCCGCCTCGCTGCTGTCGAAGTTCGGGGCCGGCAGCTTCTCTTGGCCACGCTGGGACCCCGCAGCGCTGAACGGCGCTCAAGTCAATAATGAGCTGTGTACGCCGCTTCGTAATGTGCTGACCCAGGTGAGCGCGGAGCTGAACTCCTGCTTCGTAGATCCGACCACAATCTGGGACATGGGCTTTTTGGGCACCGGCGCGTGGTGTGCTCCGGGCTTGATTGCCAATAACGCCTGCGTGGGCGGCAGCCCGCTGGATGGCACCTGCGTCTGCGATGACAGCCAAGCGGGCTGTGTGTCTGCGAGCGTGCCTTCGAGTGAGTGCGGCAAGCTGCTGACCTGGAAGGCCCGACAGCAGATCGGCGTGTGCGAGATGTACAGCACCGCCAATAGCTCGCGCTTTGGTTCCTACTTCCTCACCCAGTCCGATAATATCGCCAACGGCCAGTGCCGCGAGAACGTCGGTATCTTTATCACCGACGGCTACCAGGGCCATCGTGCCGGCGTCGCGGCCGAGGCGGTGAGCGCGCTGAACTTCTACCGATCGGCGGACGCGCTCTCCAACCTATTCGTCTTTCGGATCTCCAGCGTATTCAACGGTGATGCGAATACGATGATGGACTATGTCAGCGCCGGCCAGACCTCCACCGCCTATCAGGCCACGGACCGAGCCACGATGCAGGCCTCCTTCGCGAAGGTGCTCAGCCGCATCTATAAGGGCGTCTATACGGGCGCGAACATGGCCATGGACCGCTACCAAACGCGCGCGGTCTTCCACTCCTTTACCGTGCCGGGCTACAGCACCTCAGGGCCGGTGACCGATGACTATCTGGGCTTCCCGTCCCGCATCTCGGTGCACGATGTCGCCGCGAACGGGTCGATCGACCCCATCCCGCTGTATGAGTCGGATTGGACGTCGCGTGTGAACGCTGCGCCGGGCTGCGGTGGGTATACGCTGTCCGGTCGCTCGGGCGCGCCGGGCTACAATACCGGTGGTAACGATGTGGCGCGCCTCGGCCCCGGTGGACGCTTCCGCAATAACGTCGACCGCAACGTGACTCTCAGCCCCAATAGTACGGACCGTGACGGTGATGACATAGCGGACGCGCACCCACAGATCAGCTACGGCCGCTCCTATGGCTTCGCCGCAGGCGCTGCCTTGGTGGTGGATGCGCCCGAGGACGCCAAACCCGCCGTGGTCGACAACCAAGAGGTGAGCGCCTACGTGGCCTTCCAGAGCAATACCGCGGTGCAGCAGCGCCCCCGAGTCATCTACTATACCGATGGCGGCTACCTCATCGGTATTCACGGCGGCACGTACTCCCCGGGAGCTCCGGCCTACGGCAATCAGAACCGAGCCTTTGACTATAATGACTCCACCGCGCCCGCCGGCGCCGAAGTCCTGCGCTACCAGCCCAGCTGGCTGAACCCGGCCGCGGCCGGCAATGGCGCCCTGTCCTATAATTATGACTACCAGGCCAATGACCTCATCCAGCAGCCGCTGATGGCGGGTGAGATCATCGCGAAGGAGGCCTATGTCGACGCGGGCGGTCCCAGCCCAGAGTATCGCACCGTGCTGCTTGGCAATCAGGGCAAGGAGGGCCCTGGCTTCTTTGCGGTCGACATCAGTGACCCCTGCTCCCCGCCGGCTTTTGCCCGAGACATTCGTCTGCCTCCCGGCAACTTTGCCAGCGCGGAGCCCACTTTGTACCTCTTGCCGCGCTCCGCGGCGCCCCTGCGCCGCGCCGCCTTGGTCACCACCGGCGGCCTAAACGGCAGCTCCAACCTGTACGCTTATGACATCGTCACCGGTACGCAGCTGTCCTCGCGGGCTCTGCCCTCGCAGGCGGGTGAGTCGTACCCCACGGCGCCGGTCTGCGTGGACGTCACAGGCGAGGGTGTGGTCACACACTGCTACGCGCTGCGTTCCGATGGTTATTTGGCGCGCGTCGAGGTCCGCATGGATGGTTTTGGTGCGGTCGCGAACCTCACCCCCATCGATGGCAGCGGGAACTTCCCGAGCATGACCGGCGGCCGCCGATACTTCACCGGGCCGGTGGCCTACTTCGGTCAGGACGGCGTGGTGAACATCGTCTTTGGCTCGGGCGACTTCCAAAACCTCACCAGCGCGCCGGCCTCCAACGCGGTCTTTCGGGCCGAAGATGCTACGACGCGCCAGGCTGGGGTGCCCGCGGGCCCCGCGCGCTTGGATCAAGTCTGCGTCGACAATGGCTCGGGCGTGACCGAAGGGGTCATCAACCTTGGGCCGGGCGAGCGGGTGCTCAGTAAGCCTGTCGTCACCCAGGGTGTGGTGGCTTGGACAACCTACGTCTCCGCCTCCAGCGGCTGCGTGGCGGGCAGCGGCGTTGTGTACGCCATGGACTTTGAGACCTGCGAGGACGTGCTGGCCCCCGGTAATACTCGCCCCGCGGGTGCACCCACGGGCGCCGGCATCCCGACCTCTCCTGTCCTGCATGGGCAGAGCGAGACGGTCTTGGTGCAAAGCTCCGCGGGTCCGACCGGTGGTCAGGTGCGAACGGATGCGGCGACCACGCGTTCGGGGGGCAACCCGATGATGAAGCGGCTGTACTGGCGCTTGAAAGTCGACAACCCATAGCGGACTGGCTCGGGATGCGTGACCCGGTCACGCAGACCGGCTAGCCTAAGCATCCATGGCGAGTCGACGCCGTCCTCCCGCGCCGCCTCGTCGCCCCGCGTCCCTTCCTCCCATAGAAGACAACGCGGACGCGGCGGAGCGCACGATGATCAGCGAGGTGCCCGTCTTCGAGGACGAGGCCCCCACTCCCGTGCCCGAAGTCCAGGTGGTCCCGGCCCCGCGGGCGAGTCCCGCGCCTCGTCCCGTGCCTCGGGCGCCCTCCACCTTGTCGAAAGGGACCCCGACGCCGCGCCCTGCGCCGCGGCCTGCGAAGGCGACGGCCCCCAAACCAGGCCCCCCGCGTTCTGCTGCGGCCCCGGCCCCAGCCGCTCCCCGTTCCCCTGCCGCCCCGGCGCCTTCACGCGCGGCAGCGGTCCCCGCCCGGTCCGGTGCCGCCCCGGCGCCTTCGCGGCCGACCTCGGGGGGCGCACCTGCCCGAGCCGCTGGGGCCGCCCCGCGTTCGCGTGCTGCAGCCGCACCCTCGCGCGCACCCGCGGCCCCCGCACCCCGACGCGCGTCGCCTCGAGCCAAGCTCGGCGCGGCCCCGGTTCCAAAAGCGGATGGCGACGCGAAGGCCGCGCCCCGCCGCGAGGCGACTTTCATTGGCTTGCCGGTGGGGCTCGGAACGGCCCCGCCGTCTGCAAAGGCCGAGGCTGCAAAACCTAGGGCTCCGACACCAGCATCCGCCCGTGTGCGGCCCCCGGCCCCCGCACCCGCGGGGCCGAAGCTCGCTGGTGCTCAGGCAAAAAGCGAAGCGCAGCCGCCAAGCGCCAAGCCGGCCTCGTCTTCTGGCTTGGTCCTGCCGAACCCCTACGCTTCGGCAAGCCGGCCTGCGCCCACCACACCGGATGCAGCTTCGAGCGTGGCCGTCTCCGCACCCTTGGCGCCGGCATCAAGCGCATCGGGAGGCTCGGCCGAAGCCCAGGCTCCGGT
>SPJJ01018297.1_pt1 | contig 12927 bp, 13 predicted proteins | sample 3741741 | NCBI WGS metagenome assembly SPJJ01 (sample SAMN10925908, study PRJNA522277) | cold seep metagenome | isolation source: Elba SIP-enriched marine methane seep metagenome, extraction at timepoint T1 | place: Italy: coast of Elba, Mediterranean Sea | collected 2014-05 | reverse complement strand
CTCCTCCATTCCCTGACTCAATCCGTATTGCAAGACGATAATACCCCAAAAAATCTCGAACTAATCCGTGTATAATTTTATTAGCACAAGATATTGATTTATCTGTCTTGTTGCTGCAAGGGAGGTTAATAACACGCCCTACACCTCCTTTGTATCTCTAAATCGCTATAAAAACTCTATCTAAGCATTAATCAAAATTTTCAGCAAGCAAAAAAAAAGGAATCCAGTCTAACTAGATTCCTTTTTTATAATGCAAGTAAAAAATGCTGTTATCAGGCTTTTTTCTGTTCAGTCTCCTGATAAACCAAGATGGGATCCGATTCGCCTAATATGACACCTTCATCGACCACAACCTTGCTGATATTTTCTGCAGAGGGGATTTCATACATGGTATCTAACAATACATTTTCAACAATTGTTCTTAAACCTCTAGCCCCTGTCTTTCTTTCCATTGATTTACTGGCAATAGCAGCTAAAGATTCTTTCCTGAACTCTAACTCTACACCCTCCATCTCAAACAGATGTTGATATTGTTTAATCAAGGCATTCTTAGGTTGCGTCAGAATTTCAACCAAAGCGTCTTCGTCCAGTTCTTCCAGAGTAGCCACAACAGGTAAACGACCAACAAACTCTGGAATCAAGCCATATCGAATAAGATCTTCCGCCTCGATTTGGGAAAATAACTCACCCACATTTTTAGTCTCGTCTTTAGTCTTGATTTCAGCAGAAAAACCTATCCCACCTTTTTCAGTACGATCCTTAATGACTTTATCGAGACCGGCAAAAGCCCCACCGACAATAAATAAAATATTAGCCGTGTTAACCTGTAAAAACTCCTGTTGCGGATGCTTTCTTCCACCTTGGGGAGGAATTGAAGCAACAGTACCTTCAATCAACTTCAACAAAGCCTGCTGCACACCTTCTCCGGAAACATCACGAGTAATAGAAGGGTTTTCAGATTTACGGGTAATTTTATCGATTTCATCGATATAGACGATGCCTGTTTCCGCTTTTTCCACATCATAATCACATTTCTGTAGAATTTTCTGGATAATATTTTCGACATCTTCACCAACATAACCGGCTTCTGTCAAAGTCGTAGCATCGGCAATGGTAAAAGGCACATCCAATAAACGAGCCAGAGTTTCTGCCAACAAAGTTTTACCCGAGCCAGTAGGACCAATCAACAGTATATTGGACTTCGCCAGCTCAATATCGTTTTTTTTAGTATTATTTCTTAGGCGCTTATAATGATTATAAACAGCTACAGACAACATCCTCTTGGCACTTTCCTGACCAATAACATAACTGTCTAACTCGGATTTTATTTCTTTTGGTTTAGGTAAATCGCCGCCACCAAATTCACTAGTCCCTTCCAGCTCTTCCTTGATTATGTCGTTACATAGCTCAACACATTCATCACAAACATAAACTGAAGGCCCTGCTATCAGCTTTCTTACTTCTTCCTGGCTTTTACCGCAAAAAGAGCAATACAGTAATTTTTCATCATCCTTACTGCCTTTTTTGTCTTTACTCATCTTTCAAGCCCCCAAAATACAGAACCAAAACTAAAGAATATATCGAAACCATACAATTAAGCAAACTATTTACTGCCAACTGGTTCTCTATTAACCAAAACCTGGTCGACCAGCCCATACTCAACAGCATCATCGGCACTTAAAAAATTATCTCTATCAGTATCCTGTTGAATCTTTTCCACACTCTGTCCGGTATGGTGCGACAGAATTTGATTCAACTTTTCTCTAATCGATAAAATTTCTCGAGCATGAATATCTATATCAGATGCCTGCCCCTGAAATCCACCTAAAGGTTGATGAATCATCACTCTTGAATGCGGCAGACAAGAACGCTTACCTTCAGCACCTGCGGTCAGTAATAAAGACCCCATACTGGCAGCTTGTCCAATACACATGGTACTGACATCTGCCTTGATAAACTGCATCGTGTCATAAATAGCCATCCCGGCAGTTACTGAACCGCCAGGAGAATTAATATATAGATGTATATCTTTATCCGGGTTTTCAGATTCTAAAAATAATAATTGAGCAACAACAAGATTAGCCATGTAATCTTCAACTTGCCCCACCAAAAAGATCACCCGCTCCTTTAACAGACGCGAATAAATATCAAAAGAGCGTTCACCTCTGGCAGTCTGCTCGATCACCATTGGTACTAAGCCACCAGCTACCTGAGGCGTAATTATTGACGAATTCATCTGCTGAAAATTATTATTCTGATTCATACTTACCCTAAACTTAACAAGCTGTTATCGTGCTTGACTATCCATCACATCTTCAAATTTCACAGCTTCATCAGAAACATTTGCCTGATCAACAATCCATGAAACAGTCTGCTCTTCCAAAACCATTTGCTTAACTTCATTTAAACGGTTTTCATCCGCATAGTACCATTCAAGAACATCTTCTGGTCTTTCATAACTGCTAGCCAGATCTTCAATCTTAACTTTAACCGCGTTATCATCCACTTTAATTTCATTTTTCTGAATGATCTCGCCTAAAATCAGACCTAAAGCCACTCTGCGCCTCGCCTGACCTTCCAGCATATCTGCTGGTAAATCAAGGTCTTTTATATCCATACCTTGTTTTTTGGCATTTGCTTCATAGGGCTTGATTAGATTTTTAACCTCTTCATCAATCAAAGTGCTAGGAATGGAGATTTGAACTTTTTCATACAGCTCATCCATCACTGAAGCTTTTAACTTTTCTTTTAACCCCAAAGCCAATTCTCTTTCCATATTTGACCTTACATCGGCATGAAAAGAATCTAGCGTACCATCTTCAACACCATAGGCTTTAATAAACTCTTCATCCAGCTCTGGTAAGGTAGCCACTTCAACTTTAGCCACTTCAACTTCAAATTCCGCTGCTTTACCCGCCAACTTATCATTGCCGTATTCTTCAGGAAATGTCACTTCAAATGTTTTATTTGCTCCGGCTTCAAGGCCCAATAAAGCATCTTCAAAACCAGGAATCATTTTACCGGCACCAATTTCCACTGGGTAATCTTCCACTTTACCATCGGTAAAATTTTCACCGTCACATACTCCAGAAAAACTGACCGTAACACGATCGTCTTGCTCAGAACCACGCTCAACAGCTTCCCAGTTTTTTTTCTGCTCTCTTAGTTTAGCAATCATGCCATCAATATCTGATTGCTCAACCTCAGCCACAGGACGTTTAATTTCTAACGCTGAAACCCCATCCAAAGCAATTTCTGGATACACTTCAAATTCAGCAATATATTGAAAACCCTCAACATCATCAACTGGGTGAATATGAGGTTGACCTGCAGGTACCAGTTTCTGCTCTTGTAAAGCTTCATAGTAGCTGGATTGAACCAAATCCCCAGTTACTTCTCCCTTTACCCGATCTTCATACATTTTCTTAACAACTGCAACAGGAACCTTACCAGGGCGAAAACCATCTATCTTGACTTCACGCGCTAACGACTTATATCGTGCATCCATTTTTTCCTTAAGCATTTCCTCTGAAAGGCTTACAGTCATTTTACGGCTTAATTCCGATGTCTTTTCGACAGAAACTTGCATTAATTTACCTCAAACTATATGTGATTTTAAATACCAAAGGCCGGCAACTCATACTTATATTATCCCAACTATCCCCGGCGATTAAATCTGAATGTTTTTCTGGAATACAAATCAAAATCTAGAATAGCTTGAATGTTCTGAGAAGTTAACAATGAGCATTGTTAAACTAAATAAATGTGGTGCGAGCGGAGAGACTTGAACTCTCACATCATAGGATACTGGTACCTAAAACCAGCGCGTCTACCAATTCCGCCACGCTCGCGACATTAAGCTGTGTATTATAAACAATACTTGAAATAATACAAGCCCCTTATCATAAAAAAATTAACCCTTTTTCAATAGGCGACAAGAAGAAAGCAATCAACCGTTCAAATAATTATTTTTTAATCGCTGGGCAAGCAAGTCTCACCCAGCTTAAAAAACTACTTGGTAATTAAAGAATCAATCGCCTCTTGTGTTGCCGACTCTGCAGCACTCGCTTCTTCATTAATGCCGGCCGCAACCTCTTCAGTCTTTTTCACCAGCGTATCGGTCAAAGCTTCTGCTTTTGCATTAACGCTTTCCACACTATCAACTACACCCTGCTTGGCTGCAGTCAAGGTATTTTCTGTAGCATTAGAGACTTCAGTTTTTGCACGATCAAGAGCCTGTTCTGTACTATCAGATACCGCCTGAGCAGTATCCGCAACTCCCTTAGCCACATTAGAAACAGCCTGATTCACCTGAGTTGCCGAACTATCAACCACAGCATTTAGCTGCTCTGAAACTGCAGTAGCAGTTTCACTACCAGCAGCAGACAAGCGACTTACAGCCGAATTACTTTCCGTTGCAGCAGTTTCTTTACTCTCTGTTGCTTGCTCAGCCTGATCACAAGCCGTTAGCGAACCCAATACCAGAAACGATATCAATAAATTCTTTTTCATACATCCTCCTCAAAAAAACATCTTGTTAAAATCAAGAAAATACTACTTTATTAAGCATGAATATATAATGAATGCAATTCAGACCACCACCCTAAAGGACTTACCTAAAACTTTAACCTGGAGGCCATCTCATCTGCCGCCCCGCTAATAAATGCAAGTGCAAATGAAACACTTCCTGCCCACCTTTTTCATTACAGTTAAAAACCGTTCTATAGCCTTCTTCTGCCAAGCCTTCCTGCTTAGCCAGTTTTGCCGCCGTAAGTAACATCCGACCGGCCAACTCTACATCATCAAGTTCATTTAAGGTTTTTACATGGCGTTTTGGAATAATCAAAATATGCACAGGAGCCTGCGGACTTATATCTCTAAAAGCCAGTACCGTTTCATCCTGATACACAATATCCGGCTCAATCTCACCAGCCACCATCTTACAAAACAAACAATCACTCATAACTCCCCCACTACCGATTAAAGCATTTCCCTTCGACCACTAAAGGCATGCGATAAAGTACCACTATCAATAAACTCCAACTCTCCACCCATCGGCACACCATGAGCAATTCGACTGGCTTGTATAGCATATTTTTTTGCGATCTCAGCGATAAAAAAGGCCGTCGCCTCACCCTCTACCGTCGAGTTGGTAGCCAGAATTATTTCCTTTATCACTCCTTCGGCGAAGCGCTGCTGCAATTGGTCCAAAGCCAATTCATCAGGACCAATCCCATCCAGAGGTGACAACCGGCCATGCAAAACAAAATACAAGCCTTTGTATACCGTAGCCTGCTCGACCACCCATACATCAGCCGGACTTTCCAGCACACACAATATGGATTGATCTCTACTCTGCTGCAAACAAATTTCACATAACTCAACGTCAGTAAAAGTACGACATTGCTGACAATAAGTTATCTCATTCGCAGCCTTCAACAAAGTATCGGCTAATTGTCTCGCTCCTTGGCGGTCACGCTGCAGCAAATGAAAAGCCATGCGTTGCGCCGACTTCGGCCCTACCCCTGGCAAACAACACAAATGTTGAATCAAGCGGCCTAATAAACCTTTATCCTGCATTAGAATGGCATTTGAAACCCGGGAGGTATAGGCATACCTGAAGTCACTTCAGCCATTTTTTCTTTTTTCATCTTTGATACTTTATGCACAGCATCATTAAATGCTGCAGCAACCAGGTCTTCAAGCATATCCTTATCTTCAGCCAACAGAGAGTCATCTATTGTGACCTTTCGGACTTCTCGCTTACCGGTCATAATAATAGAAACTAAACCACCGCCGGACTCACCCTGAGTTTGCATAGCTGCCAACTCTTCCTGAGCCTTTTGCATCTCTTCCTGCATTTTTTGGGCCTGTTGCATAATATTACCCAGTGCATTTTTCATATCTTCTCCACTCACTTCGATTGCTTATTGCATTTTAAAAATCTGAATTTTCTCAAGCAATAATACATTTTCTTAAACACTAACATCAGCCCGGATATTTCACAAGAACAATCAAAATCCAGATTCTTAGCACTCAATTCACTTCCTATTTAAGACTATTCTCAACAACAAGTCCTTTATTTCAAGCGATCTGTCTAACTGCTTGCCTGGCTTTAATAGAGCAAATAACATTCCAACTATAAAGGCTCTATAGTCCCCGGCATCACACGGGCATCAAAATTATCCTTCAAAGCCTGCACTTTCTCATCCGTATTAATCGCATCGACTGCCGCCTGCTGCCTATCTGTCTGCTGCTGAACCCTCTGCTGCGCCGGAGTAACATGTTCGGTTTGTTCTGACTTGATACTTAACTTAACGGCTTTACCAGAATAATTCCGCAATGCCAACTGCAGCTTCTCTTCAACCCTGGCACTACGCAACTGCTCATGCCCCGGAGTCAAAATTAACTGACAAGCTCCATCATCCATATGAGCTAACACACAATTATTAGCCAACTCCCGAGTCATGCCTCGTACCCCCATAGCCTCCACCATCTCCTGCCAACCAGTTCCAGACTGCATGGAAGGGGCTTGCTGATTCAGCACAGCAACTTCTGAGTCAACAGCCTTAGACTGCGGCCTATTATCAGCTACTATAACTTTTTGTTTTTCTGTAACCGCCCGGGGCCTTGCTTGCACAAGATCCTGTTCGGTAACTGGCTTAAAACTCAGCATTCTAAGCATAAGCATTTCAAAACCACTGCGTAAATCGGGAGCCAACTCAATATCCCTCCTCCCAATCAGAGCAATCTGATAATACAACTGCACCTCTTCAGGGGATAATTTTTCAGCCAGGCTAGCGACCAAACCAGGATCAGACTGAGTATCAGCAAAGCTTGGTATTGTCTGCGCTATAGCCACTTTGTGCAGGATAGCTAAAATTTGTTGCAAAATCTCGATAAAATCAGGTGTTAACTGCGCCATATCAGCAATTTTCTGCAATAAATCAGCGGCTTCATTATCTGCCAATGCCAACAAAATATTATCAACAGGCTGTTGAGCAACAATACCGAGCATATCATTAACAGTTTGCAGCCTGACCTCACCATTCCCAAAGGCAATCGCCTGATCCAGCAAACTCAAACCATCACGCAAACTACCATCAGCGGCCTTGGCCAAGGCGGTCAAAGCATTAAGCTCATAGTCAATCTGCTCTTTTGCCAAAATATACTGCATTTGCTGATCTATCTGCTCAGGCAATAAACGCTTCAGATTAAATTGCAAACAACGCGACAAGACCGTGACCGGAATTTTTTGCGGATCGGTGGTGGCTAATAAAAATTTAACATGCGGCGGAGGCTCTTCAAGCGTTTTCAATAAAGCATTAAAGCTATGCCCTGACAGCATATGCACTTCATCAATCAAATAAACCTTATAACGCCCCTGATTTGGTGCATATTGAGCATTATCCAGGAGATCACGAGTATCTTCCACCTTAGTTCGGGAAGCTGCATCCACTTCAATTAAATCCAGAAAACTACCGGCATCAAAAGCCTGACAAACAGGACATTCACCACATGGATTAGCATCTTGAAGGTTTTCACAATTGATCGCTCTTGCCAGGATTCTGGCAATGGTCGTCTTACCCACTCCACGAGTGCCTGTAAACAAATAGGCATGGTGCAGCCTGTCATGTTGCAAAGCATTGCTCAAGGATTGACTAACGTGTTCTTGACCGACAAGTTGGGTAAAATTATGGGGACGCCATTTTCTGGCTAGAACCTGATAAGCCATTATAGACTCTGGGGGAAAGTGAACTTTGGGCGGAAACCATGCCAGCCACATCTCGGCACACGAATCCTCTGCTACCGTTGCTCCCTTCCGGGCCTGGCGGGGTTTACAGAGTATCGTTGCGAGAGGACCGACATGGTAACCATAACGATTCAGCCTGTCACTGAAAGATTGCTATTATGCTTGAATTTATTTGTTTAGGCAACTGCTGATTTACTTTTTTCCGTTTTAATCTAAATTAAACGCATTATCGTCATTGATAGTCAACAACTTAAAGCAAAGCACTAGCAGATTTACTACGGCAGATACACCAGCCACTTCATACCGCCTAATTCTTTACTTTTTGAAGCCTGCAGCTGGCCACCCAATAACTGGGTTAATTCATTCACCACAGCCATCCCGATACCATGACCATGTATATTTTCATCAGCCCTGACACCTCGCTGCAAGATATCATGCAATTTATCCTCCGGTATCCCCGGCCCATCATCCTCAATTTGAATTAGCAAAGAAAAGCTCACATCCTCCTCGCGTTTAAATGAAATCAAACGAATTCGTATATTTTTATCACACCACTTCGCTGCATTATCCAGCAAATTACCAACAATTTCGTATATATCACCTTCCTCACAATACAAAAAACAGCTTTCATCATGGCTAAACGAAAACTCAATTTGCTTATCCTGATAAACTTTTTGCAAAGAAAATATGATTTTCCCTACCAATTCGGCAATATCAACTCTTCCCAAAATTTTTTTCTGTCCTTTAGCGGCCGCTTTTTGCAACTGATACTCAACAATTTCATTCATTCTGGAAATTTGTTCAGTGACCACTTTTTTATTGACGCCATCAACTTCCACACTCCCTCTTAGAATAGCTAGCGGCGTTTTCAAACTATGAGCCAAATCTGCCAGGGTATTGCGATAACGCTCCATATGCGCTCTTTCACTGCTGACCAAGGCATTGAGATTACCCGCCAAGCCTTGTAATTCTCGCGGATAAACACCATCTAAACGAGCTTTTTTACCCGCCTCTATAGCTTCCAGGTCACTTCCAATAATCCGTAAAGGCCTCAAATTCCAGCGTAACACCAAAAACTGAATGACCACCAATAGCAAACCGGAAAAAAACAACCAGGTTCTCAAGGTCAACCTGAAACGTTCCAACTGGCGCCCAACCGAACTCTGATCTTCAGCAACACTAAAAATATAATACTGTTCAAACCCTGATTTATTTTCCCAAATCACCGCATAATGCAACACAAAATGTCCCAACTCATCTTTCACAAACACCGACTTCCCAGCTTCTAAATCGACAGGTGAAGAAAAGTCCATACCAATGGCTGAAGCTGAACGCCAAACAAAAATTTGATTAACCTGAGTAATTGAGGCATAAAGTCCCGAACCGGGATTAGCAAATCGAGGCTCTCTTAATGAGGGTGGCATGCTGAGCTCCAGCGTTTCTGTTAACTCTGCAGCCGAAATTAATGAATAAATATGTACCTGTAGCTTTTCTTTCAAAGCTTGCTCAGCTGTTTCTCTAAAACCTTGCTCTAAAACAAAAGCAACCAGGGCAAAAAAAGCCGTTAACAGCAGACCTGAGGAAATTAATAAGCGAAAACTTAATGAATTAGTATTCACCTATCAAACTTCTTCCTGTGGAATCCGGTATCCTCTCCCTCTTAAGGTTTCAATCGGTTTTGTTACACCTAAAGGATCAATCTTCTTACGCAAACGACCGATAAAAACCTCAATAACATTACTATCCCGATCAAAGTCCTCGTCATAAATATGCTCTGTCAGCACTGATTTAGAAACCACCTCGCCTTTGCGAAATAATAGATATTCCAATACTTTGTACTCAAAAGCCGTTAATTCGACTTTCTTATCATCGACAGTAACATCTTGAGATAAGCTATCCAACTTAATATTGGCATAGCTTAGAACTGGATGCGCTTTACCTTGCGAACGCCTTAATAAGGCATTCACCCTGGCCAACAATTCTTCATAATGAAAAGGCTTAGCCAAATAATCATCAGCCCCCGATTCCAAACCTTCCACCTTATCTTGCCAACGACTTCTCGCGGTTAACAGCAACACAGGAATATTGATATCATCATCCCTTAAGCGTTTGATCAATTCAATACCAGTAAAATCGGGCAAACCAATATCAATAATAGCCGCATCTATAGGGTATTCCTTTGCCAGATAAAGACCATCACTGCCTGTATGAGCAACATCAACAGCAAAACCTTTTTCTGCAAAAAAAGTCTGGACCTGCTGACTTAATAATATTTCATCTTCAACAATTAAAATGCGCATCTTTTTCTTTATTTAATTTCCCGCCCGGTTTCGACATCGATCTTAAGGTATTGCACACGCCCATCAGCAGTTAACACTTTGATAACATGCACTTTTTTACCATCAATTACTTCGGTTTCAGCCCCCAAAACCTTACTTTCTTTCTGCTCAATGATTTTTTTTGTCGCCTGATCTAGCGTTAAACCAGCGAAAATAATCGCCTCCCCTGCAGAGACCCCTTGCAACAAACAACAACTCAATAAAAATACTTTCGCAAAAATTTGCATAATAAATCCTAAAACGGTTTTTCAGACTCTTTCTACAGCCTGGTGTTTCTGATGCTTAATAATAACCCAAAACGCCTGAATCCAGACTGAATTTAAAAAGCCTTAGCGCAAAGACCAGCCAGTCAAACTACTACTCAAGGTCTGAGCAAATGAAGCCCCAAGTTTTCCGGCAATTTTATCCAGCAATCGCTCTTGCGGGGTAAAATTCAATTTCTTTTTTGCACCAATAATATCTCTGGCAACCGAATCAACACTGCCAAAATCATCCGCCAATCCAAGTTTAACGCCCTGCTCTCCAGTCCAAACCAAACCAGAAAACATATTTTCAGTTTCTATCAAGCGCTCACCACGTCCAGCCTTAACTGCGGCTATAAATTGTTGATGCACATCATTTAACAACGATTGCATATGTTTCACCTCTACTGAATTTTGAGGCGAAAAAGGGTCCATTAAAGCCTTATGTTCACCGGCAATCAATAATCGCCTGTCTACTCCCAGCTTTTCCATGGTGTTAACAAAACCAAATCCGTTTAAAACAACACCGATAGAACCAATCATACTTGAGCGATTAACAAAAATTTTATCACTTGCCGAGGCAATGTAATAACCGCCCGATGCACAGATATCGCTCACCACTGCATGTATAGGCATATCCGGATGTTTTGCTTTTAAACGCTTAATCTCCCGATAAATATAATCTGATTGTACGGGACTACCACCCGGAGAATTAATATTCAACAATATACCTTTGGTGTTTTTGTCTTTAACCGCTGCTCTTAAGCCATCAATAATACTCTCCGCACTGGCCATTTCATTTTCAGCGATCACCCCTTGCACATCAATAATAGCCGTATGCTGCTTGCTACTATTATTCATGCCTTGCTCAAACTTAGGATAAAAAGCGATACCGCCTACCACAATTAAATAGACAAACATCAACATTTTAAAAAAGACACCCCAGCGTCTGGCGCGTCTTTGCTCAGTCACAGCAGCCAAAGCCAACTTTTCCAGCACCTCTCTTTCCCAATTCTGCTCTACTTTACTTTCTTCTCTCAAGACCGTAGCCTCACTCTGTTCTCTATCCATCTTGTAAACCCTTATAAAACGTCTAATAACTCAGTTGTTTGTTGTAAATTCAACAATGGTTTATAAATCTCTAACTGCTGCTCAGAATTAGCTCCACATAAAACCGCTATAGAAGCAATCCCGGCATTCACCGCCATCTGCATATCATGGGTAGAATCCCCCACCATAAGCGCTCTTTGTTTATCTACTGCCGTCTGTTTAAGTATATAATCCAGCATCTTTGGACTGGGTTTTGAAGCGCTTTCATCGGCACACTGGGTAATATCAAAAAAACCTTCCAATCCCGTACCCTGCATAGCCTTATCTAACCCATTACGACTTTTTCCTGTTGCTACCGCTAACTGATAGCCATCTTGTCTGAATTGATGCAGCATCTCATACACTCCAGAAAACAAATCCTGCTGACTCATCTGCCTGGAAAAAAAAGTTTTACTATAGCCTGCTAGAAATTCTTCCCTACCCACTTCATCCAGCTCAGGAAACAGCTTGTCCATTGCCTTATGTATGCTTAAGCCAATAATATCTTTTACATCCTGTTTATCAGGAATACGATTACCTAAATCTGCAGCCGTTTTTTGCAGACAATGAACAATCCAGTCCACCGAATCGACTAAAGTGCCGTCCCAATCAAAAATAATCAAATCAAATCTGTCTTTCATTTACCTTCCTGCTTCAACAACAAGCCCTCCAATTCCTCAGGCATCGGGGCTTTAAAACGCATTAACTTCTGACTGACTGGATGAGCAAATTCGAGTTCCGCCGCATGTAAAAACAAACGTTTAAAGCCGCGCTCCCGAAACTTTTTATTCACCATCTCCTCACCATATCGCTCATCTGCCACGATAGGATGACCCAGCCAGGCAGAATGCACCCTGATCTGATGAGTCCGCCCTGTTTTTGGCGAGGCCTCAACCAAGGTCACATCCTTATATTTTTTTATCCGCCTAAAGCGAGTTTCTGCATATTTCCCCGCCTTACTCACTTTGACCAAGCGCTCCCCACCTTTACCGGTATTTCTCAATAAGGGGGCAGTAACCAGCATATCCTTTTTTTCCCAACGTCCAACTAACAAAGCCTGATAAGTCTTCTGTACCCCATCACCGCGAAAAAGTTCATGTAATATTTTCAAAGCCGAGCGCTTTTTTGCCACCAACAGACAACCGGAGGTCGCCTTATCAAGTCTATGTGCCAACTCCAGAAAACGCGCATCAGGCCTAAGCAATCTTAATGCCTCAATCACTCCAGAGTTAATACCACTCCCTCCATGTACTGCAAAACCCGAAGGCTTATTTAATACAATCAAAACCTCATCTTCATAGATAATATTCCTTTCGAGGCTTTGTTTTAAGCTCGGCTGGATAATAATTTCATCATCTCTTACCGCCACCCTGACCGGTGGCACGCGCACAACATCCCCTTGTTTTAAGCGATATTTATTATCTACTCTGCCCTTATTGACTCTGACTTCCCCTTTTCTGATAATTCGATAAATCCTGGTTTTGGGAACACCTTTCAATAGTGT
>SPJJ01028740.1_pt1 | contig 12947 bp, 9 predicted proteins | sample 3741741 | NCBI WGS metagenome assembly SPJJ01 (sample SAMN10925908, study PRJNA522277) | cold seep metagenome | isolation source: Elba SIP-enriched marine methane seep metagenome, extraction at timepoint T1 | place: Italy: coast of Elba, Mediterranean Sea | collected 2014-05 | reverse complement strand
CCAAGGAGCGGTTATTCCCCGCCTATCCCGAGATGGATCGCGAGGCGCCATCGCTGGAGCAGGATGGCACGGTGCGCCTTCACCCCCAGGCGCATGCGCTGCACGAGGCCTTAGTCGAGCTGGGGGTCATCGCCGCAACCCGTCCTGCGGAGGTCGGAGGGTCTCAGGTCCCAGTGATGGTCACGGTGGCCGCGCACAGCTACCTGATGGCCGCCAACCTCGGCGTGTACGCCATGGAAGGGCTGACAACCGGCGCAGCCCGCCTGCTGGAGTCTTTTGGCGATGAGGCCCTTCAGCGGCTCTTCATGGACAAGATGTACGCCGGCCAATGGTCGGGCACCATGGCCCTCACCGAACCCCAAGCCGGCAGCAGCCTGAGCGATGTCAAAGCGACCGCCACCGAGGCCGGGCACGGCACCTACCGCGTGCGTGGTACCAAGGTCTTCATCTCCGGCGGCGCTCAAGATGTCACCGAGAACATCGTGCACCTGACCCTCGCCCGCATGGAGGGTGCGCCCGCCGGCATCAAGGGTGTGTCCTTGTTCGCGATCCCTTCGCTGCGCCCAGACGGCGAGCGATTGCTGCCCAATGACGTGACCTGCAGCGGTGTCTTTCACAAGGTGGGTTGGCGCAGCCTGCCCAGCGTGCAGCTGTCTTTTGGTGAGCAGGACGACTGCCACGCGTGGCTGGTGGGTGCGCCGCATCAGGGCATCAAGATGATGTTTCAGATGATGAACGAGGCGCGCCTGATGGTGGGTCTCAATGCCACCGCCACCGCGTCCGTGGCCTTCTTCGAGTCCATTCAGTACGCCAAGGATCGACCCCAGGGCCGCCCGCTGGGGGTGCGCGATCCGGCCAGCCCCCAGGTGCCGCTGACCGAGCATGCGGACGTTCGACGCATGCTGCTGCGCCAAAAAGCGATCGTCGAGGGCGGCTTTGCGCTGATCACCAAGGCGGCCCAGCTCACCGACCTCAGTGAGCACCACCCGGACGAGGTAAGGCGCAAGCAAGCCTTCCTTCTACTCGACCTCCTTACACCGATCGCCAAGAGCTTTCCCGCCGAGTACGGCTTTGAGGCCAATACCCTCGCGATTCAAATCCACGGCGGCTACGGCTATACAGCCGAGTACCTGCCCGAGGCATGGTGGCGAGATCAAAAGCTCAATACTATCCATGAGGGCACCACCGGCATCCAGAGCATGGACCTGCTCGGGCGCAAGGTGATGGCGGAGGGCGGTGCCGCCTTTCAGCTGCTGCTGGTCGCCATCCAAGCGACTTTAGACAAGGCCGCCGCGGCGGAGCTGCCCGAGGCCATGAGAGACAGCCTCGGTCAGAGCATTCAGCAGATCGCCCAACTCACCATGGAGCTGGGGGCTAAGGGCCTCGCGGGCGATGCAGAGGGCATGCTGCGCCATAGTTATGACTACCTCGACCTCATGAGCATCGTCATCATCGGCTGGATGTGGCTGGAGCAGGCCGCCGTCGCCGAGGCTCAGACAAAGTGCACCAGAGGCAGTGAGGACTTTTATCGCGGCAAGCGCCTCGCCTGTGACTATTGGTTCGCCACCGAGATGGTGCGTGTGCCCGCGCTGATGCAGCGCATCCGCTCCGGTGAGACCTCCTATGCAGACCTCAACCCGGACTGGCTGTAGACGTGCCGGTATGGCGTGAGAAGAAGTCCAGCATCGCTGCGTTGGCATCCCAGGCGCTGATGGAACCCACCGCCTTCATATAGGCCTCGCAATAGTCTCGCCGAGGGTTGCAATTATAATTGCCGCCCGGCCAAGTATGCCCGCCGCCCTGCACGACGCAGCGCCTCACCTCAGCACCTGCCGCGCAGCTACTCTGTGTCACGCAGGTCACGTGCTCAAAGACCTCAGTCTCAGCGCTGGGCCCTGAGCAGGTGTTCTTGCTGGCCCAAAAGTCCGCCGCAGCGGGCAAGGCATCGCAGGCGAAGTCATCCTGCACATCCGGCGGATCATCGAGGTTCTCCTCGAGGGCCGCAGAGAAGCAGCCGCCGCACATCTGCCCGCCCTCGATGGGCACGCAGGCATCGTCGGTGCCGTGAATCATCATCACCGGCATCGGCCGCTTCGGCTGACACTGGGACGTGAAGTATACCCCGGCGATGGGCGCGATCGCGGACACACGCTGCGACAGCTCACACGCCAAGCGCCCCACCATGAAGGCACCATTCGAAAGCCCGGTTGCATAGACTCGATTGGGATCCACGGCGTGCTCTGCGATCAAGACATCGAGCAGCTGGTTCACAAAGGCGACGTCATCCACCTGCTCTTGCACCGCGGTGCCACAGCACTGCCCCGCATTCCATGTGCCAAAGAGCTTGCCGAGCACGGTGGTGCCCACACCCTCGGGATAGACCACCACGTAGCCCGCTTGAAGCGCGGCCTCGGTCATGCCGGTGGAGGCCTCGGTGCCCTCTGGGTTGCCGCCCCCGCCGTGAAAGACGAGAAGCAGCGGACGCGGCTCGGCCGACGCCTGCTCCGCCGGAGCGCGCAGCAGGTAGCGCCGGGTGCGGCCATCGGCGGTCTGCAGCTCACTGAGGCCGGAGCATCCCGTGGCCAGCGCCAAGGCGCCGATGAGCATCAGTCGAAACAGGGGCACAACGCACCCTAGCTTGCGGCGCCGGGGGCGACTACCACCAGGCCCCAGCGTGTGCGCGCTCTCAGGGTGAAAAGCCGCCGCCGAAGCGACGGGCCGCGCGCTGTGCGGCCTGAACCACCCGCTGATGGCGCGTGATCACCGGTGACTGCAGTACTCCACGCGCCTCACGCACCTCAAAGCCCATGGTGGCCTCAACGCGTGCATAGGCCTCGCGCTTTTCGGCTGCGCGCAGCATGGCCATCTGCGCCCCGTGCCCGACCTCGGGCACGATCACGAGCACACTATCGTTGGCGGCGCGGACCGTGGGCATGCCGCCCGTCCATGGATCCCAGGCCCCGTAGACGCCGAGCACCTGCCCGGCCTCGTTGCGCAGCCACGCGTCCACCTGCTGCATGGGCCGCGGGTCAAAGCGGGGATCTGCGCCCCACGGCGGGGGCGGCTGGCTGTGCAATACGCTCCAATCAACGCCTCGCACCAGCTCGATGAGGTCGGCGCGATAGTAGGCCGGCCCCCCCAACTCGGCAGCGACTTGGTAACTATAGGGCCGCAGGCCAAGTTCATTGCTGACCATCAGCTGCTCCGCCGATACCCCCGCGAACTGTGCGATCACTTCGGTCGGTGCCCCCGATGACGGCAGCGAAGCGCACGCGGCCGGGCTGCCCCAGTACTGCCAAAAGCCCCACTCGAAGCCCAGGCCACTTTGGGCCACGGCCACCTCAATCACCTCCGCGCCAAAGGCACGCAGGCTGGGGTCCGTCGCCCGCAGCTGCGCCGCAATCTGGACCCGCCGCCCAATGATCTCCCGCGATAGCGCACGCACCCCGGCCACACATTGGCCGTCGGGCGGCCCCACGGTCTCCAGATGGTTGAGATAGCGGGGATCATTGAGCCCAAACGAGATGGGGGCCACATAGGGCACGATCATCTCAAAATCATCGGGATAGTGGTGATGGTGGAAGATGCTCGTCATGCCCCCCTTACTCACTCCCGTGCCCAACCAAGGCTCGGGGTATAGGCTCGCCAGAGCCTCATAGATCCGGTGCGTATCTGCGGCGCTCTGCGCCACCGTCATCTTCGACCAGTCCGGGGCGCCGGTCATCGACTCGCCGAAGAAGCGGTGTTCGACCACCAACTCATTGGCCGACAGCAGGGACGCAGGCTCACTTTCGCGATCGAGCCAGCCCAGCGGCGGACCGAAGAGATCATAGCCCGTGGTATGCAATACCATCGGCCGGTCCTGGGCACGGTGGCGCAGCAGCACACGCTGCTCAAAACGGGGACCGCCGGCCACTTGATGGTCCTCGGGCTGCTCAAAGCGCAGGACGAAGAATATGCCGCCCTCGCCCAGTGGAACCTGGGTTTCAATCCGCAGGCCGGGCACCTCGCTCAGCAGCGCCTCAATGTCCGCGGGCACCCCAGAATCTGGGCGACCGGCGTCGATCACCGGCGGCGGACCGGAATCGGGGCGCTGCCCTGAGTCCGCAGGCATGCTTGCATCCTGAGGCCGCCCAGCATCGACAAGCACAATACCCGCGTCGACCGCCCGAGGTTTGCCGAGCCCCTCAGTGCCGGACGTATCCGCACAGCTCATGGCGAGCCCTGCAAAGAGTCCACAGGCGAGCATGGATTGAAGCCAAGAGTGCACCACGACCTCCATACCTACCGCACCGGGCAGGTGATGGGTCTGGGGCGATCGAAGGAGTTTTCAAGCCCCGAATCCCCCACGACGGGAGGGAAGAACTAAGCGGGGGTGGCTTCGAGCGCAGCTGAGTTACGTGGCAGAGGGCAAAGGGCCAGGCCCACGAGCAACCACAGCACCGCTGAGGTCGTATTGGCCTCCAGCGCCATGGCGCTGAGGTTGATCACCACGTGCGCGGGAATCAGCATCAAGACGGCGAGGCATAATACGCGCTGCTCCGGCGTACCCTCGTTGCGCAACAGGCGTTGACGGGCTCTTCGAAAGGCCTCGAAGAGCAGGCCCAACATCGCCAGCAGCCCCAGCACGCCCGACTCGACCAATACGTGGAGCCAAAAGCTGTCTACGGTCATCCAGGTCGAGTTGAACTCCACGCCGAAACTATCGTGCACTTTGGAGCCGTAGCGCTGCGCCACCACCCCACCGAATTGCCCCGGGCCCACGCCCAGCAAGGGGCTCTGCTCAACAATCTGCAAGCCTTGTTGCGCATAGGTGAAGCGCGCATCGCCGCCCTCCCGTTGGATCTTCTCGACGCGAGAGATGATGCCTGGGGCCATGAGCGGCGCCAGCACCATGCCGCCGACCAGCAGCAGCCCCCAGACCCGCTTGGAGGCGAGCCCTCCGAAGAGCGCCGCGCAGCACAGACCCACCGCCAGCGACAGGTAAGAAGACCGGGAGACGGCCAAGAGCATGCCCACCGCGCCGAGCAAGGTGGTCAGCGCGTAGATCACCCCGCCCCGCAACCACCAGGCCGCCGCGGCCACGAAGGTCACCGGGAGCATCAAGTAGGCCAGGTCATTGGGGTGGCGAAAGAGCGAGGGCACCCGCAGCAGGTCTCGCTCCCAGATGAAGGTGCCGTACTCAGGCAGGGCGTCCGTCAGGAAGATGTGCTGCGCAAAGCCCCAACCTGTGGCCACCACGCCGAGCCCGAGCAGCACCGCGATGACACCCTGTAGCGAGCCGCGTGACACGGGCAGCGCCATGAGCGCCAAGGCCAACACCACGTAGTCGAGCGTCACGAACAGCCCCATGATGCTCTGAAACACGGGCGCGCCCGCGTGCCACGCGCTGAGCATGCCCAAAGCCGCGAAACCCACCGTCCACCACACCATCGGCTGGCCGAACACCTGCTTGGGCGCGCGCCACGCGGCGACCGCGAGGATGGAGGCCGAAAAGAGCAGCATCACGCCCTCATCGAGCACCTTGAGGCTGGGATCGATGACCGCGAGCGCGGCCTGCAGCGGCGCCACCAGCATCAACCCGGCGAGCAGCAAGACCGGGAAGGTCCGCACGAGCACCGCGATGCCGGCGACGCTGACGCCCGCAAGCGCCAGCTCCGGACGAGGCCCCCCGAGCAGACCGATGCCCGCACCAGCGACCACCGCGAGCAGACCCGTAGGTACGCTCGGGCCCATGGAGCGTGACTGCGCCATTATTAGTCTATGGAGTCCGCGGAGGCTTGGGCGCCATGTGATGGCGCTCTCAGTCCTTCGCGCAGGTACAGCAGAGTCAGCGCCAGGAGGAGCCCTGCAAAACCGCCGTAGATCGCCTGCTTATTGCCCGCTCGGCTGGTCGAGACCACCACGGGATGCACGGGCCGGCTGACCGCGGGCGAGGCGACCTTCACATCGGGCTGCAGATCATCTCGCTCCCGCTCAATCATACCAATGCGCTGCACCAGGCGCAGGCGTTCGGTCACCATCTCGGGGCTGTCGTTAATGGGCAGGTCCAAGGCGACCCGCAGGCGAGCGATGTCCTTATCGAGCTGACCGATCCGACGGGCCAAGGCTCGCTTGGCCATCTCAGCCCGGGCGCCGTGCTCTCGAACGATCTTGGACACGGCGGCATCCACGCTCCACTGCGCCATCGCCGGATCTCCACAGCTGGCGCGAAGACGCAGGTAGCCGGAGTTGGGGATCTGCTTGGCGCTGAGCGTGGGCACCGCCCCCTCCGGCCGACCTGCGGACTCGCCATCAAGGAAGTTCGCGGTCTGCAGGCGCGCCAGTAGCTCATTGGGCGGCTCCAACCAGCCGCTGATCGGGTTGTGCCCCATCTGCAGCAGCACCTCTGCGCTGCTGACGACACGTCCATGCGCGGAGTAGCCCGCGAGCCCGCCCGCAATCAGGCCTGCGCCGAGCACCCAATACCAGGCACGAGCCAAAAAGCGCAGGTGGTCAAAGAATGACCATTCTTCGAGGGCGGCGACCATCGGTGAATCAAGGGTGCATACAGAGGCTGCTGGACAGCGTCAATCTGCTACAGGGCCTCGTAGAGCCTCTCAATTCGGGCCGCGATGGCTGCGCTGTCCAACAGGGGCAGCAGTTCTGCCGGCGGCCCGGCCGGGCGCGGCGCCGCAAGCACCGAAGCTAAGGCCGCTGCGACTGCGTCCGCTTGTCGCGGCACGACGTGCCCGTGCGCAGGATCTTTGAGCCAATCCCGCACGTCGCCCACGTCGACGGCCACCACGGGCAGGCCGCAGGCCAGGGCCTCCTTGACCACCATCGGCGAGCCCTCATGTCGGCTTGTGAGGGCCAGCGCATCGACCGCTGCCATCAGTGTGGGCACGTGCTGTCGGTCAATGCCCTCCAAGGTGCGGACCTGCCAGTCTTGGCCGCTGCGCTGAACCGCGTCTTCAAACAAGCCAAAGTCCTTGACCGGGTTGGCCTTGGCGCCGCCAAAGAGCACCACCGTCTTGTCTTTCGGCAAGCCAAATTGCGCTCTCGCGGCCTCCCGCGGCAGCGGCCGGAAGTGCTGGATGTCAACCCCGCAGGGCACCACCTCGGCACCCGATGCGCCGAGCCGCTCCCGCACGCCGTTGGAGACGCAGATGTTGAGCGCCGCCCGCCGAGAGGCGAGCCGGGACCATCGACGCTGGGGCGGCAAGAAGACGTCGCTGCCGTGGTAGGTCACGACGAAGCGTAGGCGGGGCACCGCGGCGCAGGCCGCGCCCGTGAGCCCATAGTGTGCGTGCACCACGTCCGGCCGAAAGCTGAGCACACGCGCTGCGATGTGGGCCGGCCCGCTCAGGTAAGCCTTGGGGCCGCGACCAAGGAAGAGCACGTCCACCGCGACCCCTCGGGCCCTGAGGGCCTCCACCTGCTCAGCGACGAAGACCCCAAAGCTGGGGGCAGCGGTGGAGGGCCACATATTTGTGACAACGAGCACCCGCACCGTTCCGGTTGCTTACCCGCGGCCGTAGGCGGGGTCGAGCCAAAAGCTCAGCGTCGTTCTGCGACAGACGATGCGTCTCGCTTTGCCTCAGCACTCAGCCCGCGTAGGCTCGCTTACATGCGGCCTATGGCAAGTTTGGCGGCCCCAAGGTCGGCGGGCCTGGCGCTCGTGGCCCTGTGCGCCTGCGATTCCGAGCCGTTGAACCTGTGGCTGGGTCTACCTCCCGCTACGGAGGCTGCGGGCGCCGCCACCTTGGTCATCGGAGCGCCAGAGCGGTCTGGCGCTCGGGTCTTCATCGCAGACCTGCGTGATGGCCCCAGCGAGCTGAACCTCAACCTGCAGCGACAGCCCGACGATGACGCGCTGGAGGCTGCCTACTTCACAACGACGATCGACGAGGCCGGCCTCGAGGAAGGTTGGATTGCGAACCCCCAACCCAACTCGACTCGCCGCCCCTTGGCGGTGGCGACCGATTCGCTGCTGAGCCGCCCCGCCGCGAGCTTTCGCGCCCGTATTGTGGGCGAGCCCGCGGAGTGGCTGCCTACCGACCAACTCTCGGCTGCGATCGCAGGCTATGAAGTCGAGATTCCCGAGACAACCTGTGAGCGTCTGGAAGGCCCGCGCCTCAATGATATCATCGGCGTGGGCTATTTATGGTCCGTACAGCTGAGTTCGCAACTTGTCCTGCTCAGGGGAGATGACCTCGGCTATTACATCGTCACGACGCCCTCCGGCGATGTGCAGCTCGCCAACGCGGCGCGGGCGTATACCGCGGGCACCTACGATGAGGGCTGGGTCTACCTCGGTGATGGCGCGGGCCGGATCTGGCGAGGTCAAAGCCACCCCACCGATATCCTCGAAGCCCCACAGCAGCTCGGAGAGGCGCTCGGTCGACCGATCACCGCCATCAGCGCGCGCGGGGCCGAGGACCTATTCGCGGTCACCAATGGCGGCGAAGTGCACCACTTCGACGGCGAGGATTGGACGCTGGTCGAGACCGTACAGAACACCTCAAACCGTATGATCCACATCGGACCGAGTGAGGCCCTGTTGACGTCTCAGACCCCCGGCATGGTGCTGCACGTCACCACGGACCGGGTCCGGGTCGAAGCCGTGGCCAACGCAGGCATCCTGTCTTTGGCCGACGTGCCCGAAATTGGCGTGCTGTGCGGAACCAGCGACGGTGAGCTGATGCGTCGCGAGGATGGCCAATGGAGAACGCTCGGAGACACGCGCTACGGCTGGTTCGTCATCTCCATCGTGCCCTACCAGGGCGAGGTGGTCTTCTTGTTGGCCTCGGGTACCGTCGGTGGGTACCGCCGAGACATCGGCCACTGCCAGGACCTATTCAACTCCCGCTTCATCTCTCGGGGCGGCCTCATCCCCCAGGAGGAGGGGCTGCTGATGCTCACAAAGGTCGCCGACGTCTCACAAACGCAAGCTGTCCTGCTTGAGCCGCTGTCGAACTAGCTCACGCAGGCGGCGGGCTCTGGCTCTTGATGGTGCGCCCGACCAGCGCGAAGACCACAATGCCCACCAGTCCTACGGAGATCAGCCAACCGCCGGCCTCTCCGGTCACCGAGGCGGCGATGCCCAAGCCCATGGCGACGACACCCAATGCCATCGCCCCTTTTTGAATGATCCAGATCAGCGTGGGGCTCTTGCGGCTGGCGTTGAGCAGCCCCAGGAGGCCACCGAGCAGGCCAAAAACGCTGCCGAGCATACCGGCCGCCATGCCGAAGGTGGCCTGGTTCCAACCCAGGCGCGGCCCCAGGTTCGCGACCAAGGCGTCGTCGAAGCTCGGGTACAGGCGCAGCATGCCCACGTCCACTGTGCCCTCCCCCGACAAGAACAGTTGCAGCGTCAGCTTTTCGGGCGGGGTCTTTTTGTCCTGGGCGTCGAAAGGCAGCACGAAGCGGCGCCAGTCGGAGTGGCCCGAGATACGCCCCAGGGGCCCGGAGGGGGCCACGGTCTTGGCGACATAGTCCCGGCCTTCGAGCTTGGACATCATGATGAGGTGCCCCTCGCCGGAGACATTGAGGTAGCGAACGTTGCCCTCGATGCGCCAGCGCGCGCCCTCTTTGAGCGGCGGGGCGTCCACGGTCCAAAGCACGATGTTGTGGGGGCCGTCGTTATCGGTCTCGACGCGCAGCGCGCCGCCCGGCACCCCCGGTAATACCTTGCCTGTGAGCAAGCCATCGGCCTTGTCCAGCGCGTCCCATCGCACCTCCAGCACGGGCTCTTCCGCCCAAGCGGGGGTTGCCAACAGGCCCAGGCAGAGCAGAACGACAGCCCTCATGGTGAGCGGCGTAGCATGCCGGAGTCAGCCTGTCCTTGGAATCTGGGTGGGCGGAAGGCCCTGATCCATGGGGGCGCTCACACCTGAAACACCTTGACCGGCTTGACCCCTCGAATCGATAGAACCCGACTGGCGCCTGTGCGCCCACATAGATCCCAATGAGCGACGCACCCCTACAGATTGGCATGATCGGTTGTGGCTACTGGGGCCCCAACCTCCTCCGGAACTTCGCGAAACTCGAAGGCGCCCGCGTCAAAGCGGTAGCGGAGCGTTCCGCGGCCCGACGCAAGTTCGTAGCCGACGGCTACCCCGGGGTTCAAACGGTGCAGGACGAGCAGGCCATCCTGAGCGACCCGGAGATCACGGCCGTGATCGTGGCGACGCCCGCCGATACGCACGCTGCCCTCGCCCGCAAGGTGCTGGAGGCCGGCAAGGACGTCTTTGTCGAAAAGCCTCTGGCTATGAAGACCTCCGAGGCGGTCGCGCTAACTCAGCTCGCCCAGGACAAGGGCCTCATCCTCATGGTGGGCCACACCTTCCTCTACAACGAGGCCGTGCGCACCGTGAAGCGTCACATCGACAGCGGCGAGCTGGGCAAAGTCTACTACCTGTATAGCCAGCGCCTGAACCTCGGCATCGTGCGCAGCGACATCAACGCAGCGTGGAACCTCGCACCGCACGACATATCGATCGGCAACTACCTCGTGGGCGAGACCCCGATTCGGGTCGCCGCAAACAGCGTGCAGGTGCTGCAGCCTGAGGCCCCCCGTCTCGATGACGTGGTCTTCATGAGCCTGACCTATCCCAGCGGGGTGGTCATGCACACCCATGTGTCGTGGCTGGATCCGCGCAAGACGCGAACCATGACCGTCGTGGGTGATAAGAAGATGATCGTCTATGACGATGTCGCGCAAGACAAGTTGCACATCTACGACAAGGGCATCACCAAGGGCGACCCAGTGCCCGAGGAGCAGGCCAGCGACTTCGCTCGGCACAAGATGATCACCCGAGCGGGCGACCTCTTGGTTCCGAACCTGCGTATCCCCGAGCCTCTATCGGTAGAGGCCAAACACTTCCTGCAGTGCCTGCGTACTCGCGAGGCACCTCTGACCGATGGCCACAACGGCATCGCGGTAACCGCGGTGCTTGAGGCCGTCGATACCTCCCTGGCGCAAGGCGGAGCGCCGGTGGACATCGAAATCCCCCGCCTGGGCAAGTAAGCCTGCATCGGAGATAGCCATGACGAGCAACGAGACGATTCCCTTCGTGGACCTCAAAGGCCAGTACCGTCGATACAAAGACGAGTTCCTGGCAGCCATTCACGACACGCTCGACAATACCGCTTTCATCGGTGGCCCGGCCCTCAAGCGCTTCGAGGCGGGCTTCGCCGAGCTATGCGGCACCAAGCACAGCGTAGGCGTGGGCAATGGCACCGATGCCATCTACCTTGCGCTACGAGCCCTTGGTATCAGCGCGGGTGATGAGGTCATCACGGCCTGCAATACCTTCATCGCTACGGGCGAGGCGATCTCGATGACGGGCGCTACTCCCGTCTTCGTCGATGTGCATGACGACACTGGCCTGATGAACCTCGACCTGGTCGAGGCGGCCATCACGGACAAGACCAAGGCCATCGTGCCCGTGCACCTGTACGGACAGCTGGTTCCGATGAAGCCGCTGATGGCCTTGGCCAATAAGCACAACCTGCTGGTGGTCGAGGACTCCGCGCAGGCCCACGCCGCCATCGAGGATGGCGTGCGCGCGGGCGCGGCCGGCCACGCGGGTTGCTTTTCGTTCTATCCGGGCAAGAACCTCGGCGCCTACGGCGACGGGGGCGGCGTGGTCACCAACGACCCCGAGCTCGAAAAGAAGATCCGCATGCTGGCCAACCACGGGCGGGCCGATAAGTTCGGCCACCTCATGGAGGGTGTGAACTCGCGCCTCGACGGCCTGCAGGCCGCCATCCTCGAGGTGAAGCTGCGTCACATCGAGACCTGGACGGCCGAGCGTCGCGCCGCCGCCAAGCGCTACGATGCGCTGCTCGCCGATGTGCCCGGCGTGCGCCTGCCCACCGTGCGTACGGATGGGGCCCACGCATTTCACTTGTATGTGATTCGCCTGGACGACCGTGACGGGCTGCGCGCCTACCTGGGCACGCAGAACATCCAAAGCGGCATCCACTACCCCGTGCCTTTGCATCAGCTGAAGGCCTACGAGCACCTGGGCTACAAGACGGGCAGCTTCCCGGTGGCCGAGGCGATGGCGCCGCAGATGTGCTCCTTGCCCATGTCGCCTGAGCTCACCGAGGCCCAGCAGGTGCGCGTGGCCGACGCTGTGAAGGCCTTCGTGGGGGGTGCTCGATGAAGGCGGCCGTCGTCGGCGCCGGTTATTGGGGCCCCAACCTGACCCGCAACCTGGTCGCCCAGCGCAGCCTGGATGGCGTCGTGGTGTGCGACCTCGACGCGGCCAAGCTCGCCAAGATCAAAGAGCGCTTCCCCAGCGTGGAGACCACCCAAGACCTCGACGCCGTGCTCGGCAACCCCGAGGTTGAGGCGGTGCTGCTCGCCACGCCCATCAGCACCCACGGCCCGCTGGGCATGAAGGTGCTGCAGGCCGGCAAGCACCTCTTTGTCGAAAAGCCGCTCACCTCCTCCGTGGACGAGGGCAAGAAGCTGATCGCCGAAGCGGAGCGTCAAAACCGCGTGTTGATGGTCGGCCATACCTTCGAGTTCTCTCCGCCCGTACTCGCGGCGAAGGAGCTGCTCGAGGCCAAGGAGCTGGGCGACATCTTCTTCATCTCCGTCATGCGCGTGAACCTGGGGCTGCACCAGCGGGACGTATCGGTGATCTGGGACCTCGTGCCCCACGACTTCTCCATCCTCTTTTACTGGTTGGGCGAGTCTCCGAATTACGTGCAGGCCTTTGGCCGAGACTGCATCCAAAAGGGCATCCCGGACGTCGCCTTTTTGAACCTACGCTTCCCCAGCGGGATCATCGCGAACATCGAGGTCGCGTGGCTCGCGCCTTCGAAGCTGCGTCGTACCGCCCTCGTGGGCGAAAAGAAGATGCTCGTCTACGATGACACTGAGAACGTCGAGAAGCTGAAGATCTACGACCAAGGCGTTGACTACAAAGACCCCGAGTCCTTCGGCGAGT
>SPJJ01021130.1_pt1 | contig 12949 bp, 14 predicted proteins | sample 3741741 | NCBI WGS metagenome assembly SPJJ01 (sample SAMN10925908, study PRJNA522277) | cold seep metagenome | isolation source: Elba SIP-enriched marine methane seep metagenome, extraction at timepoint T1 | place: Italy: coast of Elba, Mediterranean Sea | collected 2014-05 | reverse complement strand
TCATGGCCGCATCGTAGCGCGCAAACGAACGTTTGATCAGCGAGTTACGGCTGGGAGCCCCGGGTATTCGCTGCCAGTTGCTGACCGGCTGGCCCCCGCACGGCCGAAGCGAGTATAAGACAGGGGTGAGCGAGACAACGACGACTAAGCCCGCCCCGTTTGGCACCGTGTTCGGATCGAACCTTCCCATTGCCCGCTTCGACAGCGACGGCTGGGGAGCCATGGAGGTCGTGCCCACGGACTCGGTCACGTTTGGTGTTGCAACCCACTGCCTCCACTACGGCAGCGAATGCTTCGAGGGGCTCAAAGCTCACAAACAGCAAGACGGATCGGTCAAGGCGTTTCGCGCCGACAAAAACAACGCCCGCCTGCGCGCCAGCGCCGAACGGCTGTGTCTGCCGGTGCCGCCGATGGAACTACTCGAGGAGATGGTAGAGGCCGCCGTTCAGTCGAACGTAGAAGTGGTGCCCGACCCGCCCGGGTCCCTGTACCTGCGGCCCAATCTCGTCGGCACCGATCTCAACATCGGCGCCGCCACGAAGCCGACCAAGACCGCGGCTCTGTACATCATCGCCAGCCCGGTGGGCGAGTACTTGCCGCCCCACATGCTCCGCATCGTGGTCGAGCCGGACATCCCGCGCACCACACCGCAGTTCGGCAAGGTCAAGTGCGGCTCCAACTACGCCATGGCGCTGGGCGTGATCCAAAACGCGCGCCGCGACTTCAACGCCGACCAGGTCCTGTTCGCTCCCGGTGGCCTGATCGAGGAGACCGGCGCAGCCAACTTCCTGCTGCTCGAAGAAGGCCGGGTCATCACCGCGCCGCTGAGCGACAGCTTCCTGCACGGCGTCACCCGCGACTCGCTACTCCAGCTCGCCCGCTCCCTCGACTGGAAGGTCGAAGAGCGCGCCGTCAGCGTCGAAGAGTTGGTGCAGTGGTGCGCTCGGCCCACCGCCGAGGCAGCGCTCGCCGGCACCGCGGCCATCCTCGGTGGCGTCGGCACGATGATCGTCAACGGCGAAGACATCCAGGTCGGCAACGGTGAAACGGGACCCGCAACCAAACAGCTGCGCGGCATGCTCACCGAAATCCAGACCGGCAAGCGCAGCTTCGATTTCCAGTAGCACCCGGTTTCCACCGGCACGCTGACATGACGCCCAGCAAACGCTCCCACGGGGCACAGCTTCCCGCACACGTGCGCGCGCTGGTGCTCGATGCGGCCGGTGCGTCAGCCGTGTCCACCATTGAAGTCGTGCAAACGCTGTGGAGCGGCTACGGCAACCTGTTGCGCTGTTACCTGGACACCGACCGCAGTGTGATCGTCAAGCACGTGCGCTGGCCCGGCGAGGCCGACCATCCCCGCGGTTGGAACTCGGATCTCTCCCATCAACGCAAAGTTCGCTCCTACGAAGTCGAAACCCACTGGTACCAACACCACGCGTCGGCCTGCGATCCTCGCTGTCGGGTTCCGGGCTGTCTGGCCGTCGAACGGGTTGGCGATGAAGTCATCCTCGTGCTGGAAGACCTCGACCCGGCCGGTTTTGCGTCCCGGCGCAGCCGCGTGGGTGAGGCTGAAATCTCGGCGTGCTTGTCGTGGTTGGCTCACTTCCACGCCACCTTTCTCGGCCGACGCCCCGAAGGCCTATGGCCCGTAGGCACCTATTGGCACCTGGCCACCCGGCCCGACGAGCTCGCCGAACTGGAAGACGGGCCGCTCAAACACCACGCGGGCGAAATCGACCGCCGACTGAGCTCGAGCCCATATCTGACCTTCGTACACGGCGACGCAAAGCTGGCCAACTTCTGTTTCTCGGCCGATGGCAGCCGGGTCGCGGCGGTCGACTTTCAGTACGTCGGTGGCGGCTGCGGCATGAAGGACGTTGCCTACTTCATCAGCAGTTGTTTGGACGAACGCGAAAGCGAACGCCAGGAACAGGCGCTGCTCGACCACTACTTCGGCCAACTCGATGCGGCGCTAACCGCTCGCGACAGCGATGTAGATTTCAGCGCATTGCACACCGACTGGCGGGCCCTGTACCCGGTAGCGTGGACCGACTTCTACCGGTTCCTCCAGGGGTGGAGCCCGGGCCATTGGAAAATTCACCGCTACAGCGAGCGTTTGGCCCGGGAAGTGCTGGCCACCCTGTGAGCTTGTCCCACGCCGACCTGATGTTCCTGGTCGACCATGCACGCCAGGCCGCCCGGATTGCCGGGGATCATATCGCCGGGGCGCGTCCCGGCAGCGTGGAGCACAAGGACAGCGGTTCGACCCCCGCCTCCCAGGTGGTGACCGAGGTCGACCGCGCCGCTGAGGCGCTGATCCTCGACTCCCTGTCGCCAGCGATCGCTCGCTTCGACCTGGGCATACTCTCCGAGGAACGTCCGGACGACGGCCAGCGCCTGACCAAGGACCATTTCTGGTCCATCGATCCGCTCGACGGCACCCTGGCCTTCGTCGAGGGCACTCCGGGCTATGCCGTATCCATCGCGCTCGTGTCGCGCGCTGGGGTTCCAATGGTCGCCAGCTTGTTCGACCCAGTCGACGGCACCTCGTACTCGGCGGTGAAAGGCCTCGGGCTGTGGCGCGACGCTCAACCGTGGCTGCCGGCATCGGCTCCGGCGCGAACCCTATCGGTATATCTGGACCGCAGCGCCGCCAAGCGCGCCGACTACCCTCAGCTCGTGGCCGGCCTGAATGGCGTCGCCGCGGAAATGGGCCTGGACACTGCCGCCGTCAAGGTTCGAGCAGGCGCAGTGATGAACGCGTGCCAGGCACTGCGCAACCCACCGGGCTGCTACTTCAAGTTTCCCAAGCCCGAAGCGGGCGGCGGCAGCCTGTGGGACTTCGCCGCAACTGCCTGCTTGTTCGCCGAAGCGGGCGCAGTCGCCACCGACATTCACGGCGCCGCCTTGGACCTCAACCGCGCCGACGACACGTTCATGAACCATCGCGGTGTCCTGTTCGCCACCGACACCGATATCGCCGAGCGACTACGCAAGGTCTACCGCGACTTGCGCGCCCAAGCGGACGCGCCAGAATAAACGATGTACCCTGAGCGATAACGGGTACGGGAGATACACGTGGCATTCGAACAAGAACAACGCCAGGCGCTACATCTGTTGCAAGGCATCGAGAACGGCACGTTGAGTGCGACCGACACTGGCTTGCTGGTCGACGACGCCGATCCGGCGTTGGTCTACTTGCTGCTGACCTGGTTGCGCCACCGTTATTCCGGGGACCATCCGGCTGCCCCCGCCGTCATCGGCCGAGTGGTCGACCTGACCAGTGGTTACAACTCGGTCAAAACGAAAATGCGTGAGGGCAAGAGCGACCCGATCGTCAGCTGGTTCGAGGACGAACACAGCTACCGGGACTTCACCGCCAGCGAATTCGTCGCGCTGGTGGTCGAAAAGCTGGAAGGCTGAGCCCGGCTATGGGCCCAGGTGGCCGACCTTGACGTAGATCAGACAGCCCGGTCGAGAGAACGGCGTGTGCTCACTGAGGTGGGGGCTGCGCAACCAGGTACCGGCCGGGTAGTCACCGTGCTCGTCCGAGAACACGCCCTCGAGCACGAGGATCTCCTCACCGCCGAAGTGGCGATGGCGCAAGAACTCGGTGCCGGGCTGCCAGCGGACCAGCGCAGTACTCACGCCAGCGTGTTCGTGTAGCGGCAGCACACTCAAGCCGTCGACCTGGCCGGGCACCAACTGCGCCGCGCGGGTATCCACGGTCAATTGCTCGCTGTCGTCCAGCTCGAACTGGCGAAGCTTGACGAAGATCGTGCAGCCGTCTCGGGTGAACGGTGCGTGGGCTGAGCCCGGCGGGTTGCGCACGTAGGTCCCCGCGGGATAGTCACCGTGCTCGTCCGAGAACACGCCGTCGAGCACGAAAAACTCCTCTCCGAGGGCGTGGCTATGGCTGTCGAACGAGCTGCCCGGTGCGTAGCGCACGATGGTGGTCGCGCGGGCGACTTCATCGCCGACCCGGTCGAGCATGCGCCGATCGACCCCCGCGGCAGGAGACGGCCGCCAGGTCATCGCGTTGGTGTCGACCACTTCGCGCCGGGACATGTCGTCTCGAATGCGCAACTCTGCGTTGTTGTCTGCGGACATGACGAACCTCGTGCACAGTGTAGACTGAGGCCATGGATTCCGCCGCCGTCGACAGATTTTTTCGCGACGGCTACCTGCGCCTGGGTAAACGCTTCGACGAGCCGTACCTGGGCCGGCTGCGGGCCCGCGCCGACGAGCTCATGCTCGGCGAGGTCGTCCATGACGGTATGTTCTTCCAACACGACGCGGCGACCGGGCGATACGAGGACCTGACCTACGGTGAGGGCTACGTGGGACCGTCCCTGCGTTATCGCAAACTGGAAAAGCTCGAGCTCGATCCGCTATTTCGGCAACACATAGAGCACGACGTGTTCGCGGCCCTGGTCGGTCGTTTCATCCCGGGACCGGCTGCGATCTATCGCGCCAGTTTGTTCAACAAAGCACCCGAGGGTGGCATGGCGCTGCCGTGGCATCAGGACGGCGGGCGTTTCTGGGGTGTGTCTCCAGCGCCGTTCTTGCAGGCATGGACCGCCGTGGACGATTGCGGAATGGACGATGGCTGCCTTCACGTCATCCCGGGCAGTCACCGAAACGGCTTGGCCTCACCCGAAGGCGGAGTGATCCAGGACGCGTCGTTGCAGCAGCGCATCGCCGAACCAGTGCCACTGCCCGCGGAAGCCGGCGAGGTGATTCTCATCCACAATTATTTGTGGCACTGCGCTCCGGCGAACCGCAGTGGTCGACAGCGGCGCACCATCAGCGTGTGCTACATGACCGCGGACACGCGTTGCCTGCGCAAACGCCGAGCGCCGCGCTCGTTCGTCGGCGTGTTCGGACGGGCGTAGACGCTCAGAATTCGGCGGCTGAACCTCGCGCAACTGCTGCGCAACTCCCGCGTCTCGCACCGGGAGCCGCGCCCTCCCCCGGCCAAGCCCGCGTTTCGGGCCGGATTGTGACGTGAGAACGATTCGCTGGCGGTTCTTTCGTGTTAAGGATCCGCGTACACCACCAGCCAGGCGGAAAAAATGAGCGTTTCTATCAAGTTGATTCCCACCCGCGTCTTCCACCGAGTCCACGAGACCTGCAAAGACGAGATTCAAAAGCTCACCTTGTTGGCGGATATGTGCCGCGCCAACACCCTGGCGATCGTCAAGCGCGCGGGCTCCGGCCACCTGGGCACCAGCTTCAGCTCCATGGATTTGGTCGCGTGGCTCTACTACCGCGAGCTCAACACCCTCGAGGTCGGACTCGACAGCCCCGATCGCGACATCTACTTCTCGTCCAAGGGCCACGACGTGCCCGGGCTGTACGCGGTGTTTCATGCCCTCGGCGTGCTCAGCACCGAGAAGGTGCTCAAGCTGCGCCGCCTGGGCGGCCTCGATGGTCACCCGGACGTCGGCATCCCCGGCATCGAGTCCAACTCGGGCTCGCTCGGCATGGGGATCTCCAAAGCTCGCGGCATGTCGTGGGCGAAGCGCTATCGCAACAACGGCGGCCGGGTGTTCGTGATGATCGGCGACGGCGAGATGCAAGAGGGCCAGAACTACGAAGGTCTGCACGCCGCGGTGCAACACAACATCAACAACCTGACCGTCATCATGGACCACAACAAGGTTCAGTCCGACAAGTTGATCAGCGAGATCATGGATCTCGGCGAGCTCGAAACCAAGATCCGCACTTTCGGTTGGCACGTGGCCCGCTGCGACGGCCACGACTTCAACGAGATCCAGAAGGTCATGGCCGAGCTCGCCAAGGTCGAGGACAAACCTAAATTTCTGATCGCCGATACCATCAAAGGCCGCGGCGTGTCGTTCATGGAGCACCCCGCTGCCCTCGAGATGGGCAAGGGCCTGTACCCGTGGCACGCCGGCGCCCCCGACGACGCCTCGTTCATCAAGGGTCACGACGAGATGCTCCACCGCATCGATGAGGGCCTGAAGGCTGCAGGGCTGGATCCCCTCGAGCTGGTCGACGTCGATGAGGAAGCCGCCAAGAAGACCAACCTCGAAGGTGAGCCGGTCAGCCAGGCGGCGCCCCTGCGTAAGATCGACAAGGCCGCGCGAGAATACGTGACCAAGGCGCTCGGTGATGCCCTCGTCGAGCAAGGTGAAAAACGCGACGACCTGATCGTGTTGGACGCCGACCTCGCCGCGGACTGCCGCCTGCGCAAGTTCGAGACCACCTATCCCGAGCGCTTCGTTCAGAACGGCATCGCCGAGCAAGACATGGTGTCGATGGCCGGTGGCCTCGCCCACGCCGGGCTGTTGCCCGTGGTCAGCTCGTTCGCCAGCTTCCTGGCTTCGCGGGCCAACGAGCAGATCTACAACAACGCCACCGAGAAGACGAAGATCATCTACCTCAATCACTACGCCGGACTGATTCCCGCGGGACCTGGTAAGTCCCACCAGAGCATTCGCGACATCTCGCTGTTCGGCGCCCTGCCCAACTGCGTGATCCTCCAGCCCGCTTGTGGCGCCGAGGCCAAGATGGTTCTCGACTGGTGTGTCGAACAGGCCACCGACAACTGCGCCATTCGCCTGATCATCGGCCCATCGCCGCGCCTGCTCGAGCTGCCGGCGGACTATCAATTCACGTTCGGCCAGGGCGTCGCACTGACCGAAGGCAACGACGCGACCCTGTTCGCCTACGGCCCGGTCATGGTGCACGAAGCGCTGCTCGCCGCCGAGGCGCTTGCCGACAAGGGGTTCAAGCTGCGCGTGATCAACCAACCGTGGCTCAATCGCGTGGACAACGACTGGCTCAAGAACACCATCGGCGATCAGAAGAACGTATTCGTGGTCGAGGATCACGCGCCGGTCGGCGGCCTTGGAGACACACTGCTCAACGCGATCTCCGAGCTCGGCATGGCCGGCGACTGCAAGCTGACCAAGTTCGCAGTCGAAGGCTATCCGGCCTGCGGAACGCCGCCCGAAGCGCTGCGCTTCCACCAGCTCGACGGCGCCATGCTGGCCACGCGCATCCAGCGCCTGTGCCAGGAATCGTAGACCGGCACCAGCTCTAGTAGTCCGGCGGCGGCGAGCCGCACTTCCTGCTTCTATCCACTTCGCTCACGCTGCGGACGCACCGGTCGTACTCCCGGCGCAGCCGTCGCTGGCGTATGCGCTCGAGGTTCTCACGACCGCGCGCGCCCAACGCACGGAAGAAACCGCCACCGGACTTCCAGGTCGCCAGGTGGTAGGTCAAGAACACCTTGCCGCCGATGCCGGTCATGCTGCCAGTCTCCATCGACTCCGCGCGCCAGAACGTGGGACCGGCTGTCAAAGTCAGGTGTCCTTGCCCTGCGATACCAAACCCCGCCGTGGCGCCGACGAAGCCCATCAAGTTGGTGCCGCCACAGTCTCGCTCGGTGCCATCGTCCACTTTGCACCCGGAGAACCACAGCATCGAGCTGCCGCGCAGCCAGAAATCGCTGCGACCTCCGAACGCCGAGGCCTTGAGCAAGGTGAGCTCTGCACGCGCGTTGTAGCGCAACGACTGAACCACGTTGGTATCGGGGGTTCGCGTCGACGTCGCGCGGATGACGTGGCCGCCGGTACCGAGCGCGACGAACGCACGGTCGAAGTCCCAGGCAAAGCCGATGGCGACCTCGGCAGATGGCGCCAAGCTCTTTTCCACGTCCCCCGACGTCGGTACCGTGGCGCCAAAGCCCAGCGTGGCAAAGCACCCGGTCGCTCCAAACAGTATCGCCGCCAACACACTCGCTCGCGCGAATAGTCGTCCCCCCATGTCTAGATGGTTGCGCGGGTCGCAGCGCGTTTCAAGCGAGAACGAACCTAGGTTCGCGCAGCGACGTTCGAGAATGCAACAAACGGCAACTGGGCTAGCCGGCGCGTCCCGCATTGGCGCAGTTGTGAACGCTACATATCACTGCAAACAGCTCGACGCGGAACTTGGCGCGGTGCGTGCACAACGGCGAACCAAACCCAGAACGCATCGCGCTCGTCGAGCGCCATGCAAGGAGCCGTAGCCAATGTTGTACCGAAGTATCTCCCTCGCGCTCTGTCTCTCGTTCGCCGGCTGTTCCGCAACCGTGGCCGGCGACGTAACCGCGGACGGCGACCCCGTCGGTGGCGACCCCGACATCACCGATCCAAACGGTACGCCAGAACAACTGTGCGAAGCCGATTTCGCCAACGTCACTCTCGACCCGGTGCCGCCCACCGTGCACCTGCTGGTCGACATGTCCGGCAGCATGCGACGGGACTTCACCGGCGTGTCGCGCTGGGACGCCACTCGCTACGCGTTGGTCGACGGCACCGACGGTATCGTGTCGCGCCTGGCCGATCGCATCTACTTCGGCGCAACTCTGTACTACAGCGACGACGCCCACTCGGGTTCGGACTGCGCCGTACTTTCGACCGAGAGCCCGCAGCTGGCCAACGCCGGGCGCATTCGCCAACTGATCGACGAGGGCAATCCTCGCGACGACACACCCACTGCCGAAGCGATCGACGCCATCGCCGCCGGGTTCATCCCCGCGGTTCCGAGCTCGCGAAAATTCCTGGTTCTGGCCACGGACGGCGATCCGGACCAGTGCACGAACCCGGATGCCCACGGTCTCGAGTCGCAGATTCTCACCGAGAATGCCGTCGACCGCGCGTTCGCCGCTGGCGTGTCCACCCTTGTGCTCAGCGTGGGCAACGACATCACCCGCGAGCATCTGCGGCGAACGGCGAACTTGGGCGCTGGCCGTCCCGCGTACACGGGCATGGCGCCCTACTACGTCGCCAACAATCCGAACCAACTGATCACCGAGCTAGAGTCCCTGGTAGCGGCGACCCTGCCCACCTGCTCTTTCAATCTGAGTCAGCCCCTGGCGTTCGCCGACGTGGGTAATGCGCATCTGGATCTGGAAGGCTCGCCGATCAGTTACGGCACGGACTGGAAGTGGGTCGACGAGAACACCATCGAGCTGCTCGGCGCGGCGTGCGCGCGAGTGATGGCGGATCCCACACTGTCAGTGCTCGGCGAGATTCCCTGCGTGGACTAGCGGCCGCCTACGCCCCGCCGTCGTTCAACTCGTCGTCTAGCAGCTTCTCGTAGGCGGCGTCGCTGTCGTCGCCGGTCTCGAGCTTGGCGCCAGGCTCGTGCTCTACCCTCGCGACCACCGGTCGCTTGCGTCTCCTCGTAGCGACCAAGGCGATACCGCCCAACACCACCACAGCGACGATCGCAAACATCCATATCAACTGCGAAGACGGGCGCGGATCCTTTTTGGACGCGTCATACTCGAACCGACACGTGCTTGGTCCGAGGGACCTGCAGCGCTTGCCAACCCGACGCATGTACGTCGCTCCCAACTTGCCATCACCCGTGAGACAGGCGGAGGTGGCGCACATGCACAAGGCTGGCTCGTCATCGTCGAACTCCAGAGTCAGAAGCTCACTGCAGTGCCTCAACACGTCGCCGTGGCGCTCTGCGCGTGACGCGTCGCCGATGTCGTAAACGATTGCGGCTCGCGACCGTTTGGCGGCGACGTCGCCTCCGCTGGCGAGGACCAGCAACACCGCTGCGCTCAGGAGCCGAAACATCGCAAGACCCTATCAGCTCGCGGCCGGCGGTGAAACGCCAGCGCAATGGCTCGCCGATATCCCGACCGGCGCACCAGGGCAAACAGTGGTATGCCTAACAGCACCATGCCCCAAGGCCGAACCGCACTATTCGCCGCCGTGGCCACCGCGATGTTGCTCGCGGGCCCACCCACCGCCGACGCCGACCGCATGCCGCCACCGGTTTCCAAGATCTGTAACAAGACCAAGGCGCCGCTCAGCGTAGCCACTGGCATGTACGACCGCTACTCGGGGTGGACCACCCGCGGCTGGACTGCGGTCAAACCGGGGGCGTGCAAAGACTTTCGCCAAGACGCGTTCCATATTCGCGGCAAGCACACCATCACCGGCTTGGCCAAGCGCACCACGCAAGCCTGTGTACTGAGCAAAAAGACGTTTCGTCTGAGCATGCGCCGCGCGCCAAACCCCAAAGCCGACTGCGCGGCCCGCAAAGGGACCTTGGTGACGTTCACGTACACGCTGTATCCGCGCAAGACCAAGTTCGTGCAGGTGGACGTGACCAAGTAACCGATTGGGGTACCATCGGGCCATGAAGACCTGGTGTGTGGTTCTGGGAGCGTGCGCCGTTTTTGCGATCGGCTGCGGAAAAACGGACAAGGACAAGGGCAAGGCGAAGGCCGGCGACAACATGTCATCGGCGCGGATCAGCCGGATGACGTTGGACTCGGCGAAGAAGCTGTTCAAGGGCAAGCCCGCCCTGGAGGCCCTGATGCCCAAGCTAGAGAAGTTGCTCGGCAAGCCAACCTCCAAGTCGGCCAACCAGATCATCTGGGCCGGGGTCACCGGTGACGACTGCATGAGCCTGAAGCTGAGCCTCGCGGACGGCAAGTACGCTGGCTGGTCGACGTCTTCGGCCAACAAGATCGTCACCGACAAGTTCGAGGCGTGTAAGAAGCTGACTAAGAAATAGCTAGCCTCGCAATACGCCGTGATGACTGCGAAATCTCTCCAGCCAGTCGTCGGCGCGGGCGTGGACGGGAAGCATCTGAGCCAGGTTCGCGTAAGATGAGGTGGAGCATAAGATCATGGCCGACCGAAAACGATATCGGGGCGGGAATCGGGGGGAGGAAACACTGCAGTGCAAGCCGGGCCAACACGGGCCGGGCAAGCGTAGCCGTTCGCAAGAACACTACGGCAGCCTGCAGCTTCAGACCAGCGGCGGCAACGCCACCGGCGACAGCGCTGCGATGAAGGACACCGCGGCCCGCGGCATGTCCGGCGGCGGCGGCAGCCTGCCCCACCTCGACACGATTCAACAGTCGTTTGGCAAACACGATGTCAGCGGAGTCAGCGCACACGTTGGCGGCGCCGCCGCAGACGCTTGTGCCGATCTCGGAGCCGAAGCCTACGCGTTTACCAGCGGTGTCGCGTTCGCAGATACGCCGACGCTGCACACGGCGGCCCACGAAGCTGCCCACGTGGTGCAACAGCGAGCCGGCGTGCAGTTACTGGGCGGTATCGGTCAAGAAGGCGACGCCTACGAGCAACACGCTGACAATGTCGCCGACGCTGTCGTGCGCGGCGAATCGGTCGAAGCGTTGCTCGATTCACTGCCGGGAAGCGGCAGTGCCAGCGCCGGCACGTCCGCTGACGTGCAACGCAAGATCGCTCGACCGACCCCGCTACAGTTCCAGGGTGGCGGCGGAGCCGGTGGCGCGGCAGCCGCCAGTCATGGCAACGCCGGTGCCGAAGGCGCGCCAGCCGCAACTCCCGCGGAGCCGGAAAAGCCGGCGGACAAAGCCAACCCGAAGGTCGCTCGGCTCTACTTCCTCGTCGACATCGACGTCAAAGACCTGGGCATCAAAGAGCTCAAGAACGGCGATGTCGGCCACACGTGGATCTCGTTGGAATACATCAATCCGCACGCGGTTCCAGACACGGTGCACGCCAACCACAAAGGGCTACTGGCCAACGGCGGACGCTACGCCGACCCCATGGGGTTCTGGCCCGATGTCCAAAACGACGTCTACTACTCGACCAACCTGTTGAACTCCTACGTACAAGGCTGGATGCGCCACCCGGATCGCGCCCACGAAGGCGCCGAGAAGGCCGTGCAGATGTGGGAGCTCACCCAGGCCGAGGTCGACGCGGTCATCGCGTACGCCGAGTCGAAGCGTGGCGCCAAGTATTCGGTCTACTTCTTCAACTGCACCACGTTCGCCAAAGAGGCGGCGCAGGCGGCCGGCAAGAGCCCGCCCAGCTCGTCCACCGGTGGCATCTGTTTCCCGAACGCGGCCTACAACGGGATCAAGAAGAACCAGGAAAAGAAGAAGGGCCACACCATGGTGACCGACATGGACACCAACGTCACGACCGAGGTCGAGGGCGCGGAAAACAAGAAGAAGCGCTAAGCGATGAGCTACTGGACGATGACCGCCGTCGGCACGATCTCCAAGGTCGACCGAGAGAACATCGACAAGTCCGGCCGCAAGGCCAAGTTCATGTTCACCTACACCCTCGACCCGGAGCGAACCGCCGGTGCGCCCGAGGGCACCAGCCTGCCGGCCGAGCTGACGTTGCGCGCCAAGAGCATCGAGTTGCAGCGCTTCACCGGCTCGGCGGATCCGTTCGCGACCGGCGATCGGGTCGAAGTCACGGTCCGCGCAGCTGACGCAGCGCCGTCGTCGTTCTACATCACCGCTGCCAAGAAACTGTAGCGGCGCCAACCCGGCGACCGGGTACCCGATGGCCGATCCCGGTGCTACATTCCCCGGCGATGGCCGAGCTGCCGGACAACCTGCGGGCGCTACCGTTCCCCGCCCAGATCGCCGCCATCGACGCGGTCATCGCCGCCGGCTCGGGCCCTGAAGCACTCACCGCGCTGACCGCTCTCCGCGATCACCAGCCCCTCGCCCATGCGGTGGCGGCTCTGGTCGAGCTGGGTCAGATCGACGCAATCGCGGCGTCGGTCGTCGACCACATGCTGGCGCTGCCGGACGGGGGGCTGCGCCGGGTGCTACGTGCCCTCGAGACCACGGAGGTACCCGATGTATTGATACGCGAGCTCGCTCGCGGGGTCCAGCAACTCGGCGTGAACCGCGTGGCCGCAGCCGCGATGGTCGACCGTTGGCTCAAGCACGTCGCGCCAGAAGTGCGCACGGCCATGGTGGACGATGTGGTCAACGAGTGTCGCCGCGACGTGGGCGCCGGCAACACCGACGCGGTCAGTGACGCCGCGCTGTTTCGAGTACCGGGTAACGCGTTCGCCGAGCTCGCAGCGCTGGCGGCCAAGGCCGGTGTCGAGGACGCGTGGGCGCAGCGCGTCGGTCGGTTCGCGGGGGAGGTGCTCGACGCCCTCGAAGATC
>SPJJ01049713.1_pt1 | contig 12959 bp, 12 predicted proteins | sample 3741741 | NCBI WGS metagenome assembly SPJJ01 (sample SAMN10925908, study PRJNA522277) | cold seep metagenome | isolation source: Elba SIP-enriched marine methane seep metagenome, extraction at timepoint T1 | place: Italy: coast of Elba, Mediterranean Sea | collected 2014-05 | reverse complement strand
GCGTGGTCGATGACCTTCGCGTGACCCAGGTTTCGACGAGCACCCTCAACGAGACAATCTTCGGCACGCTGTATCACTTCGGATCCGATGCGCTTTTCACCATCGGAGTCGAGTCGTTGCGCATCGTGTCGGCAAACCATGGGCTGAGCGAACTGGTGGGTCATTCCAACGAGACCCTGGTCGGCTTGCCCGCCTACGACTTGTTCATCGCCGACGAACGCGTTGATGACTGGGTCGCGACCATCGCAGAGCGAGCCGGTTTGTACGAGGAGGTAGCACTCCGCCGCATCGACGACTACCCCGTGTACGTCGCACTCACCGTGGCGCACGTCGAAAGCTCTCCCGAACCGGTCATCGCGTGCATCGCTCGCGACACCACCGATCGGCGCAAGCTGGAGCGCCAGTTGATCTCCAAACACGCGGCCCTGTACTCGGCCCACGCCGAGCTCGCCACCGCGTTCAACACGTTGCGCGCGACCCAGGAACGTCTGGAGGAGCGCAACCGAGAGCTATCGATCATGGGCGCACGACTGGCTAACGCGGCACACCGCGCGGCCATCGGCGAGTTCAGCGCCGGTGTCGCACACAGCATCAACAACCCGCTCGGCGCCGCCATGAGTGCGTTGCGCCAACTCGACAAACTGGCGGACAGGTGCGAGGACGACCAGCTAGGCCCTCGTTTGAGCCACTTTCTCAGCCGCGCCCACAACGCCCTCGGCCGCATGGAATCGATCGTCGACACCACCCGGCGCGCCCATCGCTGCGGCAACATCGGCACCACCGCCAAGCACCTTGTGATCGCAGACGAAATCGCTGTCACGATGGCGTTGTTCGAGGGCAGCACCGCGAACATCGACGTGATCTACGACATCACTGCCGGTCTGACGGGCTGGATACCGCCGGACGCTCTGCACCACGTGTTCGCCAACCTGGTAGACAACTCGGTTTCGCTGATGCGCGATGGTGGCAAGCTGGCCATCGAACTGCGCGACGACGGAGAGTTCGCGGTGCTTACAGTGGAAGACACCGCCGGCGGTGTACCCGACGACATTCGCGACACCATGTTCGAGCCGTTCGTAACCCGACGCGAGGGCGGCACCGGGCTCGGCCTGAGCATGGCCCAGCGACTCGCCCGCAACTGGGGCGGCGATGTGGTTTACGAACCCACAGAGCTCGGCACCCGACTGAGCGTTCTCATCCCCAAGGAGGCACCCGATGGCGCAACTCAAGATTCTCATCGTTGACGACGACGACGGCGTACGCGAAGCCCTGTACGACGAGCTGTGCATGGGCTTCGACGTGGACAGCGCCGCGTCAGGGGAGGAAGCGGTAGCCATGATGACCCAGTCGGGCTACGACGCGGTGATCAGCGACCTGCGCATGCCAGGGATGAACGGCATCTCGGTTCTGGAAGAAGCCCACAAACGCCACCCCAACGCCGTGCGCATTCTGCTGACCGGATTCTATGACGAGCAAGCGAGACGTGCGCTGCGACAACCCGACGCCCCCTACAAGGTGGGCAAGCCGTGGCACGATGAAGTCGAGGTCACCCTGGCCCGCGCATTCGAGCAGCGCGAGTCCACCCACAAAGCCGCCGAATCCATGCAGGACGCGCTGGATCTGGTCGGCTTCGACGATGCCCTCGGTGCCGCCAAAGGCCTGTTCGAGATGGCGAGACTACTCGCCGCACGCATCGAAGAACTCCACGGAGTTCGCGGCGTGGTCGTCTGCGTGGACAAGCCCGAGCGCACCGTCGCCGGCAACCAGGCGCAGTTCGCCGAAGCCGAACGCGAGGCGGCGTGGGTCGTGGAGCGCGAGCTCGTCGAATCCACCACCGTTCGAGTATGCGGCGACGCGGGGCCATCCCGCCCGGTCGTCACGTCTCTGATCGACCGCGCCTGCCTGTGGGCTCGCGAGGACAACACGACCCGCTTGGCGCGCAAAGCCGCTGTGGACGAAGGTACCCGTGATCGTTTGCGCAAAATCACCCGCTGGGCCTCGTTGGGCGCCATGATGTCGACGCTCATGCACGACATGGCAACCGTGGTCCAGGGACTGGACTACAGCGTTTCGTTCCTCGAGGACTGCCTGGAGGATATCGAGGTCAAGTCCGAGGAGCTCGACGACGCCATGTCTTCGGTCCAGGAGTTCTCCCGGCGGATGTCGCGCATGTTCCACGCGACGCGCGGTTTCGTACGCTCCGGTCAGGTCAATCGAACCGAGGTCGACTTGTCCGAAATCGTATCCCGCTCGATGTCCTTGTCGAGGCGCCACCTGGGCACAACCAAGGTGTCCTGTCATCAAACCGCTGGCGTGAGAATTCGGGTCAACGAGCCGCTCTACGTTCAGGTACTGGTCAATCTGTTGCGCAATGCCGCCGCGGCTTCACCGCCCGACGGTGTGATCGACATCGAGGTGCGCAGCGACGACACCGAGGTCGAAGTAGCGGTCATCGACGATGGCCCCGGCGTGCCCGAGCACATCGTCGACGCGTTGTTCGAGCCGCTGAGCGGACGTGAGTCCGGTGACGGCTCGGGGCTGGGTCTGGCGATCAGCTCCGAAATCGTCAAATACCACCACGGAACGATCCAATATCAACGCGAGCCAGGCCGCGGGGCCCGTTTCACCGTCGTCGTTCCCGCCCGGGACCCCGACGAGGAGGTGCCGCTGCTGGTCGGCGATGCACCATGACCGTCTACTAGCTCCAGAAACGCCTTCGACAGCTCCAGGTCGCGCATGAGCTCGGTGTAGACCATGCGCTCCTGAGCGACCGAAATACCCAACCGGTCCAGGTGCACCAGGTCCAGACTCTCAGGCTTGGGCGAACCACCATCGCCAATCTCGTAGCTCCTGACCAGGTCGTCTGCGCACGCCACGATGTCCATCGACGCGACTAGCTTCTTGCTCAGGCGATGCCTGACCGACTGGTCATCGGTGGAGTGATGGTGCTCGATGGGCGTAAGCAACTCCGCGGGAAACCGCCATTTTCGCGCCAGGCGACTGCCCACGCGACTATGGCTGGGCAGCCCTGCGCTGCGCTCCGCCTCCGACATCAGCTTGCCGTTCACGCAAGCATCGTCGAGCGCCTGACCGAACTCGTCCGGCGCCGCGATGGCCAGCGCGATTTTGCCCACGTCGTGGAGCAAACCGGCCGTGAAACACTCTCCGTCGTCGCGATACTTGATGTGCCGGGCGATCACCCGGGAACACGTCGCGACACCCAAACTGTGCAACCACAGCCCGCGAGCATCGAAATTGGAGCCGCGCGGCGTCTTCAGAACACCCAACACAGAAACGCTCAACACCAGCTGGTGCAGGGTGTTGAAGCCGATGAACGAAATCGCCCGCTGCACGTTGGTGACCCCACCGGGGATCGAAAAATACGCGGAGTTGACCAGCTGCAGAACCTTCGCGCTCAAGCTCGGGTCCGCCCGCATGACCTCGGCGATCATGCTTGCGCTGGCGTTCGGGTCGTTGACCAGCTCACCGACGCGCAATGCGACCACGGGTAGTGTTGGCAGGCTCTCCACCCGCTCCATCACCACCTGGGTCGTGATCTTTTGCGGGGCCTGGGTGTCGCGTTTGGGTCGTTTGGGCATGGCTGGGTACCTATTGGGGTTGCTTGGTTAGTGGCGAGTCCGGGCGAACCCGGGCGTCGTCACCGGGACCGGCATCGGGCAGACCCACGTCGTCGACAAAGGCGTCTTCGACCGCGGCGTCGCCGACGCCACCCGCGTCGACAGGCGGACTTGCATCGACCGGCGGACCTGCGTCGACGGACGGGCCGGCGTCGATGGGCGGCCTTGCATCGACCGACGGACCCGCATCGAGCGCAGGCCCGGCGTCCGCCACGGCACCGGCGTCGATCGCCGCCGCATCAGGGCCCGGGTCGGGCTGCGCGACCAGCGGTGGCCGCGGAATCAACCGACCGTCTCCGCTGTCCGGCGAACCGTGGCCGCCATCGACGGTGGGGTCGCCGCCGTCTACGGAGCCATCTCCACCGTCGGCCTCGGGGGCCGCATCGTGCAGAATCGCCACGCAAACGCCGTATTCGCTGCATGCCTTGGTTGGATCGCAGTCGCTGTGGCGGGTACACACGTCGCTAGAACAGCCGGCCGCGCCGAAAACGCCGATAGCCAACAGCAGTAGCGAGCTCTTAATCCAGGTCAAAACCGACTCCCAGAACGAGTTGGAGTTGCGCCGCAATCTTGCGCTCGGGCAAGTCGTCGCCTACCACGAACGCCGATGCTTCGACGTCTAGACAGAAGCGCAGCCCGCGCACCGAACAATAGCCGGCGGTTGCTACAGGGCCGAGCGCCGTGACCGGTGTCAGGATCGCAATCAGGCCCAGTGACGCCCTGACCGGCAGCGACTCGGGACGTACACGCACGCCGCCGATCACGCCGGCGGTCGAGCGGTCGCCACCTTCGAACATGCCGCCGAGCAGGATGCTCGTCCACGGCGTGTCGCGAATTGCGACTTCGCCCAGGGCGCTGAACGTGAGCGCTGAGCTGCGCACGTTGAACTGGCCAGAACCGCCGCCCACCGCAACTCCGTGACCGACCCGCGCCTCCACCGCAGCAAGCGGCGGATCGAAATCGTCGGCGCTCGCACTGGCCGCGCCCGCGATCGACAACGCGATTCCAGCTACTGTGGCAACGAACGATCGGGACATGCGATGGCGAATTGCAAGCCACGTTCCGCCGGCAACCGTCCGGAACCTCGCGGCCCCCGACGGATACAGGGCTCGACCGTCGACAGAATTGGCGCCGGCTCAACTGTTTGGCCGGCCGGTCGATTCACAAACCGGGTCATGTTCGGTCGCGAACTAACATTGGGAATCGACTTCGGTACCAGCTACTCGTCGGCCGGTGCGCTGGTCGACGGCAAAGTGCATCTGGTCCTGGAGCACGGCGAGCCGGCAATCCCCAGCGCCGTATACATCCCCAAACGCGGTGATCCGATCGTCGGCCGCGACGCGCTGCTGCGCCTGCCCAGCGACCCTGGCGGTACGATCGTCTCGATCAAGCGGCTGCTCGGCAGACGGGTCGACGATCCCCAAACAAAGCGCATCGACAGTGGCGTTGGCTACAAAATCAAACCCGGCCCCGGTTCGCGAGCGATTCTCGAGGTCAATGGCCACGACTACGCGTGTGAGCAGGTCGTGGCATCGATCCTCGCCCATCTGCGCAATCTGGCCGCCCGGCGGTTCGGCGCGCGCATCAAGAGCATGGTCGTAGGCGTGCCGGCGGCCGCGGGGGTCGATTACGTGAACGCACTGCGACGCGCCGCGCGACTGGCCAACCTCAAGTTGATTCAAGTCGTGCCCGAGCCCGTGGCCGGCGCTCTGGCATTCGGTATGGGGGTCGATCCCGGCGAACGCAACCTGGTCGTCCTCGACTTCGGCGGCGGCACGTTCGACGTCAGTCTAATGGAGCAACGCGAGAGCGTATTCCGCACGGTCCGATGCGTGGGTGACGAGCTGCTCGGAGGAGACGACTTCGACGAATGCTTTGGTAAGGCGGTCGCCGATAGCATCTACCGCACCTCCAAGTTCGTGGTGCAGAACGACGCAGTGCGCTGGCAGAACCTGCTGTTCCGCTGCGAATCGGTCAAACGCTTGCTGACGACCGCCACCCAGGCCCGTCTGCGTATGCAAGACGCCTACATCTACCAGCACAGTCGAGCAGACATCGATGTCCAGGTCGAACGGCCGTGGCTCGAAGGCCATTGGAAGCAACTGCGCCAACGCGCCCGGGCGGTTGTAAAGCGCTGCTTGAGCGACCTACCGCGCGACTACCAGATCGATGATGTGGTGCTGATCGGCGGCACGACGCTGATCCCATGCGTGCGCCAGGACCTCGCCGCCATGTTTCCCAACGCAAATATTCACCGCAAGGACTGGGCGAGCCTCGCGGTGACGACCGGACTGACCATGCAGACCTGGGCACACGCGCCGATCAGCACCTCCGTCCCGGTAATCGCTCCGCGTCAAGAATGACGACGACCATCGCGCACCCGCACCTGTGTGCGCGCAGTTAGCGCTGGCCCGATTCTCGCAACAGCTGACGGTGATGAGTGAGTTCCTACCGTACGGGCGCCAGCAGATCGACGAGGATGACATCGCCGCGGTCGTGACGGCCCTACGCCAACCGCTGATCACCCAGGGCCCGCTGGTCGAACAATTCGAACACGCCATCGCCGAGTACATAGGCGCCGAGCATGTCAGCGTGTGCAACAACGGCACCGCGGCGCTGTGGCTCGCCTACGCTGGCTTGGGCATTGGCCCCGGCGACGAAATCATTACGTCGCCGATCACTTTCGCGGCCACAGCCGCGGCCGCCCGATGGTTGGGCGCAGATGTGGTGTTTGCGGACGTCGACCCCAGAACGGGCAACCTCGACGCGACCACCATCGAGCGCCACATCTCTCCGCGAACTCGCGCCATCGTCGCTGTTCACCTCGCGGGGTTGCCCGCCGACCTACGCCGCCTGCGCGCAATTGCCGACGACCACGACCTGCTGCTGATCGAAGATGCCGCGCACGCGCTGGGCGCCACGGCGTGGGGTGAGTCCATCGGTGGCGGCGCGTGTGATGCTTCGACCTTCAGCTTCCACCCGGTCAAACACCTGACCACCGGTGAAGGCGGTGCTGTCGTCGTACGCGACGCCGAGGTCAAGCGCCGGGTCGACATGTTGCGCCATCACGGCGTCGAGCGCGACCCCAGCCGGTTCGTCGGGCCGAACCCGGGCCCCTGGTACTACGAAGTGCAAGCGCTGGGATTCAACTGCCGGCTTACAGACGTGCAGTGCGCGTTGGGCCTGTCTCAGTTGGCGAAACAGCCTGGCTGGCTTCAGCGCCGCCGAGACATCGCCGCTCGTTACCGCGCGCAGCTCGCCAGCCATATGAGCTACGCGCTGCCCCAAGCCGAACGTGCACACCGCGTATCGGCCTATCACCTGTTTCCGGTACTGATCGACTTCGACGCCCTGTCGCTGAGCCGCGCCGACGTCATGGCGACGCTGCGCGCCCGCGGCATCGGCACCCAGGTTCACTACATCCCGCTGACCGAACACCCGTACTACGACTGTGGCCCGACCCCTCCGGGTGCGCGCCGCTATTACGAGCAAACGCTGAGTCTGCCGATGTTTCCGGGCATGACCGACCGCGACGTGGACTACGTGGTCGGAACCCTGGCGTCGACACTTCATTCCGCAAAGGCAGCCTAATGAACGACAACCGCAACCTATTCGACGTCATCGCAGACCGCTCGGTGTTGATCACCGGAGGCACAGGCTCGTTCGGATCCGCATTCGTCAAGGCGGCGCTACGCCAATCCCGCGCCAAAAAGCTGATCTTGCTCAGCCGCGACGAACAGAAGCACTACCAGCTGCAACGGCGGTTCTCCGACCGTCGCTTGCGCTTCTTCGTCGGCGACATCCGCGACCGCGACCGCTTACGCACCGCATTCCGCGGTGTCGACGTAGTGGTGCATGCGGCGGCCATGAAGCACGTGCCGATTTGCGAGTACAACCCAATCGAAGCCGTGCAGACGAACATCAACGGCGCCAAGAACATCATCGAGATGGCGATCGCGGCCAAAGTCGAGCGCGTGATCGCGCTGAGCACCGACAAAGCCGTGGCGCCGGTCAACTTGTATGGCGCGACCAAGCTATGCATGGAAAAACTGATGATCGCAGCGAACGCCTACGCAGGCGACCAACGCACTCGGTTCTCGCTCGTGCGCTACGGCAACGTCATGGGCAGCGCCGGTAGCGTCATTCCGTTGTTCAAAGCCCAGCGTACCAAGGGCCAGCTGACGATCACCGATGAGCGCATGACCCGGTTCTGGATCGATATGGAGGGTGCTATCTCCCTGGTCCTACGCGGCCTGTCGCTGATGCGCGGAGGAGAAGTATTCGTGGCCAAGCTGCCCACCACCGACATCGTTACCCTCGCCGAGGCCGTCGCGCCGGGCGTTCCTCGGCGCGTCATCGGCATCCGCCCTGGCGAAAAACTCCACGAGACCCTGATCAGCGCCGACGAGTGTCGTCGGACTCACGATATGGGCGACGTCCTGGTCATTCGGCCCGAGCTCGAGGCCGCGCCCAGTCAAAACGAAGGGCGCGCTCTTCCGGCCGGCTTCAGCTACTCTTCTGATCGCGAGGAGCTCCGACTCACGTTGGAACAGACCCGCGACATGGTGAGGCGAGTCGCGTGAGCTCCCCAGGCCTTGGACCGGTGATCCTGCGCGCGGACGCATCGTTCGAACGCGGCACGGGCCACGTCATGCGGTCACTGGCTCTCGCCGAAGAGCAGCGCATCCGCGGAGGCAGGGCGATATTCGCCATCAACGCCAACGCGGGAGAAATCATCGAGCAGGTGCGCGGACGCGGCTTCGAGGTGACCTGCATTACCGCCATGTCGGGCTCGGAGAACGACAGTCGAACCATCGTCGAGTTAGCCGAGCGCGTGGCGGCCAGCGCAATCATTGTCGACGGCTACAGTTTCGGCGGTGAATACTACCGGTCGCTGCGACAATCCAACGCGGTGATCGCGGCGCTGGACGACTTCGGCCGCGGCCGATTCCCCGTGGACGTATTGATCAACCCGAGCCTGGCTGGGGCCGAGTACACGTACTACGTACTCGAGAACACCTCGCTGCTGCTGGGCAACCGATTCATCATGCTGCGCCCGGAGTTTTTGTGGAATCGCTCCCGCAGCGGGCGGTCAGCGGCCAAACGACCGAGCCGCGTGCTGATCAGCTTCGGCGGCAGCGACGTCGCGGGAGCAACCAGCCGCGCACTGATGGCGTTGCCGACGACTCCGGTCGACGCCCTTGTCGTGCTCGGTCCGAACTCGCGCAACCGACTCGCCGTGGAGGCCGCCGCTTCGGCTGCAAAAAAACGCGGCCACTCGGTCGAAATCCTTCAAAACGTGGACAACATGGCCCGTGTGGTAGGCGATTGCGATATCGCGATTGTCGGCTGCGGCTCCACAGTGTGGGAGCTGGCATACATGCGCACTCCCACCGTCGCTTACATGGTCGCCGAAAACCAACGGGCGATGTGCGAGTCCCTCGTCCGCGGCAATGCCATCGTGGGCGGTCAACACATCGACGAGGTCACCGACTCGATGATGTCGACGCACATCGGCAGCCTGGTCATCGAGCCGCGCCTGCGGCGTATGGTCAGCACCAACCTCAGCAAATACGTCGATGGCCGCGGCTGTATGCGCATCATTGACGAACTTTCGAAACGGGCGCGCATCGCATCTCCCCCTTCCCTGCGCGTGCGCCTGGCAAGCTGAGCCTCCTCCCTTCGGGGAGGAGGCTTCGGTACGCCATGCCCGGTTGCCAACTCCGACCACGACCGCAGCTCGACCACGTCCCAACGCGGGGGCATGGCGGGCCCGGTTCGCGTTTCGGTTCGCGTCGCGGACGACTGTCGTTACTACTCGACCAGGTCCCAGCTCAGGGGCGTGCCGCGCTCGATCGCTCGGCTCGCTTTGCGGCCGACCACCTGGCCCAGAAACTTGGGAGCGAGTCCGCGATTCGGTCGAATCGAGCGCACGTTGGCTTCGCTCAGCGCTTGGCCAGGGGCCACATCCTCGACCACGTACAGCGACCGCCGAAACTGCGTGCTGGTCTTCTCGCCTCGTGCACGCGCTACCTCGCCGTTGCCCAGCGCGGTCCACGCTGTTCGAGCGCTGTCGACCAAAACCTTCAGCTCCTCGGGCTCGAGGGAGAATGCCGCGTCGGGCCCGCCATCGGCGCGCCGCAACGTCACGTGCTTTTCAATGATATGGGCGCCGAGGGCCACGGCGGCCACGGCGACAGTGGATCCCGGCGAATGGTCAGAGATCCCTACAATCGCGCCAGTCTCGGCCGCGAGTCGGGGCAACCGGCGCAGATTGAACTCCGACGGCGATGCCGGGTAGCCACTGATGCAATGCAATACGGCGCAGCCCCCCGCGCCGGCAGACGCGATATCCAGCGCTTCGCGGATCTCTTCCGGACTGGCCATGCCCGTGGACATGATCACCGGTTTCCCCGTGGCTGCGGCCGCGCGAATCAGCTGATGGTCGACCAGCTCGAACGACGCGATCTTGTACGCGGGCGCGTCGAGGCCTGCCAACCGGTCGACGGCGGATGTATCGAAGGGCGAGCTGAACACGGTCACGCCGAGCTCGCGCCCCAGAGCGAACAACTCGGGGTGCCAACTCCACGGCGTCTGGGCTTCCGCGTACAAATCGTGCAGCGTCCAGCCGGCCCATGGCCCAGTGCTGATGTGAAACTCCGGCCGCTCGCTGCGCATGGTAATTCCGTCGGGGGTGTAGGTCTGCAGCTTCACTGCGTCGGCACCCGCCGCGGCTGCAGCTTTCATGATCGCGACAGCGCGGTCGAACGAGCCCAGGTGGTTCGCCGACATCTCGGCGATGATGTAGGGCGGTTGTTCGGGGCCGATCGGGCGACCGGCGATGGTGAGCTGTTTGGCCATGGCTGCTCCCTCCTGGTCTGCCTATTCGACCGCCCGTCCAGGACCTTGAGTGCTGTCAACATTGACGCGCGATCTTCGGCTAGCCCGCGCAAGCCGCCGACAATGCGCTCCGCGGATCTGGCACGCCGCTCGCAACTAAGGCGAACGAGGAGGAACCATGATCCGATTACGCGCCGCCACCCGCCACGACTGCGACGACATCCTACGCTGGAACAACGAAGCCAGTGTACGAAAGGTATCGCTCAACACCCAGCCGATCACCGCCGACGAGCACCGACACTGGTTCTCTGCCAAGCTGGTCGACCCGCGCTGCTGGCTGTTCATCATCGAATACGACGGCACGCCGGCGGGCATCGTGCGCTTGGACGACCGGCCCGACGACGACTTCGCCACGATTTCGATCGCGCTGGCGCCAGACATGCGCGGCCTGGGCATCGGCCCACACGCCGTGCGCGTGGCTTGCAAACTCCACGCCCGGCGCCGGCCCAGTTGCCGGATCATCGCGTGGATCCTCGACGACAACACGGGCAGCCAGCGCTGCTTCGAGCGCGCCGGCTTCGTCCTGCTGACCACCTGCCTGTACGACGAACGGCGTTGGCAGATCTTCGCGCGCAGAGCCGCAACAGAAATGACCGTAGAGAAAGGAAGCTTACGGTGAAGCAATACGCTACGACCAGCCAACTCATCTTGTGGGTGTCCGAATTCGGCGCCGAGTATACCGACCGCAACAACGTGGAACTGCCGGGTCGCATGCGCGCGTGGGCCGACATGATGGAGGGCGTCGAAGCCCGGCGCATCCTCGAAGTCGGCTGCAACGTCGGCTGGAACCTGACATATCTGTCCCGCCTCGGCGACTACGAGCTCGTCGGCATCGAGCCCCAGGACTACGCCCTGCAGAAAGCGCGCCGCCGCGCCCACGGGTTCACCGCCGTGCAAGGCAACGCATTCGATATCCCATTCGACGACGGCGCGTTCGATCTCGTATTTACCAGCGGCGTGCTCATTCACGTCCACGGCGACGACCTGGACCGAGCCATGGCCGAGATCTATCGAACCAGTCGGCGCTACATTCTCTACATCGAGTACGACGATGACACCGAGGTCGAAGTGCCCTACCGCGATCGAGGTGAGGCCCTGTGGCGTCGGAACCATCGCGCCCATTGGCTGCGAAACTTTCCCCAACTGCGCCTGCTGCGTTCCGGCTCATGGGGCAAAGAACACGACCACGACGACACCACCTGGTGCCTATTCGAGAAACCCGAGGCGGAGCAAAACTGATGCGCGTCACCGCGATCGTGCAAGCGCGCATGGGTTCGACCAGGCTGCCGGGAAAGATCCTGCGCAAGCTAGGAGATTCCACCGTCCTGGCGCAGGTAGTGCGCCGGCTGCGCCGCTGCGCCACGATCGACGAAGTGGTAGTGGCGACGACCAATCGTACAGAAGATGACATCGTCGTCGCAGCCGCGCGCTGCTACGACGCGCGCTGGGTCCGAGGCTCCGAGAACGACGTGCTCGCGCGCTACGTGGCAGCCGTGGCCGAAGCACCCACCGATATCGTGGTGCGCATCACGTCGGATTGCCCCCTGCTCGACCCGGGAGTCGTCGACCGCGTGGTCAACCAGATGCTGGCGCACCCATGCGACTACGTATCCAACACCCAAAGGCGCACGTACCCTCGGGGCCTCGACACCGAAGCCCTGCATGTGGACACCCTGCACCGGCTCAATAGGCTCACGCGAAAACCCGAATTGCGCGAACACGTAACTGCGTTCGTGCACCGCCGGCCCACGCTGTTTCTCGTCCGCCAGGTGAACGCGCGCCAGGACGACTCGGATCTCCGGTGGACCGTGGACACCCCCGCCGACTTGACCATGGTGCGCACCCTGTACAGCCAGCTCGATTTGGACACGGCAACGATCGCCTACGCCGATATCGTCGCTCACGTTCGACGCAACCCACGGGTCGCAGGCATCAACGCCCACGTTCACCAAAAGACCATCTCTCTCGCCAGCTAGGAGCCCTCGTGGCACACCCCGTTGACAAAACCGAGGCCCTCGCCGCCCAAGCTCGTTTACTCATGCGCGATGTGTCGTCCCGCATCAATCACTACGCGGACCTGGCCGAACAAATGAGCCGCGCCGCTGACGTTCAGGACGTGGACTTGCTGCTCGAGCTATCGCTGCGCGCCCGCCACGCCCGCGCGTCGATGAGCCGCGCCCGCGCCCAGCTCGGTTGGGCAGCGGCCAACACAGCCAAGGACCTGTCCGCGCTGACCGACATCGCCGACGCCCAGGCACGCGCCATTCCCGGGGACAAATTGTTCAAGTTCTGGCTCAGCCGCAGTGTGCCCGACGAGTCTAAACTGCTCACCTGCGCGCAGGGCGTCGTCGCTTTCGTCGACCGCATGCTACCGGTGGAGTGGAACTACGACGAAGACGTCGCTCTGCTCGTCGGCGACGG
>SPJJ01040374.1_pt1 | contig 12977 bp, 7 predicted proteins | sample 3741741 | NCBI WGS metagenome assembly SPJJ01 (sample SAMN10925908, study PRJNA522277) | cold seep metagenome | isolation source: Elba SIP-enriched marine methane seep metagenome, extraction at timepoint T1 | place: Italy: coast of Elba, Mediterranean Sea | collected 2014-05 | reverse complement strand
GTGGCCGTCGTAGTCCTCGGGAATCGACAAGCCGAAGTATCCCAACTCGCCCATCTTGGTGATGAACTGCTCGGGAATCAGCGCATCGGTGCGGTGAATGTGTTCGGCGTGCGGCGCGACCTCGGCATCGGCGAACTGGCGTACCGAGTCGCGCACTTGCTCGAGAGTTTCTTCCAACGGCAGGGTGTTGCGGCCGCGTTGTTCGGCGATGGCACGACCGATCTCGCGCAGCAACGCTTCGTCCAGACCGCGACGCACCAACTTGCGCACGTCGGCGGTGATGTGTTTGCCCATACCTTCTTCGCCGATCCCCAGAGTCTCGATGATCGGCGACAGGCGGGCGACGGCGCTCTTGACCGTCTCCGCGATACCGGCAACGCACAGCCGAGTGAGGTGCGGGTCGGACTTGGTGCGCTTGGTCAGCTCGAGCAGCTCTTTGCTCGCCGTGGCCTCGGTCGCTGCGTACGCGACGATTTCCGAAACGACCTGGTGGTCGTCGATGGCTTTGCCGTTACTGGTGAGCCGTTTGGCTTCGGTCACGGCTGCGCCGGCCAAGCCTTGAATGGCGCTAACCAATACCTGTGCATCGTCGAGGGTGAGTTGGCTGTCTGAAGCGCTCATGGGCGCACAGTAACGAGTTCTCGATCGCTCTGTCCACGCTGAACAATCCTCGCAGGTTACAGCGCTGTTCAGTGTCCGGATTGAAGTGAGCTGATCTAGCTCAAGTTCACGGGATCAAAAGCCAATCATTGAAAGCGTATGGGTTTGAACCGCGTCGGCTCTTGTTGCAAGATTGGCGGCACTCGCCACTAAGCCGGCAGGGGGAATCCACCTCGGTGTTTCACCGAGTGACACGTAATAGGGAGCTATGAATGGGCGTTTTCGATTGGTTCAAAAAAATCTTTCGCGGTAAGGCCGGCGGTTTTGTCGAAGGCCACGTGTTCAACCAGGTGGGCGGCGGCGTCGGTGGTGAGATCGCGAGTCAGGCTGCAGGCGCAGCAACTGCCAAGGGTGTCGACGTAGGCGCCGACGCAGCGAAGAACAAAGTCGGTAAGAACAAGGATGGCGGCGGAGCCGCGCCCGGTGGTGGCGGTGGCGACGGTGGTGGCGCGGCCGTGTACCCGGTCGACTTCAGCACATTCCCCGCGGCGGGCATGCAGGTGCTCGGTCGCTCCGGCGATGCCGCGTTCATTCGCGACGAAGACGGCGATTGCATGTGGGTCCAGGGATTTCAGACCCGGTCCGGCGGAATCCACGCGGACGAGTGGCCCGACGATTGGGGCCCCTTGGCCAACCACAACCAGGACGTCAACGAGTTCGCCTATCACCAGCAGAGTATCGAGAACGAGAACCACGGCGGCCAGGATCAGAATCACCTGCCCAGCATCTGTCAGCGTCTCGGCTATACCGACGTGGGCCAGTGGTTCCGGGTTCGCCTCACGTTCCTCAAGTACTACGGCACCGGTGACCGCGGTCATCTCGGAACCATGCACTTCGGTTCCAACGAGTTCAACGCGGCGATCATCGCGGCGGCCGGCCGCGTCCAGCAGGACAAGATGCAGGCCACTGCAGCGGCGGACCCGACGCTGCTCGAGCCCGTCGAGGGCATCACCGTCGAAGTCTACGCCCAGTGCGCTGCCCAGGCCGCGCAAGGCCTAGAGCAGGCTCAGTTCCAGCAGCTGCTGGCTCAGCACGGAATGGACCAGGCCAAGTGGGACCGCGTCCAGGCCGGTTGGGGCCAGAAGATGCAGAACGACACCACGGCGACCATCGCCAGCATCTACGGCAAAGCCTTCCAGCAGCAGGGCGCCGGTCAGTTCGGTGCGGCTGGTGCGGCCGCGGGCGACGCGTCGAGCGCCATGGGCGCCTACGGTGGCGGCCAGGTCGCCGGCGAAGAGCCGGTGCCGTTCGAGAAGCTGTGCGAGATCCAGGGCGCCCAGAGCGCTTGGTCCGAGACCGGGCAGGATGTCAACGCCATGCTCAAGCAGGTGTTCAACATGAACGCCCTCGACTGGTCGAACATGTCCGGCTGGTGGATGCAGAAGATGATGGCGGACCCGGCGATGTTCGAGAAGTACAACCAGTGGACCGAGCACTACAAGGCCCAGTACCTGCAGCAGGCTGGTCACAACGCTAACCCCGACGCCGACATTTCGTTCTAAATCGACCGGCTGGTCGCGAGGCCCATGGTTGACCTATATGAGGCAGTTGCTGGTATCGAGAAACGTCTCGACCAGCATCTGCAATACATTCACACCACGGCCGCCGCGTCAGTACCGCATGGAACGCCAGAGTGGGATTACTGCCTGGCGTTCTATCGGTTGACGCCGCCGCCGCAACAGACCCGGCTCACTCTGGCGAGAGAGTTGGCGTTGAGTCGTGGTGCGCTTCCGCAGGAGGTGCGCACTGCGTTCTACGTGGTGACATTGCTCACCGAAGGAGCGCTGGCTCGTCTGCCTGGCCTGGGCGACGCTGCCCATCAAGCGAATCAACGGGCGAGCAGCACTGCGTCCACATTGCGCTCGCGCATGATTACCCTGGTAGACGCCGAGGGGGGCAAGTACGAGCGACTCATTCGGCCCAACGTGGGCAGCAAGGCCGGCGTCGGCGGCATCTTCGCCAACGTCAAGCGTACGGCCGCCATGGATCCATGGGCGCACCTCGGAGAGTTCGATACCGGCAACGTCACGCTCAGTTGCGTTGCGTGCGGTGCACCACAACAGGTCGCCAACGATTTTGCGTGCGGCTTTTGCGGCCAGTTCATCTTCGGGGAAGACCCGGGCTACGACACCTAGTGAGGTACCAATGACACCCGAACAACAAGCGCTGTGGCAGCGCCTCGAGAGTTTCGTCAATCAGATCAAACAGCGCCACCAGGAGATCATGCTCGAAGCCGAGGCCGGCTGCCGCGAGATCATCGCGCAAAACCCGGACGACATGATCCCGCTGGGCAACGCGTGTGGCGCTCTGGATCGCCGCTTCGATCAGCTGCGCGTGAAGCTGGATGATACCTGGGGCGACAAGATCCAGGACATGTTCATCGAAGCCAACCACAAGAAGGACAAGCCCGTCCCGTTCGACGACCAGGGCCTGGACTATAAGGATCTGGCTGAAATGGAGATGGAGCAGGCGTGGGGCCGTCTCAAGGTCAAGCTCCAGGCCGACGCCTACCGCCAGTTGTGGCCGATGGCCCAACAGGAAATGATGAAACCTATCGCGTGTACCAACTGCGGTATGGAGCTGCAGCCGCCGGTGCGCCACAAGTCGGTCACCGTCAACTGCCCCGGCTGTAACGCGGCCAATCAGTGCATCCCGCCCAAGGCGGTGTACGGCTACTACGGCGGCGCCGGGCATGCGTTCGCCGAAGAGGCCGCCTGCGAGCAGCGATTTGCCATCGAAAAGTTCCGCTGGGAAGTCGATCGACAGCTGCGCATCAATCGCATGGAGCATGACGACTACAGCGGCGAGAGCATCGAGTCGATGGACCACTGGCTGGCGATGGAGCAGCAGTACTGGAACCAGTACGGCGCGATGCGCCAACAGATCACCGGTGAGAGCGACGAGGAGCGGGACGCGTTCATCAAGAGCCGCATCGACTACCTCATCGAGCACGACTTCAAGAAAAACGGCAAGTGGATGCAGGCCAAAGGCCTCGTGTAGTCCGATAGGCGATGGCGGGGGAGGGGAACGGTGGCGTTGCCGCCGGTGAGTTGTTTGCCGATACCACCAAGCGCTGGTTGCTCATCGCCGGCGCTGGCCTGAGTGCGTCGAGCGGTGTTCCCCAGCCGCATCGGCGCACGCGTTGGTCGCCGAGCATTGGCGACGTCGTCACCCACGAGTTGTTTCGTACCCAGAACCGCCAGGTGTTCGATGCGGTGGAGCACAGCAGGGACGCTCCACCGTTAGGCTACGTCGGCGACACTCTCGAACAGCAGGACGCGTGGTTCGCCAATTACCTGGAGGGCCACAAACCCTACACCCCGCTGATTCGCTGCGCGGACCTTATCAAGGCAGGCGTGTTTCGCGCAGTCGCGACCAACGCGCCGGACCGCCTGCTCAACGCGGCTCTCGACAGCGTTGGCGTCACCTACAAGCAGGTGAGCCTCGAGGATCCTCACCAGGAGTCTGGTGGGCCGCTGCCGTTGTTGCGCGAGTGGGACGCTCGGGTGTTCAAGGACACCGAGGACCGGCGCACCCGAGAGAGCTCGTTCGTTCGGGGGCAGTTGGGCGAGTTGCTGCAACACGTCGATGGCGTGTTGGTCGTCGGTCATTCGGCGACCCGTTCGGACTTGCTCGATTCGGTCGTGCGCGCGGCCGAGGCGCACGACGGTTTGGAAGTCGTGTGGGTCGACGACGCGGGTGATGACAGCGACGATCCCGGAGCCGGCGATTCCGCGGTGGCCTGGCTCGACCAGCACCACGAGAGCTTCGTCCACGTGCGCACGGACAACCTGGGCGTGTTCCTGGATGACGTGGCCAGCCAACGCAAGGTGGCTAAGACGCCGGTCGGACAACCTGAGGAAGCTGAGCCGTTGCTCGAACGCGCCCTCAACAAGTCGTTCGACGTGCGCCCGGCGCTGGTGTTCGTGCCCGGGGTGGCGTTGCTCGGCGGCCTGGTCGACAAGCTGCCGCGGATCAGCGTCAAGATGATCATCAGCATCTTCGCCTTGCTGCTGGTGATCGTCGCCTACATCAACTGGGATATCTGGACCGAGTATCGAGACCAGATCAATCCGGTCAAGGCGCACCTGGGCAAAGCCAAGAAGCTGTTGAAGCAGGCCGACAGTTACGAGGGGGCAATTCGCGCCGAGGCGGAGCTCAACGATGCGGCTCGCAAAGCTGCGCGCGTCGTGTTGCCCTACGACTCGGTGTTCTCGATCTCGTTGGTCCATCGCGACATCGGCCGCGACTACGAGGACACCAAGCTGGCGATCAAGACGATTCGCGATCTGCAGATCACCCCGATGCTCTACCGCAATCGGTTTCGCAGCGAGGTCGAGTCCAATCCGTCGCGGATGAGCCTGGCGAACCATCCGCCGCTGCTGGTGGTACCCGGCCTGGGCAAGCAGGCGAAGGACCCCCGCGGTGTGACGCTCATGGGCAAGGAGCTGGCGAGCATTCGCCTGCCCAAGCCTCTGGCCAACTATGTCGGCAAGCCCAGACTAGCGTTGTTCTCGTCGAGTGCGCCGCTGCTGCGCGAGACCATGCAGGACATGATGCTGCGTGACCTTCGCGCCGGTCGCCTGGCAATCGAAGTCGACTTGTCGCGTCCGGCCAATCAAACCCTGGAAGATCAGATCTATCAATCGGTCAAGCGCGTGGCCGGCTACGTGGGTGAACGAGCCGCGCTATTCAGTCCCGACGGCATCACCAACTTGCTCGACCAGGGCAAGGGCAGTTTCTACTTCTTCCACATCGAAGCCAGCGGTACCGCGCGCAGTGTAGACCGCATCCGCGAGTTGCTGGTGCGCTTCCCCAAGAATCGCGCAGTGCTCGCCGCCTATTCCGAGAAGGCGCGCATGTACCTGGCCCAGTCCGCGCCGGAGCTGGAGCTCGTTACGCTCGCCAACTTCGAGCGCGGCGCCGCCATGACCTACTTGCACAAACACACGTCATCCGAGTTCGTGCGCCGGTTGATGCAGAACCACTACCTGCGCAGCAACGTCGGCGATCCCTTGGTGTTGTCGCTGTTGGTGGACTACTACAAGTTCTCTGGGGCCGTGCCGCGCAGCCTGGCACTGGTCTACGACCGGCTGCTGCAGGGCATGTTGAGCCTGGGCAAGTATACGTACGCGTCGAAGTTTCCGGCCCTGCGCGCTCTGGCGTGGGAGATGTCGACCACCCGAAACAATCTGACCAGAGAGCGAGCGACCACCCTGATCGCTCATACCTTGTTTCGCAAAGGCAACCGTGACGGGGCCGCAGCTGTCTTGGACGAGCTGGTGGGCAACGGGGTCCTGCGCTATCGCGACGACACCTTCGTCGACTTCATGGACGCCAATCTGTACCAGCTGTCGTTGGCCAAGCACCTGCGCCGGGTCAGCTCCGAGCAGCGCGCCCGATTACTCACCGCGGACCGGGGCCAGCTGCCCGCCTTCTACGCTGGCATCTATCCCGACGTGGATCGGCTGATCGCCGAGCTGACCGGCGATTTCTACGCCGTGGATAAAGCACTGGCGGCCAAACAGCTGCGCCTCGCCCGGGTCAACCCGTTCACGCCGCGCCTGGTCACCGCGTCAGTGCTCGCCAACAACGGCGCTCCTACCGCCAGCGTGGTCGGTCGACTCGAGCGCACCCTGTTCGGGCTGGTCGAGCACCAGGTGCCCGAGGTGGTCAACGGCGCGTTCGCTGCCATCCGCGCTCTGTCGTCTGCGGGGGCGCGACGCTGGGTGTTGGTCGGGCTCGCGGAGAGTCGGGCCTACGATCAGAAGCTGTTGCAGTTCACGGCGTCGGCTCCGGAGAGCACCTACGTGGACGCCATCCAGCGCTGGCTGCGCAGGGTGGGCGGCGACCAGGATCCGCGTCAGAACAGTCGTTACACCCGAAAGAACATACGTACCAGTCCAACGGGCCCATGGCGTACGCAGCGCGGCCCGCTGACGAGCAAGACCGCCTGGGCGATTCGCCACGGTTTGCACACTCTGGCCCAGCTGGACTCGCGGCGGGCCTCGCAGGTGATCGCAGAGTTCGTCTCCCAGGCCAAGGGTGCTCAGCGCTTCGGTACCAAACTGTGGAACAACTTCCGCCGCAACGCGGTCGGCTATTTGCTCGAGGCGCATCGGCACGAGACCGTGCGCGGCTTCTACAAGGAAATCCTCGACGACCCCGGTGCGTGGACCCAGGTCATCCCGGCCCTGTACCGACTCAACGACAAAGCCACCGTGCAGTTGCTGGTCGACATCATCGCCAAACCGGAGCCGTTTACTCGCCAGACACCGAAGCACAAGAGCCGGGCAGCCAAGACATTGGCTCTCATGGACAAGGCGTTGGTCGTTCCCGCCCTGGAGGCGTACATGGCCAAGGCGCCAACGGATCCGACCACTGACTATCGGCCGTACGCGGCCGCGTCGTTGGCCTATCGCGGCGACCCGGGCGACTTTGCCCCGGTGGCCAAGCTGGTCTCCCATGCCCGCGCCAACCCGATCAAGAGTCTCAAAGCCCACAGGTTCGCCAGCGACTACGCCGGAGTGCTCAGCCACGCCGTCGCTGCCTTCGGCACCAAGGCGGCCTTCAAACTGTTCAGCGAGTTGTACGCGGACGCGAGTTGGCGTAAGCGTGCATCCGGACTCGACGGCCAGTGGCGGTACTTGCGTTCGGTGGGCGGACCCGACGCGGCCCTGGAGCGACTGCTGTGTCATTCCAGCGGTCGCGGCAGCCGAACGTTGATGGACCAGCTCGGCTTCATGCGCAACGAACAAGCCCGCGGTTATCTGCTGCGGGTGATCCGCATGGTCGAGGGCGACGCGGACCCGGGCTTTTTGGCTCGCGTGTGCAAGGACCACGCCGCCGCCAAGGCACGCGTGGACGGTTGGCGAAAACGCGGCTTGCACTCGTTGGTGCGGGCGCTCGCAGCTGATCCGCGAGCCAAGGACCTCGCCAGGTACGCGCGCTGGGCCATGCATGGCGACCGCGAGGTCCGGCGTGCCGCGTACTACGCGCTCACCGGCTACCAGGTACCCGCCGCTGGCAAAGCCATCGCCGATAGTCTTGTCGCCCACGAGCTCGAGTCCGAGGACAAGCGCACCCTGGTCGGCACAGGCGTGTATCTGCTGGGCCAGCAGGGCAACCCGGCCAACGCGCGCGAGCTACTCAGCTGGTTGGATCGCGATGACGCACCCAAGACCTCCATCGTGATCGCTCTGGGCAAGTGTGGCGGCATGGCCAGCCTGTTGCGGTTGCTCGGGTCCCAGCCGGTGACCACGTACCGGGGCAACCTCGCCCGGGCGATTTACCTCATCTCGGACCGGGTGCGCGGGCGCCGTCTGACCACGACCCCTCAGGTCAAAGCCGATGCTCTGCTCGGCGCGGTGCTGAGTAGACTCGCGGCCGCGCCTGCACCCGCACGAGCTCGGCCTTAGCCCGTGGTTGCAGCGACGCCCAAGCCGTCGTAGCGACGTGCAAGCCGATTCGACTCACGATTCCGTCGGCTTGGTTGGGCCCGAGGCGCCGCGAGCCTATAATCGGGCGGTGGCGGCGAAGACCAACCTCCACCGGTCGTTGAAGGTATTCGTCGGGCGGGAGCGTGAGCTCGAGCGAGTCAAGGACCTGTTCGATGCAGGCGAGAGGTTGGTTTCACTGGTAGGCCCTGCAGGGATTGGCAAGACCAGGGTCGCGTTGCGGTTCATGGAACGCAACCTGCGCGACTACGAAGACGCCGGCGGCGCATGGTTTTGCGACTTCACCGAGTCGGAAACCGTCGACGATATCTGCCGCGAAGTTTCGCGCGCCTTGCAAGCCTGGCACCCGGGCAGCCACGGTGCCGAAACCATCGCCGGGCTTGGCGACACACTCGCAACCCATGAGCGCTTGTTACTCGTGCTCGACAACTGTGAGCAGATCGCCGACCACATCACGGCCATGCTCGACCGCTGGTTGGCCAGCGCACCCGAGGCGCGGTTTCTGATCACGTCGCGCGAGCGGCTTCGCGTTCCGGGCGAAACCGCCATCGAGCTCGGTCCGCTGCCGCTGCCCGACTCGGGCGAAACGGCGATGGCCGCGGTGGCGGCCAGCGAGGCAACCCAGCTGTTCTTGGATCGAGCGCGCCGGGTGGCCGCGGACTTCGAGCTCAGTGCGGACAACGCCGGGACGGTTGCGGAGATCGTGCGCCGGCTCGACGGAATGCCACTGGCCATCGAGCTCGCGGCGGCCCGAGTTGGCGTGCTGCGACGGCCGACGGATCTCCTCGAACGCCTGTCCGAACGATTCAATCTGTTGGCTAGCCACGCCCGCGGGGTTCCCGATCGTCACCGCACCTTGCGCGCCGCCATCGATTGGTCCTGGGAGTTACTCGAGGAGTGGGAGCGCGCCGGGCTCGCCCAGCTGTCGGTGTTTCGCGGCGGTTTTTCCATCGCGGCCGCAGATGAGGTCGTGCGGGTGCAGATGTATCCCAACCCGCCCGACGTGATCGGCGGCTTGCAGTGGCTTCGCGACAAGTCACTTGTATGGGCCGGCGGTGGCGATGACAACCGTTTCGGCTTGTACTTGAGCGTGCGCGACTACGCAGCGGAGAAACTGCAGGCTCTCGAGCTCGAAGACCAGACGTTCGCCCGCCACGCCGAGTACTACCGCGAGCAGGTCGCACCGCTCATAGACGCCCCGGTTACGACCGCCGCTGTCGCCATGCTCACCCGGGAAGAGGAGAACCTGCTCGCCGCGTTCAATCGCAGCCTCGGTGGCGACGCCGAGCGTCTGCGCAACGGCGTGGTCTGCTTGCTCGCGTTGGAGCCGTTGCGAGCGACCAGGGGACCGTGGGACGAATATGCCACGCGCATGACCCGAGCGATCGAAGCGCCGGCATTTGCCGAGCTCGAGCCGGTGTTGGCCGCGCGCATCTACCACGCTCGCGGCCGCATGATCGGTCTGCGCGGTCGTTTACAGGAGTCGACCCGGGATTTCGATGCCGCGTTGGCCTACGCTCGTAAAGCCGGGGACAAGCGGCTGGAGGGCAACGTGTTGTTGCGCCTCGGTGTATTGGCCAACAACGTCAACGACTTCGATCGCGCCCGAGAACACTACCAGGCTGCGCTGCCGCTGTTGCGGCAAGTCGGCGACCGTTATACCGAAGGCCAGGCGCTGGCCAATCTCGCCGTCGTCGATGGCCAGTTGGGGCGTTATGACGATGCACGGCGAGGTTTCGAGGCGGCCCAGATACTCTACGCGGCGGTGGGCGCCCGGCAGCTACAGGCTCGAACCACCGGCAACCTGGGGACGATTCTGCAAGACGAAGGCGAGCTCGACGAAGCACTGCTGCATTTCGATCGCGCGATCGCCGAGCTCAACGACATCGGCAATCGCCGGGACGCCGCCGTGTTCGTCGGCGCCAAGGGAACCCTGTACCAGGAACGCGGCGATATGGATCGAGCCGAGGCACACCTGACCGAGGCTGTGGAAGCCTTGCGCGGCATTGGCGACGACCCATTCGAGGGCCTGTTTCTGGGCTACCTGGCGACGGTTGCCGCCAGCCGGGACGACCTGCGCACAGCCAGCGAGATGCTGGCCGAGGTAGAGAACCGTTGGCGCGTGGCGCCCATGGGCCCCGGGGCCGACGATACGACCCTGGTGCTACTCAAGGCGCATGTGGAGCTGGGCTTGGCCCGCAAGGCCGAAGCTGAGGGCGATATCGAGGGGGCGGAGCGCAGGCGCCACGCGGTGCGCGAACAATTGCGGGCCGCCTCGCCCGTGGACGATCTCGCTCCACCTCAGCGGGTGCGCATCGCCATGCGCATTCTGCGTCGCGCGTTGTCCGATGGAGCGGTGGAGGACGCCGGCGGCGGGAGCACCTTGAGCGTGGGCAGCGAAGGCCGGTGGTTTTCGCTGCCGGGCGGCGACAACGTCGATCTCTACAAGCGCCACACCTTGCGGCGCATTTTGTGGCGACTGGTGGAGCACCAGCGAACGTCGCCGGGCAAAGGACTCGAGCTGGACGACCTATTCCGCGCCGGCTGGCCCGACGAGCGCGTCGTGCGCACCGCCGCTGCCAATCGCGTGCGCGTGGCCGTCACCACGTTGCGAAAGCTCGGGCTGCGGGACGTGTTGCTCACCCACAGCGATGGCTATCTGATCGACCCGGCGTGTCGCGTCGTCGTGCGCGAAGACTAGCGCAGGATCGTTGCGGGAAGACTAGCGCAGCACCGACAGGCGGACTCGTTTGATCAGCTGCCGCCCGGAGCGGATGACGACTACCTTGACCGTGTCGCCGGGTTTGTACTTGTCGAGCGCGTTGTACAGATCGTCGTAGCTCTTGATGCGGTCGCGGTTGATGCCGACGATCACGTCGCCCAAGACCATCTTGCCGCTGTTGTCGTAGTGGGTGCCGTGCAGGCGAGCGCGGAACGCGCCCGTACCGGGAACGACTCGCTGGACGAGCACGCCGGTAATACCGTAGCTACGAGCGTCTCGATCGCTCAGGGGCTGGATGCCCAGCATGGGCGTGATGGGTTTGCCGTGTTTGATCAGCTGGGGCACGATGCGCTTGATGAAACTCACCGGGACCGCGAAGCCGATGCCCGCGTTGCTGCCGGACTTGGTGTAGATCATCGTGTTCATGCCGATGAGCTGGCCCCGGCTGTTGAGCAGTGGGCCGCCCGAATTGCCCGGGTTGATGGCGGCGTCGGTTTGGATCATGCCCGGAATGGTCACGCCACCGGCGCCGCGGATGCTGCGGTTGAGCGCGGAGATCACGCCGACCGTCAGGGTGCGCTGCAAGCCGAACGGACTCCCGATGGCGATGGCTTTCTGGCCGACCATCAGGCTGGTCGTCGCGCCGACGCTCACCGGACGTAAACGGTTGGTGGGCGCGCCGATCAGTTTGAGCACGGCGATGTCGCGCTTGGGGGCGGTGCCCACGAGTTTGGCGCGGTACTTGGTTTTGTTGACCACGACCTCGAGGGAGCGGCCGTTGCGCACCACGTGATAGTTGGTGACGATGTGGCCTTTGCGGTCCCAGATGAACCCGGAGCCGCTGCCCTTTTTGGTACGGCCGCGGCCGTAGTAGTCGCGCGCGTAGCGTCGGCTCACCACCAGGGTCACCGACTTGGACACGTCTCTGAACACCTTGATGGTGTTGCGTTCCGTCTCCAGAAGCATTCGCGTGTCTTGGGCGAACGCGGAGGTTGGGGCGCCCATCGCACCCAGCACCATGAGGGTCGAGCCAAGAATCGCTGCGCGTTTCATGTCCTACTACATAGCAAACGGGCTGGGGACATGCACATAGGGGCGTGGCGGGTCGATGTTGAGCTGGTCACGCACTCTGGAAATCGGCTGGCTAAGTAGCGTTTCCCATTGGGCAGCCACCAACCATTTTGCACGTTTGCCGCGGCGCATCGCCCGCCGAATGGTTCTTCGGGCGTCGGCGTTACGGCCAGTGATCATCAGCCCGGTCAGGGTGAGGGCGAAGCCACCAAGGTTCGGCAGCTGCATCGCGGTGAACGCGACCAGGGACGCTTCGCCAACCAGGTCGCGGTCATAACCGGTGACCACGTGCCACAGGTCGTGCATATCGCGGATGCGATCCATCAGATACGTCTCGTCGGCGTCGCTGGCCCAGGCGCGGCCCGTGGACTCGCTCGCCTCGACGAGCCCTTCGGCGGTGATGTTGCCGGTGGTCACGAAGTCGAGATAGCGGCGCCCCAGCGAACCGTGAGGCATGGCGGCCAGAGCGTCCCGGTCGGTGAGCGCATCGAGTAGTCTCGGCCGACCGTCGAGAATCGCGCGGCCACTGGCGCTGGCGCGCATGCGTTTGACATAGCGGGTGGGGGCGTCGCCCTCGAGAGACTCGTACAGGTGAAACACCTCTTCGGTCCCATCCGGGTTCTTGTTCAGGCGATACATGGCCTGAAGCGCGCGCAGGGGGCGGAGACGATGTGGACCGGTGAGATTCGCAATCATGAAATACCTCGTTGTAGTTGCACGAGCGCCGGATAGAGCCGACTGCGCAGTTTGTCGTTGCCGGCGGCCATGAGGCACAGAGTCACGCCGTGGCGGGTTTGCGCGAGCAACGTGGCGTCGTCGATCTGGCTGTAGATCCACAGCTCCAAACAGCCCAGGTAGCTCAAAAAGATCTGCCGCGCGATCGCCTGTGGGTTGATCTGAGACAGGAACAAGTCCCGTTCGGCGGCGGCGGCCATGGCCCGTTCCATGATGTCGACGCAGCGAACAAAAAACCGGGTGCCCCGCTTCTCGGTGACCCTGTTCAGGGTTAGTAGAACGCTGCGGTAGTAGTCCGCGTCCCTCGTGTAGATGGCGACCGATGCGTCCAC
>SPJJ01002871.1_pt1 | contig 12992 bp, 7 predicted proteins | sample 3741741 | NCBI WGS metagenome assembly SPJJ01 (sample SAMN10925908, study PRJNA522277) | cold seep metagenome | isolation source: Elba SIP-enriched marine methane seep metagenome, extraction at timepoint T1 | place: Italy: coast of Elba, Mediterranean Sea | collected 2014-05 | reverse complement strand
GCTTATCGGTCATGCCCTCGATGTCGGGCGAGTCCACGCGCAGCGGATTCATCGCGTGGTTGAAGTACAGGCCCATCGACCAGGCGTTGGCCAGTCCGATCAGCGGTGTCTCCACACTAAACATCTGCACCTCGACACCGGGCGGCGGTGTGAACGTACGCAGATCGAGATTGCGCGTCACATCGGCGCGAGCCGTGCTGGCCGCACCGAACATGCCGAACACGATCGCCACGCCGACAGCAGCCCGGCGCACCACGCGGCGGCGCAGACCAACCAGGCCAAGCACGAGCAGGCCGGTCAGCCAGCCCGCGCCGGACGAGTCGCTGTCGCCGACCGAACAACCGCCACCACGCAGGCGCACGGTCACCGCGTCGCCGCGAACATTGATCATCGCGATCGGCGTCGGGTCGGCGTTGACCAACACCTCGAAGCGGCCCGTATCGCTACCCGATGCATCGGGTGTGTACTCCAGGTCTATCTCGTAGGATTCGCCAGGGCCCAAGGGAGAGTCGGGCAACGGCGTGAGCACGCGGAACGGGCCCTCGCTACCGTCGGTGCGAACCACCCGCAGGTCCTGAATCGTCAGCGGGAAGTCTTCACCGTTGGTGATGGTCACGGTGCCCGAGTTGGTCTCCGAGGCCTTGACCGGGATGCCGACGCCGGTTCGACCGAAGTCGACGGTGAGCGGCGTGATCGCCATGTTGGGCACAAAGCCGAGACCTTCGACGGTGACCTGCACCAACGGGTTGGTGTCGTCGTCGTTGCTGATCTCGATGATGCCGTTGAACATACCGGCCGACGACGGCAGGAAGCTCAAGGTCGCGTCCAGGGTGTTGCTCGCGGGCCCGGGTACATCGTCCGGTGAATCGACGACATCGAATACGTCGCTCGGATCCGAGCTGGCCAGCTTGGACACGGCGAGCAGATCCAGGGTGGCGTCACCATTGTTGGTGATCGGCAGGTTGACCGTCGCTGCCGTCTCCGCGTTGCGCTGGGTATCCGGGAACGTCACGATCATCGGCACCGAAATGAACCGGTCGATGGCTACGCCCATCAACATCACGTCGATGGCGCCGCTCGCCGCGTCGCTGTTGATGGTCAGCGTCGCGGCGTGGTTACCGTTGGCAACGGACGGATCGTATTCGACCGGGATCATGATGGTGTCACCGGTGTTGACGATGATCGGCAGCGACACCGAGCTGGCCAGCTGGTAGTTCGCGGCAGCAGCACCGGTGATATTGAGGCTGTTGATGGTCAGATCGTCCGTACCGCTGTTTTGCAGCACCGCGTCTTCGGTGATCACGCCGACCGCCTGCACGTCTTTGGGACCAAACGTCAGCATCGGCGTCGACAACGTGATCTCGGGAATCACACCGACAGACGTCAACATCACCGGCTGACTCAAGGGTTGGGCGGCGTTGTCGACACCCGCGATGGTCAGCGTCGCCATCTTCATACCGGTGGTAATCGGCAGCGTCGATACGGTGATCAGCAAGTCGGCGCCTGGGGCCAGCACGATGGGCAGGCTGCCAGGATGGTTGAACGAGAAGTCCGTCGCGTTATCCAGGGTGATCGAGTTGATGGTGATCGAGCTGGTACCGCTGTTGCTCACCGTGACCAGCTGCGAGTCGCCGGCGCCATCGATGCGGATGTCGCCGTACGCGATGTTGGTCGGCAGCACGTTCATGCCAGCGATACGGCCGGGTCCCGTGAACGGGAACGCCTCGGGGCTGTTCGGATCGTCCGAGACCACGGTCATGTTGCCGAGCACGTCGCCACTCACTACCGGGGTAAACCGTAACGTCGTCGTGGTTTGGGTGCCGGGCGCCAATACGATGGGCAGGGTCGGCATGCTCGGTTGGAACGTGAACACCGCGTGGGACAGCATCAGGTTGGTAATGGTCGCCGACGCGTCGCCGTTGTTGCGGATGGTAGCCGTGATGTCGCTGGTGAAACCGACCAAGGTTTCGGGGAAGTTCGACGGGGTGTATGTCACGTCGATGTCGGCCTCGGTGCCGTCGCCGATCAGCGAGATGTTCTTTGGATCCTCGCTACCGGTGGGGTCGTTGTTGTCGATGGAGAACGTGGCGGTTCGAGAACCAGTGGCGCTGGGACTGAACGTGACCGTCCAGTTCTGACTGGCCGCCGGGGGCAGCGTGACGCTTGTCGGCCCGGTGAACCCGTAGTCGGCTGCGTGGGTGCCGATAATCTGCACGTTGGTGATGACCAGGTCTTCGTTGCCATTGTTCGTGGCGGTGATCGTGCGCCCAGCGCTCGACGTACCCACCCGCTGGTCGCCGAAGTTCTCGGTGGTACCGGTCGGGATATCGATTTCGGGCCGGGTACCGTTGCCGGTCAGGTTGATGGTGATGAACGGCGTCTCCAGGTCGTTGCTGGTAAACGTCGCCACCGCGTTGCGCGCGTTGATGTTGCTCGGCGTGAACGTAAAGCTGATGATTTGCGAGCCGCCCGCCGCAATATTGCAGGTCGACGGCGCACGGCACGATGCCGGAGTGACCTGGAAGTTCCCCGAGTGAGCACCGCTGATCGACACGGACAACGTCAGCGTCTCAGTCGTCGGGTTGCTCGCGTTGGACACCGTGACGTTGGTCGGCGCGCTGGTCGTGCCCACCGTTTGGTCGCCAAAGTTGATGTCGGCGTTGGGATTGACCGTAATGTCCGGCTTGGTACCGCGACAGGTTAGCGACACCACGGTTGAGGTCTCGTTGTCGCCGTTGCTGGTGATGGTCAAATTGCCGGACTTGCTGCCCACTGACGCCGGGGAACAGCGCACGGTGATGCTCTGATTGCCACCGCCGGTGATATTGAACGGGGTACCCGGCGGGCTCACCAGCGAGAAGTCGGTCGTATTGGACAGAGTCAGCGCGCTCACCTGGAGCTGGGACTCGCCGGTATTGAGGATCGAAAACGACAGATCCGAATTCGTAGACACGGTCACGTCGCCGAACGCCAGCGACGGCACCGACGTCGAAATCAGCCGCTGAGCGGCCCGTCCGCTCACGGGGAACAAAATGGTGCCGCTCACCGAATCCGACGTGACAGCGACGTTGTCGTCTTTGTCGCCGGTGGGCAACGTGGGCGCGAACTCGACGTTGATCGTCTCGGTCGCCATACTCGCGATCGTTCCGCTGCTGAATCCGGTCAGGTTGTATTGCGAGCCGAACGCACCGGCGATAGCCACCGAAGACACGTTGGCAGTAACCTCACCGTCGTTGCGAATCGTGAACGCCGTTGGCCCGAGGCTGTTGCCGATGTGCACCGTCCCGAACGCGATCGCCGCTGGTGGCGGTACCACGACCAGGTCCGGGCCTATGCCCGTGCCCTGAATGACGAAATCGGTCGGTGACCCGGTCTGGTTCCCGGTGAATCGAATGGTGCACGAGTAGGATTGCCGAGCCGACGGTGACATCGTCGCAGTGATCTGCGGCGTCGCCGAGGGAATGCTGAACGGCACGGACGGGGTGTTGATGGTGAACTCGCCGCAATCGGCGCCGATGGTCTGAACGTTGGTGACCGTGAGCGTCTCGGTGCCGCCGTTGCTGATGTTGACTGTGAGCATCGCGCTGGTCGAACCGACCGCTGTGTCGGCGAACGTGAACGGGGTCCCCGTGTCGAATTGCAGATCGGGCGCCGTGGTGCCGGTGCCTTGCAGGTCGACGGTAAACGTCGTCGCTGGCGTCGAATACGACACCTCGAGCTGGGCGGTGCGCGCGCCCACCGCCGCCGGGGTGAACTGAATCAGTACGTCGGCGGTGCCGCCGCTGCCGGTGACGCTGCCGGGTATCGGCGCGACGATCGCAAACTCGTTGCTCGGATCATTGATGATCGTGAGCGTCAGGGTGTCGGTGTCATCCGCCCCTGTGTTCGTCAGCGTGACCGTCCCATTTGAGGACGTGGTGCCAACTCTCTGGTTTCCGAAGTCCAGCGGATCTGGCGCGCCACCTAACGTCGCGGCGGCCAGGGCGGTGGATGCACCGCCCAACAAGACTGCACCCAACACCACCGCACCAGCGACCATGCGGCGAGCACGTGCTGCACACTTGCTCATGTTTGCTCCTGCGCTAACCAACTACTCGATTATCTTGGGAGGAACCCCTAACAATCCGGACGGTTGCCCCACGCGATTGTATCGTGTGCAGGCATACGAAGAAAGCGAGCTATGCCACGTCTGCAGCGTTGGCCGAACCGCTGTTGGTGGTGCCATCCCTCACACCCACATACCTTGGTCGTGGTGTACACCCCCAGCTAGCGCATTGAACAAATCAGGCCCAGGTGTTAGCGTAAACGACTAAGTTTTCGGGATAAAACGGTTGGACAGCAGTCAAAACAACACGCCCGAATCATGGCGCTATGCTCTCAAACGAGGTCTCGAGAGCCTGCGCACGGGGGACTTCAATAAGGCTGAAGCGCAGTTTTCGCGGGCATACCGCGTTGCGCCGATGCAGCCAGAGGTGTGCTACGCCCTCGGTCGCGAACGCCTGCGGGCCGGGAATGTGGCCGAAGCCGAACGTCTGCTCAGCTGCGCGTGGGCTGGGGATCGCACCCTGACCTCGGCGGCGGCGAGCCTGGCCCGCTGCTACGCACAACACGGCGATCGCTTCGACCAGGCCTATGCCCTGCTCGACGACGCGGCTACCGAAGGCCGCAGCCTCGACATGTTGCACGTGGTGCGCGCCGAAGTACTGACCGAGCACGGACGCATCGAACCGGCCCGTCTCGAGGCCCAGCGCGGAATGGAGCTGGCCAAGACCGAGGCAACCCGAACCGCCGCCCGCGCAGCCCTCGCCCGTGTCTACAACTCCGAAGGCATCGAGCTCGCCAATGCCGAGTCCTACGACCAGGCGGTGTTCTGTTTCAAGCGCGCGGCGGACAACGATCCTCTATGGAGCAGCCCGCACGTCAACATCGGTGCGTGCTTTGCCAAGCTTGCCAGGTACACCCGCGCGCGCGACGCTTATCAGCGCGCGGCCCGCATCGAACCGTCCAACGCCGTGGCCCACTACAACCTGGGTCTGCTGCAACGCCACATGGGCGACGCGGAAGCATCCCGCAGCGCGTTCGCGGCAGCGGTCGACGCCGACATGGGCAACTGCGATGCATGGGTCGACCTGGGTATCGCTATGGCGGCCACCGGCGACCGTGACGGTGCCGAAACCTGCTACCGCCAGGCACTGGACCTCAACCCCAATCACGAAAGCGCGTGTACTCGTCTCGCCGATCTGCTGGCGCGAGACGCGCGTTATATCGAGGCAGCCCTGCTAGCGGAGCGCGCTAGCGAAATTGCAAACCGAAAACGGCGGCGACCATGAGCGCAGACGACAACAAGACAGACCCCATCGCGGACACAGTCGCCGGACTCACCCCGGAACAGCTTCGAGAAATGTCCGAGACCGTGCCGGGGACCGCCAAACGCCGCAAGGTCGACCCACTGGCGACGACCCAACCCGAGGGCTTGAGCGCCAAAGAGGTCGACGCCTATGCGGAGACCAAGCGCCATCGGGAATCGTCCGAACGGATTACGACGCGGATCCGCGCGCAAACGCCGACGCCAACCCCGACGCCAGTCGCGTCGACCGAGCGCACGACCATGCCCGCACGACCCGGGCACTTCTCACGTGCCGACACCGCCGATCCGGCGGCGGCAAAGGCGGACATCAACCCGTTGGCCAGCACCCTGCGTGGTGCCCCCTCGCCTGTACTCAAGCGTCGCGTCAGCTATCCGCCCACATCGTGGGATCGGCACAACGATGTGATCACCAGCGCTCAACGTGAAGTCAAAAAAAGCGCGGGGGCTGACAGCTTCGCCGGCGACGGCATCGAACCCGGCAACATGCGCCTGGATGAAGACGCTGCTCGCGAGATCGTCAATTCGCGTTTTGCTGTGGCCGGAATCGAGCTGGAGACCGATTACAGCTTCCGTCACGACGATCTAATGGTAACGCTCGACGGATACGATCCGTCGCGCCGCGTGGGCTACGCGTTCTTGTCTCACAGCGACGCGGACGTGGTGACCGACTTCGACGAAGCCACAGAGCTCGCGTTCGAGGAGCTCGCCGGTCGCGGCGTCGCCTGGGTGCTGGTGCTCCACGACACCGACGTACCAGTGATACCGGCGCTCGAAGAGCGTCTGACGAGTTTTCTGGACAAGCTGCCAAGCTCCTAGGCGGATCCACTGTGCACACAACCGTGTGCATCGAACGTGTACCTGGCAGTAACTCGCCGTAACCCAACGGCCGGGGCTTGGCATCGTGTGTGCTTCTAGTCGGGCGTATGCGAGCTTTCGTGTTTGTCGTGGCGATGAGTTTTGCGGCCGCGTGTTCGGGCGAAGCGCCCAGCGCAGGTGCCGACGGTGCGGTCGATCCGTCGATTGATGCCGCCACCAACCCGGGCGATCCAGACGCCCTCGTGCCCACGGGCCCCGATGCGAGCACGGTACCCGGCCCGCCGGCAAATCGTTTCGGCATCGGTCTGGTCAGTCCCGGCAACCCCGGCGAATGGGACCGCACCCGCGAGCTCACCGGCCCGGGTGGCCACATCAAGATGATCTTCCCGGGCGTCGACCTACAAACGACCGGGGCACCCGATGATTGGAAGAACGCGGTGGCGCAAGCCTACGCGCGCGACCTGGTGCCGGTGATCCGCATCGGTCCCCATTGGGGTGACCGCAACATCCGCAAGCTGGCCGACGACGCCGACCATTCGGTGTACACCACCATCGCCGCGAAGTACGGGGCGGTGGTCGCCGAGCTGCCGCTCCGCCCCGGTTGGCCCTTGGTCATCGAAGTGCATAACGAGGCCAACCTTTGTTACGAGTGGGAGTGCGCCCCCAACAACGCGCCTAGCCACCCAGACGTGTCTCCCGGGTGGATCCACTACACCGATACCGCGACCGAGTACGCGTACTTCCTTCGTGACGTGGTCAGCGCGTTGCGCGCTATCGGCGACTCACGGATCAAGATTATCAACGGCGGCCTCGCGCCCGGCGGCACCGTCGCTTGCGAATGCGGCGGCTCGGGATTCACCCCAGGTGTGACCTCCCGCGAGTTCTTGGTCGCCATGGAAACCGCCGTGCCGGGATTGCACGCATCCCTCGACGGCTTCGCCTCCCACGCCTATCCGGCCCAGGGCGAGGGCTGGGGCTTCTTCGAGCCGTACGAGCAGAGCCTCACCGGCCTGCGCTACTTCGAGACCGAGCTGACCACGTTGGGCATCGACAAACCGGTCTACCTGACCGAGACAGGCTGGACCATCGATGGTGCCGCGGCGGGCAACCGCGATGTGGTGGCGTCATGGACCAAGAGCGCCTGGCAGAACGTCTGGCTCAGCCATCCCAAGCTGCACGCGGTGATGCCGTTCATCCTTCAGGATCCGTCGTGGGACGCGTTCGCCTGGGCAGACCCGTCGGGCAACCCATACCCGGTGTTCAACGAGATCCGAAACTGGCGATGCTCGATGAACATACCGGAGCCGTGCAACTGATCGGCAGCGAGACTAGGCGGCTTTCTTGCGATAGCCGCGCGCCGCAAAGTAGTCGACCGCGTCGCTGATGGTCTGCTCCAGCGGACGGAACTGGGCGCCTAGCTCGTCGACGGCTTTGGCGTTGCTGTAGAACGCGGGCTTCAGCGCGTACTCGAACATGTTGCGCGCGAGCATCGGCTTCTTGCCGCTGCGCTCGGCGCGTGCCTCCATGGCTCTGGCGACCGTGCGCACCACACCAGTGGGTAGCTTCATCAAGCGACGCTTGCGACCGACCACCTGATCGATGGCTTCGGTCAGCTGCTTGTTGGTCAGGTTGTGGCCACTGGCGATGTAGCGCTCCCCCGCTTTGCCCTTGGTCGCTGCCAACAGATGCACCCGCGCCGCGTCGCGCACGTCCACGTAGCTGGCCCCGCCATTGAAGTAGACCGCCGGCGCCCCCTGCATCGAGTTCACGATGATCATTCCCGATGGGGTCGGCCGCACGTCGCCCGGGCCGAACACGACCCCCGGGCAGACGACGCGCATGTCGAGGCCCCAGTCGGCGAAGTACTCGGCCAGCTCGCGGCTGAAGAACTTGGAGCGGCTATACGGAAAATCGATGTCCCAGGCCTCGTAGGCGGTGTTCTCATCGCCGAGGGTTCCCTCCGGCGGGCGACCTACCGACACGATGCTGGCGGTATAGATGACGCGCTCGACCTCGGCGCGGCGCGACGCCTCCAGCATATTGAAGGTGCCGCGCATGTTGACGTCGTACATACGCGTGGGATCCGGGGCCCAATCGCTGTAGATAGCGGCGGCGTGAAACACCGTATCCACATCGCGAACGGCGGCCTCCGCGGACGCGCGATCGCACACGTTGCCCTCGACCACCTCGACAGCCAGGTCGTCGATGTTCTCCCGGTCCTCGCCGGGCAAGGCGAGCACACGCACCGACACCCCGTCGGCGACCAACTGCCGCACGATCCAGCTACCGAGGAACCCACATCCACCCGTGACCAGCGCTTTTTTCATGATTCGGGCAGCGTACTCAGTGAACGAGAGTGACACCAGAACTGTATTGGGCTCACGAATGCCCCATGGGACACCTGCTCGAAGCGGATCGCGGCGCTAATAATCTCGCGGCGATAACGTCTGGCACACGCCTTGCTCTACCAGGCGACATCACAACTCAGGAGTCGCCTATGAAGACAACGCTCGCATCAGTCACCGTCGCCGTCATTATGTCCATCGGTTGTATCGCCCACGGTCAGGGGTACCAGTACCGCTCGAACGCAGCACGCAACATCCAGTTCAACGGCGCGCAGCTCTCGGCCCAAGGCGCCAACCAACTTCAGCGCGTCGAGGCCCACTACCGCACGCGCCTTCCGGACGGCAGGTACTGGTACGATCGTCGCAGCGGTGCGTTCGGCCGCTGGGGTGGCCCCACCGCTGGCTTCATCCCTGCGGGACTCGCCCTGGGTGGGCGACTGCCGGCACACGCATCCGGTAGCCGGCTGCCCGTGTACATCAACGGCCGGTCGATTCATGCCCAGGAGTACAAGTTCTTCACCAAGCTGTTCGGCCGCAGTCCGATTCCCGGCCGCTACTGGCTCGACCACCGCGGCAACCTCGGCCGCGTCGGCCAACCCGGCTCGATCAACTTGATGAAGCTGGCGCAGCGCCGGGGGAAGGCGACCGGCCGTCAGGGCAAGAAGTTCAGCATCTACAAGCCCGGCATTCGCGGCACACACCGCGGCAGCATCGGCGTCGCCGGCGATGGCAAGACCACGTGCGTCAACACCGCCAACTACACCCGCTGCTACTAGACTCAGGCCAGGTTCACGACCTCACCGTCGCGCAGGTCGATCACCTCTGAGCGCGGCACCCGCGGCAACCCCGGCATACGCATGACGTCACCGGTCAGCACCACCAGGAACCCCGCCCCCGCATTGAGCTGAATGTTTCGCACCGTGATGTTGAAGTCACGCGGACGCCCGACTCGCTTAGGATCATCCGACAGCGAGGCGGGCGTTTTCGCTATGCACACCGGCAAGTGGTCATAGCCCAAGCGCTTGATGGTGCGCAGGTCGGCAGGCGCGCGGCCGGCGAACACGACATCGTCAGCGCCGTAGATCTTGCGCGCGACTTTGCGAATCTTCTCGGGGATGCCGTCTTCGAGCTCATAGGTGAACGTCGGCGTGGTCGGCTCTGCCGCTGCAATCACCGCCTTGGCCAGGTCGATAGCACCTTCACCGCCGTTGGCGAAATGACTGGCCACCGCGAAGGGCACGCCGAGCGAGGCGCAGTGATCGCGAACCACGTCGACTTCTGCATCGGTGTCGGTCGCGAACCGGTTCAACGCCACCACCGGCTTGAGCCCAAATCCTCGTACGTTCTCCAGGTGCTTCTCGAGGTTGGCGATGCCCCGGGCGACCGCGGCGGTGTCGGGCACGTCCAGCGCCTTGGCGTCGTGACCGCCGTGCAACTTGAGAGCGCGCGCGCTGGCAACAACCACCACCGCGGACACGTCCAGTCCCGCAGTCCGACACTTGATGTCGAAGAACTTCTCGGCACCGAGATCCGAGCCGAAGCCGGCCTCGGTGATCACCCAGTCCGCCAGGTGCATGCCGGTACGGGTGGCCAATACGCTGCTACAACCGTGGGCGATGTTTGCGAACGGTCCGCCGTGTACCAACGCCGGCGTGCCTTCCATAGTACGCGCCAGGTTCGGCATCACCGCATCGCGCAGCAATGCCAGCACGACTCCGGTCGCCTTGAGCTGGTCGACCGTGACAACGTCCCGGTCGTGGTTGTAGGCCACGACGGTGCGCGCCAAGCGCTTGCGCAGGTCTTCTACATCGCTGGCCAGACACAGCATGGCCATGATCTCGGACGCGGCGGTGATGACGAAGCTGCTCTGGCGCGGCATACCGTCCGAGCGCTTTCCCAACCCGACCATGACGTTGCGCAGGGCGCGATCGTTCATGTCCACGACCCGCGGCCACAACACCCGTCGCGGATCGATACTGGCGTCGCTGCCAAAGTGCACACTGTTGTCGACGATTGCCGCCACGGCGCTGTGGGCCGAGCTGATGGCATGAAAGTCGCCGGTGAAGTGCAGGTTGATCCGCTCGGACGGGGTGAGCTGAGCGCGACCACCACCGGTACCTCCGCCTTTGACGCCGAGGCATGGACCGAGCGACGGCTCGCGCAAGGCGCACACCACCGACTCGCCTAGCTTGTTGAACGCGTCGCCGAGCCCGATCGTCGTGGTGGTCTTGCCCTCGCCCGCTCGAGTCGGCGTGATCGCGGTGACCAGCACCAACTTGGCTTTGCCCGGACGCCGCCGCTTCTGTAGCAACAGCTTGGGATCGATCTTGGCGGCGAAATCACCGAACTGCATCAAGCAGTCGGTAGGAATCTCGAGGCGCGCGGCCACATCAGCGATGGTGCTCATGGCGCGGAGCATACCCGTTATGGCCAGGCGCGTGTGACGAGCGGGTTTACTGGTCGGTCAAGCGCAGATAGCGCAGCGCGGCATTGGTGATTTCATCGACGCAGGCCTGAGCACCAAAGTCGTCGATACCCTGGGAACAGAACCGCTCACACAGAGATTCGACCAGATGAAACGCGGTGAACACGGTGAGGTCGAGGTCGCGAATGCCGAGCTCGTCGACCAATGGCTCGAGCCGCCGGCGCATCTGGTCCATGACCAGACGCTCCCCCGGGCGCCTGCCCACGTCGCGCGGTTGAGCGGCCATCGACCACAGTTGACGGTACACGGCGTGGTTCTGGCGATACAGATCGAACAACGCGGCGACCAGCTCGCGCACCGCCTCGCTCATGCTCAGCTGCTCGACACCCGCGAAGCGTTCGAGCATTGTGTCGGTTTCCTGGACCGACAGACGCTCGATCAGCTGGGCGACGATCGCCTGCTTGTTGGGAAAGTACTCGTACACCGAGCCAACACCGACTTGGGCTCGGCTGGCCAACCGGTTGGTATTGAACGCCGCCGCGCCTTCCTCGACGAGCAGCGCGTAGGCTGCGTCGAGGATGCGTTCGACCTTCTCTTTTGATCGAGCCTGGCGAGGTTTGCGACGACGTTGCGGCATGGTTAGCCCTTATAGCGATTGAGCTTGTTCCAGTACACGGTGAGTACGTGGTCTTTGACGTCCGAGTCGATCTCGTTGAGCACTTCCCACATCTCGCCGAGCTCTCCGCCGGGCAAACCGCCACCGCCGAGCCCCGCGAACTCGAGCAGCATCTCGATGCCTTTGTCGTCGAGCTTCTTGAGATCGATGCTGTCCAGAGCGCCTTTCAACTGGGCCATGCTGCCATCGGAGTCTGTGGTTTTGACGTGCTGAATCGCGGAGCGAAGCTCGGTGAACCAGGCCTCGAGCTGGCGGCCGTTGTTGGGGATCAGATTGATGTGGATCGTCGGCTCCAGATCGCCCAGCTTGAGCTGGGGATGCATCAACCAGCCGCGGCGCTTCATCTCGTCGCACAAACGGAACAGGTTGACGGTCTTGGAGCCGAACGCGAACAGCGTCATTTCCGGCTCACCGACCACGTACAGGTCCTCGATGGTTTCGATACCCTCGAGCACGGTCTTACGCGCCGCCAACAGCTCTTCGGCGATCTGGGTGTAACCGTCGTTTCCGGTGAAGTGCAGGGTCGCCCACGCGGCCGCGATCGGCCCAACCGACTTGCTGCTCTGAATCGTCGAGTTGACCAGGGAGTAGCCGGGCCACGCCGAGTAGCTGAAGATCTGATAGCGGCGAATCGTGTCGTCTTTGTACATGATCACCGACGCTCCCTTGGGGGCGTAGGCGTACTTGTGCAGGTCCATGGAGATCGACGTGACGCCGGGAACCGTGAAATCGAACGGCGTAACCTCAGCGCCGAGCTCGCGGAAGTACGGCAACAAGAAACCACCGATACAGCCGTCCACGTGAAGCAGCAGGTTCTTTTCCAGGGCGAGCTGACCGAGCTCGGGGATCGGATCGACGACGCCATGGGCGTAGCTGGTGGCGGAGCCCACGAGCAACACGGTGTCCTCGGTGATGGCTTCGCGCATGGCAGCGACGTCGGCTTTGCACGTCTTGGGATCGACGGGCACGACGATCGGCTCGACCTCGAAATAGTGCGCCGCTTTGAAGAAGCACGGGTGCGCTGTGTTCGGCAGCACCATGTTGGGCTTTTTGATGTTGGGGTTGTGGGCGCGCCCGTAGTCGCGAGCGGTCTTTACCGCGAGCAACACGCTCTCGGTACCACCGCTGGTGAAGTTGCCGACGCACTCCTCACCACCGCGCAGATGATCGGCCGCCATAGCCACGACCTGGGTCTCGAAGTTGAGTCCGCTGGGGAACACGGTCGGGTCCAGCGCGTTCTCCCACACGTACATGAGGTAGGCGCGCTCGGCTACCGCCGCCGCCTCCTCGCTCGCATGGAACACATAGGCCAGTGCCCGCCCGTCTCGCATGGACACGTCATTGCCGCGAAAGCCCTGCAGT
>SPJJ01060240.1_pt1 | contig 13010 bp, 5 predicted proteins | sample 3741741 | NCBI WGS metagenome assembly SPJJ01 (sample SAMN10925908, study PRJNA522277) | cold seep metagenome | isolation source: Elba SIP-enriched marine methane seep metagenome, extraction at timepoint T1 | place: Italy: coast of Elba, Mediterranean Sea | collected 2014-05 | reverse complement strand
GGCGCTGTCCGACCCGCTCATCAATACCCATAACGCGGGCTTTTTGAGGGCCGATGCCGCCCTCGCGGTCATCTACATCTCGGACGAGACAGACCAGAGCAACAGGGCCGTGACCTTCTACGAGGACTTCCTCAGGAACATTAAGGGCTTTGCAAACTCCGGCATGTTCTCCGCCAGCTCGGTGGTGGGCATCACCCAGGGCGGCTGCAGCTCATCCAGCGGTGATGCTGACTATGCGCCTCGCTACATCAACATCGCCAACAACACGGGCGGTGTCGTGGAGTCCATCTGCGCCGCGAACTGGGGACAGACCTTGGCCAATATTGGCCTCAACAGCTTTGGCCTTCGCCGCCAATTCGCCCTGACCAGCCAGCCTGTGCCGATCACCATCGCGGTGACCGTCAACGGCAACGCGGTGCCGAATACCACCGCCGGAGGGCAGATTAACTGGGTCTATGACGCCGCCGCCAACGGGGTGTCCTTCTCGGCTTCGGCCGTGCCGCCCGCAGGCGCCACCATCACCGTGACCTACGCGGTCGCCTGCCTGCCCTAAGAGCCCGTTGAACAGTATTCGGCCCCATTCGGGGCTGGGCTTTTTTCATCATGACAGAACCTAAGGGCGGCGAATTGGGCCGCGTGCGTGTCTATATCGCCTGCTCGGTCGACGGTTTCATCGCCGCCGAAGACGGCGACCTGTCTTGGTTACCGGGCGGGGTGGGCGGCCCCAGCGTTGACCCGGACGCGCCGACCGACCCAGGCGCGCTGCACTACGAGGACTTCATCAAAGACGTGGGCGTCCTGCTCATGGGGAGGGGCTGCTTCGACACCGTCGCGGCCATGGAGGCATGGCCCTATGCCTGCCCTGTGCTCGTGGCCACGCACCGAGCCCTCGATGGCCTGCCTGAAGGGGTGCGCGGGATCCACGGCGCGCCCCACGAGCTGCTGCGGGAGGCCCACGCGGTCGCCCGAGGCAAAGACATCTACCTCGACGGAGGTCAGATGATCGGCCAGTTCCTCGACTCGGGGCTCATCGACGAGCTGGTCGTAACCCAGATTCCCGTGGTGCTGGGCGCGGGCCGGCCGCTGTTTGCGAACCTGCAGCGGCGCCACCGCCTGCAGCTTGTCGGGCATCACCGCTACTTCGGCTCGATGCTCCAGCTGCACTTCCGACCGGTGCCAAACCCCACGTGATCGTGGCGCTTTCGGGGCTGTACCGAAAAGCGCCAGTGCCGTGAAATTGTTCGCGGACTGGGCGCCCGTATGTCGAGCACGAACTCGGCTTGCCGACCCTAGATAGCCAGCAATGGATGGCAGACAGCACTCCGGGACCACCCCGGATCACTCCGGGCACGGCGAGCTGCTCGATGGCTGCGTCGATGTATCGATGCTCATCAATCAGCTGCATGTGCATACCCTCAAGACTCAGGGCCTCTCGAGTCACATCGACTCAGGGGTTCTGTCGATCTCGGCGGCCTTTGAGCAGCTGACCTCCAGCATCTCGGAGATCGCCGCGAACGCTGAGCGTGTGCGCACCTCCAGTCAGAGCGTCAGCCACAGCGTGCATGACGGACAGCGCACCGCAGAGCAGGCGATCGCCAGCATGCGCTCCATTTCGGACGTGGTCGCCAAAGCCCAAGGTCAGACCCATGCGCTGACGAAGGCCGCGGAGGCCATCGCAAGCTCGCTTGCTCGGATTCAGTCCATCTCCAATCAGACCAACTTGCTCGCGCTCAACGCCACCATTCAGGCCGCGAGGGCTGGAGCCGCGGGGCGTGGCTTCGCCGTGGTGGCGAATGAGGTGAAGCAGCTGTCGGCGCAGACCACCGCCACAGCCAATGACATCGCCTCGGTCCTGGAGGAGCTGTCGGGCAGCCTCCGCGATACCTCCGCGGTTATGGGATCGGTCTCCGATGCGGTCCGGGAGGGTGAGGTCATCTCACGAGATGTCAGCGCCAAGATCGGGAACATCGGCGAGTTGTCTCAAGAGAATGTTCTCGCCAGCGACCATATCTCGCAGGCCCTGAGTCAGCAGTCTGATGCCGCCAACGAAGTCTCGTCGGCGGCGCAGGCCATCCGGCAGGCCTCGCAGGAGAATCTTAGCCTGTCTGAGTCCAACGCCAAGCTCGGCCGCAGCGCCAGCCTTCGGGTTGAGAATCTGATGAAGCAGGTTGTTGGTCCCGAGCCGCCGCCGCCTCGAGACGTGATCAAACTGAGCAAGTCCGATCAACTTGTCTGGAAGCGCCAGTTTCATGACTTCCTATTTGGAGACTTCAAACTTCGTGAGGCGGACCTGACCAGCCATGAGCATTGCCGCCTCGGGAATTGGTACAGGGGTGAGGGCAAGCAGGTCCTCGCGGGCAGCGCGAACTATCGGGCCCTCGATACGCCCCATCGACGGATCCATGCCCTAGGGCGCACGATGTTCGAGCGGGTTCAACAAGGCGACCGCGATGGGGCCGTGGCTCTGCTGGATGAGTTTGAGTCCGTATCCACGGAGGTCATCAGCGTCCTGGACCGGCTCGATGATGAGTTGGCGGGGGGCTGACGGCAGCCTTCGCATAGAGGTCGCGACCGCTGTGACGCCGTAGTAGGCTGGGCGCTTGACCCTCTCCATGGCCCCCACGACCCAACAGACCTAGCCGACGCGAGCGATGGCTGCGAACAGTCCGAGTTGTTTGACGTCGTCGAGGGCGCGGGTATCCAGGCCCGCGTGCGACGCTTCGTTTTCCGTCGACCAGGTGCAGGTCCCTCACTATTTGGGCGACCCGGAGGCCGGCCATGGCCCCAGGGCCCGTCTGCCGACGCCGCGACGCGTCACAGCCGCCCTGGCGCTGGCCGGGCTGGCCGTCACCCTGGCCCTTCCTAGTGAGGCGGCGGCGGGTTGTGTGGAGGACGTGCGCGTTGTGGGCGCCACCGTGACCTACAAGACCCGCATGTTCCAGGGGCGGCCCTCTCGCAAGGACGCGGTGGTGCAGGTGGACCTGCGCTCGACGGCGACGACCGCGGTGAGCGCCGTCGATCTCGGCCTCTTTCTCGGCGTATCGATGGCCGACATCGATCAGACCCGGGTGTCGGCGCTCCCCACCCAGCAGGCTCGAGTGTTTGATGATGGGGGCATGGCCTTTCGCGCGCGGGTCAGCGTGATGCTCGCGCCAGGTTCGACCCGCAGCGTACGCGTGCGTCGCGAAGCCGTGCCTCAAGAGCTGGATCTGTACGGAGTGAGGGCCATCGTTGGCGGGTGCACCCGGGTCACAGCGGTGAGCGATGTGCAGGTCATCATGCCCAAATCTGGGTCTGAGCTGCCCGTGGGGCTGCTGGGCGCCGGGCTGTGCCTTACTCTGCTGACGACCCTGATGCTGATCTGGCGCCTTCGCTGAACCCGCCGGTGGGCCGCGCTGCCATGGGGTCCGCCCCGGGCTCTACCTACAGATCAGTTCAGGTGTGTCGCGGTCTCGTCGCCAGATCTCCCGTCCATGCCATGCCTCGGGTTTGCCCGCAGGGTTGGTACGTCGGTCATTGGTCCGAGCCCGGCCGTGGATCGCCTAACGCCCCAGAGGTCGAGAGCCGGCCTTTGGTATACGAGCCTCAGCGTGAGCTTGGGTAAAGTACTAGGACTGTTTGGGCTGATATGTATGGTGAGCGGGGTGTCGCGGGTCGAGGCCGGCCCCGCCTCGCAGGGGATCCATCTGGGTCGCCTCACCGTAAGCACCCCCGCGGTCGATGCTCAAAAGAAGGCGCTCGACGCCGCACTGGAGCGCTTCGACGCCGCCGTGAAGCAGACGGGCGCGGACACCGCGACGAAGAAGGACTTCGAGGCCGCAGCCGAGGCCTCCAAGAACGTCTCGGAGGTGCTGGCCAAGGGCAAGAGCCTCGCCGAGACGGATGAGGGCTACCGACGCTACGCGGGCGATGCGGGCGCACAGTTTGCGATCGCAAAGTCTCGCCTTCGCAAAAACGTGAAGGCCTTTGAGATCGCGGGCGCGCTGAAGACGCTCAAAGAAGGTGTGGCTCAGCTCACAGCGGCCCTCGACAAGGCCCAGGCCGATGACGCCAGCGCCGCAGACCTAGAGGCGGTGCGCGGCAAGGTGAAAGCCCTCGAGGCGACCTTGGAGGGCGCCAAGAAGCTGGAGGGCAAGGATAAGGGCTATGCCGCAGAGGCGAGCGCGGCGCGGAACAGCGCCAAGACTGCCTTGGCCACCACTGAGGCGCGCGCTCTGCAACTGCAGGTGGCAGGGCACCTTGCCACCGTGCAAGCGGCCGAGGCGGATGCGAAGGGTCGCATGGACGCCCTGAGCGGCGAGTCGAAGCCCGCAGCTTTCGCCGAAGCCGAGGCCTCGGTGCAGCGCCTCAAAGAGGCCATCGATGCCGGCGCAGAGCTGGCCAAGAAGGATCGCGCCCACGCGGCGACTCTCGCCAAACTGAGCCGGCAGCAGCCGGACATGCTCGCGAGCATCAAGCAGCGCCGCCTTGAGGGCGCGGAGGCCGCCGTGAAGGCTAGCTTGACGAACCTCGGCGAAGACGCCGGCGCCAAGGACTTCGACGCGGTCAGCACGCTGATTGCCCGCCTCGACGAGCTGAGCACGCAGGACGCTGACTTTGCCAAGACGCATACCGCCCATCGCCGCTTCGTGGCTCAGGTGAGCGCACGCAGCGCGGAGTACACGGCTACGGTGCAGGCCCGCCGGGTGGCCCTGCAGGTCAGCGGTCACAAGGCCAAGCTCGAGGGCGCGGTCGCGGAGGTGAAGACGTCGCTACAGGCCCTCGAAGGTGAGCCTGCGCCGGCGGCGTTTTCGGCCGCAGAGGACAAGATTAAGGCGCTTGAGGCGGTCTTGAAGGTTGCCGAAGGCATCGGGAAGAAGGACCGAGGCTACGCGGGCCAGGTGGCGGCGGAGGGGCGTCAGGTCCCCGGCTATCGAGCCACGGTCGTGCGTCGTCGGATCGAGGTCTTGGCGGCGGGATTGGATGCACAGTTTTCAGGGCTGCCCGAGGCGCCCGGTCTGCCGGAGCTTGAGCCCGTCGAGCAGGTGCTGAGCTCTGTAGAGGCGGCCGCCAAGGAAGGCGCGCCTCTGGCTCGCTCGGACCGAGCGCTGGCCGGCGCGCTGCGCACGGTGCAAGGCAATGTGCGGCGCCGACGCACTCAGCTCGACCAGCTCAAGCTGGACGCTGAGATCCGGCCTCACCAAGCCAAGCTGCAGGCCGCCAGCGATAAGCTGGAGGCGGCCCTGCAAACCCTGGAGGGCGAGCCTAAGCCGGCGGACTTCGAGGCCGCCGACAAAGCCAAGGCCGAGGTCGAGGCGCTGCTCACTTCGGGCGCGCCCCTCGCCAAGCGTAGCCGGACCTATGCAGGGGTCCTGGCGACGAAGCAACGTAGCTTGCCGGCTCAGACGAATAAGATTGCGAGCTTGCGCACTCAGCGCGCCATCGCCGGCCATCGCGCAAAGGTTGAGGCCGCCAAGATTAAGGCCGATGAGAGTATCGAAGCTCTGACGGGCAAGTCCGAGCATGAACTCTATGTCGCGGCCGAGGAGGCCGTGGCCGCCCTCAAGAAGGAAGTCGAGCAGGGGCAGGAGCTGGGCTCCGCAGATCGTACCCACCGCGCCTACCTGGCAGGGCTGCTTGCGGCCCACCCGGACATGCGTGCGACGATTCGGCAGCGTCGGATCGAGACCGCGGAGGCAGGGGCCAAAGAAAAGCTGGATGGCCTGCAGGGCATCGCCACCGCGGCGGCCTTCGGCCAGGCTGAGGCCGCGCTCAAGCGACTCGAGACGGTCACGGAGTCCAACCGCTCCTACGCGGAGAGCCACAAGGGCTACGCCCGCTTCATCGCGGGGGTCGATGCGCGGATCAAGGGCTACCGAAAGAGCATCGTCGACAAGCGCGCCAACAGCGCGGTGGCGGCCCATGCCGCCAAGGTCGAGGAAGTGATGGCGGCCGCGGAAGCCGCGATGGCGGCCTTGCAGGACAGCCCCAAGGCATCTGACTTTGAAGCCGCCGACAAGGCTGTGGAGGCCGCAGAGCGCGAGGTCAGCGCTGGCGAGCCCGTGGCGAAGAGCTCCCGAGCCCACGCTGGGGTGCTCGCCCAGAGCACGAAGACGCTCAAGGGCCACCGGGGCACCATCGCGCGGCGTCGCCTTGAGGTCGAGGTCGCCGCTCAGCGGGCTCAGGTCGAGGCTCAAGCCGCTGAGGTACAGACCCGCTTCGAGGGGCTCGAGCAGAGCCCGGCGCCCTCCGCCTTTACCCAGGCCACCGAGGCCGTAGATGCGCTCAACAAGGTCGTCGAGGCCAGCCAGCCGACGGCCGCCAAAGACCGCGGCTTTGCAGGTTACGTTGCGGGGGTGAAGCGCAGCATCGGAAGTCACCGCGCCTTCATCGCCAAGCGGCGGGTTGAGGTGGCCCAAGCTGCGGCGTCGGCGTCCGTCGAGGGCTTGGATGACGCGGCGGAGGCGGAGGCCATCACGGAGGCGAGCACGCTCGTTGATGGCCTGCAATCCGCTCTAACCGAGGCCCAGCCTCACGCCAAGGACCGCAGCCTGTCCCAGGTTGTGCGCGCCTCAAACCGCAGCCTTCAGGGTTTGAGGGGGCGTTTGGGCGCGCTGTCTCTCGAGGCTGAGGTTCGGCCGCATCGCACCAAGCTGGACGCGGCCGAAAAGGCGGCGGCGGCGGCGCTTGAGGCGATCAAGGAGGAGCCCAAACCCGCCGATTTTAGGGCGGCAACCGACGCGGTGGCCTCGCTGGAGTCGACGATAGAGGCGGGCGCGCCGCTCGGCGCTAAGAGCAAGCCCTACGCGCAGCGCCTGGCTTCGCTCAAGCGGGGGCTGCCCGGTCAGAAAAAGCAGATCGAGGCGCGGCGCACCGAGGTTGTGATCGCGGCCTTCAAGGCCTCTGTGGACGAGGCTGAGATCGCAGCCGATAGCCAGATTCAGGCCGTGGAGGCCGAGCCCACAGCGGCCAGCTTCAAGCTCTTCGAAGAAGCCGCGGAGGCCTGGCAACAGACCTTGCAGACGGGCACCAAGCTCGCAGAGAAGGACCGGGGCATGGCTCGGTACATGGCCGAGTCCAACCGCAAGCTGGCTGGCATGCGGTCCCGCGCTGAAAAGCGCCGCGCGGCCCAGGCCCTCGAAGGCGTGCGCGCGCGGGTTGATGAGGCGGAGGCCAAGGCGCGTAAGAGCCTGCAGGACCTCGGCGACAAGGCAAGCCACGAGGACTACCAGGCGGCAGAGACCGCCATCGCGGCCCTGATGACCGTGCTCGATGAGGGTGATGAGCAGATCGCCACGGATCGCAGCCTCAGGGCCCGGGCTGCCAAGCTGCGCAACGAAAAGCTGGCCATGCGGGCCATGATTCGTCAGCGACGGATCGAGGTGGCGGATAAGGCCGCCGTGGCGACCATCGAGGCCATCGACGATGAGCCCTCGGCGTCGGCCTTTCGGGACGCAGAGCGGGCCGTGAAGCAGCTCGAGACGGTGACCGACTCGAACGCCAGCTTTGGTGACAAGCACAGCCCCTTCAAGCGCTTCGTCGCCCAGACCCGGTCCCGGGTGCTGGCCCATCGAGCGGCCATCGACAAGAAGCAGGGCGAGGCCACAGTGAACGCTCACAAGGTGAAGGTGCAGGCCAAGGCTGAGGCGCTCAAAGCCCGCCTTGAGGCGCTGGATGCAGAGCCGGGACCTGCGGCCTTTGCGGCCGCGGAGCTCGCCGTGAAGGGTCTCGACGAAGAGGTGCGCTCCGGCGAGCCCGTCGAGGCCACCTCCCGCACCTACAAGGGCTATCTCAATGGGCAGCGAAGGGCTGTCGCCAGCGCTAAGCGCCACATTGTGCAGCAGCGCGTCGCCCTGGAGGTCTCTGGGCATCGAGCACGGGTGGAGGAGGCCGCGAGCGCGGTGGAGGCGTCGGTGAGCGCCCTGGACGCCGACGCACCGGCCGCAGCGGCCTTTTCGAGCGCCACTGAGTCCGTGGATGCGCTGGCTCAGGCCATCGAGGATGGTCAGGCCACAGCCGCCAAGGACAAAGGCCATGCAAAGTACCTTGGAGGCATCAAGCGCTCCCTTAAGGGGCGCCGGCGCACCATCGCTGCGCGCCGCGTCGCGGTGGCCTCGGCCGCCGTTGAGGCGAGCATGGAAGCGCTGAGCGGCGAGCCCAGCGAGGAAGACTTTGTGCAGGCGGAGGCGAGCCTCACGGCCCTTGAGACGGCTCTCGGCAGCGCCAATAAGAAGACGAAGGCCAAGCGAGCGATCGTGAGCCGCAGACGGCTCGAAGTCCGCGTCGCTCCGCATCGCGCCAAGGCCATCGCGGCGGAGCAGGCCGTGCAAGAAAAGTTGCAAGCCTTGGCTGAGCAGACGGACCCCGCAGAGTTCCAGGCCGCCACGGCGGCGGTGCGGGCCTTGGAGTCGACGTTGGAAGAGGGCAATGCCCTCGCGCTGGAGAGCGCCTCCTATGGCAAGGAGCTGAGCGCTCGAAAGAAGAAGCTGCCCGGCTATGGCCGTCGCATCGACGCGCGTCGCTCTGAGGTGGTGCTCGCCGCCTGGTCGGCCACCGTCGAGGAGGCCAAGGAGGGCGTCGAAGAGAAGATCGCCGCGCTGGACGGCGAGGCTGCCACGGCCGGCGCCTTCGAGGCTGCGACGGAGGCCGCCAACGAGATGGAGGCGGTCTTGGGCCAAAGCGATAAGCTGGCTTCCAAGAGCAAGGCCGTCGCCAAGCAGGTTGCGGCCCATAGGCGCAGCCTGCAGGCCTACCGCCAGAAGATCGCGCGTCAACGTGACTTGCTTCGCATCGAGGCGCATCGCGCCAAGGTCTTGGCGGCCAAGCAGGCGGCGGATGCCGCGCTTGAGGGCCTCGACGGCGACTCCAAACACGAGGATTATCAGGCGGCCGAGGAGGCCATCTTTGCCCTCAAGACGGAGCTGGATGCTGGTGATGAGTTCGCGGCCAATGACGCCCGCTACGCCAAGTTCCTGCGCGGTCTGCAGGCTCAGCGCCCCTCGATGCGCGGCACGGTGCGACAGCGTCGCGTCGAGGCCGCAGAGGCCAAGGCGAAGGGGCTGATTGAGGGCCTCGAAGGCGACGTCAGTGAGTCTGACTATGCGACGGCCTACCAGGGCGTCGCTCGCTTGGAGTCGGTCATTCAGTCCAACGCCAGCTTCGGTAAAAAGGACAAGCAGTACGCGCGTTTTTCGGCCGCAGCCATGAAGCGGGTGCCGCGCCATCGCGCGGCGATCGATATGCGTCGTGTCAACGTGGTGAAGGGTGAGCTGGACGCCCGTATGACCGCGCTCGATGAAGCCCCGGGCGGCGCGGCCTTTTCTGCGGCTTAGTCCGCGCTGGCCAAGTACTCGGAGACCGTCAAGGCGCGCGCCGAATCTGGGGGCGGCAAGGCCGTCAAGAAGCTCGCCGCAGGTATCCCTGCGCTTCGCACTCGCATCACGATGCGTCGCATTGAGGTCGCCGAAGATGCCGCCAACGCGCAGGTCGCGGCGGCCTCGGAGGAGCCGGGCGACGAGGTCTTCACCGAGGCCGAAAAGGCCGTGGAGCGTTACGAGGGCGTACTCACCGATGCACGGCGCGCCGACAAGGTTGGAGCGAAGCTGCAAAAGCGGCTCAAGGTGGGGGAGAAGAAGGCCACCGCGCTGCGCAGGAAGATCGCCGCCGAGCGGGTAGGGGTGCTGGTTCGTCCGCATCGCGCCAAGGTGCAGGAGCGCCTCAGCGCCGCCGCGGAGCTGGTCTCAGGCCTGTCTGATGAGTCCTCGGCCGAGGACTTGGAGGCGGCCCAGTCCGCGGTGGCTGAGTTGGAGGTCGAGGTCGGCCGCGGAGATGGTCTGCGCAAAAAGAGCAAGGCCCACGGCAAGTTCCTCAACGTGGCCAATAAGAAGGCGGCCAGCCTGTCGCGCGGCCTCAAGCGCCAGCGCACCGGCCAAAAGGTGGCGGCCCACAAGGCTGAGTTGCAGGAGGCCCAAGAGGCCACCCAGTCTGCGGTCGACGCTCTGTCTGAGGCCGACCGCCCCGACTTTGACGCCGCCGATAAGGCCATCGAGGCGTTCAAGGAGAAGGTGGCAGAGGGCGCCGACTTGGCCCTGAGCAACCGCGCGTACAAAAAGGTGCTCAAGGCAGCGCGACGACGCGTGCCCGGCTGGCGTGCTCAGGTGGTCGGCGCTCGCGTCGACCTCGTGCAGGCCGGCTTGCAGGCGCAGATGGAGGCGCTGAGCGACTCGCCCTCGCCGCAGGCCTTCACCCAGGCTCACGACGCGGTCGGCGCGGTGGCCAGGGTGCTCAAGGACAATAAGGGCGCTATCAAGGCGAATAAGAAGCTCAAAAAGCGCGCCGCCAAGCTGCGCAAGTCGTTGCCTGGTACGCGTGTGCGCATCGAGGTGGCGCGTGTCGCCGCGGCCCGAAATGTCGCCACCTCATTGATGGCGGAGCTTGGCGAGGACCCGAGCGAGGACGCTTTGGACAGCGCCGAGGAGGGCCTCGACAACCTCGACAAGGTGCTCAAGGTCTCCGCGGCCAACAAGGCCCGCGCGAAGAAGAAGAGCCTCAAGAAGGCTCTGAAAGCGGCAAGGAAAGCTGCAAAGCGGGACCGCGTGCGGCTCGCAGAGGCCAAGTCCGCCGGGGTGCTCAGGCCGCATCGTGAGGCCCTGTCTGAGGCTACGCAGCGCGCGGCCACGGTCATGGGGGATCTGGGTAAGCGACCCGATGAGGACCAGGTCGCAGATGCGGATGCCGCCGTGAAGGCCTTGGTCGAAGCGGTCAAAAACGGCAGCCCACACGCGAAGAAGAGCCGCGCCTTTGGCAAGTCATTGGCCAAGGCGCGCAAGGTGGGCCGGGGCTACGTCAAAAAGCTCAACCGCTTGAGGGTCCGAGAGAAGGTCGAAGCGCACCGAGAGAAGGTGCTCACCGCCAAGAGCGAGCTCGATGAGCGCATCGGTGGGCTGGACGACAAGGCCGAGCACCAGGACTACCAAGACGCGATGCTCGGGGTCTCTGCCTTCGGCAAGCTCGTCGACGCGGGGCAGCCGCTGGGCGACCGGGACAAGAAGTATCGAAAGTTCCTCGCCAAGATGCAGAAGCGGCGAGCTGTCTACCCATCGAAGATCCGCCAGCGGCGGGTTGGCGCGGCTGTAGAAGCTGCCCAGGCCCTCGCAGGTAGCCTTGCGCGCACGCCGGATGAGGAGGACGTGGCCGCGGCCCGTGAGGCCATCTCTCGGGCCCGTACCGTCCTGGAGTCCAACTCAAAGTCCGGGGGCAGCAAGAAGTTCAGAGCCTTCATCGCATCCCAGCGGCGCCTGCTGTGGAGGTTTGAGGCGGACGTCGCCACGGCTGTGGCCCGGGGCGCGCTCGCGGCCCTGCAGGACGGGGCCAGCGCCTCGGACTTCGAAAAGGCTGAGGAGGCGGTGCGTACCCAGGCCGAGATGGTCACCATCGGCAAGAAGATGGCCAAGCGCGACCGGCGCCTGAAGAAGGTGCTGGGCAAGCTCAAAAAGCAAACCGCCCGCAACCGAGGTGCGATTCAGACCCAGCGCCTCACGGCAGCGGTGGCGGTGGCTCAGGAGAGTGTGGATACGTTGGCTGAGGACACGGCCTCCGCGGCGGTCTACGACGCTGAGCGGGCTGTGGAAGCTCTGGATGACCGGATCAAGGCGACGAAGAAGCGGGCGAAGCGAAGCAAGAGCCTCAAGAAGGCGCGGCGGAGCGCGCTGCGTAAGTCCAAGTCCTTCAAGAAGGCCATCAAGCGAGCGCGCCGCGGGACGCCGGCCAAGGTGAAGAAGAAGTCCAAGAAGCGTCGCCGCAGAGGGCGTCGGCGTCGGCGTCGAGCCAGCTAGTCGGCCGCGACCCACCGTGGGGCCACTGAGCGAATGTGGCGTGTGCGAAAATTCTTTGTGACAATCGTGGTGGCCCAGCCCCCTATATGTGGTGAAGTCCTCGGCGATGCACGCGCTGCAACGCTGGACCATAGCTTGTGCCGCACTTGCGCTGGTTCTGCTGGGTTCAGCTTCGGCCCCGGGGCAGACGCTCACCGGTACGACGACCGCGACGACGGCGCTGCGCGGGGCCGCCCCGCACCCCGCTCCGCCTGAACCCGCCCCCGCTGTCGAGCCCGAGGTGGCACCAAAGGGTGTCCGCTTTCGTTTCAAGCCGGGTAAGGGACTGCTGGCACAAAGCCATGACGGGCAATTTGCCCTGGCGACCCGGGTCCGAGGCCAGTTCCGCTATGCCTTGGAGGACAGCGCCTCTGGTCTTGCGCATCAGTTCCGGATCCGTCGCGCGCGCATCGTCTTTGCGGGACACCTCTTCGGCCCCAAGAACCGCTTCAAGATGGAGCTGGCGGTCTCGCCCAATGATCTGGGCATCGGTGATAACTTTGCCGAGGACCTAGAAGACCGGGTCCTGAGTAACTCGCCTCTGCTTGACCTCTACATGGACTTTCGTCAGCTGCGCGACTTGTCGGTGCGCATTGGGCAGTACAAGTTGCCGTCCAACCGCACCCGGGTCATCTCCTCAGGCAACCTACAGATGGTCGATCGCTCCATCGTCAACAGTGAGTTCACGCTGGACCGAGATATGGGTTTGGACCTTCGAAGCGCAGACTTCTTGGGCCTGGACCTGCTCCGCTACTATGCCGGTGCCTCTATTGGTCGAGGCCGGGATAGTCAGGGCTTCGATGATTTTGGCCTCAACTACTTTGTGCGCCTAGAGGTCCTGCCGTTTGGCATGTTCAAGGACTACTCAGAGGTCGACTTTACGCGCACCGAGCGCGCCCGATTGAGCATGGGCGCGGTGTACGTATACCAGGATAGAAACCGTGGCCTGCGTCGGATTACTTCCAAGATACCCGAAGATGGCGGCACGACGGACTATCACATGGTGATGGTGGACGCGATCTTCAAACACTCAGGCTTTTCAGCTCAGGTGGAAGCTGCCTTGCGGCACGGCGACCGCAACGCGGATGGGGACACTAGCCCAGGCGCCCTGACGCCAGCCCGAAATGGCTGGGGGGCGATGCTTCAGGCCGGATATTT
>SPJJ01028109.1_pt1 | contig 13025 bp, 10 predicted proteins | sample 3741741 | NCBI WGS metagenome assembly SPJJ01 (sample SAMN10925908, study PRJNA522277) | cold seep metagenome | isolation source: Elba SIP-enriched marine methane seep metagenome, extraction at timepoint T1 | place: Italy: coast of Elba, Mediterranean Sea | collected 2014-05 | reverse complement strand
CGTCTGGTCATTGGAATCATGCTGATCGTGCTGCTGATTTCACTGGCGCGCTATCTGAAAGCCGTGCTGGAACGGCACCTGCTGGGGCCGCGGAAGATGGACCCGGCGGCGGGCGAATCGGTGGCGACCCTGGTCGGCTATGCCGGCATGGTGCTGGCTTTTCTGGTCGGCCTGACCGCAGCCGGATTCAATCTGACCAATCTGGCCATCGTCGCCGGGGCCCTGTCGGTGGGGATTGGCTTCGGCCTGCAGAATATCGTCAGCAACTTCATTTCCGGTCTGATTTTGCTCAGCGAGCGCCCGGTACGACGTGGCGATTATGTGCGCGTGGGCGAAGTCGAAGGCGAGGTGCGCAAGATTCACATCCGGGCCACTGAAATTGAAACCCTGGATCGGGTCAGCGTGGTGGTGCCGAACTCCGAGTTGATCGCCTCGCCGGTGCACAACTGGCGCTTGCGCGATCCCTACATCCGCGTGGTGATCCAGGTCGGTGTGGCCTATGGCAGCGATGTCGATAAAGTGCATGATCTGTTGGTGGAAGTGGGCCTGGCGCATGAGTACACCTTGCCGCGAGGCACCCCCGGGGTGCCGGACACCCATGTGTACTTCACCGGCTTTGGCGCCAGTTCGCTGGATTTTGAGCTGCGCACCTTTATTCGTGATGTCAATCGACGCGGCAGCGTGGCCAGCGATCTGCGTTTTGCCATCGACCGGGCCTTCCGCGCCAATGACATTGAAATTCCATTCCCGCAGCGGGTGATCTGGACCAAGTCAAATGCCGATAAACAAACCTGAACGCATCATTGGACACCGCCCCGGTGTGCTGCATGAACAGGCCAGTCAGGCTCGGATTCTGTGGGCGCGGTATGACGCGGACAGTCTGGAAGAAGGTGAGTTTGCCGATTTCGCCGACTTGCCCGCAGTGCCGCAGGGCGCCTGTTTGTGGCTGGATATCGTAGGTGTACCCGGCAAGGCGGGCCTGACCGCGCTGGAACAGCACTACGGCTTGCACCGCCTGGCTCTGGAAGATGTGCAGAACCAGGGGCAGATCCCCAAGTTCGAGGATTTCGAAGAGCACCTGTACACCGTGCTGCAATTGCCGCAGGGTGCCGCAGACACGGCCGAAACGTATCAGTTGAATGTGTTTCTGGCGGAGAATCTGGTCATTACCGTGCACCGTGGCGGGGGTGTTTTCGATCCTGTTCGCAAGCGCCTGCAAGCCAATCGCGGGGTGATCCGCAGCGCCGGAGCGGATTACCTGTTGTATGCCTTGTCCGACGTAGCGGTGGACATGGGTTTTCCGCGTGCTGATGAGTTTTCTGCTCGCCTGCTAGAGCTGGAGGAACTGGCGGATGATGGCCTGCACGATCTGAGTCGCGACATTTATGCCCTGCGGCGCCCGCTGTCGATTCTGCTGCGCCAGGCCCGGCGACAGCGGGATGTAATCGATCGATTGCTGGAGCGTGACCGGGCCGAATTTGACGGCCAGCGTGAAGTGTACTGGCGCGACTGCCTGGATCACGCCGAGCGCTATCTGGAAACCATCAGCCATCTGCGCGAAAGTGCGGGCGATCTACTCAATACCCACCTGGCTTTGGTCAGTCATCGCATGAATGATGTGATGAAAGTCCTCACTGTCATGTCGACCGTGTTTATCCCGCTGTCCTTCGTGGTAGGTCTTTATGGCATGAATTTTGACACCGACAGTCCTTACAACCTGCCCGAACTGGGCTGGCGTTTCGGTTATGTCTACGTCTGGGGCGTGATGGTGCTGGTGGTCAGTGGTTTGCTGCTGTTTTTCCGACGCAAGCGCTGGATTTAGCGGCTGAATGGCGCTGATCGTGGTTGTCAGTAGGCGCAATTGGTCAGACAATAAATGACAGACGTGAACAGGGCGCAGGTATGATCAAGCTGGAATTGAACCCGCCAGGGACCGTCGCCTGCCTGAGTATTGGGCACGGGCGTGGTGATGCAAGCTACCGCGACATCAATGATGCGGGGGCGGCGCAATTGGCGGCTGCCGATCAGCTGTGTGGTCTGCGTATCGATGCGCCCGCCATGCCACGGCCACGCCAGTTGCTGGACTTGCTGGAGCATCTGCCCGCATTGCGCGATGCGGCATCCCGGATTCAGCGGGTGGCGGTGTTGTCGGACAGCCCGCCCAGAGAGTTCGTGCCGGTGCTGCGAGGTCATTTCGAAGCCAGCGAAGTGCGGCATTTTTCTGCGGCCGCCTCACGTGCAGCCGACCAATGGGTGCAAAGCGCCAATGAGGCCGAAGAGGCTGGGCCTGAGGCCCCGGCTCCGGCGGCGGCAACTGTTGTGGCGGATCTGCAACTGGATGATGGTCTGGTGGATGAAGCGAGCGGGCCGTCGCCCGATGACGACATCATCACGCTGGATGACGATGCCGCCAGCAGCGTTGACGATGAAATCGACGACTGGTTCGTGAAAAGCTGAATTCAGGCTTGCTGGCGTGACCCGGTGCACAGTTACCGCTTGACCTGATCTGGCCCACGGCGCAGAGTGAAAATCTGCTCTGGGTCGCATGGGGACGGACATGAATCGATCAATCGGCGTGCTGGTTTTTAGCGGCCTGTTGGCCGCCTGTGGCAGCGGTGGAAGTGGCCCGGGGCCTACCGCTACGCCCAGTCTGAGTCCGGTTCCCACCGCGATTCCAACGCCACCACCAACCAGCAAGCCGACGCCGGCACCCAGTGCCAGTGCCACACCGGTACCTACCGCAGCGCCCACGCTGCCGCCTACGACGTCGGCCACGCCGGCACCAACACCGAGCCCCAGCGCGGCACCTGGTCTGCGTCAGGTCAGCGGTCTGATCCGGATTCAGCCGGGTTCGCGTATCGACAGCGACACCAATGACAGTGGCAGCGCGGCGCAGTCCAACAACACACCGCAATCGGCTCAGATCATCCCCAATGCAGCCCGTATTGGTGGCTATGTGGCCAACCAATCTGCGGGCGAGGACGGTGCGGTGTCGCCGCAAGGCGATGAACTGGATGCCTACCGCGCACAGTTGCTGGCCGGGCAATTCGTCAATCTGCACATTGCCGATCCTGACCCTGCCAGCGGCGACCTGGACCTGGAGATCTACGACAGTAATCTGCAGTTGATTTCGGGCTCTTATGGAGACGGCGCGCAGGCGACCGAATCCGTGCAGGTGCCGACGGACGGCGAGTATTACATTGTGGTCCTGCCCTTCGCGGCACCCGAGTTTGGTATTGCCAGCGCTTCCAATTACGTGCTGGAAGTTTCGAGCATGGCCGCAACCCAGCATTTGATGCGCAGTGAGTTGGATATCCAGCCCGGCGACATTCTGGTCGCCTTCGAGGAAACCCAGGCCAAGCGCCGCTTCACCGCTGCAGAGCGTGCCCAGGTGCTGGGCCTGCGCCATACTGGCGGTGATATCGGGCGCACCATGCGCTTTGCCCTGCCGCAGCAGCGGGCCAAGTCCAAGCGCCGCACGGCCTTTGGGCACGCGCTCAGTGCCGAGATGGCGGCCAAATACGCCACCTTTCTTGAGCTCAAGCGCATTCGAGGCCGCCCGGATGTGCGTCAGGCTGAGCCCAATCTGCGCCGCTACCCGCGGCGTGTACCCAATGATGAGTTTTATCCCGCGCAGTGGCACTACCCGGTGATCAATCTGCCGCAGGCCTGGGACATCAGCACCGGCAGCAGTGATGTGCTGGTGGCGGTGATTGACTCCGGTGTGCTGGTCAATCATCCCGATCTGATTGCCAATCTGGATCCGAATGACCCGGACGGGGTGGATTTCATTTCCCTGCTGGATATCGCGAATGACGGTGACCGCGCGGATCAGAATGCGGATGATGCAGGCGATGCGGAAAGCCCCGATGGTAGCGGCAGCTTTCACGGCACCCATGTGGCCGGCACGATCGCCGCCGTTAGCAACAATGGCACTGGCGTGGCCGGAGCCTGCTGGGATTGCCGCATCATGCCGCTGCGTGCGCTCGGGGTTGGTGGCGGCACCGGCTTCGACATTGATCAGGCGGTGCGCTATGCCGCCGGTCTGTCCAATGACTACGGGATCAGCCCGGCGCAGCCTGCCGACATCATCAATATGAGTCTGGGCGGTGGCGGGTTTTCACAACTGGAGCAGAACACCTTTGACCAGGTGCGTGCAGCCGGAGTGATCGTGACCGCTTCGGCCGGCAATGCCGGCACCACCAATCTGGAGTTCCCCGCTTCTTACGGGAATGTGGTGTCGGTCGGGGCGGTCGGCCCGGATCGCCTGCGGGCACCGTATTCGCAGTTCAATCCGCTGGTTGATGTGGCCGCGCCCGGCGGCAATGGCGCCCTGGGCCGCGAAGCGCAGGTGGCCAGCACCCTGGGTTTTGGTCAGGGTTCACCGGATGATGTGGAATTTGGCTACGCCTTTTACCAGGGGACCTCCATGTCCGCCCCGCATGTGGCCGGGGTTGCCGCCTTGATGAAATCGGTGTTTCCGGGTCTGACCCCGGATCAGTTCGATGCCGCCCTGGCCGATGGCAGCATCGTCGACGAGGCGGGTGTGGCCGGGCGCGATGATGAATACGGCAACGGCATTATCAATGCCCTCAAGGCGGTACAGCTGGCCCAGCAACTGGCTTCGGGGCAGACGCCGCAGGACACACCGCAGCTGGTCGTGTCCCCGGCCAGTGTCAATTTCGGCGCCAGTGCGACCCAGGCGCTGATCTCTGCCCGCAACGCCGGCACGGGAGAGCTGCAAATCAGCGCCATCGACAACAGTGCTGCGCCCTGGGTCAGCGCCATCGATGTCGGCAATGGAGGGTTTCAACTTCAGGCAGATCGCAGTGCCCTGCCAGTGGGTGTGACTACCGGTGAATTGCGGGTGCAATCCAGCGCCAACGATGTCGTGGTCAGCGTGCAGATCGAAGTGATCGACCAGGCGCTGGCGGCTGCGGATGAGGCCGGCAACCACTATGTGGTGCTGGTGCCGGAATCAGATCCGGAACAAGGCATTACCGTACTGGCACAACGCACCACTGAGGGTTACAGCTTCAGTTTCACCGATGTGCCGGAGGGGCGTTATCTGCTGGCCGCCGGTACCGACATGGACAATGACTTTTCCCTGTGTGACGAAGGCGAAGCCTGTGCCCTGTACCCGGTCAATGGCGATGTTCAGCTGCTGCAGGTCAGCGGTGAAAACATCCAGGGCCTGGAGTTGAGCACCAGTTTCGAGATCAATCTGCAGCAGGCCCAGTCGACGGCCAAGCGACGTGTTGAATCAGGCGGTGTACGGCGCTAGCTGCGCCCTGGCAATGGCAAGCGGGTGGTGCTCACCACCTGCGACATGGATATCGACGAGCTGACTTCCTGCACGCCGTCGATTTGCGACAGCTTGTGCCAGAAGAAGTCCTCATATTCGGCAATGTCGCGCACCACGATCTTGAGCAGGAAGTCCACATCGCCCATCAGGGTGTGGCATTCCACCACCTGCGGGAATGCCTTGATGGCCTCGATAAAGCGCGGCAGGGCGCCGCGCCCGTGCTTGCTCATCTTGATATGGGAAAACACGATGACGGACAAGCCCAGGGCCTGAGGGTCCAGCACCGCCACCCGCTCGCGAATCACGCCGTTTTCGAGCAGGCGCTGTATGCGGCGCCACACCACGGATTTGGATGAAGCCAGTTGTTCAGCAATTTCCGTGACGGGAACAGTGACATCCTTCTGCAGAATATCCAGGATCTTTATATCCAGATTGTCCATAAAAACAGAACAATTTCCTATAAAAGGGCATTTTTAGAGAACATAGTCGCACCATGCGCCTGTTTGGGCAAACAATTCGGGAACACATTTCTGTGCCTGCGGCGTAAGCTTTTCTGCACAGCCAGCCCATGCTTCGGAGACCGCATGACGGTATATAAACAACCGGCTTTTGATCAGCATGAAGCCGTGCATTTCATCCATGACACGGCCAGCGGGCTCAAAGCCATCATTGCGGTGCACTCCACCGCGCTGGGCCCGGCGGCTGGCGGCTGCCGCATGTGGGCCTATGCCGACGACGATGCAGCCCTGCACGATGTGCTGCGCCTGTCCCGTGGCATGAGCTACAAGAACGCCATGGCGGATTTACCGATGGGCGGGGGCAAGGCTGTCATCATCGGCGATGCCGGGCGCGACAAAAGCAGTGCGCTGTTTGCAGCCTATGGCCGGGCGGTGGATCAACTGGGCGGTCAGTACATCACCGCTGAAGATGTCGGCATCACCGTTGCCGACATGAGCATAGTGGCCGGCCAGACCCGCTACGTCAGCGGTTTGCCGCGCGATGCCGCCGGCACGGGCGCTGGTGGCGACCCGTCACCCAAGACCGCGCGTGGTGTGTTCCACGGGATTCAGGCGGCGGTCAAAAGCCAGTTGGGGCGTGATGACCTGGAGGGCTTGCGTATCGCGGTCCAGGGCCTGGGCAGTGTCGGCAGTCACCTGTGCCGCAATTTGCACCAGGCCGGTGCCCGCCTGGTGGTGGCGGATATCCGGCCGCAAGCGGTGGAGTGGGCTCAGGCAGAGTTTGCCGCCGAGGTGACCCCTGTCGATGAAGTGCTGTTCGCCGACGTCGACGTTGTGGCGCCGTGTGCCCTGGGCGGGATTCTGAATGAAGCCAGCATCGCACGCATACAGGCGCGCATCGTGGCCGGCGGTGCCAATAATCAGCTGCAGCACGACGCGGACGGCCGGCGTCTGATGCAGCGCGGCATTCTTTACGCCCCCGACTACGTGATCAATGCCGGCGGCATTATCAACGTGGCCGGCGAATATCTCGGTGTGTGGTCAGACGCGCAGGTGGATGAAAAAGTCCAGGCGATCGGCCCGCGCCTGAGCGAGATCTTCGAGCAGGCCCGTCAGGCCGCGCGCCCGCCCAATGAAATCGCCGATGAGTGCGCCCGGCAAAAACTGGGCCGCAGTGTCCAGCACTGAGCAGCACAGGAGGAGACGAGACATGAATCCCAAAAAACACAAACTCAAACTGCACATTCCGGAACCGCCGGCTCGACCCGGCGAGGAAGCGGATTTTTCCGAATTCATCATTGTCGATGCCGGGGTGGTGGCCAAGCCGGCGGTGGATGCACCCGATGATCAGTTGCGGGAGTATCCCTTCACCCTGATCCGGGTGCTCAACGATGAACATAAGGCGGTGGGAGAGTGGAACCCGCAGCTGGATGCACAGCGCCTGCGTGACGGTTTGTACGACATGATGCTCACGCGGGCTTTTGACGTGCGCATGCTCAAGACCCAGCGTCAGGGCAAGACCAGTTTCTACATGCAATGCACCGGTGAGGAGGCTTGCGGCGTCGCACAGGCTTATGCGCTGGATGATGAAGACATGCTGTTTCCCAGCTACCGCCAGCAATCCATGCTGATTGCACGCGGCCATTCCATGGTGGAGATGATGTGTCAGATCTTCAATAACCCCATGGACCGGCTCAAGGGGCGGCAGTTGCCCATCATGTATTCGGTGCCGGAGAAAGGCTTTTTCTCGATTTCCGGCAATCTGTGCACGCAGTACCCGCAGGCGGTGGGCTGGGCCATGGCTTCAGCTTTCAAGGGTGATTCGCGTATCGCCGCCGCCTGGATTGGCGATGGCACCACGGCGGAGTCGGATTTCCACAATGCGCTGACCTTCGCGGCGGTGTATCAGGCTCCGGTGATCCTGAATATCACCAACAATCAGTACGCCATCTCCAGTTTCCAGGCTATTGCTGGTGGCGAGCAGTCCACCTTCGCTGCCCGCGCCATCGGATACGGCATCCCCGGCTTGCGCGTGGACGGCAATGATTTTCTGGCGGTGTATGCCGCCACCCAGTGGGCCGCAGATCGCGCCCGCAACAATCACGGCCCCACCGTGATCGAGCTGTACACCTACCGACAGGCGGCACATTCCACCTCCGATGATCCTTCCGCCTACCGCTCCGAAATCGAGGCGACCAACTGGCCGCTGGGTGATCCTGTGCTGCGTCTTAAGCAGCATCTGATCGCGCTGGGCGAATGGGATGAGGAACGTCACGCTGCGCTGGAAAAGGAGCTTGATGCGCGCGTGCTGGCCGATCTCAAGGAAGCCGAAAGCCACGGCACGCTGGGCACGAAACCATGCAGCCCGGCCACCATGTTCGAGGATGTATTCAAGGAACTGCCACCGCATCTGCGTCGGCAGCGTGAGCAGGCGGGGTATTGAGATGGCACGCATGAACATGATTCAGGCGATCAATTCCGCCATGGACCTGATGATGGAGCGTGATCCTGACGTGATCACCTTCGGCGAGGACGTGGGGTATTTCGGCGGGGTGTTTCGCGCCACCGCAGGTCTGCAGAAGAAATACGGCAAGGAGCGCTGCTTCGACACGCCGATCTCCGAGTCCGGCATTGTCGGCATGGCGGTGGGCATGGGCGTGTACGGCCTGCGCCCGGTCGCGGAGATTCAGTTTGCCGATTACATCTACCCGGCCTTTGACCAACTGGTGTCGGAAGCGGCGCGTCTGCGCTATCGCTCCGGTGGCGAGTTTTATGCGCCGATCACGGTGCGCTCGCCGGTGGGCGGTGGCATTTACGGCGGTCAGACCCATTCGCAATCACCGGAAGGCGTGTTTTCGCATGTCTGCGGCCTGAAAACGGTGATTCCTTCCAATCCTTATGACGCCAAGGGTCTGCTGATTTCAGCCATCGAGGACGACGATCCAGTCCTGTTCTTCGAGCCCAAGCGCATCTACAACGGCCCGTTTGAGGGCTATCACGATCAGCCGCTGACGCCGTGGACCAAGCATCCGCTGGGCGAGGTGCCAGAGGACTATTATTCGATTCCGCTGGGCAAGGCCAAAATCATCCGGCCGGGCAATGATCTGACCATACTGGCCTACGGCACCATGGTGCATGTGGCCGAAGCGTCGGTGAAGGAACTGGAAGTCGATGCCGAGATCATTGATCTGCGCAGCATCATCCCGCTGGATATCGATGCCATAGTGGAATCGGTGAAGAAAACCGGACGCTGCGTGATCATTCATGAAGCGACCCGAACCTCGGGCTTTGGCGCCGAATTGATCGCCGAAGTGCAGGAATACTGCTTTTATCATCTGGAAGCGCCGATCGAGCGCGTGACCGGTTGGGACACGCCTTATCCTCACGCTTTCGAGTGGGAATACTTCCCCGGGCCCAAGCGCCTGAAGGCAGCCATCAGCAAAGTTCTGGAGGCACAGTGATGTCGGTGCATATCTTCAAGCTTCCGGATATCGGCGAAGGCATTGCTGAAGCGGAAATTGCCGAATGGAAAGTGGCGGTCGGCGACACGGTGGTAGAGGATCAGCCACTTTGCGACATGCTGACCGACAAGGCGGCGGTGGAAATTCCCTCTCCGGTGGCCGGTACGATCAAGGCGCTGATGGGCGATGCCGGCGACCTGATCGCGGTCGGTGGTGCCTTGCTGGAAATAGCCACTGATGCGGCAGAGTTGCCCGAGCCTGTGGCTGAACCGGTCACCGAACAGCAGGCCCCCGCCTCGAAGGCCGCAGAGCCGGATCCGGCGGTGCAATCCCCCTCTGCTGTCGACAAGCCCCGCTTGTCCACGCCGGCAGTGGTCACTTCCGCGCCACGACCACATGCGGATCAGCACAAGCCGCTGGCCTCGCCGGCGGTGCGCAAGCGTGCGCGCGACCTGGGGCTGGATTTGCACCAATTGCAGGGCAGCGGCCCGCAGGGACGGATTATCCATGCGGACCTGGATGCGGCCGGCCGGACGCCGCAAACGCAGAGCCAGGCCGCGACCCGGTTGCCCGCCGCTCCGGATTCTGGCGACGAATTTGAAGCCATCCCGATCATTGGTCTGCGCCGCAAGATCGCCCAAGCCATGCAACAGGCGAAACAACGCATTCCACACTTCGCCTACGTGGAGGAAGTGGATGTCACCGAACTGGAAGCGCTGCGCCAGCATCTCAACAATCAGCGCAGCGAAAGCCAGGCCAAACTGACCATGCTGCCCTTCTTGATGCGTGCGATGGTCAAGGTCATGCCGGACTTTCCGCGCATGAATGCCCGGTACGACGATGAGCAGGGCGTGCTGCAGCGTTACGACGCGCTGCATGTGGGCATCGCGGCACAAACCGATCAGGGTCTGGTTGTGCCGGTGGTGCGCAATGCTCAGGCCCTGGACCTGTGGGGCAGTGCGGCAGAGATCCGCCGACTGGCCGAGGCTGCGCGCAAAGGCCGCGCCAAGCGCGAGGAGCTGAGCGGTTCGACGATCACAATCTCCAGCCTCGGGCCCATGGGCGGCATCGTATCCACGCCGGTGATCAACGCCCCGGAGGTGGCCATCGTCGGCGTCAACAAAATGGTCGAACGCGCGGTGTTCAGACAGGGCACGGTGGTGCCGCGCCTGCACATGAACCTGTCCTCCTCCTTTGATCACCGCATCATTGACGGTTGGGATGCAGCCTCCTTCATCCAGGCGATCAAGACTGCGCTGGAGCATCCGGCGACGCTGTTTCTGTAAGCCTGCGTCAAGCCCCCCAGGAGCATGCCGATGCTGACCTATTCCGATTATCTGCGGGTTGATGATTTGCTGTTGCTGCAGCAGCCGCGCTCGCAACCGCCGGAACATGACGAGATGCTGTTCATCGTCATTCATCAGACCTACGAGCTGTGGTTCAAGCAGCTGCGCCATGAACTGGGTTTTCTGATGCGTTGCCTGGACAGCGATGAATTGCCCCGCACCTTTCATGGGCTCAAGCGCATCCTGAAAATCTTCAAGTCCCTGGTGTCGCAAATCGACATACTGGAGACCATGACGCCGCTGGAGTTCGAGAGCTTTCGCAGCCGTCTGGAATCGGCCAGTGGTTTTCAGAGCTATCAGTTTCGCAGCATCGAGTTTCTGCTTGGCTACAAGCGGCCGGAATTGATGCAGCACTACGCGGAAACCTCGGCCGCTCGCGCACTGCTGGATGATGCTCTGAATCAGCCCAGTCTGTGGCAGGTGTTCTTGCGCTTTCTGCATCGTGCCGGGCATGCCATGCCGCAGGGCGCTTTGCAGGCCGATGCCAGCCAGGCGACCCAAAGTGATGCTGGTGTGCAAGAGCGCTTGCTTCAAATCTATCGCCAGGATCATCAGCTGGCCGAGCTGTGCGAACTGCTGGTGGATCTGGACGAAGGCCTTCAGGAGTGGCGTTACCGACACGTCAAGATGGTGCAGCGGACCATCGGCAATCTGGGCGGCACCGGTGGTTCCAGCGGGGCAGAGTATCTGATCGGGACCTTGTTCAAGCCGGTGTTTCCGGATTTGTGGTTGATTCGCACCCGGCTGGGTCTGCGCGAATGAATTCCCCGCTGGGCTGGCAGCAGCGTGCACGCGCACTGCAGACCCACTATCAGCGCTTTGCGGTGGCAGAGCGTGTGCTGCTTACAGGCCATTCCCATCAGGCCTGGCCGGATGTGGCCTTGGCCGGGCAGATGCGCGCCTTCGAAGATGCCGCCCGCCATGTCGACGACAAATGGGGATACGCGTTTGCCCAGGCCGAACGGCTGCGCACCACCTATGCGCGCATGCTGGGTGACACTGATGGTGACTATGCCCTGGGTGCCAGCACCCAGGAATTGCTGGTGCGCTGGCTGTCGGCGCTGCCGCTGCAGCACAAGCCCCGTCTGGTCACCACCGATGGTGAATTTCATTCAATGCGCCGCTTGCTCGATCGCCTCGGCGAAACCGGCATTGAACTGGTCAAGCTGCCCGCCGATCCGGTGGCCAGCCTGGCGCAGCGCCTGAGTGACGCGCTGGATCAGCGCACCGCCGCAGTGCTGGTTTCTGCGGTGCTGTTTCAGAGTGGGCGCATCGTGCCCCAACTCGCCGAACTGGCCCGGGCCGCCCGTGCGCGCGAGGTGCCGTTGCTGGTGGATGCCTATCACGCGGTCAATGTCTTGCCGCTGTCGCTGGCGGCCCTGGATCTGCAGGATGCCTTCATCGTGGGTGGTGGCTACAAGTACTGCCAGTTCGGCGAAGGCAACTGCTTTTTGCGAGTCCCGAGCGACTGCGACTGGCGCCCGCTGGTCACTGGCTGGTATGCCGAATTTGCACAGCTCGAGCGCGGCCCCAACCCGGAAGTGCAGTACGGTCGCGGGCGCTGGGCTTTCGAAGGCTCAACCTATGACCCGGTCAGTCACTACCGTGCCGCCGCGGTGATCGATTTCTTCGATGAGCAGGGCCTGAGTACCGACGTGCTGCATGCACAGTACAGGGCTCAACAGCGCTATCTGCTGGAGCGCCTGCGGGTCCACCGTTGGCCCGCGCATCTGCAGTTGCCGGATGAGGAACTGGAGGCCATCGGTGGGTTTCTGGTGCTGCGAACTCCGCACGCATCTCAGATCGTTCAGGACCTGCGTCGGCAGCAGGTGTATGTCGACTGCCGCGAGGATGCCCTGCGCCTGGGGCCGGCGCCCTATGTGGCCGCGGAGCAGCTGGATGCGGCTGCGGAAGCCTTGCACCAGCTGGTCTCCGCATACTGATCTAACGCCTTTACACCAGCGGGCGTCGACAGAACGAAGCGGCTGCGCTAGTCCTCCGAATCCACCCGCCGAAACACACTGAGGACGTCGATCGGCAGATTCTGCTCAGCCAAAATGCCTTTTTCGGTGACCAGAATGTCGTCGGCTCGAAACATCGGTGGCTGCGCCAGCTGCACGGCAGAGGGTGAGTCAAAGCTGAGCAGGGCGGTCTCTTGCAGCAGTTCGCCCTCCAGCGAGAGCTGGAAGATGCGCCCGCCAAAAAAGTCGGTGACCAGCAGGCTGTCGCCTGCCAGGGACAGATCATCATGCGCGGTGGGTTCGAAAAAAATCGGGGTGACCGGGCCGGCGCTGCCATCCTCCATCAAGTCCACATAAAACACAGTGCCACCGTCGGTGCTGTAGAAGCGCGCATCCCGTACGGCCAGACCATTGGGAAAACGCAGCTCGTCGCCGACCCCGAAGGACAGCAGGCCCAGGCCGCTGCTGGGCAGCAAGGCGATGTATGTGTCGTG
>SPJJ01025322.1_pt1 | contig 13040 bp, 9 predicted proteins | sample 3741741 | NCBI WGS metagenome assembly SPJJ01 (sample SAMN10925908, study PRJNA522277) | cold seep metagenome | isolation source: Elba SIP-enriched marine methane seep metagenome, extraction at timepoint T1 | place: Italy: coast of Elba, Mediterranean Sea | collected 2014-05 | reverse complement strand
CCCGGGCTTCGGCTCGGGAGGGTTTTTCCGTTTCGGCGTGCGCCGAGGCGACGGCTATTGGGGACAGCCGACCGTGGACGCGTGGAAGCCTCGGCCGGGTTTCACGCCAACACCGATGCGCGAGCCACGTCGGCCCACGGCCTTGCTCAGCTGCGCGATGGCGCGCACGGTGGTGCGGATCCGCTGGCGAATGATGCGACCGGCGTCGGCCTGGGCCAGGGAGTGCTGCAAACTCAGCTCCTGCAGAACCTCCGCAGCCGCCGCAGTCGTCCGCCACGGTCCGTTCTTCGTGGGCAAGGCGGCGAGCTCCTTGGCCAGCTCGCGATGCAGCGCCAGTCCTCGCCGGGTCGCGGGATCTCGCAAGATGTGTGCGAGCAGCATCTCGGCCATATCAGCCGGCTTGTTGGTCTTGGTCGGTTTGCGAGTGGCGTAAGCGAGTAAGTCCACGTTGTCCGGGAAGCGGCGCAGTAGCTTGTTCAAGTCGGCCGCCGGAGAGCGTTTCGGATCGCGATACGGCAAGAACGCGTCGCGCTGGGGGCCGAGGGTGCAAAACGTGGCGTGCACGAGCCAGCGCTGATCGACCGGTCGCAGCTGGCGAAGCTGGGACAGCTTGCCCCGTTGGTGCAGCCGCATCAGCGACTGCTCGAAGGCGGCGGTGGCGTGAAGCCGACTGCCCTTTTTGGCCACGGCGATCGCCCCGCGGAAGTGCCGGCGGGCGCGCGGAATGTCTTTGCTCCGCCAGAACATGCGAGCGAGCTCGAGGTTCGCCCGGGCCTCGTGTTGGCTGCCCTTGAGAAAGCCACTCTGCAACACCTTGGACGCTTTGGCCAGCTTGCGCGAACGCCACAACGCCTCCCAATGCACCAGCCGCGCCGGCTGAAACTGCTTCGAGCTCTGCGACACCCTGCGCGCGTAGGAGATGGCAAACGCGAACTGGCCCTGGCGCAGCGCGCGGCGCGCCATGATCAACAGCAGCTCGTCGCGCACCGGGCGCAACCCGGGTACGTTGACGTTGAGCTTCTTGGGCACCGCGCGGTGAGCGCTGGGCAACGTGCGCCCCACCTTTACCAGCAACACGATGGCCGGGATGCGTTGGCGAGACAGTGCAGGCCCTTGCAGGATGTGCTGCAGATGAGACAGGGCTCCGGCGTGGATGCCGAGGCGTACGAGCGTTCGGGCGAGCAGCAAGCGGGCGCGTTGGCGCCGCCCAGGGGTATCGGTGGTGCTGCCCGAGACGACCTGGTGAAACATGACGTGGGCGTCCAACAGCTTGCCCGCCTTGAGCGCCGCGGTGGCCGCGGTGAACATCTGGGACGCACCCGGCTCGACCCGGGGAGGGGCTGGGCTAGGAACAACGTTGCCCGCGTCGACAATCGGCGCAGGTTGCGCGGTCCGCGTCGGGGGTGGCCCCGGCGTCGGTTCAGGCCCCGTTGCTTGGTCCGCCCCGCTCGGAGTTCCGCAGCCAAGAGCGCACGCCAACACGATGGTCACCAGCCTCATGCGGTAGATGGTGACTCCGGACGCGCCGCGCAGCCAGGCCAACGCATACCGAAGTGAACCACCACGTCTCACATTGAGGTCAAATGTAGCCGAGCCTACCGTTGACCTCGCCGCGTGCCGGTTGCCCCGTGGGGGCAGAGCACGTACCTTTTAGACATGTACACCCGTTTTGCCGCCTGTTTACTGGCAACCGTGCTCGCGTCCACCACCCTGGCATCCCAATCGGCCCACGCCCAGAGCAGCAAGGCCCTGATGAACGTCCAGGGCAAGTACAAGTTCGGCATGACTGTCAGGAAGGTCTGCCTGCTGATCGAGCAGCGCATCAAAGAGAAGTACGCCGACAAGATCTCCGGCACCACCGACCCGTTCGTTCAGGACAAGCTGCGCAAAAAAATGCGGCGCGAGTACGCGCGAATCGGCGCCACCTACGTGCGCTTCACCGGTAAGGCCAAAGGCTGGGACGTGTCGATCATCGACAAAGAATTCGGCCACAAGTCCCGCGAGTCGATGCTGTACTGGGAAGACGACAACAACAAGAACAACCGGCGGTTCTTCTTCTTCTTCCGCGGCAAGCTATACAAGACTCTCACCGCCCTGGACATGAGCAAGCTGCGCGGCGACCAGCGCGAGTTCGCGATCATCCAGCGGGTACTGGAGAAGCGCTTCGGCAAGGGCAAAGTCGCGTTCGAGACCAACGATGGCATCAAGGAAGCCGCCCACCTCGATTGGTACCAAAAAGGCCTATGGGTCAGAGCTTCGGACAAGCTGCGTTTCTACAACACGTTCATCATCGCCGCCGTCGACCGGCGGATCTGGAAACAGGTCGTCACCGAACGCGCAAAACACGTGACGAAGAAGGAACGCAACAACCTGATCAAGGCGATCGTCGCGCCGGACGGAAGCAAGCCCGACCTCGACGAGAACAGCAACGTCATCAAAGACCTGACGCGCGGCAACAACAAGAAGAAGAAGTAGTAGAGCCGGCTAGCTGGCGCGCCAGCGGATCTTCGTCTTCTCGTTGCCCAGGCAGAACGTAAGACCGTCGGCCAGGGGCATCAGGCGGATACGCCGCCAGTCCGCGTCCGAGTGATCGCTGTCGGCAACACTCAGCCAGGTACCGTTCGAGCTGGCGGTATCGATAACGTACAGCTCACCGGCCACTCGCAGCACCAACAGGTGTACCCGGGAGATGCTATCGCGGCGCAACACCGAGCGCGCGTTGCTCTCGCAGCGGTCATAGCGCCCGAGCAACACTCCGCGATCCAGCGCGGATGCTCCGACGATCAGATTCTCCTTGCGTTTGCGGCTCCAAATGCGCAGCCGGCCCAAGGGCTCCTCGCCATCAGCCAGCAGATCTGCGTCTGCGGCCAGCGGCCCGGGGCTGGTATTGACCAAGGTAATCGCGGAGCCAGACGAGCGGCTGATGTCGATCTCGCCGGTGTGCTCGTGAAAGCTGCGCGGTTGTTCGCGCTGCCAACGATCGGGCTCCGCGGCGCGCTTCTGCAGATAGATCCGCTCCGGGATGCACTCCCAGCCGTCCACCGGATCATCGGGCCACACGTTGCCCTCGTCGGTGGTGAAACAGAACAGCGCGTAGCCGCCGCAGCGAATGAACGCCGGGCCTTCGGCGGTCACCGCCTCGACCTCGCTGCCCCGCTCGTCGGTGAACGCGGTGCCCGAGCGCAGATCGATCACGCGATAACGCACTTCGCTGTTCCCCGTACAGTCGCGAAGCGGATCGATAACCACGGCGAGATGGCGCAGCGACATTGACGCGTCGCTATTGAGGTACAGATCGGCGCAACTGTGGCGACCGATAATTGCCGTGTTCACGGTGCCGATCTTGGCCGCGACGCACGCGCTGCCGGCTACTCGGCCGCGGTGCTCGTCGATGGCGACCACCGCGATCCCCGGCTTTGCAAATCGGGTAACGACCTTGCGGATGTGGCTATAGTGGGCGACGAACAGCTCGCGCAGCGTGCGCGGCTCGGTGAGCGAGATCCCCGCGGGAATGATGACGCCGGTGCGACAGTTCTGAGCATCTTTGCGGCGCTGGCCTTCGTCCAGTTTGACGACGCGCGACTTCCGCAAATCCATGATGGAGCCAGAACCGAATGGTCCTGACGTGCTGCTGATCGACACTAATTCCCTCTCCCCACACTCCGACTCGCGGACTCCCCAGTTCGCGTAGTCGCTGTCTATTTAGTGTAGGAAGCCGGCCCCGAAAGGGCAATGCGTTTCGGGGGTTGTTCCCGAACTGAGACCCGAGGCAGCGTGCTGTTAGGGCGCCGGATTTGCCCAGCTGAAATAGGAATCCACCGACCAGTCACCTACAGCGGCGCCGTCCTTGGCTCGCACACGGAAGTAGAAATCGGCCTCGACCACCGGCCACACCTGTTTGAAGTCATCGGGGGTCGTCCACAGAAAGTACGGTTGCCACGACGACGTCGACGTCTTCCAGTAGTAGAAGTCGACCTCGTATTCGGTGGCACCACACGACGCGGTCCAATCGAGAGTCACCGACTCGCCGAGCACACTTTGGTTTCCGGTTGGCGTCAGGCCGAGCGGGGCGGCCAACACCGGGCAATCGCTGGCGCAGGTCGTGCAGCTCTCGCCCAGGGCGGGCTCACAGGTGCCGTTGCCACAACATGAGCCACAATCCGCTTCGCAGGTAGAGCAGGTTTCGCCCACCGCGGTGTCGCAGATTCCGTTGCCACAGCAGCTACCGCAGTCGCTCGGGCAGCTGGAACAGTCCTCCCCGGGATCGCACGTGCCGTCGCCACAGCTGGCACCACAACTGCCACAGTCCGCCGAACACGAATCACACGCCTCGCCAAGAGCCGTCTCACAGGTACCGTTGCCACAGCACGATCCGCAGTCACTTGCACAGGTCGAACACGTCTCGGCCCAGTCCGGCTCACAGGTGCCGTTGCCGCAGCAGGTTCCACAGTCGGTCGAACACGTGGAGCAGTTTTCGCCGAGCACGGGTTCGCAGGTACCGTTGCCACAGCAGCCACCGCAGTCGGCGGGACAGGTGGCGCAGCTCTCTCCCTGGGCTGCTTCACAGGTACCGTTGCCGCAACAGCTGCCACAGTCGGCCGGGCAGGTAGAGCAGTCCTCCCCTTCTCCCGGCTCGCACGTACCGTTGCCGCACGCCAACGGACAGGTGCCACAATCGGTAGCGCAGTTGTCACAAGTCTCGTTGAGCGAACCTTCGCACGAGCCATTGCCGCAACACGTTCCGCAGTCCGCGGGGCAGGTGCTGCAAGCCTCGCCGAGATCGACGTCGCAGGTGCCGTCACCACAACAGCTACCGCAATCGGCGGGGCAGGTGCCGCACGTTTCTCCAGCCGTGTCATCGCAGGTGTTGTCGCCACACACGGCCACGACATCGGCGTCGGCCAGCTCCGGCGTAGCATCAGCGACGCCGCCATCAGTTTCACCGACGATCACGCACTGGGATGAAATGCACTGGGCGCCGGGCTGCTCGCATGGGGTGAGCTCGTCGCAGTAGGTCCCGGGACTAGCCGCTTTTGCGCAGCCCACGATGTTCGCTGCAGCGATCCCGACAAACACGACAAACGCGAAGCTCCCCCGACGTGACATCGACTTGCGTGCAGAGCAAGTACGGTGCCGTACCACGTTGACCTACAAGGTCGCGGAAAACTGAAAGCGGCTTCGCGCGCGAGGCCTCGGTGCACACGGATGTGTGCAACCTGGGCCCTCCGTGGGGTCATCAGACGCTAGCCAGTGGTCGGACCGTAGATCGCGTCCGGGGTGTCGACCTCGCCGACAACCTTCTGCGCCTCGACGATGCGTTGGCGCAGGTTTGCCAGCCCCGGCAGATCGTCGCCCTCGGCGAGCTTGGCCAGACTCTGCAGATTGAACGCCAGGCCGATGGGCGAGCCCTTGGAGATGTTGAGGTCGACCGAGTCGGACAACGCAACCAGCGCTCGCTTGCGATCGCCGGTGCGCACGAACAGCTCGGACAGCGCCGCCGTGGTCCGCGCCAAACCGACACCGTCGGCGTGCCGTCGTTGCACATCGAACGCCTTCTCCAGGTGCATCGCAGCATCTTCGTGCCGCTCACCGCGCATGGCCAGCCGGCCCATGGTTTCCCATACCCGGGAGGTCTGCCGCGGCAAGCCCAGCTTCTCGAACGTCTTGGCCGCTCGGCCGGCATGATCGAGCCCGGCCAGTACCGCGTCTCGAGCCCTCCCCGGTCGAGCCTCCGCGTGCAGCGCCAAGCGTGCCGTCTGGTGGTCGGTCTCGGCGAGCTCGAGCTCAGCCACCGCAGAATCCATGCGTTGGAACACCTCGCGAGACTTCACGAGCAGGTGATACGCACGCACCGGATCCCCGATGCGCACCCAAACCGATGCCTGGTCGTTGAGCAGGCGAGCCGCTTCGACCGCGCGCCCGTTCTCGGCCAACAACAGACTTGCGTGGGTCAGGTTGTCGATCGCCTCTTCGAGAGACTCCGGATCACCGATATCGAAGCGCACCGCCGCAGCAGTCGCCAGAATCTCGGCGGTCATCATATGATCGTCGTGGACGAGTTGTTGGGCGCTGCCCAGATGCTCGATGGCCTTGGCCAGGGTCAGCTCCTGAGACTCACCGACCCCCAGCCACGCGATCCGCGCCCGCTCGAGCTCGACCCGAGCGCGAAGCAAATCGGCGACGATGCCGCGGGGCAGCGACTCGGCCAGCTCCGCGGCCTGATCGACCAGGGCCCACGCCTGATCGAACGCGCCCTGATGAGCGGCATCGTCGGCGACGGCAAGGGTGTGGCCCACCGCATCCTCGACGCGACCGGCCAAGGCGGCATGGCGCGCGGCGCGAGCTGAATCGCGAGGCGGCTCCGTGGGTGGCGTCGGCTCCGAGTCGGCGGCCCCCCGCGTGACTTTTTCGAGTAGCTCATCATCTTCCAACGACGATGGTCGCGCCGTCGCCGGGCTGCCGATCATGTCGCCGAGATTGTGAATCGACGGCGGCGGCGTGAACGAAGGCGCCGGCGCAGTGAATCCCGGCAGGCCGGTTTCCGGGTGCCGTTCGAGGTCCGGTTCTGGCGCTGGCTCGCCGTGAGCGACCGGGGTGCCCATCAAGTCGGCGAGACGCGCGTGCCACGCCTGGCGCAGCGACGGCAGCAAGCCGAGCCGAATCGCTTCGGCGGTGTCGGCCGGTAGCGAGAACACGCCGCGCCCGCGATCACGTAAAGGAACTCCGCGATCGTGGGCGAGCTGCAGGGCCTCCAGAATCTCCAGATGGTCGGCGTCCAACAGGTCGGCGACAGTCTCGACTTCGAACGCATTGCCGATAACGGCCGCGGCCCGCAACACGAGGGCGGCGTCGTCGGGCAACGACGTCAAATCTACCGACGCCTTGGTCTGGGAGCCGTCGACGACCGCGTCCTTGTCCAGAACGCCGCGCAGCGACGATACGAACTCGCTGTCATCCCGCTCCGTCGATACCACGACCGGCAGCTTCAGCCAGCCCGGCTCCTTGAGCGCGGCCAACAGCAGCGTCTGTGTTCCGATATCGGCATCGTCGGCTGCGTGGAACCAAATGACCACGGGGCGCGCCGTCGCTGCAGCCAACCGATTGAGCGTACCGACCAGACGCCCCGTGTGCATAGCTTCTCGGCCTTCGCCGCGCAGGCGTTTTCCCAACCCGGGTGAAACCGGTGCACCGGCGATGTGTTCCTCGTCGCGATGATCGCCCAACAAGCGCTCGACACGCTCGCACAAGGTGAGCAGAGGCCGAAGCGGCCGCCCGCCGAGATCGCAGTCGACCTCGATCAGTAAGATGTCATGGGGGGCTTCCCCGGTGTCCACCTGGCCGACCAGCGCAGTGTGCTCGCCCTTGCGTACTCGTTCCCACAGCCTCGTGTCTGGCATCGTCGTCTCCTCCGTCGAACCAGCCAAACGCTACTTGAAGCGCTGCGGCAACACAATCAGGGAGCGGTCAGCTTCTTGAGCAATTTATCCGCCGCCGCGACGCCGCCTTTCGACTTCGCCTTTTCGAACACTTCGCGGGCTTTTTTGGCCGCGGCCTGTGCCTTCGTTTTGTCACCGGACGCAAACAATGCGCGGGCGATCGACAAATGCGTGCGGCCCACGCTGCGGTGCTCGGGGCCTGCGGTCTTGGTCCGCGCCGCCAATACCTGGCCGTAAACGTCGAGCGCCTGCTTGTACTTGTTGGCGGAGACCAGAGCAGCCGCCAGCGAAGCTCGAGCCGACGCGACGTGCAGGTGATCCGCTCCGTAGGTTTTTACGAACGCCGCGATGGCCGCGTTGATCGTCTTGACGCCATCATCGGTGCGCTGCTGGGCGATCTGGGTTTGGCCCAGGGCGATCAGAACCCGGCCGACCATCGGATGTGCAGAGCCGAAGGCCTTGGTCACCATGGGCTGCAGTCGTTGGTACACCTTCTCGGCGTCGGCGTTCTTCTTGTCCGCTTGTAACGCCGCGGCACGCAAGAACAACACCCCCGCCGAGGCGATGTCGTCGCCGCTGCTGACGTTGGCCAGCGCTTTGTCCGCGGAGGCAACCGCGTCCGCGTATTTGCCGGCCTGGTAGTTGGCCATCGCCATCGCTTCGTGTAGGCGCTGCTCGAGGCTGCGGGTGTTCTTGCTGCGTTTGATCGCAACCTCCGCGCCCTTTACCACTTTGAACGCGTCGCCGACCCGACGAGAGTCGACCAACACGGACACCAGCTCGATCCACACGCTGGCCACGCGCCAATGGTCCTGGGCCCCGGCCGCGGTCTTGGCGGCCAAGCGCAAACTCTGCTGCGCGTGGTTGAGTTTGTTGCGCGCGCGGAATGCCCTTGCCTGAAGCTCCAGCGCTTCGGCGAGTGCCGGGGCGTAGCCGACGCGCCGCGCGCCCAGCACCACCGCCTTGAGCTCCATGCCCACGCCTTTGGTGCGGCCGAGGTGCAAACGCACACGCAGTCGATCTACGTGGTCGTAGACCTTGCGGACTTTGTCCCGGGCGTCGGCACGGGCGCTGGGCACGGCGGTGACGAACTCGATGTTGTTACAATCGGCCACGGCGGGCAGCCGATACACCGCTCGCAGCGCACGCTCGACGCTGCGATTATCCGGTTTGCTCAGCTCGGTGACCAACGCTCCCATGGCTCCGGCTACGCGCGCCAGGCACATGGCCTTGCGCGAATCACACTTTCCCTTGGCCGCCTCGCCCAGCTCGCGGACGCTGGCATCGAGGCGTTGACTGACCCGGGACGTGGTGTCCGCGCCGTGGGCGAGCTTGAGCGCGTCCACCGCCGCCGTAAGCTTGGTCTTGACCGAATCGTTCCACACGCTTGCGCCCGTCTTGGCCGGCCCGTCACACGCGACCTGCACCGCCGGCGGTGGTGGCGTCGTGACCACGGTTGTTTGGGTCTTGTTACCGGGAGTTGGCTTCGACTTGGCGGGACCGTCGTCGGACTTCTTGCCGCTACAACTGATGACGAGCGCCACAGCGGCGACGCACACGAAGGGTTTGAGTAGATGCATTCGGGTTGGCCTCGTTCACGCCGTCGGTTGTGTACCGCGTGACACGGCCGGCAGGGTAACATAGCGACGCATGCGAAACGCCTGTTTGCTCGCGCTCGGATGGCTGGTGATCGCCTGCGGTGACGACGCCGCGAGCTCCACTGACTCGGGCGCCAACGCCGTCGATGCAGCAGGTGTGATCATCCCCGACGACCCTGGTGCCGCCGACATTCGTGTCAGCGTAAACACCAGCAACGAGCGCCGTGCGATCTCGCCGTTCATCTACGGCGTCAATCAGCCGGAATGGACTGGCCGCGGCCGCTACATGGCGCTGGCACGCGCCGGCGGCAACCGCTACACCGCGTACAACTGGGAGAACAACGCATCCAACGCGGGCGCGGATTACATGCACCAGAACGACTCGTACCTGGGCGGTGGTGACACCCCCGGTGAAGTCGTGCGCGCCGTGGTCGCGGACAGCCACGCCAACGATGCCGCCGCGCTGATCACGGTGCCGATCGTAGACCATGTTGCTGCCGACAAAAGCCCCGGGGGCGACGTAGCTGGCTCGCCCAACTACCTGGATACCAGGTTCCACCAGAACCGGCCGAGCAAAGCCGGCGCGCTAACCACGAGCCCCGACACCGGCGACGGTTTCGTCTACCAGGACGAATTCGTCAACTTCGTGGAGACCGCGTTCCCCTACGCGCAAAACGACGACCGCCGGCGCATCTTCTACTCGTTGGACAACGAACCCGACTTGTGGTCCGACACCCACGCGCGCATCCACCCGGACCCGGTGCGCTATGACGAGCTGATCAGCCGCAACACCGACTACGCCGCGGCGATCAAGTCCGTAGCCCCCGAGGCGGTGGTGTTTGGCTTCGTCAGCTATGGCTGGCAGGGCTACGTAAGCCTGCAAGACGCCCCCGACGCCAGCGGTCGAGACTTCGTCGACCACTACCTGAGCCAGATGGCCCAAGCGGAGCAACAAGCCGGCACGCGCCTGGTCGACGTGCTCGATCTACATTGGTACCCGGAGGCGCGGGGCGGCGGGCTTCGCATCATCGAAGACAGTGCAGCGGCGGACGTGGCTGCCGCTCGCATGGACGCCCCGCGATCCCTGTGGGACGACACCTATACGGAGACCAGTTGGATTACCGAGTTTTCCACGCTCGGTCCGATCGCGCTGCTGCCACGAATGAACGACAAGATCGCCGCACACTATCCCGGCACTCGATTATCGATCAGCGAGTACTACTACGGTGGCGGCGACCACATATCCGGCGGCGTCGCCCAGGCAGATGTGCTCGGTATCTTCGGCCGCTACGATGTATTCGCCGCCGCGCTGTGGCACATCGGCAACACCAACGACGACTACATATGGGCCGCGCTCAACCTGTACCGCAACTATGACGGTGCCGGTGCTCGGTTCGGCGATACCTCGGTGCTCACGACCACCGACGATTCAGCGACGTCATCGGCATATGCAGCAGTCGACGCCAGCTCCGACGATAGAGTTACCATCGTGTTGATCAACAAAGCAGACGAACGCACTGCCGGTATCGCGGTCACGCACACCCGCCGGTTCAGCCGCGCACAGGTCTATCGGATTACCGAAGGCTCCGCCGACATCGACGCCGGCGCCGACGTCAGCATCACGGCGACCAACGCATTCATCTACACCATGCCCGCCCGCAGCGTCACGCTGTTAGTGCTGCGCCCTTAGCTAGAAAGCGCGGCGGAACGTGGCCATCGCGCCACCTCGCAACGGCGACACACCCGCGCTGGTCGTCGGACGCCGCCCGCTGTCATCGGTGATCGCCAGGTACAGGGTCAGCGCGCCGACAACCCCAGCGGCGATGAACGATACGTTGGCCAGATCGGCCCGCTGTTCCGCCCGATCGATGAACGGTTTCACGTCGGAAAAATCGTGCATCGCGCTCTCGGCGTTGAGTCGTTCGACCTCATCCGCTGCCGATTGAGACTGCACGCCGAACACGATACCAGTCGCCGCCAGTCCCGCGGCGACGACTCCGGTCCACATCCACGTGCGTTTCCATAACGGCCGTGGCGTCGCGTCGTCCATAGGCGTGGCCGTCGGCGACAGAGGAACCGAGGGTTTGTTCGGCGCGGTTTCCGTCGGCCCGGAGATAGTCGCGGTTCGAGTCGAGCCCGCATCTACGCTTACGGTCACCGCGCTGCCCCCAGCCACGCGCACCTGGTGGCGGCCGGGCTTCACGCGCACAGTGAGCTTCGGACCAACTCCGACCTGCCGGTCGTCCACATACACAGCGCCGTCCCGCGGCGCCGAAATCTCCAGTTTGCCCAGAGCCGCATCGAGCTTCGCCAGTAGATCTCGCACGACGGGTAGCGCCTTGGGGTCCGCGTCGGTGCGAGCCGCGTAGGCGGCAAACGAATTCGCGGCCTGGGCGTTGAGGCCGAGTTTCTGCTCGAGCCGCGCGATATTGAGCAGAATCTTGGCGCGCGGCACCAGCTTGTAGGCGTCTCGGTAAAGCTCGAGGGCGCCCTTGAGATCGCCATCCTGGTAGCGCTTACTGCCGCCCTCGAACAACGCGCGGGCACGCAACGCCTTGCCGTCGTCTGCGACCACCGACTGAGGGGCGGCCAATGAGACGACCAGCGCGACCGCTAGTGCGCAGCTACCACTTCGTATCAATCAGCTCATCCTTGTTCTTGCTCTTTGTCGGCTTCTTTTTGGTCGTGCGCCGTTTGTAGCGCCGGCGCACGCGACGCTTCTTGGGCTTCGGCGCGGGCTTCGCGGTCTTTGTGGCGGTGTTGTTCGCGTCCGCCTTGGCAGTGCTCTTTGGATCGGCGTTGGCCGTGTCTTTTGCGCTGTCCTTCACGTCCGGTTTTGGCGGTGGGGTGTTGGCCGTGTTGGCCGACTCGTCCTTGTCCTTGTCGCCTGTCTGCGCCGGAGCCTTCACATCCGATGGCGCGGGCGGTGTCGTCGCGGCCGGTTTCTCGCTCTGGTTCGACGAGTCCTTGTTGCCTCCGCCGATGACGACGAAGCCGACCACGGCCATCACGGCAACTGCTGCGACGACGAACAACCACGCCCGGCTGCGTTTGGGCGCAATCATCAGCTCGGACAACTCGGCGGCAGGTGCCGGTCTACTCAGCGCGGCCGCCGGAGACAATACGGTGCTCTTGGTCACCCCGGGGTCGCCGTCGAGCTGAGCGGCGAGCCTGGCGGATGTCGCCGCCCCGGCGGCCTGGATCTGAATCGACGACAGCTCTTCGAGCACCCGCGGCCCCTCGGCCGGGACTGCGGTGGTCGAGATGGTGCCGGCCCCCGGCAACACTTCTGTAGCCTCCGCCGGGCTGGTGTCGTGCCACGGCTCCACTGGCGTGCCGAAACTGTCCTCGAGAAACGCCGACAACCGAGCGGTAGACAGCGGAATCTTGAGGGTCGCGGCGACGTTTTCCAGGTCGAGCAACAGCTCGCGGGTGGTCTGGTAGCGGTCTTCGGGTTTCACCGCCAGCGCTTTGTGCACGACCCGTTCGAGCTCCTCCGGATAGTCGGGAACGCGTTCCCGAGGTTGCGGAATCTCACCGGACACGATCCGCTGCATCACCAGGAAGTCGGCGTCCTTGCCCTTGCGGAACAGCCGCGACGTGGTCGTCGTCTCGTACAGCACGATGCCCAGCGAGAAGATGTCGCTGCGCCGATCCAGATCTTCGCCGCGGCACTGTTCCGGCGACATGTACGAGATCTTTCCCTTCAACGTACCCGACCGAGTCTCCGGGCTCTCGCGTTGGGTCGCGCGGGCGATACCGAAGTCGACCACCTTCACGGCGCCGTCGTAGCTGACAACGATGTTCGATGGCGATACGTCTCGGTGAACGATGTTGAGCGGTCGCCCCGACGTGCCCTTCTTTTCGTGGGCGTAGTGCAGCCCGGACGCCGCGCCGGCGACGATTGTCAACGCGTGGTCGAGCGGCAGCTTCTTGCGCGCACGGACCAACTGTTTGAGGATGGTCTGCACGTCCAGACCGTGCAGGAACTCCATGGAGAAGAAGT
>SPJJ01035476.1_pt1 | contig 13045 bp, 14 predicted proteins | sample 3741741 | NCBI WGS metagenome assembly SPJJ01 (sample SAMN10925908, study PRJNA522277) | cold seep metagenome | isolation source: Elba SIP-enriched marine methane seep metagenome, extraction at timepoint T1 | place: Italy: coast of Elba, Mediterranean Sea | collected 2014-05 | reverse complement strand
CCCGCCGGCTGCGTCCCGGTGCCCTTCGATCGCTATCTGCAGGGTCTGTTCATCCCCCTTGCCCGTCGCGAGCGCGGCCGTAATCACCGCAACAGCGGAGCTGGAGCCCACGCCCAACTTGGTGCCGGTGGCGTCCTTGAACGTGGATGTATCGATCTCGACGGCCGGCGGCACCACATGGCCCGCCGCCAAGGCGCGGTCGAGCACGGCCTGTACGACCGGAGACGCAGGCCCGCTTGCTTTGCCCAGCACATGCCCCCGGGCGCGGCGGTTAACCGCCGCGACCACGGCGACGCTGCCCTCGAGCACCGCGTAGTCCCCAAGGAGCATCATCTTGCCCGGGGCGGAGATACTCAAGGCATGGACTCCGCAGCGTGCGCAGCCTCTCCAGGCCCGGACGTCAAGACATCCTGCACTTCCGGGTGGCCGGCCAGTCGCTTGGCGACGGTACCGAGGTGCTCAGGCGGCGTAAAGGCCACCACATGGGGCCCCGCGTCGATGGTGAAGAACACCGGGATGCCCTCAGCCCGCATGGTGCGTACCTCCTCCAGCGCCCACAATGTGGATGGGCGGAAGTACAGAATACCGGGCCGTGCGGCCATCGCGTTGGCGTGCATGGCCAGGCAGTTGCCCTCCACGAGCTCGGCCAGCGCCATGATGTCACCACTTCGCAACAGGTCTTGCGCGACCGGTAGGTCCCGGTTCACGCAGTCGATCCAGGCCTGGTGAAAGGGGCTGGTGGTCTTGGTCAGCTCCATGCCGTCCGTGGAGCCCACCTTCTTCTCTTCCGCCTTTGCCACGGCCACCGCAGCGCACAGCTCGATGGTGCTGCCTTGCATCGGCTCGGCGAAGGCGTCGCTACCGTCGGCGGCCGAGCCCTCATGCATCACCGCGAACCCACCGAAGATCGAGCGGGCCGCGGAGCCAGAGCCCCGACGGGCGAGGATCGACAAGGCCCGAGGGTCTAGGGACTGCCCAAAGGCATCAGAGGTCGCCACGGCCAAGGCCGCAAAGGCCGAAGCGCTCGAGGCCAGTCCCGCCGCCGTGGGGAAGGTATTGTGGCTGCGCACCCGAACCCGGGTCTGGTCGCCGGCCGGGCCGCGTACGAGATCAGCGAAGCGACTGATGCGCTCCACGGGCCGTCCCGTGACCGCCTTGCCGTCGATCTCCAATACGTCCTCGGAAAGGCCCGGCTCACGCAGGACCTCCGTCCACGTCCGCAGCCGGTCGAGCGTCAGAGAGAGGCTGCCCGCCGCCGGAGTGTTCAAGGAGGCATCACGCTTGCCCCAGTACTTTACGAGCGCAATGTTTGCGCATGCCGTTGCCACCGCCACGAGGGCCCGGATAGCGACGATGGGCCAAGCAAGGCAACCGCGAAAAGCCTAGGGCTCGACCCCATGACCCTCAAGGGCTAGATCGACGCATGAGCACGATGCGTAGCCTCGAAGACGTAGACTGGGCCAGCTGGACACCCCAACAAGTCGCAACCCTGCTCTTCGTCGTCCAGGACGGGCAGATCCTCTTGATCCGTAAAAAGCGCGGCCTCGGCGCTGGCAAGGTCAATGGCCCGGGTGGGCGCCTCGACCCGGGGGAGACCCCTTGGCAGGCTGCCGTCCGCGAGACGCAAGAAGAATTGCGTATTACGCCCAAGCAGGTCCGTTCCGTCGGAGAGCTGAGTTTTCAGTTCGTCGACGGCCTGTCGATCCACGTCTACGTATTCCTCGCCGACGGCTTTGACGGGCAGCCGACCGAGACCGAGGAGGCCGTCCCCCTTTGGGTGGGACTCAGCGAGATCCCCTACGATGAGATGTGGAGCGATGACCGGCTGTGGCTGCCCTTGGCGCTGGCCGGAGAGACCTTCGAGGGCCAATTCCTGTTCGACAAGGACACCATGCTGGACCACAGGCTGAAGACCCTAGCCGCCCGCTGAACGGGGGGCGCGATTTGTCCAGCAGGCTGCTAGAACACGCGCATGTGCGCGCTGTACCTCGGCAAGCCCACCAGCGGAGACGACATCCGTCTCAAACCCGACCGTCTGCGGACCCACGGCGTGGTCGTAGGTATGACGGGCAGCGGCAAGACCGGGCTGTGCCTCGTCATGCTGGAAGAGTTGGTGCGCTCCGGGGTGCCGATCATCGCCCTCGACCCCAAGGGTGACCTCGGCAACCTGGGCCTGCTCTTTCCTGAGTTTGGCGCCCAGGACTATGCCCCTTGGTGCGGCGAGGAGGACCCGGCCGCCGTTGCAAGCAAGTGGCAGCAAGGCATGTTGCGCTCCGGGCTCACCGCCCAGCACACCGCAGAGCTTAGAGATAAGATGGACCTCACCGTCTACACGCCCGGCAGCACCAGCGGCGTGCCCGTCAACTTGCTGGGCATGCTGCAAGCCCCGGATGCTACGACTCTTGAGGACCCCGAAGCGCGTCAGGAGCTCATCGCAGGCACCGTCTCTGGCCTACTTGGCCTGACCGGCCGGCACTCGGACCCCATCAAGGACCCGGCCCACGTCGTCATGAGCCACATCATCGACCAGGCCTGGCAAGCTGGGGAGTCCTTGGACCTCTCCGGCCTGGTGCTGCGACTGGTGGACCCACCCTTTGAAAAGGTGGGCGTCTTCCCTCTGGACCGCTTCTTCCCACCGGATGACCGCATGGACCTCGCGATGGCCTTCAACGCCATCCTGGCGGCGCCGAGCTTCTCCGCCTGGACCCAGGGCGCAGCGCTGGACCCGGCAAAGATGCTCGCGCGCGGAGACAAGACCGGCGTTCACGTCTTCTCCTTGGCCCACCTCGACGAGAGCCAGCGGCACTTCTTTGTCTCACTCTTACTATCGAACATGCTCGCGTGGAGCCGCCGACAGCCGGGCAGCAACGACCTTCGAGCTGTACTCTTTTTCGACGAGGTCGCAGGCTATCTTCCGCCCCACCCCAAGAACCCACCCACCAAGGCGCCCTTGCTCACGATGATGAAGCAGGCCCGCGCGGTGGGCCTAGGTGTACTCTTGGCCACCCAAAACCCCGTGGACCTGGACTATAAGGCGCTGAGTAATGCGGGCCTTTGGTGCATTGGGCGACTCAGCACCAAACAAGACCGGGAGCGATTGCTTCAAGGTATCGACGGAAAGGACCTCGACGGTGTGGTCGCCGGCCTTGAAAAGCGTCAATTCCTCTTGCACCAAATTGGCCGCGGTGAACCGACCGTCTTCGGCACCCGCCACGCGATGTGTTACTTGCGCGGGCCGCTCACCAGGGTTGAGATCGGCAAGCTCAACGCCCTTTTTGGGGTGGACGTCGGTGCACAGGGCCTCAAGGCAGGCGCCCCGATGGCCGCGGCAGCGCACAGCGGTACCACCGCAGACAGCTCAGTGGCCTCAGGCCCCATCATGCAGGCCGTGGCCCCCTCCATCTCTCGGGTGAATAGCTACTACCTCGACCCCAGACAGGCCTTCGCAGCGCGCATGCAGGGCGCATTTTCCGAGCATGCGGACCCGGCCCGTGACGATGGCAAGTTGGCCTTCGCGCCCGCCCTGTACGCAGACGTCTCCCTGAGATTCGATGAGGACCGGGTAGGCTTTGTCGTCGATGAGCGCCTGCGCCGGGTCTTCTATCCGCTGCGCGACGCCCTGCCACAGGCCCCGCTTGAGGTGGCCCTGGAGGCGGACGACGTACTCCGCCAAGCCCCCGAAGGCGCCGTCTTTCAAGAGCTTCCGGATTGGCTCGACGAGTCCAAGGAGTGGACGGCCCTAAAGAAGCGCTTCGCCGACGATGTGTATCGAACGGAGCACAAGGGCATGTGGGTAAATAAGCCCCTCAAGCTCTACGGACGGGCTGAAGAGACCAAGGATGACTTTCAGGCGAGGTGCGAGGCCGCAGTCCAAGAGCGCATCGACACAGATACCGCCAAGCTCAAGGATAGGTTCGAGACCAAGGCGGAGCGCATCCAGGACAAGATCGCCTCCTATGAGGATAAGCTCAGCGCCCTTGAGTCTACGGCGCGCTCCCGACAGCTGGAGGAGGCCGTCAACATCGGCGCCACCATCCTCTCCTTCTTTGGAGGGCGCAAAAAGAGCCTGACCACCAGCGTCACAAAGCGCCGCCAGTCCGCCCAGGCCGGCGCACGGGTCGAGCAGGCCGAGGCGGCAATCGAGCGCCTCAAAGCCGACGCAGAGGCCCTAGAGGCTGAGCTGGTGGAAGCCGTCGAAGGCATCGAGGATAAACACCGCGGCCTGCTGGAGGACACCATCGAAAAGCAGGTGCGCCTCGAAAAGAATGACATCCGCATTGAGGCCTTCGGCCTGCTGTGGGTGCCAGCCTCGCGAAGAGTCTAGGCACAGACCCCCTCGTTGTCCCATCGCTGGGCGCAGCCAGTCTACTTCACGGTGGCGTTGGCCTGGTAGTCCAACCGCCAACGTCGCGCGACCCACCACTTGCGTCGGTAGGGTCTGGGCTGCCAAATGGCCCCGCGTCTCAAAACCGCAAGACGCCGAGGCATATACTGAGTGGCGAATACTTCTCGCCGGCGCACCAGGTCCTGGGCCACAGCATCGAGACGCCCGCCCTCATCGACAAACCCCGCTGCAGCGGGGGCCCACAGATCAGGTCATGAAATAGCGCCTCAAAGTCCGCCTTTTGCACTATCACCGTCATGACGGCCCCTACAGTCCCTCTTGTTGCCGAGCACAGGTTGCAGGCTAGGGGCGGCCACCCGCGCCATCGCGCTGCCCCTTAGTCTTTCCGCTTTAGCTGGTGAAGCATGAACCCATTGCCCTCGGAGTCCAGTACGAACGCCATGTGGCACACGGGTGATTCGAACACGTCCATCTTGATTGTCACCCCCTTGGACTTCAGCCTATCGACCAGGGCGTTGATGTCCTCGACCTCAAAGGCCAGGCTGCCGCCGGCCGTATCACTGGGAGCGATGTCTTGAACCATTGTAGACAGGGCGAGGCAGCCTCCGTCGGGTAGGTCGAACTCGACCCACTTGCCAGGCACCAACTCCTTGCAGCCCGGAAGGCCCAAAGTCTCTTCGTAAAACGCCTTGGCACGCGCCATATCGGTCACGGAGTACATCGTGAAGGCAATCTTCTTAAACATAGAGCCATCCTCTCTTGGAGCCGGACGCGAATCAAGTCAGCCGCTGCCGTGACGCGTGCGACCGCGGTGAGGCCACTCTTCGACACCTTCAGTGCCGCCGCGAAATACGAACGCAGGGCGGCGTGATTCGCCACCTCCCGTGTATTCATCTGCCATGCGGACAGCGCCCGGCCCAAGCCCCCACTGTGGGATAGACCCGTGAGTTCGACGCCGAATCGCGGCCGCTCTTTGTCGCCGCTGCTCCACCGATCGATGAAGGCTTCGACCTGGCCCAATGTGCTGTTCCATCGGATGCAGTCCTTGCTGCTACAATATCAGCGGTGCGCTTGGCGCGGCGAAGCCTACCCTCTGCCTTGGTCAGCCCGTGTACCAGTTTCAGGCTGTTCGGCCATCGCGGAGTAGAATTTGCGGGGGCTGGGCAGCAGTTCGCACCCCACAACACGGGCGCCGCCCGACGCCTGTTGCGGGGACGCACGCGTCCAAGGAGTTGGCCCGCTCACTACTTAAAGGTCTGCGTCTTCACGAGTTCGCCGGCTTCATCATAAACCTTCCAAGTGCCGCGCTTGTTACCGTGCTCAAAGCGGCCCTCGTCCCAAAGCTGGCCATTGGCGTGGTATCGCTTCCACAGACCGTGCTTCCTCTCGTCGTCGTCGAAGCCGCCCGTTCCGCGGGGCACGCCGTTTTTGAAGAACCACTTCCACCGACCGACAATCTTTCCGTCCTTGAAGCTCCCCGAGGACTGCATCTGGCCGTTATTCAAAAAGTACTTCCACTTTCCTGACTTCTTGCCGTTATCAAACTCACCCTGACAAGAGACAAGGCCGTTCTTGAAGAACAGCTTGAACGGGCCATGTTTGGGATTGCCATCGTCATCGATTCCGGGGATGTCCTTCATTGAACTTCACTCCTGGTTAGTACATCTGTGTGGCTCGAAAGGCCTGCCGCATCCGGCGATGGGCTGGGGCCCGGCTCTCGCCTTGACGACTATGCGGCTTCAACGGATGACTTGTCGACGGCCAGGCGGAACTCCAAGTCACCGCCGGGAGCCCAAATGCTACGTGGCTGGTGGTGCAGTGTTCGCTGGTCGTCAGTTTATACAGCGGCGACATGATCCCAGCTTGCAATTATCCGGCGACCCCAGGGGCCAGCCCTCGCCGGTGGTCTGCGGATCGGCCTCCATGCCGGATCGTACCACAGTCGTTGCGTAAAAAGAGGGCTTAGCAGCGCTGCTCCTTATGCGCAGCACTCAGCAGCGATACGCGGTGGCCGCCCGCCAACGTCGGTCAGCATCATCGGGCCGTTGTCCTCGGTCCTCAGTCGAGCACGAACTCGGCCCAGTCCACCACGCGATGAAAGACCAAGACTACCGAGCCCGTCACGGCAAGACGCGACGGGAACGGCACGTCAAGACGTCGCACTTTGGCCAGCAAGAGCCACGCCGCCGCGCAACCGAAGCTAGCCAAAGGCCGATCGCCTAGACCCAAGAGCCTGCTGAGCCCCACTGCAAACTCGGCGAAGCAGCAGTTCGGGACCAACGTGCCATGAGCAGCGTGCAGAGTATTCGAGTCGCCACAACATACACGAGGGCAGCCGTGCCTGCGGCCACCTCCACGAAGGGCTCTAGAAAGCCGCGCCTGGATAGTCCGCATGCTCTTAGCTCCCAGCGCAGCAGGTCAGCCCCGAGGGCTGCCATCATGCAAACCATGAGGACTCGGTCGATTCGGCGCACTCCGTTCATAGTCGCCCCTAAGACCTCATTCGTCGCGCCCTCGGCACAGGCCGCTCTTCCACTATCTCACGCCCCTAATCACCGGCTGGTGCGTCAATGAAAGCCCAGAAGAAGGGGCTTGGCCCGTCTACCACACCTCGATCTCCCACTCGTGGCGCGTTGATCTCGAAGCGAGCCGGCGGACATGCAGGACTCGGCGCAGGAAGTAGCACCGCCACGACGACCAAGCCGGCACCGAGCGGGACCTTATAAAGACGCGGTGCAGCATGGTTCACCTGCGAGGGCGGCAGCCCCGTCGGTAGGTTAGAGCTCCTCCCTCGCCGTCATGCAACTGCCGCAGAGCTTCGCTGCTGGGGTCCGCAACGGCCGACCGCACGAACGGCAGGGAGGCCCGTACAGAGACAGTCGGTGGTGCCAAATAGCATCAACGTTCGTCTCCTGAGTACCTGTAAGGCGGGCAAATTCATCGAGGGCAGCGGCCTCTATTTGCTCTCGTGCCTGACGCAGGGACACGCGATGAACCTGTCGATAGTCTTTTACTTGGGCAATGAAGGAATCAAGGAGCGGGGAGATCACTTCCCACTCTGCCTCGTCGAGCATCGGGACTTCTGTTCTGCATCGCCAGCAATATAGGATCTTCATGGTCTTGAGTGCGATCTTCAGGATCGGCTTGGGTCTGACCGAAGGCTCCGCCATCTCAGCGGCGTGCCTAAGACCTGGCTGCCCCCTGCGAGCGAACGGGCATCTGTAGGCAGCCGTCATCTGCGACCAGTAGACGCTACCTTCCGGGTCTTGAGTTTCCGCCCTCAGAGGTTAGTTTGCGTCAAAACGGGCCGCCGCGTCTACCCCTGAGCCTGCGGTGGTTCTGATAGCGGCCTGTCATCACCGCATATGATTGTTTGCGCGCGTGGCCACCGTCGTAGCGCCCGGAGCCCAGGCCCCGCATGCCAGCCCGCTGGTTCTGTTTTCGAGCGCGGCGACAATTCTATCCGCTGAGTCCTCGCGAGGAGGGATGCGCGGAGACCGCGCGTGGTCGGTGCGGCCGACACTCGGTCCGCCCTCGAAGTAGACATGGTGGATTGCGGACTCACTATGCCGTTCGCGTCGATGGCACATGCCAGGGGTCAGCCCCGCTTCGCAGCTCGGCTCAGTCTGCCCGACACCAGCGCTTAGCCACAGCTGGCCCCACCGAAGGGAAGCCGCAAGGCTCCGTCAGCCGACGTGCGCTCTGCGTAGTCTCGCGCGGACATCCATCAAGGTGAACCCGAGTAAGTTCAAGCCGTTCCACTTCGTCGGGTCGGAGGCCTTGTCATCGCTGCTCGACAGTCCAATTCCCCAGATGCGGTCGTGCGGACTCGCCTCGACCAGGATGTTCTCTCCAGTCGAGAGTAAATACTCGCCCAGCTTCGGATGTTGGCTGAACTTCAGCAAACTCCCCTGGGTCACAATCCCAACTCGGGCAGCGACCCACTCGGTATTGTTGAAGCCCGAGACCCCACGCCCCAGGCGCTTTGCGTCAGCGGGTGTTGCAGCCTCCAGGATACGCTGGCGAGATGCCTCGTCCCCGAACAGACGAGCCTTCTCGGCCATCATCCAGTGCTCCGCAGTGGCATAGACGTCGCCCTGCTCCTCGAAGGACGCAGGAAACCACTGACTCAGACACTCCTTGCTAAGATGCCCTTCGCGCCCAGTGTGTCCCCAGAAGAACGTAAATGCAGGCCGCGCGCCGGATTGATAGTCTGCAACGAGGTCTTCGTAAGCTCTCTCAGTCATGCTGCTCTCGTTCTTGTCCGGCGAACAACTGCGTCGAGCTGCGGCCGGCCCTCAATCCCGTGTCCTAAACGACGGGAGTCCGCCCCTCACCCATTGTAGTACATCAGTCACAAGCTGCATCCTACTCATTCAGTCCCCAAACGTGATCGTCGGTACGCTGCTGGGGCCCATGGGCGCAGTAGAGCGGCTTGTCCTTTAAGGAGCCTACTTCGTACGCATCATGGTACCTGGGGCCGATAGCAGCCCAGACGACATACTACCGCCCACCATTTTAGGGCAGGGAAGCATGGACTTTCGGAGGCCTCGGTAGGCGTGCAAGCCCCTCCTTAGAGGGACTCGTGCCCCCGCACAGAACCCACGGCAGAGTGGTCCGTCCTGCTGCTTCTTCGGTCGGCCCAACTCCCCAACGCCCGCGTCAAGTCCGTGCAAGAACCAGCGTTCCGCTGCCGCCGACCCCCGGCTTGATGAGTCCGGTCGCCAACCAACCATCAATCCATTACGCTGCAGGCCTGCCTCACCGGAGCAGCAGAGCCTTTCCCTCACTGAACCGCTGCCCATCGCGATTGCATCGCAATCCTAGGCACCCTGCGGCGGCAGGTGCGTCGAAGAAGACCGGCACGAAACCTGCTTTTCTACTTTGGGTGCATCTGAGGACACCCATTGAATTTTCCAAAAACGTGCGACCATGGTCGGCCCGAGGTCGGCCCACGGCAAAAAAGCTCTCGCATGAAAAAATGTTAGTCATCGCTGTATTTGGTGCCGCCCTTGTCGCAACGATCGGGGTACTCGCGGTGACGGTTGCCACCACAACTTGCACAGGCGACGACCTGGGGACCGCCGAGGTCCAAGTCAAGAACACCGGTGACGCCCTAGCTCTCCTCCACATCAAATTCGACCGCTACCCAACCGCGATCGAAGGCCTACGCGTGCTGACTCAGCCACGATCAGGCCATCGACCACTCATGCGCTCCATCCCGGTGGATCCGTGGGGCCACCGCATCGTGTATAGAGCCCCGGTCTCCTGCCTACGATTCGAGGTATACTCACTTGGCCCGGATGGCATCGATGGCACCCCCGACGATATCGGCAGGCGACATCGAGGCCTGTCAGAGACAGATTGTCGCTGGCCAGAGTCAAATTGACAGCGTCTCGGCGTCGCACAGACTCCAGGAGGCTCATTCCAACCTCAATCCAAGTCCGAAGGACGAGCCTCATTTGGCGGGCCTTACAGGCGCACAGGCGCCGGCCAACGCTGGCCCTCAGCGGAATCAGCCTGTTCGTGCCCCCGCGTCTCCTGCCTTCCCTCCGATGAGCTCCGAGCGCCAAACACTTCGCGTCGCCTGCCTTAGGCCACGAAAATGGCAGCAGTGAGATGTTTTGTTCGATGACATTGCCCTACACCTCATCGGGCAGCATTAACCGCAGGGCCCCCTTGGCGTGTATCCGAACAACGCACCGCAACCGTGGTCATGCAGAGCACACTCCGGGTCTCGCCCCCCCCCAAGCGACTATGTGCCGAACTTAGAATTGTCTGTCAGGGCCGAAGACCGCAGGCGCCGACGGCTGCCAGTCGCCAACTCTTTGCCCCCCAACACCGGCGATAGTCTGCCCGGGCGCCGCCGGCCAATTACGTCATCGGTCTGTTCGGCAGCTTAGTCAACTCGCTCTGCGCAAGCCACCAGCCACCGCCTTTGCTCTTCTGTGTCCGGCACAGGCCGCCCCCGGGCGACTTCAATCGCAGACAGAGCCGTCAAGCCGTCCAGCCCAGCGTGACAGAGCGTCAATGCCGCAAGAAGTGATGCCCGACCAATGCCCTGGCGGCAATGCACCAGCACCGCGGCACCTTCCACAAGCCGCTCATGAAGCGCGGCCGCGACACGGATGAACGAGGAGCATGAAGCCGGCAGCCCTCGGTCCGGAACGGGCGAGGATGTGAAGCCAAGACCATGCTTTCTACAGAGTTCGCTCTCCTGGCCGAGGAGGAGTTCTTCGACCTCCTCGCACGTAAGCAATGAAGCCACGTGACTGACCCCCGCCGCCTTCCAACCAAGTACCTCATCCTCGAGCCAATCCCCACCACGCGGTCGGGGTGAAATGGCGAGCTGTCGCGACCTCAGGGCCTCGACGGTAATCCAATATATGTCGCTTCGCATAGATCTGTCCTACTGGTGGGGCCCTCGGCCTAGGAGGACATAGGAGTCGGGCTGGGCCCCAGCGTCATTGGGTCTCCTGCGGCCCTGGGCAGGCACTGGGGGGACCGGATTGAGAGAGTACGTGCGGCAGCCTATAGGGAAGGGCCGCAAGGTATCGTGACGTCCGGCGAGCCGGCCTCGATCCAGTCGAGGTGGGACTCACGTTGGTCGATGGTCGGACCTACTCAGACGGGCGTAGGTCGCGTAGAGCGCATGCCGCGTCTCGTCTGCGGTGCCGTAGCTTCGATGGTCATCGGACAAGAAAGTACAGCAACGAAGAACCCCGTCGTGCCTTGGCGGCCAGCACTGCAATAGGGATCATGCTAAGTTCGGGCGACGGGTCGGGCGCCGACAGACCCGACGAACCCAGTCTGCCGAAGACCAGCGATGAGCTGTAGGGCCTGGTGGCCGCCCGCCTACTACCGAAACTCAGGGGCGATGCCGAAAGGCAATCACAATGGCTTTCTCCACGGGCACGCCTGGCTAGCTTCATCCGCCTGATGGGCCGCCTCCACTGGAGTGAGCGACGGAGTTTCGGCCACACATCAACGCCGCCTCGAAGCCCTCTAGCCCCAGCCGTGCGATCAGTGATGGAGCCCCCCGAGTCTGTACCTCATAGGCCCGGTCGCCTCCTGTGGGGCGTCAGCCACAGGGCGCCCAGAGTTGCCGCCATTAGAATCAGTGGGCATCCAGGCGCTCAGTGTGAACGCCACGGGCACCCCGACAGTCCGCTTGTCCGGAGTATCGACCGGCCTTCAACCCGGATACCACCGCAATCCACGGCTACGGCGTCAACCTCTACCACGAAACCATACGCCCGATAGCGCCCGCCCCTCAATGGGGCCCACTCCCGAAGGGCCGTCGCATTCACAGAGAGTATTGACTTCCAACTTGCTCCCTCGTCCATCAGGAATGTGTAGTTGCCCCGGTCAAACCGGACCCCTCATTTGTGCCGAACGACAGCGGCGAAAGTCCTTGGGTGAGAGCATCTTGAGCCCCTTGTTGCGGTAATGCTCGTTGTAGTCCTCGAACCAGCCATCGAGCAGCTCAACGACAGCTTGGGCGTTGGGCTGGTTCGCGAGGTAGGCATAGTCCCGCTAGAAGGTCGTCACGAATGCCTCGGCCATGCCGTTGGACTCCGGTGAGTACGTGGGCGTATTGCTGGTCTGCAGGCCGCACTGCCTGCCAAAGTCACGAGTATGCGTCGCCGTGTACGGTGGACCGTTGTCGGAGAGCCACTCGATGGGGCGAGGGGTCTGCGTGGTACCAAAGCGAGCCTCGATACTTTGCGCCATCAGGTCGCGGACGTCCCGGCCATCGAGGTATCCGTCAGAGACAACCCACGCGATGGCTCCCCGATCGCAGCAGTCGAGGCTGAAGGCCACGTAGACTTTCTCGCCAATCCAGCAGCGCAGCTCGAACATGTCGCTGCACCAACGCAGGTCGCTGGCCATCGTGATCACCTTGCTGTCATGCAGCAGGTTCGGCTTGCGGCCGTACCAGGCAAGGAGCAAGTCGGCTTGCGTCATGACCTGGTAGACGCGCTTGTGATTCACGCGCTCTTCGGGCTGCTCGGGGGTCAGACGGGCTGTCATGCGCCTGTAGCCGTAGGACGGGCGCACATCGACCATGGCCCGGATGCGCCGCAGCAAAGCCTCGTCCTCGATCTTGGCGTACCTCGTGCGAGGTCGATTGGTAGCGGGCTGATGAGGTGGGGTCGCGAGACGCCCATGGCCTCCGCGACGCGCTTCACTGGCCACCGCCCTTCTTGGACGAGCTACCGCGACCGCAGTTTTTCTTTGTTCGCGAGCTTCACGGCCTCCGTGAGGATCTCGACGTCCATGGTCTTTCGCCCCAAGGACCGCTCAAGCTCCTTGATGCGTGCCTCAAGCTTCTTGACCTCGCTTTCGGGCACAACCCGCTCGTTCGATTTCAGGCCCCTTGTCGCTCGCGTCATCCATGGCTCGACGCCACAAGAACATGACGCTGGGGGACATGTCATACCATCGAGCGACCGAGGAAATCGACTCCCCGGGCTGCTCCGCTTCCGCCAGTAGGGCACGCTTCTGCTCCACCGTGTAGCGGCGCCGACGACCGGGCTCCGCGGGTTGTAAGTTGGTCGTATTCGACATCGTTGCCTCCTGAGAGGTGTCCGGTCGAAACGGGGCTACATCAGAGATCGTCCGCCGCTGAAAGGGTCCACGTTACCGTACAAGCCACTTATCGAGTCGTCCGCGCATCTCGTCTTGCGTAATGGTCTT
>SPJJ01012420.1_pt1 | contig 13059 bp, 9 predicted proteins | sample 3741741 | NCBI WGS metagenome assembly SPJJ01 (sample SAMN10925908, study PRJNA522277) | cold seep metagenome | isolation source: Elba SIP-enriched marine methane seep metagenome, extraction at timepoint T1 | place: Italy: coast of Elba, Mediterranean Sea | collected 2014-05 | reverse complement strand
GTGCCCGCGCGAGCACCAAGAGCACATAATGATGCTCTCGGGGCTCCAGCGCGATGCGCTCGTCACCGTGCACGACGGTCATCACCACGTGCTCCTCGTCTCGGCTGACCTCAAACTCAAAGCGGGTGGCGGTCAGCGTCTTTTCGGCGCAGACCACGGGTGTCACTCCGGCCTCATCGGGCAAAAAGACGCACCAGACCTGTTGCTCTAGGTACAGCAGCTCTTGGTCGGCGATGCCTTGGGTCTCGTCTGCGGCCTCTTGCACCCAGGCCCCATCGTCACGCTGATAGACCACCGCCTGAGGCTCATCGGTATTTGGCAAGGCGAGCAAGCCGGCCTGCGACTCCCGCATCTGACGAGAGCGTAGCTCCAGCGCCATGGGCACCGGTGGCCCAGCGTCTTGCATGGTGAAGGTCGCCTTGGGATCACCGAAGGCTATCTGGCAACCGCGCGCCAGGGGGCTACTCGCGGCGACCGGCAAGCGGCGGCCGTTGAGGTAGGTGCCGTTTCGACTGCCCAGGTCCCGCAGCACCCAGCCCTGCCCTGTCCACTGCACCAGCGCATGCTCACCCGAGACTTGCGCATCGCTCAGCCTCAAAAAGCAGGTCGCAGAGCGCCCCACCAACATACGGGCCGGGACGGCGCCCACCTCGGCGCTTAAGTCGTTGCGAAGCTTGGCCATGCCCCGCCTAGGGCTCCGCGGGGGACACGTGCCAGGGAACCAGCGCCTTCAGGGCCGCCGTATATCCACCCTTGGCCGGGCGCACTTGGGTACGCGGCCCATCGGGCGGGGCGTCCTGAAACGGCTCGCCGCCAAAGACGCTGATGCTCGACAGCCTCGCCGGCTTCAATGTGGCCTCGTGCAGCGCCAACGCACGGTGCGCCTGATGGGCGCTGAGCCCAATCACCTCCGAGACCGGCAGGTGGGCCTGCACATCCTCGAGCAGCTCTTCGAGGACCGGGGCCTTCAAGCCATCCTGCGGCGCTTCGACGACGATCAATACGTGGCCTTGGGATTGGGCCAGGCCCTGAAGGGTCCGGTGCGGATAGTTGGGCCACCGCGACCACTCAGAGGCAGAATCGGGGAGTAGGACCAAGGCCGGCCGCTTGACCGCCGCCCCGGCCTCCCGCGGCAGGTAGGCGACGTAGGAGATCGTGCTGCTGGCCACCTTTGAGATAAAGGCGTGGCCCTCAGCAACCGCCTGATCTGCCTGGGGCGGTCGCAGGCGGTAGTGTCGCTCCACCTGCCGCATCACCTGCTCCACCACATATTTGGCGCCCAGCTTGCTGTAGTGCACGCCATCGCTGGTGCGCATGAGGCCTCGCTTTCCGCGATATTTGAGGCTCTTGCGGTAGCTCTTGCCGTCCGGCATCGCGGCCATCTCGTAGGTAGCAATGAATAGCGCGCCCGCCGCCTCGGCCGCCTCCTGCTGCACACGATTGAGGTAGCGCATCTTCGCCGAGAACTTGGCACTGCGCATGATGGGCATGCCCATGAAGACCATCTCAGCCCCATGCTTTTTGGCGATCTGCACCATCTCACGGACCTTGTCGCCGTAGGCTGCATCCCACTCGGGCGTCTTGTAGCGCACCTTGCCGGCCCCATTGGGGATCGCCTGAGCACCATTTCCGCCGTAGTTGGCGATCACGAGATCAGGCTTGAAGCTGGAGGCTAGGGTCTCGAACTTGTCGGGCCAGTTGAAGAAGTCGGGCCGCGAAAGCCCGGTTGCGAGGCGTCCGAAGCGTTTGACCTTGATGCCTTCATAGGTCGGCAGCCGGCGCTCCAGCTCTACGCCCACCGCGAACTGGATCGAGGAGGCCCCAATGACGAGGATCCGGCGCGGGCTTTTTGGGCTGATGTGCACCAAGGCATCTGCGGGGGCCTGGACCGACGTCGTCGCCGTGCGGACCGGCGGCGGCAGATCTGGAGCCTCGGGCTCCTCGTACACGAGCACGGTATAGGGCGCGTTGACCTTTTCGCGCAGCGCGCCAAGGCCCGCCCGCAGCTTGGGCATGCCAATGGCCTCACCGACGGACTTCATGCCATCGAGAGTGGATCGCAACCAGGCCTGCTTTTGAAGGCCTTCGCTCTTGTCCGCGGCGTCCTGCACCACGTCGGGGCCGTAGAGCGTGAGCACAAAGACCACGCCCCACACCATCGCGAGCAGCAGTCCGGGTCGTACGATTCGTCGCTCCTGCATGACCGCCTCAGAACCCGAAGTAGATGGTCGCCGCCATCCCATACGGTTTGATGGTGAACAGGAACAACATGGCCGCCACCCAGGCCAGCGGCCGCGTGGCGTTGGGTAAGGCGTCGTGCATGCGCACGAAGAAGTCGAAGATCGGCCGGCCTACGAAGTTGAGCGCGATGGTGAGCAGCGTCAGCAGGAGCACACCGAGGTCAAAGCCGGCCCCGTAGGCGCTGAAGTCGAACAGCTGTGACCAGACCGCCATGGCGGTGGTGAGGTCGCTGGTCTTGAAGAAGATGCGCGCGAAGGCGCAAAAAGTAATGGTCGTGAACCAGCCCATCGCCGACCACCAGATGGGCCAGGGGCCCTCAGCCTTGATGCCCCAGTCCCGGCGATAGTCCAAAGACGCCTTGTAAAGCGACAGCCCGATGCCATGCAGGGCGCCCCAGATGATGTAGCCCCAGCTCGCGCCATGCCACACGCCGCAGGCGACGAAGGTCACCATGAGGTTGAAGTAGGTGCGCGCTCGGCCGAGGCGGGAGCCGCCCAGCGGGAAGTAGATGTACTCACGCAGCCAGGTCGAAAACGTGATGTGCCAGCGCCGCCAAAAGTCCCCGATATTCGTCGCCGCATAGGGGTAGTTGAAGTTCTCGGGGATCTTGAAACCAAAGAGCAGACCGATGCCCATGGCCAGATCCGTGTAGCCCGAAAAGTCCAAGTAGACCTGGGCGGTATAGGCATAGACCGCCAAGACCAGCTCCAGCGATGAGAAGTTACCGGGCACAATGAAGGCGTCGGTCGTGAGGTGCGAGGCCATATAGGTGGCCATCACCATCTTCTTGAACAAGCCCGAGCAGATCAGAGTGACCGCGGTCGACAGCTCGGGGATGCGGTCCGGGGCCGGGGCGTGAAGCTGGGGCAGCAGCTGGTTGGCCCGACAGATGGGTCCGGCGCCGAGCTGCGGGAAGAAGGAGATGAACAGCAGGAAGTCGAGCAGGGTCTCCGGCTGCGTGGCTTTGTCCCGGTAGGTGTCTACCAGGTAGGCCATGCCTTGGAAGGTATAAAAGGAGATGCCGAAGGGTGCGATCACTTCCAGCAACGGCAAGTGGGCCTGCAGCTCCAGCAGATCCAACAGGTTGCCCAGGTTGTCGATGAAGAACCCGTAGTACTTGAAGAAGGCGAGCACCCCGAGGTTGCTCAGCAGCCCAAAGACCAGGACCTGTTTGCGTCTGGGGTGCTCGCGCATGCGATGCACGGCCCCACCCACGTAGTAGTTCAGCAGCGATGAACCGACGATGATCGCCAGGAACAGCGGCTCCCACTTCCACGCAAAGAAGTAGCTAGCACCCAGGAGGAAGGCCTTCTGGGTGGTGCGCTGCCGTCGCACCAACCACGAAATGGTCAGCACGATCAGCGCGAAATACACGAATTTAATCGTCGGGAACTCCACGACGGCGGCCGGACGCTAGCAGCCCCCTTCCCTGCTGCAAAGAACTCCTGTGTCCGGAAGCAAATCTCTGCGGGGCCCGGTGAATCCCTTCACCACGACCGATGGCACTTCGCCCAACAATGCCTCCATAATCGAAGCTGCCGATGCAACTTGAGGTGCAAAGCGCCCTGATTGGGGTCTTCGTGACGGTGGCCGTCATGACCAGCATGCTGCTGCGGCGCCGGCGCCGGCGCACAGACGCCCTGTTTGCGGTGCTCTGCGTGGTGCTGCTGCTGTGGTTCGCCAATACCTTCCTCAACGGCTACTTCGGCCCCGACCCCTGGCTGCGCACGGAGCTCGCCGTGGCGGCCATGATCCCCGCCGGCGTCATCCGGCTCTTTTCGGACCTGGTGCCCTGGCACACCCAACGTGGGCGCAAGCTGATGAACACCGCGTACACCCTGTCAGGGCTGTCCGCGGTCGCCGCCATCTCTCCGCTGGGCGACCTGCAGGTCGTGCAGGTGACCATCGGCCTGTACATCGCGGCCACCATCCTCACCGCCTCTCGGCTCATGACCGAACCCGAGGACGTCGCCAAGGGTACTGTGGAGTACGCCCGCCGCCGCTACCTCGCGATCGGCGCCTCCCTGGTCACGGTCTTGGCCATCGCCGGCGAGTTCGTAGGCGGCAGCCTGTCCGCGGCCGGCCACCTCTTTGTCATGGTCTACATCTTCTTCCTCTCGCAGGTCATCTTGCGAGAGCGCCTGCTGGACCTGAACGAGTTCGTCGGCCGCATGCTGATCCTCAGCATCCTCGCCGCGCTCTTTGGCGCCATCTCCGCCCTGCTGGTCAGCCTGGGCAGCAATACCTCCACCCGCCTATTTGGCGCCATCATTGGCGTGATCATCCTCCTGACGTTGTACGAGCCGCTCAAGGTCCGGCTGGAGACCAAGGCCATCGAGCTGTTCTTTAGAGAGCGGCATCGTTTCGTCGCCGCGCTCGAAGACCTTCGACGCGCCATGCAGCACGGCGTCTTGGACCCGGAGACCATGAGCGGCATCGTCGTAGACGCTCTATATGACAGCCGACGTGCAACCCACGTTGCGGTCTACCTGCTGGAGCCCCTCGGCAACGGTTTTGGCTGTCACGCCTTCCGCGGCCCGGAGCCTGCGCCCCGTGTGAACGCCAATGATCTGCCCGAGCTGTGGAAGGGCATCCAGCAGAGCAAGGCGCCGCTATTGGCCGAGCACCTGTCCCGGCAGCACGAGGAGGATGAGTGCGCGCCCCACCAGGCCCTGCTTGAGGCCCTGCGCGCGGTGAGCGCAGACATGCTGCTGCCCTTTGTATCGGGCGAGACGGTCCTGGGGTTCTTGGCGCTGCGCGATGATCGCTCGGCTGAGCCCTACTCGACGACCGAGATCGCCAACCTGATGAAGATCGCGGAGACGGCGGCCACGGTCATCTGGAACTCTCGCATGGCGGAGCGGCTACGAGAGCGGGAGCGCCTCGCCGCCATTGGCGCGATGGCGGCAGGTCTGGCGCATGAGATCAGGAACCCGCTGGGCTCCATCAAGGGGGCCGCGGAGTATCTCGACCCTTCATCCATGAATGCCGAGGACGGTGAGTTCCTGGAGGTCATCATCGAAGAGACCAACCGGCTCAACTCGGTGGTCTCTCAGTTCCTCGACTACGCGCGGCCCTTTAGGGCCCGCATCGCGCCGGCGGACCTCAACCTGATTGTGCAAAAGACGGCCAAGCTCATCGAGGCTCAGCACAAGGACGAGCCGGGCCGCCTGGATCTGCAGCTCGAAGATGACATCCCTATCATCAGCGCCGACGGCGAGCAGATCAAGCAGGTCATCCTCAACCTCGTGCTCAACGGGCTGGAGGCCTCTAAGGACCGAGCACGGCCCGTGACTTTGAGCACCCGGCACCTACCCGAGCGCGGCTGCGTGGAACTTCGAGTGCTGGACCAAGGCTCGGGCATTCCGCCGGATGACCTTCACCAGATCTTCATCCCCTTCTTCACCACCAAGCAAAATGGCACGGGATTGGGGCTGGCGGTGACCCAGCGTATTATCACCAATCACGGAGGCACGATCTCTGCCAACTCCCGGGTCGGAGAGGGTACAGAGTTTGTGATTCAGCTGCCCCTGCGGCCGCCTGACTTTGCGTCGACGACAGGTAAGTTCTCCAAAGAGGCGGTGCTGGCGCCGAATAAGAGCGACGAAGAGTCCTCCCCGCCCCGGCCACGCGGACCCTCTATGCTCAAACCCGCGTGATGGTCGCCGCCGACTAGGGACAGGCGACCTGATAGCGCACCCGAATCTGGGCGCTGGGTTCGGGCACCGCGAAGGGTGAAAAGTTCACTGAGTTCGTAGCGAAGTCATAGGCCCAGTTATTGGTGCCGCTCGGCGAGTACTGAGGCACGTGCTCGCCCTGAACATAGACCTCGATCGTAGGCTCAAGGGCCTGCTCGGACAGGAAAAAGCGGGACTTAAATCCAAATGCGACGTTGCGTGGGATCAGGTAGCCGGGCCATCGGCGGTCACAAATACTTAGGTTCAACCCACCGGTCTGCTGAGCGACCTGTCGGTACCTGGGCGCGGCCTCTGCTTGGAGGTCGCCATCCGCACACCCGCTGGGCAGCGGACCGGCAACCGTAGATACATGCAGGCGATGACTGGAGCGCGGCCCCAGGGCTTGCAGCAGCCCGGAGGCATAGTCCGCGACGGGGCCCGCCGAGTTATCGTCCCGAGTGGTCACCACGAAGATACTGAGCTGGGCCGCCGGCCTCAGAAATCGCGTCTGCGCGTCACCGCCGGGCTCACTAAGAGTTTGAAGGATGGCCTGCAATCCCTCGCTGCGAGTGCTATTCGAGGTCCCGACGCGGCGCACCAAGTCCCTCACCGCGTCGCGACGAACCTCGGCAAGCGTAGAGGAGATAACCTGCAGGCTGGGCTCGTCCTCGGGGATAAGGCGGCCCGCACGATTTGGATCTGCCAAGCTGGCGGCCATCACGCCAAAGCGCGCGTCCACATTCGACCAGGTGGGGTTCGATGCCAACTCGCCGAGGCTGCTCTGCAGGTACGCCTGCTCCTGCGCAAAGCCGGGACCGTCATCCACCACCAGCAAGACGTCCACCTGCGGCAAGGCGAGCTGTTCAAACTCATCCTCCTGCGTCGGCAGCGGGGCCACCGTGGCGTTGAGCTGCGCCTCGGTCCAGGCTGGAGTGCCCCCTTGATCGAGTTCGATGCGCACCTGAGCGCCCACCGGCCCGGGGCCCTGGGCCTCGACGAGGGCGAGTAGGGAGAAGCTGTCGCCAGCCGGGATGGTCACAGGCAGGCCCACGCTGAACCGCACCTGCACCGGGCCCTGGGTGCTCACTTCAAGCCCCGTAACGAGCCCCGGAGCGCCGCCCTCATTAACAATGACGATCGGCACCGTCTGCAGGCCACACTGCGCCAGACTGCCCAGCTCAAGCACCGGCGGCTCTATGCGCAGACTGGCCTGCACGCCCTGCCCCTCAAGGTCTGCGACCAGGGCGGTCGCGGTCGCCGCTTGCACCTCAGCCGTGCCCTGATGGATGCCCGCGCGATGTGGTGTGAACTGTGCCTCCAGCTCCAGGTGCTGACCTGAGGCCAGCCACTGCGGCAACGCGGCCCCCACCGAGAAATGTGCGGCCGGCTGGGCCTGCACACCGGCCACCAGGCAGTCACTATTGCCAATATTGCTCAGCGATAGCCGGCCCCGCGCCGTAGCGTTGACCGCCACGGCACCAAAGGACAGCCGCTGTGGAGTCAGCACCAAGGCGCAGTCCGGGACGTCGAGCGCGTACCCGCGCAGAGGCACTGATGCATCCCGGCCGCCCAAGTCGATCATCGTGGTCAGGGGCCCCGGCGCTTGGGGCAGCCACTGGACCTGAGCCGTGGTGCTCGAGGTCATGACGACCGAGACTTCAGGATGCGAACTGGTGGCTGTCCAAGGCTCACCCTCGCAGCTGAGTACGGCCGAGGTCAGCGCCCCGACCGCGGCTGCGGGCATCTCCAGCACGCTGGGAGAGCAGCGCAGGGCACCGGAGGCTGTGGGCGCATGAACGTCGACGGTCACCGCGCACCCGGGGTGATCACAGCTACGAAGGGTGATCGTCGGTGGCACCTGCGCTGCGGCATCGACTCGAAGGGAAAACGTCGCCGGCAGGCCACGTTGCGCGCGCTCGGCGTTCACCTGCACGCAGGCGCCAGGGGCTGGGCATGGCGGCCACTGCGTATCGGCCACCTGCACACTCACGTCGCTCTGTGGCCACACCCACAGCGATGCCTGCGCGAAGCGGGCCCCGACGCTGGTGGCCAATTGCACGGAGCTGGGCACCACCCGGAGCTGCGGGGCTCGGCCCGCGCCACGGACCCGGATTCGGGACAGCACCTGACCCTGGCCGTTGAGTACCTCGACCTGTGCGCTGGCCGGCACCGGAAACGTGGGCGAATAGCTCACGTCGAGCCGTGAGGCGTCCTGCGTCAGCAGCGCCGATATCTCTGCATCGCCGCTCACCCTGAGCTGTGCGCTGCCCTGAGGCGCCAAGATCCCTCGAACCTCGGTCTGCCCCAAGAGCACTGGCTCAAAGACCACGGCCCTGTCTTGAGCCTCAGGCGCACCGCAGGACGCGCCGATGGTGGCCGCGATCAGCGCGGCGAGTGGTGCAGGCGCAGTCTTCATCGGCGAGGGTGGGTGGCCGGCGGCCGGAGCATCCGTCATCAAGAACCAACAAAATGGCCTGCACCCATCTGCTGCACAGTGGCTCGTACCTTGCGAAGGGGCCATGGAGCCCCAACAAGGAGCCTACATGACCGTAAGTGCTGCCGTGCGCCTCTTCGCCGGCTTCATGCTGACCCTCAGCCTCGCCTTATTTCACACGCTCCGGCCCTGGGGTCTGGCCCTGACCTCGTTGGTCGGCGTCAACCTGCTGATCCACGGGACCACCGGGTTCTGCATCGCCTCCAAGGTATTTGTGAAAGTTGGCCTGCCGAGCAGCTGCCACGCTGCAGGCCTCAATGTGGATCGTGGGGTCAGCATTGGCGCGGGCGCCGTTGTCCTGCTCGGCGTGCTCACCGGCACGATGCTGTCATCGCCTTGGCCGGCCACCCTCATCGTCGGACTCGTGGCGTTCAATATGGCGCAGTCAGCCTTCAGCGGTTGGTGCCCCATGATGACGGTGGTGCGCCGATTTGGGCTGCCCGCGTGAATACCTGAGCTCAAGTATCTCACGTGATGAGTTAAAGTATCGCTTAGTCAGAACCTTCCAAACTATCGAACAGCCGTGGTCCGATAGTGCACAAAACAAGGAGCCCGATCTGATAAAAGAGTCCTGGAGGCAAGATGGTAGCACTACAGTGCTCTGAGGCGGTCATCTCGGCATGGTTGCGATCCCTCACCCGGATCACGACAGTGCTTTTTCCTCAGCCCGGCCCACATGGTGGATTTCATTTCCACCCGGTGACCCAGGACTCGGCCATCGGCTTGCAGGACTACCGGCCCAGCCAATCCCCACCGGGAAAGCTCTTCACCCCGTCAGATGAGGTGCTGCTGCGCTTCGAGGGACGCGAACGCGGCTTCGTCGCGCACCCTGTCTTTGACGAGCAGCGGCGCATCCTCGCGGGCGTGCGCCCCTGTGACCTGCGGGCCATTCACCTCATGGATACCGTGCAGGCGGACGCGCCCGCAGACCCGCACTACTTGGCGCGTCGGGAGCAGACGACCATCATCGCGTGGGCCTGCGCCACTCCCTGCACTGAGCGATGCTTCTGCGACGCGGTGGGCGCGCTCGACAGCCGACAGGGCGCCGACCTCATGCTGAGCCCCCTGCCCGATGAGCAAGTGCTCGTCGAAGCGCTCACCGAAAGTGGCGAGGCCCTGCTGGCCTCGCTCGACGCCCAAGAGTGCGAAGATCCCGCCGGGGCGCGCGCCGCGCACGAGGCGGCCCGCCCCAAGCCCTTTGGCCGGCAACTCAAAGCGGACGTACCCGCAATCCAGTCTGCGATGCAAGACGCCTGGCGTTCTGCCGTGTGGCAACGTCACTCTGAAGCCTGCCTCGCCTGCGGCACCTGCAATCTTGTCTGCCCAACCTGCTACTGCTTCGATACCTATGACGAGCTCGACATGCAGGCCCCGGGCAGCGGCCAGCGCTGCCGCACCTGGGATGGCTGCATGTTGAGGGAGTTCGCCAGCGTCGCGGGCGGCCATGAGTTCAGGGGCAGCATCGCGGCCCGACACCGACACCGCATTAAGCGAAAGTTCGAATACTTACCGGAGCGTTATGAGGGCGCCTTTTGCGTGGGATGTGGACGGTGCGGCACCCAGTGCACCGTCGATATCGACATCTTCGACATGGTCAACGAGGTGATCGAGGAGGCCCCGGCATGAAGACCTCGCAATACCTACCCGCCCCCGCCGAGGTCATCGAAGCCCGGCCCATGACGGAGCGAGAAACCTACTTCCGCGTGCGGCTCCCTGAGCCCCTGGGCCACAAACCCGGGCAATTTGTCATGGTCTCCCTCTTTGGTTTGGGGGAGGCGCCCATCTCTATCTCCTGCGGACCCCACGAGGGCGCAGACATCGAGATGGTCATCCGAGAGGCGGGCTCCCTCACACGCGCGCTGTGCCACCTGCGTCCCGGGGAGTTTATGGGCGTGCGCGGCCCCTATGGCACAGGCTTTGACCTCGATAACTTCTATGACCGCGATGTGCTCTTTGTATGTGGCGGGCTGGGCCTCGCCCCCCTGAGGAGCCTCATTCAGGCCGTGCTGAGCGAGCCGGTTCGTTTTGGCGAGGTCACCATCGTCAGCGGCTGTCGCACTCCGGCGGATGAGCTGTACCGGGATGAACTCACGGCGTGGGCCGCGCTGCCGAAGGTCACGGTCATTCGTACGGTGGACTCCACCGAGCACCAGCCCTGGCGCGGCCGCGTCGGACTGGTCACGGCGCCCCTGGATGACCTGGAGCTGACCCCCCAGCGCACCACCGCCGCGCTCTGCGGGCCGCCCGTCATGTACAAATTTGTGATGATGTCCCTGCTGAACCAGGGCATCGATCCGGACTCGGTCTACGTCGACCTTGAGCGCAGGATGCGTTGCGGCGTGGGCAAGTGCGGCCACTGCCAGATCAACCATATCTATTGTTGTCAGGAAGGCCCTGTCTTCCAGGTCAATACTCTCACGGAACTGCAGGAGGCCTTTCGATGAAGCCAAAGATCGCTTTTTTCGACTTCGCCAGCTGCGAAGGCTGCCAATTGGCCATGCTCAACTGCGAGGACATCCTGCTCGATCTGCTCGAGTTGGTGGACATCGTCGAGTTCCGAGAGGCGGTGACCGGCAAGGCCCCCCGATACGATGTGGCCTTCATCGAGGGCAGCATCCACCGCGAGGAGGACGCCGAGCGCCTGCGCGACATTCGTAATCGCAGCACGGTCCTGGTGGCCTTGGGCGCCTGCGCGACCATGGGCAATGTTCAGGCCCGGTCCAACCTCTGTTCTCCGGCCGCCAACTATGCCTTGGTCTATGGGTCTCAAGACCGGGACCGCGTGCAGACTGACCCGGAGCATTGGGCCCTGTGGGCCCATACCCGCGTGCGGCGCGTCGACGAGGTTGTCAAGGTCGACCACTATTTGCGCGGCTGCCCCATGGTCCCACAGGAGTTCATCTCCTTACTCACCGCCCTTCTCGCAGGCTCCACGCCCCGCTTTCCGCATATTCCTGTCTGCGTGGAGTGCAAGCGCGCCGGCTACACCTGCGTCTTTGAGCGCGGCGGGACCTGCATGGGGCAGGTCACTTGGGGGGGCTGCGAGGCGGTCTGCATCGGGCACGGCTACCACTGCGACGGCTGTCGCGGGCTGCTATCCGGCGCCCCGGTGGAAGCCCATCGACGCCTGTTGAAGTCCAAGGGCATGAGCGACGACGACATCGACAGTCGCTACCGCCTCTTCTGCACCGCAGATACGGGGGACGCCAAATGAGCACCGAGACCTGGAACATTGAGGTGGAGCATATCACCCGCGTGGAGGGGCACGGCACCATCCGCCTGAACGTGCGTGACGGCGAGGTGGAGGACGTCAAACTCTGCATCGTCGAGGCCAATCGATTCTTTGAAGCCTTCACTCGCGGCATGCAGCCGCACGAGATCCCCTGGATCGTGGGACGAATCTGCGGCATCTGCTGCGTCGGGCATCAGCTGGCCGCCACAAAGGCAGTAGAAGATGCGCTGGGCCTAAAGGCCAGCCCCCAGACTATCCTCTTGCGCCGGCTGCTGAACCACTCACAGTTCCTGCAAAGCCACGTGCTGCACGTCTATTTCCTCGCGGTACCGGACTATATGGGCGCGCAGAGCGTGCTGCCCTTGGCCAAGAGTCACCCCGACGTGGTGCGTCGGGCTCTGAGACTCAAAAAGCTGGCCAATGACTTCACGGCCGTCTTTGGCGGCCGAACCCTGCACCCGATGGCGAATACTTTGCTTGGCTGGCGCAAACTACCGGACCCTGAGGCCATCACGAGGCTACGCGCGCGCCTGGTGGATGCGCTGCCTGATCTGGAGCACACCGTATCCATCGTCGAGGGCCTCAAGGTACCGGACTACGAACGCGATACCGAATTTGTCTCGCTGAAGCGCGAGGATGGGTACGCGCTGTACGAAGGAGATATCTATAGCTCGGTCACTAAGGACACCGTACCCGCCAGCGAATACCGCTCGGTGTGCAATGAGTATACTGTGGCGCACTCTACGACGCGGTGGTCGAAGTGGCACAAAGACTCCTACGCGGTCGGAGCGCTCGCCCGGGTCAACAATAGTTTTGAGCAGCTTCACCCCGCAGCCCAAGAGGTCGCCCAGCGCCTCGGTCTACAAGCCCCCTGCTTCAATCCCTATAAGAATAACCTCGCGCAGGTGGTGGAGATCATGCATTGCGCCCACGAGAGCATTGAGCTCATCGATCGTGTGCTCAATGGAGGCCTTCACGAGGAGGACCTCAGCTTCACGGCCCGCGCCGGGACCGGCTATGGGGCCACAGAGGTTCCGCGGGGCACCCTGTTTCATGAGTATAGCTTCGGGGAGGATGGGCGCTGCTGTGATGCCAACGCCGTAATCCCTACGAGCCAGAACGTGGCAAATATCGAGGCCGACATGAAGGCCTTCGCGCCACACATGGTGAAGAGCCTCAGCCGCCCCGAGATTCAGCTTCAGCTTGAGATGCTGGTCCGAGCCTATGACCCCTGCATCTCCTGCTCGGTGCACATGCTGGATGTGGAGTTTGTGGAGTAGGTGATGCGAGGGCGTATCGAGGTGGTTGGCATCGGCAGTCGCCTGCGCGCAGACGACGCCGTAGGCCTGCACCTCGTGGAGGCCCTCCACGAACACCCCGAGCTGCAGACCCACCTGTGGGAGGACCGGGACGGC